>Ga0137377_10000703_pt1 | contig 21204 bp, 15 predicted proteins | sample SagtaG_22_FD_104815 | JGI IMG/M metagenome (GOLD analysis project Ga0137377, IMG submission 104815) | Vadose zone soil microbial communities from Sagehorn Ranch, Mendocino, California, USA - Sage2_L_40_16 metaG | ecosystem: Environmental > Terrestrial > Soil > Vadose zone | place: USA... | reverse complement strand
GTCAGATTTCCGCAGCCAGCAGCGTTGAATGCATACAGATTATTGTTGCCTGAACCAATGTAAACCACGCCATTGACCACTATCGGCGTAGACTGGTTTGGGTAACCAAGTTTTGCATTCCCTATCACTGCGCTCCATAGCCTTGCTCCGGTCGCGGCATCAAACGCATGTAGCGTATAGTTATAGGTAAGTATATAAACCACGCCGTTTGCTACCGTTGGGGAACCGTAGAGTGGACTTTTGGCATCGAAGAACCAGTGCCTCTTCCCAGTTTTGGCATTTATAGCATCTAGTTTGTGGTCAGCCGAAGCGATGTATACGTAACCATCTGCGACTGCTGGCGAGGTAGTAACATTGTTCAGCGTGCTGTACGACCACTTCAGTTTTAGGCTCTGACTGTTTACGTTCGAGGTATTGAGAATATTCTCATATGGATTGTAGTGGCTGCGCTGCGTATCGAAACCGAAATTATTCCAGTTGGTTTGCACAAGAAATGGCGACTGAGCAGTGCGTGAACTGGTACTTCCAACAGCCTGTACCGTATAGGTTGCAGGTAACGTTGTTCTGGGTATCGTAAGAGATGTTGAAAATGAGCCAGCCACCGTCTGAGCGGAAGCGAGTATCGTGCCCATCTTAATGTTAACGTTCTCCGCGTCTCCAAAATTCTGGCCGCTAACTGTGATGGTTGACGAGGGTGGGCCAGATGCGACTCCAGCTACAGGATTATAGGTCCCCGTCAGCGAAATGGTGGCTGCTCCGCTTGGTATATAGATGAAGAAAGCGTTTAATGCACCACTAACTGTGCCAATATAAACCACACCATTGATCACAGCTATGCCGTTACCATAGGCAGATGAGCCGCTGTTGGTCCAGAGGGAAGAGCATGTTCCGCTACTACATCCGATGACTCCATTAGCATCGAATGCTCTCAATGTATTGTCACTGAAAGCCGCGTAAACGACCCCATTTGCTACAGTCAGATCGGAACTGCTTCCTCCGTTGGCGGCTGACCAGGTAGGAGCGCATACTACAATACTTTTCCCACACCCTGCCGAAGCAAATACTGAGAATCCGCTGGTTGCCGAGGAATCACCTGAACCAACATAGACGTTACCATTTGCGACCGCTACGCTGCTGTAACTTACCCCATCATTTGCAACGCTGGGATCTGGATACTCCCATAGCAGTTTATTGGGCGGAATTGTCGTGGTGTTGATAGCATAGAGATCGGGTCCGCTTGAATTGGCTGGAGCCATCGTGCTGATGTATAAGACCCCATTTACAACAGTCTGCTCGGTAACAGTGCCTACCGTGGGTCTTGACCAGAGCAGGTGCCCTGTCGTGCTATCAAGAACCTGGACCCTGTTACCCGTTATTCCAATATAGACTTGCCCGTTCGCAATCGATGGAGCATCGGTCACACCACCGACTGGTGCCGTCCAAATAATGTTGCCATTCGTACCATTAATCTTGTAGAAGAGTTTATCTACCGTACCAATATAGACGACAGGAGTGAGGGTGCCACTGATGGTTTCATATGTCACTACAGGTGAAGTGCTTGCGCTGCCAATAGACTTTGTCCAGAGAGGAGTACCTCCTTTAGCGGCGTTAAATGCATAAAGTAAGCCTCCTGGGTTTGGACCTGTACTTATGCCTGCTGCCGCAAAAACAACGCCATTCAATGTATCGACTGCCACACTATTGGAGCCGAAGCTATAGGTGTTTGCGGGAGCAACATTGGGAATTTGATAGAACCATTTTGCAACACCCGTGTCGACGTTGAAGGCATAAACGACCCCCGGAGTAGAGGATACGTCAACATAAACAAGCCCATTAGCCTCTACAGGTTCAGCAGAAAAACCGGGCTTAGTAGCCGCTGGAGACCATTCTGATACGAGTTGAGATACATTCGCGGTACTAATGATATTTTCAACAGCATTGAAATGGTCTTGCTGGGCATCGAAGCCAATCGTGGGCCAGTTCGCCGGTACAAGAAATGATGCAGTAGCACTGTCATTTGTTGAGCCAACTGCTTGTACAGTATGGTTATTCGTCTGCGCTGTGCTTGGTACAGCGAAACTCGTTACAAAGGCTCCATTACTGCCAGCAGTCGTTGTTCCAACCTGCGTTGCATCAAAATTAATAGTAATGGCTTCGCCGCCTGTGAAACCTGTCCCATTGACGGTAACGTTCGTCGAGGGAGCGCCAGATTGTGGCGAAAGCGTTATGCTTGGACTGGCGGCATGTGCCACTTTTTTTATGGTAACAACGAGACCCAGCCCGATTGCCAGGATAACCACTAGCGAGAGCATAGCACTCACTAACATACGAGGTGATAAGCGCATTGTAAAGCTTCACTTTCCAAGAATACTTGACGACATTATTTTTATGCGTTTCTACGTAACCAAGGGACCTTGCAGGCCCCTTGGCGGGGTGCAGGACCGCGCATCTGGGGATGCAATAGCGGTCCCCGCCTTCTCTCTCACCCCACCGGAGACGGCGCAAGAGAGGAGATCTGAATAGTTACGTTTCTGCTTCGCGTTGAAAAATCTAAGCATTCAGACTCATTATCGAAGAAAGGATGAGGAATAAGGGGTATGAAGTAGTTAAGAGTTGGTTGCGATTTTTCAATCTGCATCACGATTTCTTTACAACCAATGGGATATTGGGAAGAGCATGTGATAGTATTCGTGATCAACCGTTGTAATGGTAGCGCAGGCAAAGCGACTTCAGAAAGCAATCTGACTGGTGGGTTTCTTCGCCGCCATACTACCGGGGGAATCAACTCCACTACATGTGGTCAGCCAGAAAAGGAGCAGAACATTTCACACGATTTAATCAGTTCTGAGAATACATCAACAACGACTGTTGCGACTGAAGAACTTCAACCCGAAGCATCAAAGGCATCGAGTGTAGCAATAACCACCACTGCTCGGCACGACCAGTGGGGTATAGGGCCTTTCCGTTTTCGCTTTCGCCTGGAGATGTTCCGTCCGGGCCGCGATTTTGCTGAACGACGCTTTGGCATAGTCGAAGCAGCGGTTCTGCTTATGATGGGTTACCTGGGTTCACGAGGACTGGGTGTGATACGCCAGACTCTATTCAATGCCATCTTCGGCGCAGGGCCGGAAGCTAATGCCTACTATGCGGCTTTTCGGCTGCCAGATACGCTGTTCACCCTCATCGCGGGTGGGGCGCTAATTCAAGCATTTGTTCCGGTATTTGTCTCCTTTGAGAAAGACCATGGACGGGAAGAAACATGGCGTTTGACGAGCCTGGTCTTCAACGTGCTGTTGGTTTCACTCACCGGTCTAGTGCTGATTGCTGAATTCGCGGCTCCCGCGTTCGTCAGTCACTGGCTGGTGCCTGGCTACTCTCCCGCTGTGCAAAGCTTAACTACTTCGCTGACCCGCATTATGCTATTTCAGCCATTGATCCTGGGACTTGGCACAATCGCCACCGCCGTCCTGAGCAGCAAACGTCAATTTCTACTGCCCGCTCTTTCGATTGCAGTCTATAACTTTGGTTTGATTGGGGGCTTGCTGGTCACCCTGGCATTTCCAAAAGTAGGCATCTACGGACCCACTTATGGTGTACTGGCAGCAGCAGCATGCCAGGTGCTTGTACAGTTACCCGGTCTGGTGAAGCAAAGATTTAAGTATTCATTTATCTGGAATCTGAAGCATCCCGGGTTGCGCCAGGTAATGTACTTGCTTGTCCCAAATATTCTCGCAGTTGGGATTTCCTCAATTACCCTAATCGTAGATACGGCCTTTACCTCTTACCTGCCTGACAAAGAAAGTCTTTCTGCCATACATAATGCCTACATGCTCTTTGACCTGCCCATCGCTTTGTTGGGACAAACACTGGCGCTGGCAGCATTGCCAGGCATGTCGAGCCTGGCCGCGAGCTATCGTTATCTAGACTTTCGCCAGTTGGTGTTCAAGATCGTTGGTGGAGCTGTGCTGATCAGCATACCTGCTGCAGTTCTGCTTGCTGTGTTAGGCAAACCGATGATTCATATACTCTTTCAGCACGGGGCATTTACAAAACACGCGTCTGCTCTAACGGCTCTTGTTCTGGTCGGCTATGCAATTGGCTTGCCTGGACATGTGGCATCGGGAATATTCATGCGTAGCTTCTATGCGCTAAAAAATGCAGTTATTCCGCTCTTCACTAATATTTTTGCTTTTGCGATCCATATTAGCCTTCTACTCTTTCTCATTAGGACACTTACTGGCAACAATGTGATTCTGGCAATCCCATTGGCCGCGACTAGTACAGCGACAGTCGAAGCCGGGTTGCTCTGCCTTCTACTGTTATGGCGCTTGCGTGTGAGTATAAAGGAAGAACAAGCAAACCTGCAAACTCCTGCATCACCAGCATTGGAGTCCTCAGATCAATGATCCATTTCCTTTACTAAAGGGAGGGCTTGTTGGATTAAATTTGCCGCTAATTCATACGTGAAGAGGCCGGTATTAATCAGCAAGTGATAGAGGTATGGTTGATGTTGGTTACCACCGTAGTAACGACCCAGGTATGCATTGTGTTCGTAATCGCGTCGCTCGATTAACTCCTTTGCGCTAGCTCGATCTAACTGATGGTGTTTCATGATTTGCTCGATGCGATAGTCAAGCGGTGCAAAGATATAAATATGCAAAGTACGAGGCGCTCCATGCAACAAAAATTGTGAACCGCGTCCTATAATCACTATATTGCCCTCAGTTGCCAGTTCTAAAATCACTCGTTGCGTCAGGCGCAAATACGCAACTTCTCGCGCCTGCGTCGGCGCCTCAGTCCGCTTAAGCAGGGTATTATAGTTTAAACTGAAAGGACTACTCGACCGCAGCGCCTCGAGGATGTGTCCAACTGCCCCTGCCGTCTGTTCATCCTGGCGAGCCGCTTGCTCCACGTTTACGCCCAATCTCCTTGCTACTTCATCGATGATCTCGTGATCGACGTAAAGGAGCCCGCTCTTCTGAGCCACAATGCGGCCAATCTCCGCTCCTCCACTGCCAAATTGACGGGAGATGGTCACAACAACTTTATCTTCAGGAGGTATCCCGGATGGCAAAGGATCAATATTCCACGACGTCTCAGGGAGTAGCTGTGTCGCTGTGCGATCTTCACTGGCCCGAGGGGGATGTTGGCCACGTCCACGGAATAGATATGACATCTCGATCCTCATTATTTGTAGCGATGATTTTCAAGTTGCTTAATCGTACAACGTGGTAGAGTGGAGATGCAAGGAGTTATTACCTGGCGGTAGCTTACCCCCGCCAGGGGACTGCTAGCTCCTAAAATGGTCTATCAAATTTCCCCATACACTATTGTGTGCTTGAAACGCGACTATGTCTCCACTGGCGCTAACATGTACATCGTAAATGCCGTTGGCTTCGAATTTCCATTCCTTCTCGCCGGTTACCGCATTGATCGCGTAGAGTACTTCGTCGTCACAAGCCGGTAGATTAGCTGTTAAGCAAACTGTAGCGTAAAGCGTACTTCTACTGTACTGAAATTCATCAGATTGAGCGTTGATAAATCGTTCCTGGTCAAACGGTTGAAATGTCCAGCGTATGGCGCCTGTCTTCGTGTCTAAAGCCGCCAATACCTGGTTTGGAGGACTCTCTGGTTGCATGTTTACCAGGATAGCATAGACCAGTGTGCCATCATCCGAAATCTTGAGACTCTGGATGCTTACCAGTTGCTGCTGGCTCCAGATGATATGCTGGTCGGTGGGGTCGATTGCCTGCAGTGTTTTCCCTCCATAGAGAAGGAATATGTTGTGTATAGCAACAACGCCTCCCGTTATTTGGGCTGTATCATTGCCTGGGTTGGCCCTTACCCAACGTTCATTGCCGGTGGAGAGGTCAAGCGCATGGTAGGCATCGCTGCGCGTTACAAGTATCACTTCTGCAGTTACCGCCATCTGCTCTTCTTCAAGAAGGGAAGCCTGTGGAAGATTCTCCGGGATATACCTGCGCCATTGTATTTGACCAAGCATTATATCTAAGGCAATGAGAGTATTTGAGACTTGCCAGATAATGCTCCGTCCTCCCAAAAGCAGGCTGCCATAATCCGTAGGAGCCGTATCTGGCTCGTGGGTTCCAAAGATGCGCCATGCAATGTTGCCCGAAGTCTTGTCGACTGCGATAAGCTGCACAACCGGGCTGATGTCAGGTGGTAAAGAATTGGTCGCTCTGCTGGCAACATAAATGAACTTTGCATCTGTGCCGAGTACAGTTGTGTCTTGCTGCCCCTCAGGGCTAATAATGATGTTTTGCCAGATGATCTGTCCTGTCTGCCGATCCAGAAGATACAGTGTGTAAAGAGAATCTAGCGGATGCCCATAAGCGGGATCGTTGGGCGCAAACCGGTACGGTGGTGAGGTGTGCCCGCTTAAAGCTACCAGCACTGTTCCTGGGTGTGTTGAAGCTACAGGCAGCGAAAAGTCCCCTTCGCTGGCGAAGCTTGTCCATTGCGAAGCGCCACCAGGACCAAAGGCGGTAAGTTGATGTACAGCCTCGCCTGCGCTTTTTTTAACAATACTGCCCTCGCTATCAGTCAATGCAAGCTGAACAGGGATTTCGATAGTGTTTTGCCATTGTGTAGACCCACTTGAGGTGGCGACCTGGAACAAATACTTCTGTGGATTGGCAAGCTGCGTGTACAGCAGCGCGCCTCCCAAAACAAAGATGGCAAGTAATACTATCGCAAAAATTTTGTGGGAGAAACGCCAGAGACGTAACAAAAGTTCCACAGGATAGAACAGGTAGCGAGGAAGATTATGCAATGTGGTACGCAACCGTTTTACCCACGGTTGGAACGGTAGCATCCATAACAGTAGCAGCCATAGTACGCTCAGCCCTACAAGCGCTATGAGTAGTACCCGCATCGGTGACCAGCTATGCAATACAGCGGTTCTACTCGACTGCGTATCCAGGGAGATCAGTACGGTGTTGGATACCTGCATCAAGCCAGGAGCAGAAGCAGTTACGCCATCGAGTAGGACGCTCCAGCGATGGGAGCCATCACCAGCGTCGTATGCTGCGATGATGTGCTTACCATCATGGGCTTGTTGAAGAATCACAAGCCCATGAGTTGTATCCACTGAGGGCGCGTAGATACGTCCCGCATCAGCGCTTGTAAAGTCGGAACCAATACGTTCTGACCAGCGTACATTGCCAGTTGAAGCATCAACGGCGAAAAGCCAGAGCTGCTCTCGCACCTGCCGGGTGTCCCAAACGATGCCTGTAGCGTACATTACGTGATTGGTACTGCCAATACTTGCCTGGTAGAATTGTGCAGGCATGAGTGTTTCGTTTGTTGATGCCTGTGTGTTCGGAGGCTGACCATTATAGGACCAGGCGATTGCGCCTGTGGAGGCATTCAAGGCTGTAAGACCCTGCGGTCCTGCCGCCAGTAGCAGGGGTTGCTCTTTAGTAAACATAAGCAGGGTGCGTGCTGGACGGTCTGCTTTCCAGAGCAGTGCGCCATCAGCTTTGTCCAGGGCGTAAAGAGTGTGATCCGCTGCTACGTAGAGCCTATCCCCATAGAGTAGAAATGGGGCCGCGTATTCTAGTGTATCGTCAAGCTTTCGGGCCCAGTGTACTGCTCCGCTTTGCAGATCATAAGACGCCACCACTCCATTTGAAGCGGATTTTACGCTATAGAGTGTTGAGCTATCAAATGCAGATTGAAATGGATGGGTTCCCAATGTTGGCTCATCGCCCTGCATGTGCCAGAGCGCCTGCCCATCGGGAGTCATTACTTGCAACCCACCTGTATGCGCTACTATTACGCGCTTGTCTGATGTCAGCGCGAGTGTTCCATGCTCAAGTGGCAGCGAAAACTGCGACTGTACTTGCCAGGAAGCATCATTTCCTGCAAGAGAAAATAATTGTTGCTTCGATCCAGAGGCTGACCGGCCTGCCTGTACTCCAAACACAAATGATGATGGTGTATATGCGGGGTTGGTGATCGTAGTATCGCCCTGGTATCCTCCTCCCAGGTCTTGTTGCGCTAAAGTTTGCCCGCTGGTGGCATCAAGTGCGTAAAGGTAGAGGTGGGTGTCGCTAACATCGCGCCAAAATAAGAAAGAGTTGCCGGTAAGTACTACTAAGAGAACCCATGCGAGAATTTTACCAGGCACCCGCCTGCGTTCAAGTCGTTGGGGTATTGCAGGTAATATGGGTTCAGACACTACTGGTTCCGGCTCTGCAAATGTTGCTTCAGCCTCAGCTAAAGCTGGTTCCGGCTCAGTATGAGGAATTGCTATGGCTTTGATTCTGGGATTGATATCACCTAAGTCAGAATCTGGAGATGATGGCTCTGGCTTAACCTCGGTAGGAAGAACGTCCTTTTCCGGCTTTGTCTTGCGATTTGTAGAACCACGCCTGGTAGCTTCAGCCGTATTTTCCGGTTTTGTCTTCGCTGCTGGTTTGCTGACCCCTTTAACCGTAGATTCTGCTCCCGCCCTCTTGCCTGCTATGGCCTTGCCGCTTCCTGACAGCCTCTGCCTTCGGGGGGGGTGCTGCGGTTCTGCTCTGGGGGGGGTGTTCTCTTTTTCACGCTTACGCTGAACTGGTTGACGCTGCTGCCGTGAAGCAGGTTTCCGTTTCTTCTTGTTGTTAGTAGGAGTATTCCCTCTCTTTCCTGCGGGTGAAGTAACTGGTTCTTGCTTATCGGACATTATACTGAGTCATTCCCCTCTGTCAGTCTCGGTTTCCCACTATATCAAACCGTGTGAAAATATGAAAGTAATTGACACTTACAGCTAAGATAGTACTATACTGGAATCGTTTCTTTTCACCTGTTTTTCTTAAGCTCTGTTCAAGTACCGGGTTTATGATTGTTTGAGGGACTTTTATGCTAACACGCACGCTCAATCTGCATCAACTCGCCACCTTTCAAGTTGTTGCAAAACATTGTAGTTTTGTACGTGCAGCAGAAGAACTGCATTTCAGCCAGCCAGCGGTCTCCGCGCAAATTCGCCATCTTGAAAAGACTCTCGGTGTCAAGCTTTTTGACCAGATTGGACGTAAGACACACCTCACGCAAGCAGGAGAAGAACTGTTCCTCTACAGCCAGAAGATCTTCTCGGTCATTGATGAGACATTAGAAATAATGGAAGCGCTACGCAGCCCCCACTATGGTCGGCTGAGTGTAGGCGCGGATACAACCGTAGGATCGTATGTCATTCCGGGTCTACTCGGTAAATTCCAGCAGATCTATCCGCAGGTCGAGATATCGTTGCAAGTGCTGAATCGCGCAGCGCTCATCGAAGCACTCATGAACAACCGTGTCGAAATGGCTGTAATGGGAGCCGCTCCAGATGACTTGCCCGTTGATGTCGAACCCATTGCGTATAATTCATTAGTACTGGTGGCTGCGCCAACGCATCGTTTGGCAGGATTGAAAAATGTTCCTATTGAGGAGTTGGGACGCGAGCATTTTCTGCTGCGCGAACCTGGTTCAGGAACTCGCGCGGCGCTTGAAAGTGCCTTGAGAGAAGCGGGGCTGCCATTACAGGTGAGTATGCAGGTTGGTAATAACAGCGCCATTAAGCAGGGCGTCGCGGCGGGACTGGGTATCGCTCTCATCTCACGTGTTGCCATTGATATGGAACTGGAGACAAATCGCCTGGTTATCCTGAATGTTGAGGGATTTCCTATCGTACGTCAGTGGCGCCTTGTGCATGTGAAGGACAAATACCTCTCCGCCACGGCAAAGGCCTTCAAATCGTTCCTCTTACAGCATGCTGACCGGCGTTTGCGCAAGAAGGAATAGGAAGGAGTATGTGATTGAGTTCGTCACTTGATGCAGAAAGGCAAGCTGTCGTTGACGAAGTTCGTCGTTTCGTAGAGCGCGAAGTCATCCCGGTGGCTCATGATCTTGAGAAGAACGATGTATATCCGTTTGAGCTTATCGACAAACTTAGAGACCTCGGCGTCTTCAGCGCCACTATCCCCGAAGTCTATGGAGGGTTAGGTTTTGACCTGCTAACCTATGTACAGATCATTGAGCAGCTTTCTCGAGGTTGGATGAGCCTTGCTGGAATCGTAAATACGCATATACTCGTTGCGTACATGATTACGACGTTTGGCACAGAGGAACAGCGCCAGCGCTTCCTACCAGTGATGGCTGGGGGCGATAAGCGCGGGGGAATCTGCATCTCTGAGGCTAATGCAGGCAGCGATGTCCAGGCTATCACCATGACTGCTGTGCGCGATGGCGATGACTACGTTCTCAACGGCTCCAAACTCTGGGTCACAAACGGTATGCATGGTAGTATTTTTGCTGTCCTGGCTCGTACAAATACAGCTATTCACCCTCCCTATCGTGGCATGAGTGTCTTCCTTGTCGAAAAAGGCACGCCAGGATTGAGTGTAAGCCGCACCTTCGAAAAACTTGGCTATAAAGGTGTTGAGACTGCCGAACTCGTCTTTAGTAATGTACAAGTTCCCGCCGCTCACTTACTAGGAGGCGTCGAAGGCGAGGGCTTTAAGCACATCATGAGCGGGTTGGAAGTCGGGCGTATCAATGTCGCGGCGCGAGCCGTAGGTGTTGCCCAGGCTGCCTTTAACGACTCCATCAAATACGCGCAACAGCGCTTCACCTTTGGCAGGCCAATTGCTCAACACCAGGCCATCCAGCTCAAACTGGCTGATATGGCAACGAAGATCGAAGCGGCTCGACTTTTACTCCAGCAAGCTGCGCAGAGGAAGGATCGGGGTGAACGCTGCGACCTTGAAGCTGGTATGGCGAAACTCTTTGCCACGGAGATATGCCAGGAAGTCACGCTAGAAGCCATGCGCATTTTTGGCGGCTTTGGATACACCAAAGAGTTCAACGTCGAACGCTACTACCGTGACGCACCATTCATGCTCGTTGGTGAGGGAACCAGCGAAATCCAACGCCTGGTAATCGCCCGCCAATTGCTGGAGAGGTATAAAATATAGGAAGGAGAGACACAGATGCAATTTGGCAGATGTTTTGAAGAATTCGAAATCGGCGACATATACAAACACTGGCCTGGACGTACGATTACTGAGTATGATGACACACTTTTCAGCATGCTCACCATGAACCATAATCCCCTGCATATCGACGCTCATTATTGCGAAGGCACGCAGTTTAAGCAGCGTCTCGTGGTAGGCCCGCTCATCTTCAGTATTGCGCTTGGCATGAGCGTAGCAGATGTGAGCGGAAAAGCCATTGCCAATCTCGAATTTGAGAACGTCAAACACCTTGCCCCCACCTTTCACGGTGATACGATTTACGCCGAAACGCGGGTATTGGACAAAAGGCTTTCTAGCACCAAACCAGATAGAGGTATTGTGACCGTCGAGACCATCGCCTACAACCAGCGCGGTGAAAACGTCCTCTCGTTCAAACGGCGCGTAATGGTGCCCACGAAGGAGTACGATGAGGCCCTACAGCGTGCATGGGATGAGAACATGGCGAGGCTTCGGGAACGTCATGAAGGAGGCACCGAGCTGTGACCAGCGGCAATATCATCCCACCCAAAGCGCAGATGGTGATGGCGCGTGACTTTGTAGTGCGTCGCTCTGAACTTACCGTACCGGGGCATAGCATGAAGATGATGGCGAAGGCCGCTGCCTCTAACGCCGATCAAGTCATGTTTGACCTGGAGGATGCCTGCGCCGTCTCGCAGAAGGTCGAAGCACGCAAAACGGTTGTCGAGGCTCTGAATACGCTAGACTTCAAAGAGAAGATTCGCGCCTTTCGTCCAAATAACATACGCACGCGCTACTGCTATCGCGACCTGATTGAAGTGGTCGAAGCCGCCGGAGGCAACATCGATGTAGTAGTCATACCAAAGTGCTACGGCCCCGAAGATATCCTCTTCGTGGATCGCTTCTTGACGCAAATCGAAGAGAATATGGGCTTCGAGATTGGCCGTATCAAGCTTGAGGTGTTGATCGAATCCGCCGATGCTGTATTGCATGCAGAGCAGATTGCCAAATGCACGCCGCGCATGGGCGGCCTCATCTTCGGTCTTGTCGATTTCGCAGGCGATATAGGCGCTCAAGAGTTGGGTGGCGAGCAGTTCTTCTATTACAACTATGCCAAAGCCAAATGTATCACCGCTGCCCGTGCGGCTGGTATAACAGTGGTCGATGGAGTAACGCTGGCGATACGGGACAATGAAGCCTGCCGTCGCGATGCCCAAATGGGCGCACGCATGGGTTTTGATGGCAAATGGGCCATACATCCCGCACAGATCGAGATCATTCACGAGGCGTATACGCCCACTCGTGAGGAAATTGCAAAGGCCAAACACATCATCGAGGAGTACGAGAAGGCAGATGTCCAGGGCGGGTTGGGTGCGATTGTGATCGATGACCAGATGATCGATGCAGCCCTGTTACGTGTTGAGTGGAGAAAGCTGGCGATTGCTCGTAAGGCTGGGCTGGCTTAGTTTAGCTGTTCATTTCTTCATCCTGTCCTTTTCTCTCCGTGTTCGTCTACCGGGCGTCGAAGCAAACAGACCACTCTTCGAGAAGGTCTATGGAACGGTGGCGGAGATTCGCCGCCTCCGCGTAGTGGCTCAGTCGCTGGCGCAGGAAGTGGCGGAGAGCGGAGAGGATCCAGTAGAATCAACGCAGGAAGGGCCTCAACAAGGAGACTCAGATGGACTCTGAGGCATCCAATTTCTAAGCTTAAGGAGCCTGCAACGTGTACTATACTTCAAAGCATCACAGGTTCTTCTTGTTTGCTGTTGCCTATATGCTGGTAGGTTTCTCAGCCTGTAGCCCGGCTCCGAATAACAATACTCCGACACCGACCCCGGTTCCGGTGTACACTCTTCCTGGAGGAGGCGACTGTGTCAAACTCGGTCAGCACGCTCAAGCGCCATTTACGAATGTGCGGGTGAGCCATGATGCTTATCTTGCCCATAGTGAACCTATGCTTGCGGAGAATCCAAAAAACCCGCTCAATCTCGTTGGTGGCTCTAAATTCTTTACCAACCCTGCTCACTATAAATTTCAGATTGGATACTATACTTCATTCGATGGCGGTTGCACCTGGGCTGATGGCGGTGTTCTGCCCGGTTTCGAGAAGAATGTCACGACCTCCGACATTAGTTTCGCGTTCGATAATCACAACGATGTCTATGAGGCTGTTTTGTATGACGCAGGAGGTTCCCAGGGCAAGAGCGGAATAGCTGTCTCTACGTCCACTGATGGCGGTAAAACTTTCGGGGGTCCTGTAAGCGTCTTTGAAACCCATCCTGACCAGGTTTTTAGTGACAAGCCCTGGATTGCTGTTGACCAGACAAATGGTCCTCAACGTGGCTCTATCTATGTCGTGTGGTCCTACGATCATAATGGAACGTGTGGGGGTATTAACAACTGTAGTGAGGAGTTGGCCTTTTCCCGCTCGACCGATGGGGGAAAGACTTTCTCACCAATCAGTTTGGTGGAAGGAAATGCGCCTTTTTGCGCAAATCCCGCGACCGGTCGTCCTACTGGCTCGACCAGATGCGATGCAGTGCAGGGAGCAATCCCTGCCGTGGGGCCAGATGGCACACTCTATGTTGCCACTCCATATATTGACGTGATGAGTGGCCCAATTCCGACCAGGCTGCTGGTGACGACTTCACCTGATGGTGGCAAAACCTGGACTACACCTGCGCTGGTAGCAACCATCCATGATATTTCTGGATCGTTCCCGCCAGAGAAATATCGTAACCTGTCACTGCCTGCGTTTGCTTGTGATCCCCGCACAGGCCAGCTCTACCTGACCTGGTCTGATAAAGGGCCGCGGGATGCCGATATCCTGTTTACCACTTCGAAGGATCATGGGCAAACGTGGTCGACACCAATTCGGGTGAACGATGATCTTACTGGCAATGGAGCGAACCAGTTTCAACCACAACTGGTTGTTGCACCTGGTGGCGTCGTCAGTATCTCGTTCTTTGACACACGCCTTGATTCGCGACATCTGTTGATTGATGTGTACCTGGCACAATCCATCGATCATGGCGCGTCGTTCCTCAAGAATGTCCGCGTGACTACCCAGAGTTGGGACCCGGCGGTTGATGCACCGGTCGATGGTTATGGCTCGCAGTTTATCGGCGACTATCAGGGTCTTGCAGTTGACGATCGTTTCGTCCATCCATTCTGGAACGACACGCGGACCGGGGCTCAAGAGATCTTCACTGCTGCTGTCCCAGGTACTCAAATAAACTCACAGGCGACTAGCCTATAAATAGGAAGGTCGCCTCGATAGGCGGTCTTCTTTCATGTCCAAGGCGATCCTTGCAGTCGCCCTGGACATGTTGGTAAAATGAATAGAACGAACGGGGTACAATGAGAGAGAGGTAAAACATGTCTCAGTTTGATACTGTCACGCTTGCAGGAGGATGCTTCTGGTGTACAGAAGCGGTTTTCAATAGACTCAAGGGCGTAATATCAGTTGTCTCAGGGTATGCGGCATCCCAGGTAGCAAATCCTTCGTATGAAGCAGTATGTTCGGGCAGAACCGGCGCTGCAGAAGCAATTCAGATCACGTATGACCCATCTATTATTTCCTATGATACATTACTGGAAATTTTTTGGCATATGCATGATCCTACCACATTGAACCGTCAAGGAAATGATATCGGAACTCAATATCGCTCAGCAATTTTCTATCAAAATGATGAGCAAAAACAAATTGCCCTCGTCTCGAAAGAAGCACTAGAAAAATCAGGCAGCTATAGAAAGCCCATTGTGACTGAAATTGTTCCCTTTACCAACTTCTATCCGGCTGAAGACTATCACAAAGATTACTATGACAGAAATCGCTCTCAACCCTATTGTATGTTTGTGATCGACCCGAAGGTGCAGAAGTTATTGAAAGAGTACAGGAACGAGGTAAAAGAAAAGTGAGCATTCACGCCGAGTGATCAAAGCAACAATTTCTGCGGTGGGAGAGCAAAGACACCAATTTCCTCTGGCTCTCAGGTTTAATCTCACGAGGGGAGGTTTTCAATCGCCCCTGCTATTTCTCGTCACAGAGGTGAACCATGTTCCTCGCATCATCATCTGCTCACTCGCACGCCCCATCTGCATTTGGTCTCTCCATAGCTATGCGTAGACCCCGAAGATTGCTTTTCGCTGGCGCTGCTTTGCTCGCCATTCTGCTCCTCCTTTCGGCTCCAAAGCTGACACATGCCAGGGGCGGAACCTGGCAAGGGTTCATCTATACCGGGCCCGCGGGAAGCCGCCCGTATTTCGTCTATACGCCGACCAACTACTTTCCAGGAAAGCCGGTGCCGCTCATCTTCATGCTGCATGGCTGCACCCAAGACGCGGCGGACTTTGCTGCGGGAACCAGGATGAATGAACTGGCCGATGCCCACCAGTTTATCGTGGTCTATCCGCAACAAACCACTCTCAATAATCCGACGACCTGCTGGAACTGGTTTGCGCCCACAAACCAGGTGCGGGGCAGCGGAGAGCCGGCCATTCTTGCGGGAATCGTAAAGGCCGTCGAGCAGGACACGTCGCAATGGACTATCGACAGAAGCAGGGTCTTTGTCGCCGGGGCGTCGGCGGGGGCGGTGATGTCTGTCATCCTGGGCGCGACCTACCCCGACCTCTTCGCGGCCATCGGCGCCGCCGCAGGCTTTGAGTATCCGGCAGGAGCAACCAGCATGAACGGGCAAGACCCACTCCAGGCGGGGGAGAAGGCCTACCAGGCGATGGGTCCTTATGCCCGCGTGGTGCCAACCGTTATCTTTCAGGGGACCGCCGATCCCGTCGTCGCACCCATCAATGGTGACCTGGTCGTTCAACAATGGATGGAGACCGATCGCCTGGCATCGCAGGGACAGTACGATCCTCGCTTTGCGAACCCATCACACGTCATCACCGGGGACCCTCCCCTGAGCCACCCCTATATCGAGAGGAGTTGGAACGACTCCAACGGCCAGGAGGTGCAGGAATACTGGGTGGCGGTCGGCGCGAGCCACGTCTGGACAGGGGGGAGTCCGAACGGAACCTTTACCGACCCACTCGGGCCGAGCATCTCGCAGATCCTGTACAGTTTCTTCCTGAACCACCCGATGAGCCTGAATCTGCAAAGCGCAAGCGCTCAACCGTCTTGATGCACCCTTATTACCGCCCCTCTCATTGAGCCGAGTTGAGACGGTACAGGTGACTCATCGCTACCGCCAGCCAGAGCAGCTTAAAGCCCAAAAACAGGTGCTCATCATGCGACGCTGCATATCTTCAACGGAGGGCATCTGTTCGCCCTTACCGAGAAAGAGCAGGTGGCCTCGCTTGTCCATGCCTTTCTCAGGAATGACTAGCGGATTCCAGGGCCATGCTTACGCCTGCTGGTCCGAAGCTTCGCCGCACGAGCCGCGTTGCAGACAGTCGCACGAGGGGACGCAAACATTGCACTTGTCTCTTTACAATGTGTATACTGAAAGAAAAGGAGAGCACACAATCGGTTTGCCTGTTTGGGGCGTCGAGGTGCGTCTGGTAGATCAGGACGACCAGGACATGGGCACCGGCGAATTGGTGGAGATCGCTATCCGGTATCCGAGGGCACAACGTGATGAAAGGAGAACACCATGGCAGAAAGTGTGTATAAAGTGATCGAACTAGTTGGCACGAGCGACGAGTCGTGGGAGAAGGCGGCGGCCGCGGCCATTGAGCGGGCCACACAGACCTTGCGGGACCTGCGGGTCGCCCGCATCGTCGAGCAAGACGTGCATATCGAGGCTGGCAAACCGCTGACCTACCGCGTGAAGATGGAGCTCTCGTTCAAGTACGAAGGTGGTGACTGAGCAGTCGCTCAATCTCCAACTGCAAGGCGAAGCGCAGCCAATCCAATCCGCCAGGGGGAATTGAAGCCGAGGTGCGGTTAGTCCTGGGCGTCTAGCTGAAGGTGGATGGTCATTCTGCCGTTATGGAAGGCCTGGTCTTACGTAAGAATCAGGTCGTGCCTTTGCTCGCCCAGATCCAGGCGGCCCTGACCATGGAGTAGTGGAAAAGTCGACCGTGGTATATCAAAGTGAGTGAGCGCATCCTGGCTCCCCTGCGTTTCATGATGTGACGCACGATACTCTCCATAAAGATGACCTGTGTCAGACCACTGGCGGCCTGACACAGGTCATCTTTATGGAGAAGATCAGATTAAAGATTGCAGGTAGACAACCCGCGCTTTTCCAGGTATTGCTGGTGATACTCTTCTGCTCGATAGAATGTAGAGGCCGGGACGATCTGCGTCACAATCGGTCGTCTATACCTACCTCTGCTTGTCAACTTCTCCTTGGACGCCAGCGCTGCGGTCTGCTGTTCTGGTGTATGATAAAAGATGACTGAACGGTATTGTGATCCAAAATCTGGACCCTGCCGATTACGTGTTGTAGGATCGTGGTTATCCCAGAACACCTTCAATAGATCTTCGTAACTTACGCGGGATGGATCGTAGTCCACTTCTACGACTTCTGCGTGACCAGATTTGTGTGAACAAACGTCGCGGTAGGTTGGATTGGGGAACGTTCCTCCCTCATAACCAACGGCTGTTGAGATGACACCCTTCACCTGGCGGAAATCGGCTTCCACACCCCAAAAACATCCTGCTCCGAATGTAGCTTTTTCCATGATAAGTTCTGTTCCTTTCAGATTATTTTAAAAAGTGGATCTCCAGGAGACAATTGTTGCTTACTCGGAGCCTTCTGCTTCTGGTTGAAAGCTTAAGGCAGCAGAATTGATACAATAGCGTTTCCCGGTTGTCTCTCTTGGGCCGTCATCAAACACATGTCCCAGGTGCGCTCCACAATTTTTGCAGACCACCTCGGTTCGATTCATAAAGAACGAGCGGTCCTCGTGCAGTTCGATATGCTCCATGTTCACTGGATCATCAAAGCTTGGCCATCCCGATCCCGACTCGAACTTGGCGTCTGAAGAAAAGAGTGGCTGTCCACAAGCGACACAATTGTACATACCTGCTTCGTGATTGTAGTAGAGGGTGCCACTGAATGGTCGTTCGGTTCCCTTCTGTCGTACCACTTTGTATTGTTCGGGGGTGAGTTTTTCTTTCCAATAGGATTCTGGTTGATTTCTTAAGTCGTTCATGAGACCTTCCTTTTGATGCGGTTTTGAGTGCAGTACAACCTGCACTTCGATGGATGAATAAGACACATTGAATAGACTACAGAACGTTACATATTATACACGGATGGAAAGGGTTGCTTTTTCCTGTTCTTTTGACTCTTCGATAGACCTTTCCATTTAAGAGAACAATGAGAAGAACTTAATTGTTCCTCTGAATACCACTGGGCAAGATTGGAACGAAAACTAAACAAGCTACTTTGCAACACAGCCACTCTATGTGGCATGATACATTCTTAGCAATACTCATTACTACTGGTAACACAATAAAGGAGATACAATCACATGTGTTACGATGATAATGCCCGGCCCCCATTGCCACCAGGAGAAGGTGGCGTCGCCCATGGAGAAGACATTATCCTGACGGCGGCAGATGGAAACCGCTTTGCCGCCTATGCTGCTCAACCCGCAAATACAAAAGGAGCACAGATCCTTATCTATCCCGATGTGCGAGGTCTACACCAGTTCTACAAAGAACTGGCATTGCGCTTCGCCGAAGTTGGTTATACAGCCCTGGCGCTCGATTATTTTGGTCGTACCGCGGGTATCAGTTCGCGAGATGAAGCATTCGAATACATGCCACACGTGATGCAATTACAACTAACAACCTTTTTCCAGGATGTGACTGCTGCTCTCGATCACTTACGTTCAGGTGAGGGTGCGACTCGTTCGACATTCACACTTGGCTTCTGCATGGGAGGGACTCTCTCGTTTCTGACCGGCACCAAAGAGGGGCTGAACCTGGCTGGTATTATTGGCTTCTATGCCGGAATGAGCAGGAAGTTTGGCGGCGCCAATACCACCATGCTCGAAGAAGCGAGGCACAGTAAATATCCTGTGCTGGGTCTTTTCGGCGGAGACGATCCGGGTATCCCTACAGACCAGGTGCGCGAGCTTGATGATGAACTGGACAAAGCAGGGGTCGCCTACAAAGTGATTATCTATCCCGGCGCTCCACATAGCTTCTTTGATCGGCGTGCGACAGAATTTGCCGATGCGTCCGCGGATGCCTGGCAACGCGTGCTAGGCTTTATCGATACTTACACAACAAAGTGAGCCGCGCCAAAAAAATACCGTGCAACATGCACGGTATCTGACGCATATATTTTATATATAGTATAATCATCAACCAGGAAGGCCTGGCTACTTCCCCAGTAATTGCCTGATAAAAGAGGCGATCCCCCAGGAGTTGTTGGCGAACATGTGGTGCAAGAAACGCCGTTCCAGCTCTACCTGTATCGCATAGTGTTGATCCTTCCTCTGCTCAATCTGGATGCAGATCGTTCCTCCTAATGAGTTCAAGCTCATCCCCAGCGTTGCTTCCAGATACCGCTGTGTGACGTCGAACTCAAGCGCAAAGGCATTGAGCCGTTTTAAGGCTCGCAGACACTCGGCAAAAATCGTCTCAACCGGGGCATCCACCTCAACCGTTGCACCCCGAAAATAGAACGTGCGCGCATCCTCCGGCGCCTTTCCCAGTTTCGCATAGACAGAGAAAAACAGCACCATATTGAAGAAGAGCACGACGACGAAGACCAGATAGATGCCAACTCGGCCCATATCTCCACCTCGCGGCGGGAAAACGAGAAAGAGCAGCAGACTATATCCCACCAGAGCAATGAGGCATCCTCCAGCGACCACAAGGGACCTGATCCTGCGCCTCTGCCAATCTTTCCTCTCGACTGGCTGATGCTGTATGCGCACGAACTGCAAAGCGGAGACTTCTTTAGGCTTGTTCCTGTTTTGGCTGACCCGTTTGAGCAGCGTATAGATGGCGACCAGGCCGCCGAGAAGCGCAGTCATGGCAGCGAGAAGATCCGTTGCACCCTGAAGAGGGTCAACTTGAGGAGCGGGATATGGGAGCAGGGCCATTGTTCCACCTTCTTATTCATCTATCAAGACAACCATATATAGAAGACGTTCACACAGGACATTTTTCGTGTGACTGCTTTCGCCTTTGAAAATCTCTTGCCTTTCCTCCTTTGCTTAGAGCATATCTGACCGCGGACCTATGCTTACAGCATAGACATAGGGTTGGAAACATTCTGAAAGCAAAGTACACTCGAAGCGAGGGACTGGAACCTGGATACTCCCTCAAAAATAGGAGGGCGGCGTGTGACAAGGGAACAGACGATACTCCCTCAAGCACGTTCGGCTCGCAAGGGAGAGCTTCATGTCTGGTTTCTTTGCTCATGCACCTCTCTGGCATTTGAAAGGCGATTTCTGGAAATTCTGGAGCGGGCAGACCATTTCTACGCTTGGCAGCTCGGTGACTGGCTTCGCATTGCCCTTACTCGTCTTCAAACTGACCAACTCGCCTCTCAATCTTGCGCTGACGATAGTTTTCACTGTCCTGCCGTATCTCCTCTTCGGATTAGCGATCGGTGCCTGGGTTGATCGCACCAATCGCAAGCGTGTCATGATTTGCACTGATTGTGCCCGTGCTTTAGTGATTGCCTCGCTTCCTCTCCTTGCTGTCCTGGGCCTGTTGTCGGTCTGGTGGATGTATGCTGTCTCGTTCGTCAATGCAACGCTGACCATTGGCTTCACAGCCGCCAACTTTGCCGCTCTTCCCAATCTGGTTGAACCGGATGATCTGGTAGCAGCGAATGGGTATATGCAGGCCGGCTTCTCAATGGCCAATATCATCGGGCCGCTTATGGCAGGGCTCTTACTTGTTCGTGTTCCACTGCCCCTGTTGCTCTTGATTGATGCCGCCTCATTTCTCGTCTCCACTGTCTCGCTCCTGCTCGTCAAGAGGAGCTTTAACGCCAGCGCAAGCGAGAAGCAAGTGGTGGCAGGAATCGGCAATGCGATCCTCGAAGGACTGCACTACGTGCTGCGCTCCCCAATCTTGTGCTGGCTCACGCTGCTGCTGCTCCTTTTCAACTTCATCCTGCCGACGGCTGATGTCCAGATCGTGTGGTATGCGAAACACTGGCTGCAGGCGAGCGATACGCAGATAGGGCTGCTGTATGCCAGCGACGGTATCGGTGTCGTGGTGTTTTCCCTGCTGACGAACCGCTTGCGCAAACGCTGGTCGTTTGGCGTCGTAGCGTTAGGATCG
>Ga0137377_10000699_pt1 | contig 21259 bp, 17 predicted proteins | sample SagtaG_22_FD_104815 | JGI IMG/M metagenome (GOLD analysis project Ga0137377, IMG submission 104815) | Vadose zone soil microbial communities from Sagehorn Ranch, Mendocino, California, USA - Sage2_L_40_16 metaG | ecosystem: Environmental > Terrestrial > Soil > Vadose zone | place: USA... | reverse complement strand
CTCCTGTGCTTGAAGCGCAGGAATGGACTGACAAAGGCAATGCTGCTGCCGAGCAGGGCGATTACGAGGCCGCGGCAGAAGCCTTTGAAAATGCCGTGGAGGTCAATCCCTCCGATGCGCGCGCTCGTTACAATCTGGCCCTTGCCCTGCAATATCTTGGCGACTCCGAGAAAGCCATCGTAAGCTACCGGCGAGCAATCGACATTAATCCTGGATTGATTGATGCCTATATCAACCTGGGCAATCTCTATGGCGAACTGGGTATGCAAGAAGAATCGCTGGAGACCTTCCTGGAAGCCATCGATTTTGCCCCCGACAATGATATGCTCTATCTCAGCGTCGGCGATGCCTATAGAGCACAATTTCTCTACCAGGATGCCATTCAGAACTATCGACAGGCGCTCATTCTCAATCCTGAAAATACCATCGCCGCCGATAATCTGGCCGATGTACGCGAGCGTGTCAACCAACAATTGCGCCGCATCATGGATCAGGAGAAGCATGTAGACGAAGATCCTGGGGATACTTCTCGATATGCCGAGCTGGTGAACCTCTATATTGATATGCGGAAGTACGATGAAGCACTGTCGGTCGCCAATCAAATGATCGGGCTTGATCCTGAAAAGCGCATCGGCTATGACAGCATGGCCGCCGTCTATGAGGCTATTGGTGAGCCTGACCAGGCAGCTGAAATCTACGCCCGTATCGTCACCATCGCGCCGGATGACGCGGAAGCCTGGGAACACCTGGGTACCTGGCGGCTGACTCAGGGTAACAACGATGAAGGCATTGCAGCATTTGAGCAGGCGGTGCAGCTGAACCCCACTCATTTCGCGGCTCGTTTCAGTCTCGCAGAAGCCTACCTGGAAGCTGAACGTTATGAAGAAGCGGTGCGCGCCTACCAGGAAATTATCAGTATGCGCAACGAACTGGACCCCGATGACCTCGCCGCTGCCTACGCCGGACTCGCAGATGCCTATAATAGTATGGAACGCTACGACGAAGCCATAGCGACATGCCAGACGCTGCTGGAGCAGTTCGAGAACGATCCAGAAGGCTACTACCAGCTGGCCACCGCCTATGACGCCCTTGGTCGTTACGACGAGGCCATCGAAAACTACGAAAACGCCATCGAAAGCGATCCGCTGAACGCGGACTACTACAACGACTTTGCCGATACCCTGCGCGAAGTCAAGCGGTACGAGGAAGCGCTTGAAATGGCCCGCCAGGCCATCGCTTTGGACCCATCCATGGTGCTCGCCTATGAGACGCTCGCTCAGATCTACGAGGAAATGGGTCGCCCAGAAGATGCCGCTGCCGCAATGGAACAAGCCAACACCCTGCGCGTGGCTGAAGCATAAAGAGTGGTAGGGCGCGGTACTCGCGCCCTATTGCTGCTAACTCTGTTGTCTCTCTTCGACAGTTGTGACAAACGCCTCAAAATCTCCCAGGCGCTGCTGAATATGGTCATACAGGAGATCGCGGTTCAGCGTATCTGCGTCATGCACCAGCGCGTCACGCAGATTGGTAAGCACCTCCAATCTGTAGGCTAATGCTTGCGGAATAATATGTTGTGCCGCGACGATACTGAGCAGTTCATGATAGCCTTCAGGCCGACGCAGCCCAAGCGAGGCCACCAGGATGCCGCAGACGTGCAGGCACGCCTCGATGGCGATTTGCAGGTAACGCTCAGCCAGACCGTAGATGCGGTAGTCCGTCGTAAACTCCTCGCGTGCAGTCTTGCCCAGATCGTGCAGGATCACCACGGCCTCGCGTAACTGTTTCAGGTGGCGTTGCAACAAGTCCTTATCAACGGGCAATATCTGCCCATACAGACGACGACTGAGCGCCTGATTCTGGATTTCGTCAAACTTCTTGAAATCCAGGTAATCCATCACCGCCTTCGTCTCAAACGAGACGCGCAGCTTCTCATCGCGGCTGAACAGAATTTGCCCATACTTAATCACCTGCAACTTGAGCAGCAGCGACGCCTGGTTTAAGATCACCACGTCGATATTGTCCGACTCCAGGCGTTTCGCTAACTCGCTGAAGAAGTAGAGCTGGTAGTCAAGAAACTGGTCTGACTTGATCTGCTCCATCAGCAGGATGGCAATATCAACGTCGGTGAGGTGTCCAAACGAGGTGCGTGTCGAGAGAGAACCAGCCAGGTACGCTGCATTAACGGGACTTTGCGTGAAGAGTTGGTTGAGCCGGGATTGTTTTTCGAATAAGTTCATCAAGACCTCCGGGAGAAAGCCTATGATCATCCATAGGGCTGAATAATGCGTTTCTCCGGGAAAAACAATGACTACTTTCTACAACTATACCATATAGAAAAGCCCTGGCGTAACCCTTTGGGCATTTTCTATGCTTGAAATAGCCACTTTTTTCTGGTCGTTCTCGGATACAGCTTATCCCTCGACCCATTCCTCTCCATTCGTAGCGACTTCTTTCTTCCAGATAGGCACCGTCGTTTTCAGCGTATCGATAATGTAGCGGCAGGCATCGAATGCTTCCGCGCGGTGGGGAGTTGCCACCACCACAATCACGCTGGCCTCACCAATCTCCAGGCGTCCAATCCTATGCGCGACCGCGACCCGCTCGACTCCCCAGCGCTGCTCCGCCTCGGCCACAATCGCGCGTATCTGCTGTACCGCCATCTCAGGGTACACATCATACTCCAGGTATCGTACCTGCTTCCCGCGCGCCGAATCGCGCACCACCCCCTCAAACACCACAATTCCCCCTACGCTCGGATGTGTGACCGCTGCCACCAGCGCGTCCCGGTCAAGCGGCTCGTGAGTTATTCTAATCAGCGGTTCCATAGATGGCCTTTCTAGCGGGTTTTCGTCGGTTTTCCGAATTTTCTCCTGATACACAAAGTATAACGTATGCACATCCCCATGACAACGAGCCTTGCTATATTACCCGCAGCAGAGACCAGATGAGCACTTCTTGCCTTTGCGCGTAATGCAGCAGTGGAGGTGTATCAGGCAAATGGATGCCATGAGAGGCTGCTATCGTATTGCACGTGACTTTCAGTTCAGCAAGCTGGAGCGGCCATTGTACATGATGAATATCAGCGCGATACACTCTTTGATTGCCTACTACGGAGTAGAGGCAATAACGTTCCGTGAGCCACCACTCAAGCGAACCCTGTCGGGCGAATGTAATCGGTGTTATGGGACGATAGGTGGCTTTGAATTCCGCAGGGGGTGCGCCCTGGTGAGTGCGACGGCTGGAATAGTGAATGGTATTAGCAAGTCGCTCACTGCTCATCAAAGCGTTGAAATAGGGCAGGTGAAAGAACGTCCGCGCGAGCGCCACGGCGATGGGATTGCTGGCATCCAGGCTGAAGAAATAGACACCAGGAATTCCGTGCAAGGTCACGTAAGTGCGCACGTTTAGCTCTACAAATCGCGACAGTTTCGGTAGCGGGGGTACCCGGCGAGGACGGACGTTACTCATGTGGAAAGGCACTATACCTACCCAGCACTGTCCCTCATAAGTATCCAGGGGAAGTAGCGATGGAACAAGTGGGCGCAAGGCGCCTGGCGCGATCGGCCAATGAGCGAAGAGCAGTTCATGCCAGGTCTGTGTCATCACCCAGGGTCTGTCAGGTAGGGGCCATGGCCGATGTGCAACGGTTTTCAAAATTGCTGTTGTGTCTACCATCTTTCGGTTCTCTCCCCTCGCTTCCCTGGTTGCGTACCCTCTTTGTTTCAGTTGGCGAAGGCAAGAGCTACACGATAGCGGTGAGGAAAGCCCCTCCACCCACAGGCGGAATAAACACCACCTCGTCTCCCTCATGCAACACCGTCTCTACCCCTACGTACCGGTGATTGACAGCGCAAACAGAGCGTTCCATGGCCCCTTGCAAACGTGGATAGCGTTCGAGCAAGAGTTCGCGCAATGCGGAGACACTGGCCCCGTCACTTAATGAGAGCGTTTCCTCGTTTTTTTCCACGGTCTCGCGGAACGAGGCAAAGTAGCGTATGCGTATGTTCATGGAGGTATTATAACATGCGCTTTTCGTGCCTGATAGGGCCTGGGTGGACGGTAGACGTCAAACTTTTGCATCGAGCGAAGGGAGGCATGACTGGGGCAAGCCCAGCCACTACTATACCACGTAAGATGGGGTGAGGCCGTCTATAGTAGTGGCTGGGCTTGCCCCAGTCATGCAAAAATGATGGGCACCCATAGGGTCTTGTTCAAGCGACCTGGCGAAGCTCCCCAGGTGCAAATCACATCCCCTTCTGTCGTTAGTTTGAACCTACACAATCCAGAGAGAAATTGGTAGCTAAAAAATTGAGCCCCACATCGTCTCCATAGTAGTCAAGTTGATAGTAAACAGCATGAAAGCAATTTAGAGAGGAAGCAAAACCGGTGGCTCTTAAAACTGATGGTGCAAGTGTTGGTTCGCTAGCACCAGATTTCACACTGGCAGGATCAAGTGGTCAGGTCAGGCTGTCAGACTACCTTGGTAAACAGAACGTCGTCCTGTACTTCATGCGAGAGTTCTCTTGTTCGTGGTGTCAGAAGCATGTCGCTCAGTTGAAACAAATGTACAGCGCATTGCAGTCACGTAACACGGCGGTTCTGGTCATTGGCGGGGGGAGTCGAGAGGAGGCGGAGCATCTCGCCACAAAACTGCAGGTGCCCTTTCCGGTTCTCGCTGATACTGACCGAGAGGTGTACCACCGCTACGGTCTGGAGAAGGTCCTGTTCGCGTTGCAACGGAGCGGAACCTTCATCGTGGATAGACAGGGACGTATGAGCTATATCCATCCCACCACCGTCCCGATTGCAGGACTTGATCGAGCCGCATTGATGAGTGCTCTCGAGCCTGTCGCTTAAGGACGCGTTCCATAGACAGAAGGTGAAGATATGAGGTGGAGAGGTGTTATCACCGGCGTGGGACCTGGCATACCTCGCCTAAGACGGGTATGCCAGGATGATGATATGCCCTCTACAACGAGTAAATCCGCTCGAACTTACTTGTCAGGTACCGCGCGAAGTACTCCGGGTTTGGAGCCTCGCCGGTAATGCGCTTCATCAAATCTTCGGGCATATAGATCGAGCCGACCGCGTACATCTTCTCGCGCAGCCAGTCCAGCGCAAAGGCTGTATCGCCCAGCGAGAGGCGCTCATCGAAATTCGGGAACGCCTTGCGCAAAGTTGTGTAAATCTGCGCGCCGTAGAGATTACCGAGCGTATAGGACGGGAAGTAGCCGAAGCCGCTCGTCCAGTGAATATCCTGCAAAACCCCCTCAGAATCGCGTTGTGGCTCGATTCCCAGGTATTCACGGTACTTTGCATTCCAGAGGCGCGGCAGGCTCTCAATGGCGATATTCCCGTTAATCAGCTCCTTCTCCAACTCGTAGCGCACGATGATATGCAGGTTGTAGGTCACCTCGTCGGCCTCGATGCGGATCAGGCTCGGCTGCACCCTGTTCAGCGCGCGCGCGAAGGTCGCCACATCCACCGACGCGAAATGCTCAGGAAACGCCTTCTGCACGGCGACGTATTGACCGCGCCAGAACGCCTCGAAGCGCCCGATAGCATTCTCCCACAGCCGCGACTGGGACTCGTGCATGCCCATCGAAACGCCACCGGCAACGGGGGTGCGCGCCAGCGATTCCGCGCTGCCCTGCTCGTAGAGAGCGTGCCCGCCCTCGTGAATGGCTGCCATAATCGATGCCTGGATGTAACGCCGGTCAGGGTGAATTGTCACGCGCACATCAAACGGACTGCTCAGGCCTGATGTGAAGGGGTGTGGGGAGATGGCGATAGCGCCGCGTGAGAAATCATAGCCCATCCCTTCGAGCAAGGTCTTGCTTAATGCCACCTGCCTCTCAGAATCAAAATCGCCTTCAAGGCAGGAATCATCAACGGTATTACCACTGACCTCGATGCGCCGCAGCAATGTCGTGCTGACCTCGCGTACCGGCCTGAACAGCGCATCGAGCTTACGCACCGTCATCCCTGGCTCGTACAGGTCAAGCAGCGCATCGTAGCGTGTCTCTGCATAGCCGAAGCGATCCGCCACCTCGCGCTGCAGCGTCACCGTGCGGCCCAGCCAGGGGGCGAAACTGGCGAAATCATTACGCTCCCTGGCGCGCCTCCATGCCTCGAAGCTGCCTGCGCCCACACGCGCAATCTCTTCGACCAGTTTGCGCGGCAATTTCGTGGCCTGGTCAAACATACGCCGTGTCACTCGCACTAGCCCACGATCCGCATCCGTAAATTGGGCGTCTTTGACCGCCTCATCAAGTTCGTCGAGCAAACTTCCCAGGCGCGGATTTGTCCTGCTCTCGTGCAGGATGCCCTGAAGGGTTGCCATCTGATGCCCGCGCAGCTCGCCAGCGCCATCGGCCTCCGGCAACTGGGTGTTTTGATCCCACTCCGCCAGGTCATTCAGCGCCTTCAGGTCTTCCGCACGCTGCACCAGTTCTAATAATTCGGCGATGCGCGCATCGCTGCGGCTAAACTCCAACGATCTCGTCTCTTGTGTTAACATATATAGCCTTTCGTCTTATGCGTTATTCTGCCCGTTTGAGGATGAGTTCCGCCAGGGTGCGCGCAGCAAAGCCCGTCGCACCTTTTTCCTGGTAGGGCTTCTTTGTATCGCTAAAATCGGTTCCCGCGATATCCAGGTGCGCCCACTTCGCCTCTCCCACGAAATGCTCCAGGATTTTCGCCGCCGTCACCGCAGATGCGGGGCGTCCGCCGGTTTGCTTGATGTCTGCCACATCGCTCGCGATGGCCTCGGCGTACTCCTCATCCAGCGGCATGCGCCAGAACTTCTCGCCTTCCACGCGGCCAGCCGCGATAATCTCCCGGCTGAGTTCATCGTCGTTGCAGAATAGGCCGGACATCACCGAGCCAAGCGCAATTACAATGCCTCCGGTCAGCGTCGCCACATCGATGATCGTAGACGCGTGCTCCTTCATCACCGCGTAGGAAAGCGCATCCGCCAACACCAGGCGCCCCTCGGCATCCGTATTCACGATTTCGATGGTTTTGCCGTTCATGATGCGCAGGATATCGCCAGGGCGATACGCTGTGCCGCTCGGCATATTTTCTGTCGTGGGCACAAGCACGGTCACGTTGATGGCTGGCTTCAAGGCTGCAATAGCGTACATCGCGCCGATGACCGCCGCTCCGCCCGCCATATCACCTTTCATCTCATGCATGCGCTCAGCAGGTTTGATCGAAATGCCGCCAGTGTCAAAGGTGATACCTTTGCCCACCAGCACAATATCTTTCTCTGTGGATGATGGCGCGCCGTGATAGTGCAGGATGATGAATTTGGCGGGTTCCGCGCTTCCCTGTGATACAGCCAGCAATCCACCCATACCGAGTTCCTGCATCTGCGGGCGATCCAGCACCGTACATTCCAGGCCAAATTGTTTGGCGACTAAGCTGGCGCGATTCGCCAGTTCGGTAGGTGTCAATACATTGGGTGGCTCGTTCACCATGTCGCGCGCAAAGTTGGTGGCCTCCGCCAGCGCAATGGCGCGGTGCAGAGCTTGTTGGAGATGGGTATCACCGGCTGAATCCGCAATCACGTCTATTTTGTTCAAGCCGCGTCCATTGCCATTCGTATTTGTATGCACATACTTCTTAAAAGTATAGGCGCCTAGTAATGCTCCCTCGACTTCCGCCTGTACCTGCTCCTCGTCATCCAGTTCAGCGTCTTCCAGGTGGCAGGCCAGCGCAATGGAATGCGCTCCTGTCTGCTGCAAATGGCGAGCCGCCGCCGCGCTGGCCCGCAGGATGGCCTGCGTTTGCAGCTTCTCCTGCATGCCCAGTCCCACCACTAACACACGTTTGGCCGCTATTTTGCCCATGGTGTGTATCGTCGTTAACTCACCCACATCCCCCTTGAACTCACCATTCGTGAAGATCTCTTGCAGCAGGCCGTCCAGCAGGCTATCTACTGTGTGGGCTGTTTTCGAAAGGACGAGAGCTTTCTTTTCCGCTTTTTGAAATGCCACTCCAACAACCAGGGCATCACACGCCATATCCTTGATGGATTGATTGGTTACTTGAATATCCATAATACAATTCTCCCCAGACAATACTTCGTAGTACGTGACCCCAAAAGAGATTGACCGGTCACTGCATTCGTTTGACCGGTCATGGGATCACATGTAGTTACTTGAATCATAACAAATTCTTAGTCAATGTGCTACATTTTTTTCAGAATGTGTTACTTTTGTGTTTATTTTTATGCCTTTGGCAGGAGTCTATCTACTACCTCCAATAATTGGCGTGGCTTGAACGGCTTGGTGAGATATTCATTGCAGCCGATGTGTATGGCCGCTTCACCCTCATCGTTCAAAGCGTAGGCTGTAACCGCTACAATAGGCACGTGTTCCATGCCTGGACGCGCGCGAATCAACTGCGTTGTGCGGTATCCATCCAGCACGGGCATCGAGAGATCGGTCAGAATCAGGTCTACCCGTTCGTGATCCAGCATATCCAGCGCTTCCTGCCCATTCGAAGCCGAGATGCAGCGATAGCCGCGTGTGGATAGAACGCGCTCGATCAAGATGCGGTTGGACACTTCATTCTCAACGATGAGTATGGTTGGCTGCCGTACACCGATACTGGCGCCCGACGGCATTGGCGTATTCATAGGTCTTCCTCCCATTATTACTGATGGCACTGCGCTTCCTGGCGCAGGTATCCTATCAGTCTGTCTTCCCCGTGCTATACTGTCATACGCACCCTGGCAGGTGTAACAATCGGCAGCGTAAAGGAGAAGGTCGATCCCTGACCGACGATACTCTCCACCGTTACTTCGCCGCCTTGCAATTCAATCAATTTCCTGGCAATCGTCAGACCCAGGCCCGTCCCACCAAAACGTCGTGTCACGCTGCCATCGGCCTGGCGAAATGCTTCAAAGATATAGTCCAGCGCCGCTGGAGAAATACCGATGCCCGTATCGCTGACGGAGATACGCAGCATATCATAACGTTCCAGCAGCATACAGCGAATAGTGACGCCGCCGTTTTCCGTAAACTTTAAGGCGTTAGATACCAGGTTCACGACGACCTGGCGGATGCGGTGACTATCGGCCAGCGCCATCGGCAGCTCCTCGTCCATCTCCAATGTCAGAGCAAGTCCCTTGTTGCCCGCCATCTGTTTGAGTTCATTCATCGCATCTTGCAAGCTTTGCTCCAGGGAGAGCGGCTCAACCTTGACCTCCAGGCGGTCCGCTTCAATCTTGGAGAGGTCGAGCATATCATCGACCAGGCGCGAAAGGTCTTCAGCGCGGCGCACAATGAACGAAATGTGTTCTTGTTGCTCCTCCGTCAATTCTCCGTCAAGATATCCCTCAAGAATCAACGATCCATAGCTGATGATACTGTGCAAGGGAGTACGTAATTCATGGGTCACCGTCGCCAGGAATTGTGATTTCAGGTGGTTGACGCGTTCCAGGGCTGCATTCTTATCCTTCACCTCGACAAAGAGCAGCGCGTTCTGAATAGCCATCGCGGCCTGAATGGCTGCGGTACTTAATAAGAAGGTATCCCGTCCACTCACCTGGTACGGCCTATCTCCATAGAGCATCACAGCGCCGATAGCCTGGTCCTGTAAAAATAATGGCACGGCAACCACAGACCGGTACCCCGCCTCTAAAGCCATACGCGCCCAGGCTTCCCCGCGCTCCCTGTAGATCATGTGGACATCCTCGCCATAGGCGATCTTCTCTCTCTGCATCGCCATGCGCGCCAGCAGCATATCGAGATCACGCAGTGCCGGTCGGGGAATACGCGGGCGACGCAGTCCATCAGGTTCCGGCGGGGGCGTCAGCTTTAGCGCGCGTATCGCCCGCCGCTTGCCGCTTGATGTAGAGGAAGTAGATGCTGCGCGCGCGCTGGCGACAGGCATCGCCACCATTTTGGTTGTAGCCGCCATCGTAATATCACCAGCCGGGTCGGCATGCACCGTCACCGCTTCTCGCTTTAACGAAGGCGTATCTGGAAGATGCCCATTTGATAGCTGTAATGGCTGCGATGCCTGTGTATCCGACCACTGCGCTACGGCCCAGGGTGAAGTCATCTCACGTCCATACAACAGCAGCGAAACGCTCTTCGCATGCATCATCCGCCCCAGGCGCGACACAATTTCTCTCAGCAGATCCTCCAGGTTCAGCGTCGAGATGAGAATATCACTCATCGTGAGCAAGTCACTCATGCGGCTGGTGATCATGTGACTTTCGTTCTCTTGCGTGTTTAAGGACTCAGAGAGCAGATTGAATGAGCGCGCTAACATGCTCAACTCATCAAGCGCGGCGTTTGCATCCGTTGCGCCGGTGGTATTGGAAACCAGGTGAGCTATGCTCGCTTGTAAGCGACGTATCGGGCGAATGAAGAATGTACGCGCGATAAAGGTATAAGCCGTGACGCCCAACGCTATGATGAAAAAGCCTATACCGATCAGAATCTCGATCGCGCGCTCGCTATGAGTGTTAAAGTTATAAAGTGGCTCGATATCTACCACCAGCAGCGAGGGGGACCCGGCCACCTGGTGGTCCGCCCGGACGAAAGCGGACATCGTCAAATAATGCTGACCTGTATCAATCAGGTTCACGTGGTTTGAAGCGCAAATGCTTTCCTGGGCAATATGTCGATCCAGCGCCATACTATGTATGGTCGTTCCCTGAATTTGCTGCCCCTGGCATAAGACCACGTTCAATCCCAGGTTGCCGCTTTCTCGAAGCAGATCGGCCGCGAAGTAGTCATCCAGGCGTTGCTCCCCGATCAATATCCCCAGCGGCTTGCCGCCGGGAGCAAGAATGGGCACAGCTACATTGATATCCCCGGTAGAGCCACTTCCCGCCGTATCTGCCATCGGCATCTTCACCAGGGTAGCAGCCTTTCCTCGCAATCCCTCAACTACCAGGGGCCGTAGGTCATCCGGGAGCGAACCTGAAGGTGATATATCTTCCAGCGTTTCAATCACACGTTGCTTCGGGGAAGCAATAGTCATCTCAGAAAAATGATCATGTAAAGAGGTGGAGAAGAGCAAGTCCCGAATTCGTTCCCGCGAGGATTGGGTCAGTGGTTGCGCCAGCGCGTCCATCAGCCCAGGGTTGTTTGCAACCTGCGAGAGTTCTTCACTGAGCAAGGCGGTCTGCGCCTGGTAAGCATGCTTGATGAGCGCAAGGTGCATGGCAGCGTCACTTTTTGCTTCATGCTCGTAAAAGGATTTCAACAAATACCAGGACGCCGTCGCAAACAGGAGCACACAAAGCAAAAGTGTAAATGCCGCGCTAATTATCAGTTTTCCGCCCAGAGACCGAACCGTAAATCGCATGCCAACCCTTCTGGTCACAAACAAAAAGTAAGAGGAGGACGGGGTGCCAGCTCGTCCTCCCCTTACCACGCGTATGCTAGGAGCATCGCGAGGCTCCAGGAGGTGCGCGCGCAAACCCCATGGGGAAAAGGTTGCGCGTATACACAGATGAACGCTACAAGCTTGCTCGTCGAGGTGGATCTGCTTGCTCACGAACATCCCGCCTTCCATCCCAGGCCTATGTATTATAACGTATAACTCACCAAATAGATATCATTTTGGGAGCCAATTTTCTCACATAGGGAAAAATTCGTTTGAGTTTATAGAGATTTTTCTGCCCAGGACTATGCTCCCAGGTATTCGATGTAGCCGTTTTTGAGTAAGCGTACCACGATATAGGCTACCTGCACCTCGGTTTGGTGCAGCAGGCGCGCCACGTCCCGTACCGTGCGCCTGCCATCCAGCAGCATAAATACCAGGCGCGTGTGTCTCTCCATCTGGTTCATCACTTGCGCCGTTGCTGCCGCGGACCGCGCGCGAAAGATAGCATCAACTGTCATGATGGTTTGCGTCGTTGTCATATTCACTCCTCCAAAACACACATACAACCCAACTCCCATGGTCTAAACTTGCACAGTATACTATACTGCTCTGGTGTGTATTTTTCGCTAAAAATTAGCTCATCCACGTGAAAATGATGTGAAGACGATGTGTTTTGTCGTATCAATATGCTTCATAAAGAAGGGAAGCGATTGTGTGGCAAGGTATTCTCTTGTTTGGTTCTTTACGGAATCTCGGTCCACAAGATTGGCCCGCTCGTCCCTAATGTATCCACTTGCTTTGAAGTGCCACGCCCTGTATCCACCAGGTAGATGCCCTGTTGCCCATCATTCAGCGCAATCACTAACTGTTGTGGGGAAGTAACAGACCAGGCCAGCGTAGAAGCGGCGCCCTTTATGGGGAGGAAATGTGTATCAATGGGCGCCTGGATAGTGGCGATACCTACTTTTGTGCCGGTGCTATATGCTACGCGCTTGCTGTCGGATGACCACGCGGGAACAGGAGCATTTGCCACGCCATCGGCGATGAGGGTGTCAAGAGCCGTACTCGCGTTGACGATATGGAGCGTGCCAATGCCAGCCGAAAGCATATCGAGATACTCTATAGATGCGCCATCAGGAGACCATTGCGCAAAGCCGACCTGTTTTCCGGTGGTCAGTGGCACATAGCCCGCGCCCGGCACGACATCCGCGCGCAGTATATCGCCCGCGCGTCCCGCGATGGAAGTGATAATCAGCCAGCTTCCCACGCCATTGTGACCACTGCGGCTGTAGATCGCTTGCGCGAAATCACCCGGCAGCAGTTCTTGTGCTGTTGCGCCAGTTACTCCTACGCGATGAATCCACAGACTGGTTACCTGGCCGATTGTTCCCACGCTCCAGGTTACCATTGGCGCCTCTGGGTCCGGCGACCAATCCAGTGAGAGAACGCTTTGGCCCGCGGTAGCTCCTGAACCGATGCCCTCTGCGATGGTGAGCGAGCTGAGATTCTGCGTATGGTAGTCAAGGATGCTCGTTACCCCGTGATTGCTCACTTCAAACGCCAGGCGCCAACCATCCGGCGACCAGACGGGATGGGTCACACTCCCCGGAACCGCAACATGTATGGGTGTGACTTTATGCGTCACGGTGGAATAGATGTAGAGACTGGTCTGACCCGTGCCGGTTGGATCGGCGACGAAGGCTAACATGCTTCCATCTGCCGACCACGCCAGGCTGTTTAAGATAGCCTCCCACGTATCCGTATCCTGCACTGATGCAGGCAGCGTCCCGGCTTTCAGCAGGCGCTGATGGATAACGGTATCCGACAGTCCATCACTACGAATAATGTGGACAAGGGCCGTCTGCAGATCGATATAGGCGAGCATGTCGCCCGCCGAGCGTCCGGGTAAAGGCGCTGTTACCGTCCAGTTTGAGGCGACTATTACATTGCTGGGCGTCAAACGTTCAGGCTGCGGGTTGTTGCCATCGACGCGCACACTCAATAATGACCCGCCGCGCAGAAATACAAAACGCAGCCCTGCCGAAAGCGGTGTTATCCCCGGCGGATTTGAATTTAATGGAGGCGTAATTCCGCCAGGATTGATGGTCATTGCTGGATGAAACCAGCTATTAACGCCAATAAAGCCCCCAATGCCCAGGGTCAGGATCAGCGTGGCAGCCAGCGCTGCGATCAAGATGCGCAGGCTTTTTGTATTGCGACGCTTCCGGGGCGGCGCTACCGGTCTGACTGACGGTGTCGGTACTGTGCTGCGCCCGCCAGGGATGGCAACTAAATGAGGACGACCCGGCGTATCGCGGCGGGGGCTGTTAACGGGCAGTTTGGGAACCGTCCATTCAACCGGTCTATCGTTGCTGCCCTCGAAGGTATCGGGCGCGTCGAAAGTGCCTGTCAGTTCGAGGATCTCTGGTGAAGTGAAGATGCGTTCGCGTAAAGCCGGGTCAGGGCTGACACGCGGAAGTCGCTTGAGTAATGCATCGTTGCGGCGAAAGTCGGCAAGCGTAGCGGTGCACCTTGTGCAAGACTTGAGATGAGTAGCAACCGCGCGGCGTTCTTCGAGTGCGAGCATATTGTCAAGGTAAGCGCTTAGCAGTTCCTCGACTTGCTCGCAGTTCATTTTGTGCCTCCGCCTTGCTCTAGTGCTTTATAATGCTCTCTAAACGATTGACGCGCTCGGGAAAGATACATCTTGACACCGCTCTCAGCGATATTCAGGGCCTTGGCGATCTCGCTGTAGGAGAACCCTTCCTGAGTATACAACAACAGCGCAGCCCGGTACTGCTGGGGCATGCGACGGAGAGCAGCGCGTACGAGTTCCGTTGTCCCGTAGATTTCCTGAGGATCAGAGCCTTCTACATCCGCTGGTTCGTGATCGAGGTCTTGCCAGGGAAGCCAGGCGATCAATTTCCGACGACGCAGAGCATCATAGGCCGTATTCGTTGCGATACGATACAACCACGCTGACAATTTCAGGTTTGCATCCATTTTGGGCAGCGCGCGAAACGCTTTCAAAAAGGTATCCTGAGTCAGATCATCTGCCTGCTCACGGTCCCCAACCAGATGATACATATAGTTATAGATCGGTGTCTTATACTCGTCGTAAATCTGGTCGAAGGACCAAGAAGATTCCTTGGTTTCCACCCTGGCCATGCGCTACGTCCCTTCGATGGCTATAGCTACCAACTTGTCCGTTCCATACAAGTGATAGGGCCGTATCTCCGAGCCGCTCGATGTTCTCGCGGGTGCGGAAAGACTTACATCCTTCTGTGTAGTGGAACGGACAATCAACGCTTTCAGTAACATTCAAATCGGTGTTTGGTTCCAGCATTCGATGTGCTTTGTTGAGTATCATGTTAGCATATTTGCCGGAATCACTGAAACGAGTGACCCTGAAGTTAGTACTAATGGGGGAAAGTATGACCCTCCCTTACTATTTGGACCCCTGAGGACGTTTTACCAGTTTTCTTGACGGTGATCTTTTGCCAGTGTATGATGCAAGGCAGCAAAAGCAGCATGCTTTTAACGGGAAGCGGGTAAACATTCGAAGGAGTATACCTGGGCTATGATCTATGAAAAGGGCCAGCGAGATATGCGTACTGTCTGGTGGCAACAAGACACGGAGGGTGAAGCTGTCTGTATGATCGATCAATCTCTCCTTCCGGGTGAAGTGGTCATACTTACCCTGACCCACGAGCAGCAGGTCGCGCACGCTATCAGCAGTTTGAAAGTGCGCGGCGCGCCTGCTATCGGCGTAACGGCGGCTTTCGGCATGGCCCTGGCGCTCTATCGCCTGCTGCGCGCGCAGGGTGAAGCGCTTACCCTGGCTGAGGCTCAGGATCATCTGCTCAGGGTCGGCGACATGCTGCGCCGTACCCGTCCTACCGCAGTCAACCTTTTCTGGGCCATAGAGCGTATGCAGCGCTGCATGCGGGGTGCCATTCGTGAACAATATGCTCTTCCCGACCTGGCGCTGCGCTTACTAGAGGAGGCGCAAGCCATCGCCGATGAGGACTTTGACGCCTGCTTGCGCATGGGACAATATGGCGCGGAACTGATTGCTGATGGCGATACGCTGCTGACGCATTGTAACGCTGGCTGGCTGGCCACTGCCGGTTGGGGTACGGCCCTCGCACCCATGTATGTTGCGCATCGGGCCGGGAAAAAGCTGCACGTCTTCGTCGATGAAACCCGCCCGGTGCTGCAAGGCGCGCGGCTGACTGCCTGGGAACTGCAACAGGAAGGCATTCCCTTGACCTTGATTACCGATAATATGGCAGCGCATTTTATGCGTCATGGCGGTATTAAAGCTGTTTTCGTCGGCTCTGATCGCATTGCTGCCAACGGCGATGTCGCCAACAAGATCGGTACATACGGCGTTGCAGTACTGGCGCATGCCCACCATATTCCATTCTACGTGGTTGCGCCTCGCTCCACCATCGACTTGCAGCTTCCCTCCGGTGAACATATTCCTATCGAACAGCGCAGCCCTGAAGAAGTAACAAGCGTGCGTGGAGTCGTCGTCGCGCCTGATGGAGTACATGCAGCCAATCCAGCCTTTGATGTGACTCCACACAACTACGTGGCCGCGATCATCACCGAGGCTGGCATCGCTCGCCCCCCGTACACGGAATCCTTACGCTCGCTCTGCGCTGGTTATCATATGATTGGGGAGGCGAATGAGTAATGGATATCGATGTTGTGCGAACTGTCGCCGACTATGCTGAGCATGTGCTGGGCAAAGAAGAATATCATGTGTAACTATAGTATTTGAAAGGGAGGATGGAGGAGTGTCCATTCTGGTTGTTGGTTCTGTCGCTCTCGACACCGTCGAGACCCCCTTTGCCAGGGCTGAGGAAATCCTGGGAGGGGCTGCTTCGTATTTTACAACGGCTGCCTCGCTCTATAGCCAGGTTAACCTGGTAGCGGTAGTGGGCAGCGATTTCCCACGCGAACACCTGGAGTTCTGGCGCAAACGTCCCGTGAATCTCTCTGGCTTGCAGATAGTGGAGGGTCCTACCTTCCGTTGGACGGCGCGATACCATATGGATATGAACGCGCGTGACACCCTGGATACGCAGCTTGGCGTCTATGCAGGTTTTCACCCCGTCATTCCTGAAGAGTATCGCAATAGTCAATTGCTCTTCCTGGCCAATATTCAGCCTGAATTGCAGATGGAAGTTCTCGAACAGATACCTGGAACTAGCCTCACCGTGCTTGACACCATGGAACTGTGGATCATGACCACCCGCTCGCAATTGACCGAAGTCATCAAGCGCGTGGACATGTTGTTGATGAGCGAAGAAGAGGTGCGCCAGTACACCGGTCGTCCCAGCATTGTCTCCGGCGCGCGCTACTTGCTTGATTTAGGTCCAAAATACGTCGTCGTCAAGCAGGGCAGCTATGGAGCGCTGCTTTTTAGCGCGGATGGCGTCTTCTTCAGCGCCCCCACTTACCCGCTCGAAGAAGTCATCGATCCCACGGGCGCGGGCGATGCGTTCGCCGGTGGCCTGTTGGGCTATCTCTCGACCATCGAACCACGACCCGGCGGTTGCTATTCCATCAATGATATCAAATGCGGCGTCGTACACGGCAACATCATCGGCTCTTTCGTCTGCGAGGACTTCAGTATTGGCCGCCTGCGCATCCTGACCATGGACGACGTAGCCGTGCGCTATCGTGCTCTCGTCGAGTGCTCGCACTTCGATCCCAACTGGCGACCTCTATTGAAGTAGGAGTTTGGTGAATCTCTGAAAAAATGGTACTATTAGTAGCGGCGCTATTACCCAAAGAACAATAAAGTAATATATTCACAGAAGGGAATAACTATTTCATGACCACCTCAACCAAGGGAGATGTCAAAGACCTCTTCCTGGCCGCGCGCGGCAAAGACCGCATCGAATGGGCAGCCAAAGAAATGCCTGTCCTGCGGCTCATCCGCGAACGCTTCACTCAAGACCAGCCCTTTAAGGGCGTACGCATGGCGGGCTGCCTGCATATCACCACCGAAACCGCCAACCTGGCCCTCACCTTGCAAGCCGGCGGCGCCGACCTGGTGCTGTGCGCCTCCAATCCCCTGTCTACGCAGGATGATGTCGCCGCCGCGCTCATTAGCGAATACGGCATTCCCACCTACGCCATCAAAGGCGAGGATGAACACACCTACTATCGCCACATCAACGCCGTGCTGGACCACCAGCCCCACATGACCATGGATGACGGCTGCGATCTCGTGTCCACGCTGCATACCAGCCGCACCGAACTTCTTCCCGCCATCATCGCCGGCATGGAAGAGACCACCACCGGCGTCATTCGCCTGCGCAGTATGGAGAAGGATGGCGTCCTGCGCTTCCCGGTGCTGGCGGTCAACGAATCCGATACCAAGCACCTGTTTGATAACCGCTATGGCACCGGTCAGAGTTCGATTGATGCCATCATTCGCGCGACCAACATTCTGCTCGCGGGCCGCACCTTCGTGGTATTCGGCTACGGCTGGTGCGGGCGCGGCATCGCCTCACGCGCGCATGGCATGGGAGCAAACGTTATCGTCTGCGAAGTGGACCCCACCCGCGCGCTGGAAGCCGTCATGGATGGCTATCGTGTGATGCCGGGCCTCGAAGCGGCGGCTCAGGGCGATATCTTCGTCACCGCGACCGGCAACATCAATGTGATTGATCGTCAGCACCTGGAGCGCATGAAGAACGGCGCGCTGCTGGCCAACTCCGGTCATTTTAACGACGAGATCAACATCCCGGAACTCGAAAAGCTGGCGAGCAGCAAACGTCGCGTGCGCGACTTTGTGGATGAATACACCTATGCCGATGGCCGCCAGGTGCACCTGCTGGCCGAAGGTCGTCTGATCAACCTCTCCGCCGCCGAAGGCCATCCCGCCAGCGTGATGGATATGAGCTTTGCCAACCAGGCTCTGGGTGCCGAATACATGCTCATCTCTGCCAAGAATTTGCAGCCCCGTGTCTATACCATCCCCGCCACGATCGACAAAGAGATTGCGCGCCTCAAGCTCCACGCTATGGGCGTGCGCCTCGATACGCTGACTCCTGAGCAGGATAAATACCTGAACTCGTGGGAGTCGGGCACGTAAGGGCTTGTTTAGTATCGAAAGGAGATCAGACCCCATTATGAGCGATTTCATGAAAAATCCGAAATCGTTTTTTACCAGCGAATCGGTGACCGAAGGACATCCGGATAAGCTGTGTGACCAGATTTCGGATGGCGTCCTCGATGCGATTCTAGCCCAGGACCCTATGGCGCGCGTCGCCTGCGAAACTGCTACCACCACCGGCCTTGTACTGGTCGCGGGTGAAATTACCACCTCCGCCTGGATCGATATGCCGGCGGTCGTGCGCAAAACCATCGAGCAGGTCGGCTATATTAACGCGGATTATGGCTTTGACTATCGCACCTGCGGCGTCGTTACCTCCATTGGCAAGCAGTCACCCGACATTGATATGGGGGTTAGTAATTCAATGGAGACCAAAGTAGCCCACCTGAGCGATGACGAATTGGAGCGCATCGGCGCTGGCGACCAGGGCATGATGATTGGTTTTGCCTGCAACGAAACCCCCGAGTACATGCCCATGCCCATCAGCCTCGCGCACAAACTCATCCGCCAGCTTTCGCAGGTGCGGCGCAAATCATGGGGCGGTACAGGTCCCATGGTCTATCTGCGCCCCGATGGGAAGAGCCAGGTCACGGTTCAGTATGACCATGGCCGCCCGGTGCGCGTAGATACCATCGTCATCTCAACACAGCACGCTAGCTATATCGATCATGAGCAGATTCGCCTGGATGTGATCGACCATATCATCAAACCTGTCATCCCTTCTCATCTGATCGATAGCGATACCAGGATCTTCGTGAATCCAACCGGCCGTTTCGTCACAGGAGGTCCGATGGGTGATGCCGGGCTTACCGGGCGCAAAATCATTGTTGATACCTACGGCGGCATGGCCCGCCATGGCGGCGGCGCGTTCAGCGGCAAGGACCCCACCAAAGTAGACCGTTCCGCGGCCTACGCTGCCCGGCATATCGCCAAAAACATCGTTGCCGCCGGTCTTGCCGACCGCCTGGAATTGCAGATCTCCTACGCCATCGGCGTCGCACGCCCCTTATCACTCTTCGTAGATACCTTCGGCACAGGTAAAGTCTCCGACGAAGAAATCATCCGCCTGATTAACGAGCATTTCGATCTGCGCCCGGCGGGCATCATCCAGGCGCTGGACCTGCGCCGACCCATCTACCAGCCTACCGCCGCCTTCGGTCATTTTGGCCGCACCGACATCGACGCACCCTGGGAAGCTCTCGACAAAGTACCCATGTTGCGCCGCGGCGTTGGAGCTAGCACTGAAAAGAGCGATCAGGCTGTAAATCTGTAGAGATGCTTGCGTCGTTCCCCCTTCCAGGGGGGCAAGCCCAGCCCGTACCCTACACGAACGGGATGTCCACCCGTATAGGGTACGGGCTGGGCTTGCCCCCGCCCTGAGAGCTTAATCAGGTCAACCTCACCGCTTATCAGTCTTCTCTTCAAAATCCTTGCCAGAACCACGTATAATGATGAAGCAGAAGTCATTGTTACATATGTGGCACAAAGCAGTGCAAGCCAAAGAAAGAGAGTACGACATTATGGACTTCACGCTCAACGAAGAGCAACAGGCAATTCGCGATACCTGCCGGGAATTCGCGGAACAAGAGATCAAACCCCTGGCCGAAGAAATGGATCGCACCGGGCAATTCCCGTATCAACTCATTCGTCACATGGCCGAATTAGGGCTGCTTGGGCTGCCATTTCCCGAAGAATACGGCGGTGCGGGCGCGGACTTCCTCTCCTACTGTATCGCCATTGAAGAAATCTCGCGCGGCGATGTCTCGGTCGGCATCACCATGGAAGCGCACACCTCCCTGGGAGCCAGCCCGTTCTATCTCTTTGGCAGCAAAGAGCAGAAAGAGCAGTACCTGGTACCCCTGGCGAGCGGTAAACAACTGTGGGCCTTTGGCCTGACCGAACCCGGAGCAGGCTCCGATTCAGGCGGCACCCAGACGCGCGCTTACTTGCAAGATGGGAACTGGCACATCAACGGCTCTAAGAGCTTCATCACCAACGCCGGTACCGATATGACCGGGGGCGTTACTATCACCTCCGTAACAGGCAAGCGACCTGATGGCCGTAACGAGATCACCAACATCATCGTTCCCAAAGGCACCCCCGGCTACATCATCGGCAACGCCTACAAGAAGATGGGCTGGAAAGCCTCTGATACACGCCCGTTGACCTTTGAAGATTGCGTTGTGCCCGAAGGCAACATCCTGGGCCAGCGTGGGGACGGCTTCAAGCAATTTATGCAGATTCTCGATGGTGGACGTATCGCTATCGCGGCGCTCTCCGTCGGCCTCGCCCAGGCCTGCCTGGATGAGAGTCTGGCCTACGCCAAGGAACGCAAGCAGTTCGGACAGCCCATCAGTAAATTCCAGGCCATCCAGTTCAAATTGGCCGATATGGATACAGAAATAGAAGTAGCTCGTTTAATGTATTATAAAGCTGCCTGGTTACAGATGCAGGGCAAACCCTATACCAGGGAAGCGTCCATCGCGAAACTCTTCGCCTCGGAGGCCGCGAAACGCGCGGCAGATCAAGCGGTGCAGATACATGGTGGCTACGGCTTCATGGACGAATATCCCGTCTCGCGTTACTGGCGCAGCGTCAAAATCAATGAAATCGGTGAAGGCACCAGCGAGGTACAGCGCATGTTGATCGCCAAATTGCTTGGGTGCTGACAGCCGACTAAGGAAAGGAGAAACGCGTGGACATCACACCATCCTCGGACGCGCTTGTCCAGAATCGTACACGCGTGCATCAACACGAGCGTAAAGGCTT
>Ga0137377_10000698_pt1 | contig 21270 bp, 21 predicted proteins | sample SagtaG_22_FD_104815 | JGI IMG/M metagenome (GOLD analysis project Ga0137377, IMG submission 104815) | Vadose zone soil microbial communities from Sagehorn Ranch, Mendocino, California, USA - Sage2_L_40_16 metaG | ecosystem: Environmental > Terrestrial > Soil > Vadose zone | place: USA... | reverse complement strand
GCGGCAGCGATCTCCATACGGAGCTTGCCGACCAGGTATGAGCAGACGGTCGTGCCCTGCCCGTCGAAATTCGCTGTCGCGTAGAAAAGGCCGGTGCAGCATTCCCAGATATGCCAGTGCGGGTACTCGGCGCGCAGCGCCCACACATCGCCGGTGATGTCGGTGATCGGGTAACCCCGCGCCAGGATCGTTGCCCGGACCCTGCGCCAGTCGAGATCGCAGTAGCCGGCAGGGTCCGCGCCCTGGTGCGTGACCAGCCGGACGACCGCCGGCGTGCGGCAGTACTCGTAACCACACTCCGCACCCTGCGGAGGGATGGATGCCTGACATGCGATCCTGTGATGCTCGGACATATGATCGACCGTTCGCTGTGATCGGCTAGGTTGTGTGCCTACCGATACTTGCCGGTCAGACGTACCGTGTGAACCAACACAGGCGCAACACGTGACCCGTGTAGTTAACCGCCTCGGGCGTGGAGATCATGATGAGCGATGTGGAGACCGACCCAGTTCGCGTGTTCGGCAACGTGCTTCGTGTGCAGCGCACCAAAGCCGGCCTGACACAGGCAGAGCTGGCCGCGCTGGTGTTCTGCTCGCCGTCGCTCATTAGCGCGATCGAGACCGGCACCCGGCCCGCGAAACTTGATCTTGTCGAGCGGTTAGACGGTGCTCTGCAGTCGGGCGGGGTGCTCCGCAGCGTGTGGCCGCTGGTATCCAAGACGGCTTATCCCGAATGGTTTAAGCGCGTCGCCGGGCTCGAAGCGCAGGCAACTAAAATCTTCGAGTGGGAGCCGAGATTCGTCCCTGGACTTCTCCAGACAGCGGAATATGCCAGGGCGATAATGCGCGCCGGACGGCCGTCAGATGATGACGAGAGCATAGATAGGGATGTCACGACGCGGCTGGACCGGCAGCAAATCCTGACGCGGGAAAGCCCGCCGATAACATTCTTCATCATAGACGAATCGGTACTTCACAGGCCGTTCGGCGGAGCGCAAGTGATGCATGACCAGTTAGTGCGGCTGGCAGAAGCCGCAGCACTGCCAAATGTGATCCTGCAAGTGCTGCCATTTGATGCGACAGACCATCCCGGCGCCAGGGGGCCTATGCGCGTTCTTGAGTTTGGCGGTGGCCCGTCCGTCGCATACACGGAAGGTGTTGGCACCGGCCGTGTCATCGAGATCCCGGCCGAGGTAGCCGAAGCGATGACCTATTTCGACCGTGTGCGGGCGTCCGCCCTGCCGCGTGCCGCATCATTGAACATGCTAGCCAGATTCGGAGACAAATATGATGTGGCGTAAGTCCTCATATTCAAGCGACCAGGGTGACAACTGCGTCGAAGTCGCCACTCTGCCCAATGGGACGGCCGTACGCGACAGCAAAGACCCTGCCGGCCCGATCCTGCGATTCTCAGCCGATGCCTGGCGCGCGTTCCTTAACGGCGTGAAGGCTGGAGAAGCGCACATCTAGTTCCCTGGTAAGCCACGGTAGTGTATTGGTTGTTTCTGTTGTGCTGCGGCGTTCCCAGCATTTGAAATATCCCGTTCCGGGGGCAAGGATGAGACACCGGGGGCGGTGGAGGCACCGCACCAGCGAACCGGCGTCACCGTACGCAGCCGTTAGGGATCTGATGGGGAATCGGCGCTGAGCCCGATTCCCGTGGAGGTGGTCAGGTGACGGTGCGCGTGGCCGGCGGGCAGGGCTTCTACGGCGACTGTGTGACCTCGGTGACGACGCTGCTGGAGGCTGGCGTCGACTACCTGTGCCTGGAGGCGCTCGCCGAGCTAACGCTGGCGATCTTGCAAAAGGACCGGCTGCGGGATCCGGGCGCCGGCTTCACCAGGGATCTGCCGTCCTATCTTCGGCTCGCCATGCCGTACGTCGCGAGCGGGCGGACGAAGGTGATCACGAACGCGGGCGGAATCAACCCCGTCGCAGCCGGCCAGGAGGCGGCGAAGGTGGCCGCGCAGCTTGGCCTGTCCGGGCTGCGGATCGCAACCGTCACCGGCGACGACCTGCTGCCGCGGCTGGACGAGCTCGCCGCCGCGCCCGGCGGCCTTGGCAACGCCGAGACCGGCCAGCCCTGGCGCGACTTTTCCGGCCCGGCGCTGTTCGTCAACGCGTACCTGGGCGCCCGCCCGATCGTGGCCGCGCTCGCCGGCGGCGCCGACATCGTCATCACCGGCAGGGTGGCCGACCCGGCATTGTTCCTGGCGCCGCTGATCCACGAGTTCGGCTGGGCCTGCGACGACTGGGACCTGCTGGCCGCCGGGACGGCAATCGGCCACCTGTGCGAGTGTTCCGGCCAGTCGGCGGGCGGCAACTTCTCCGGCGACTGGTGGACCATCGAGCAGCCGTGGAAACTTGCCTACCCGATCGCCGAGTGCGAGCCGGACGGCACCGCGGTAATCACCAAGCCACCCGGCACCGGCGGCCGCGTCGACTTCGACACGGTTCGCCACCAGCTCCTTTACGAGGTGCACGATCCCGCCGCCTACCTGACCCCGGACGTGGTCGCGGATTTCGCCGCCCTGCGGCTGGCGGACCTCGGCTCGGACCGGGTGCGGGTGAGCGGGGCGCGGGGCCGCCAGGCGACCGCGACCTACAAGGCCCTGGCCTGTTACCCGGCCGGCTGGTCGGGGGAGGCCGGGGTGGCATTCGGCTGGCCGGACGCGCATGCCAAGGCGCGCGCCACCGAGATAATCCTGCGCAAGCGCCTCGAGCTGGCCGGCATCGCCGTCGACGAATGGCTGGCGGAGTACTGGGGGGTGAACGCGCTGCACGGCGCGACCGTCCCGGCACGCGACACGGACGACCTGCCCGAGGTTTTGCTGCGGATGGCGTGGCGGTGCGCGGACGCACAGACGGCCGGACAGGTGGGCCGCGAACTCGTGCCGCTGGCCCTGTCCGCCCCCCCGTGGGGGATGACCGGCGCCGGGCGGGCGATGACGGGCAAGCCGTCACAGTTGCTCGGCCTGTGGCCCACCCTGGTCCCGAAGGACCTGGTGGACGCCCAGGTGCATCATGACCTCACCGACATCGCATGAACCACGGTTCGCCAGCCAGCACCTCCGCCACGGCGCGGAGAAAGGCGGGAGAAAGGCGGGGAGGAAACGGGATGCCGCTGATTCAACTGCGTGACCTGTGCGGCACGCGGTCGGGTGACAAGGGCGACACCGTCAACATCGCGCTGTTCGCCTACGACGCCGCGGCGTACGAGGCCATCAGGCGCGCGGTCACCGCCGAGCGGGTCGCGGCACACTTCACCGGCCTGCTGCGCGGCACCGTGCGGCGATACGAGGTGCCGAACGTGCTCGCCCTCAACTTCGTCGCCAACAACGCGCTCGGCGGCGGCGGGCCCCGCTCGCTGCGCAGCGACAATCTCGGCAAGACACTGGGCGGCGCGCTGCTGCGCATGGAGATCGAGGTTCCCGGCGCGGTCGCGGACAAGGCCCCGAGGCGGCGGCCAAGCCTGTCGCGCTACGAGAGCAGCTAGACATCGGCGCCGTCGGTCTGGTTACTATTTGTATGTGAGCGAGCGCGACTAGTCGCAAGGATCGTTCCAGCGTGGCCGCGAAGGTACAAGCGTGTTCCGGCTCGCTGGGCTCGCGCCGGCGCGGCGGTAGGCTCGACGACAGGTACCCTCGCCCCGTTGGAGGCTGCGGTGGCTCCAGGCCTGATCCTGCTTGCCCTGCTCGCGGTCCTGGTGGCCTACTTCTGGACCCGGCTACGCCGGCGCGTCGGGGTCGGCGTGACCGGCAGGCACTGGACTGCTGCCATCGTGATATTCGCCATCGTGGTTCTCGCGCTCTGGGCCACGTCGCACTGAGGCGGACCCGGGCCGCACAGCATGAGGCCGCCGCGGCGCAGCCGCTGGCCGGGGAGGCGACCCCCGGAACCCCCCGGCTTTCCTTGCTCCCGGGCAGTTCTCAGAGCTGTTGCCCCCGGATGGGTCCATTACGGGTGCTGCCGGGCTGCGGCCGGCGGGTGTCCGGTGATCGTGGTCCCTCACCCGCGTATTTCGCGGGTGAGGGACCACGATCATGAAAATCCCAGGATGTGGAAAGATCGATCTCGTGTTCTGAGACATATATCGGCCAGATCTGGGGCAGCCGGCGCACCGATCGCCGCTGTCTATCTATCGCGATCCCCCGCCACCTGTACCCACCGGCCCCGCGGCGGCCGCAGGCCACCCGCACACCCGCGCCACCCGCACACCCGCGCCACCCGCCACCCGCACTCCGCGCCACCCGGCGGCAAGCCAGCCCGGCCCCCACCCGCCCGGGGGGGCCGTCCGGGCCGGTCCGCCGTGCCCCTCGGCCTCGCGGGCCACCGCGCGGCGACGGCCAGCCACCTGATGAGCCGGCCGCCGGTCATGGCTCCGGTCCGGCCCCCGGCGCATCGCCGGGGCCCCACCCATCCGGCCGCAGCGGCCCGGCGGCACGGGGAACCCGCAGCGGCGGCAGCGGCGGGGCGCTTCACCGAGCGCGGCGAACGCCCGCCAGCCGATCTCCAGCCCGGGCCCGCGCGCTACGCCCGCGTCATGCCAGCGGCCAGGACAGCCGCGTACTCGTGCGGACCTGCGCCACAGCCGCGAACCCCCCGCGCCAGATGAGCCCCGACGAGGTGCCCGGGGAGCCAGACGGAACGTCAACCGTGCCGCACCACCTCGCACCGCCTGAGCCGGGTGTGACGTATTCTCCCAGGTCATGGGGCTGTGCCACACCGCGCCGCACCGCTCTGCACGGCCGCACCCTACGCAGCCGTTAGGGAGAAGTTTCATCCGCAGCTACCGGATCGTGCCCGGTTCACCGGATGGGGCGGCGGACGGGCACCTCGAACCAGACTGCCTTGCCCTCTTTGGTCGGCCGCGAGCCCCAGCGGCTGGATAGCTGGTCCACGAGGTAGAGCCCGCGCCCGCCCTCGTCGTTCTCGCCCGCGTTGCGAATCCGCGGCAGCCGCAGGTCCGAGTCGAACACCTCCACCCAGACCGCGGCCTCGCCGCGCCGCAACCGGACGGTGAACTCCAGCCCGGTGGATATCGGCGCGTCGTCGAAGGTGGAAAGGCCCCAGCCGTCATCCAGTCCCGCCACCGCGGGGGGGCCGCCGAGCGCGGGGGCGCCGCCGACCGAGGCCGAGTCGAAGACAAGCTCGCGGCGCGGGCTCGGCGACAGCGTGGCGTGCAGCACGACGTTCGTGACGACCTCCGAGACCAGCAGGCAGGCGAGCTCCGACTGGCCGGGGTCCAGCCCCCAGCGGGTGAACGTGTCGGCCGCCATGCGGCGTGCCTCGGACACCATGATCGGCTCCGCGGGATAGACCCGCTCCTCCGAGGGCAGCTTGGCAGCGGCCGACCGGACGACGACGATCGCCATGTCGTCGTCGATGTCACCGGGCACGGCGTCCTCGGCGGCCTTCGCAAGCGCCTCCACGTCCTTGTGCGCCACGGCTTTGACCGACTGGCGCAGCATCTCGGCCGCTTCGTCCTCGGTGTAGTGCCCGCTGCCGTCCGCCCGGGTCCGCCGGTCGGTCAAGCCGTCGGTGTACAGCAGCAACGTGGCGCCGGGCGGCAGTTCGCGCTGCTCCTCGCGGAATGGTGGCACCCCGCTGACGCCCTGCGAGCGAACCCCGAGCAGAACGCCCTTGTGCTCGATCTCGAGCTGGCCGACCTCTCCGTCCACGATGAGAAGCGGCGCGTCATGGCCCGCGTTGGCGAAGGCCAGCTTGCGGGTCCACGCGTCGTAGACGAGGTAGGTGCAGCTAACCATGGGTGTCACCGGCGTGGGGACCCCGTGGGCGTCCGTCTCGATATGGCCGAGAGTGCGGCACCACTCGTCCAGCTTTCGCAGCATCTCCGCCGGCGGCTTTTCGTCCTGCGCGAACGCACGCAGCGCGGCCCGGAGCTGGCCCATGATCGCGGCCGCCCGGGCGCCCCGGCCCTCGACATCGCCGATGACGATCGCGACCCGCCCGGCTGACAGCGGGATGACGTCGTACCAGTCGCCGCCGACCTGTGTCTGTATTCCCTGGCCACGGGTTTCGAGCGGTTTTGCGGGCACGTACCTGCAGGCGATCTCCAGCCCGTCCAGCTTGGGAATCTGCTGCGGCAGCAGGCTCGTCTGGAACGCGAGCGCGGTGCGCCGTTCCTCCTCGAACAGCATCGCGTTGTCGATCGCGATCGCGACCCGGCCGGCGACCGCCCCGACGAATTCGCGGTCGAACGAGTCGTAGCGGATACCGTCACGATGGGTAAGACCGGACAGGGCGAGGCTCAGCACACCGAGCAGTTCGCCGCGCGCGAGCAGGGGCGCGGCGATCACTGAACTGACGGCCACGCCCGCGCACGCGGCCGCGCTCGCGGCGCTCGGCGCGGGAAACCTCTGGTTATCGAAGTCCTCCACCACGACGGTGTCGAGCCGCGCCATGGCCTGAGCGCAGAAGTGGCCCGGTGGGTAACGGATGGGCTCGCCGACCGCAGCCCAGGTTCCCGGCCCCGGCTGCCAGCCTTTGGCGTGCATCGCCACCCGCCGCACCAGCTTGTCGCTGTGCCGCAGATCGATGAAGCAGTGATCGGCGAACTGCGGGACCAGGGCCTCGGCGACGTGCCGGAGAGTGCGGTCGAGCTCCAGCGATCCGGCCAGCCGCTCACCGATCCGCTCCAGCAGCCCGATCCGGTCGAACTCCCGCTCGGTGCCGCGCCGCATCGCCTCGCGGGCGAAGATGACGATCCCGTCGATCGCACCCGAGGGGTGACGCAGCGGCGCGGCCTGGGCGCGCACGAAGACACGCGACCCATCCTGCCGGACGCTGATGAAGGTGCCCTCCCACACCAGGCCCCGGAGCACCTGCTTGGCCAGCCCAGCGGCCTTGACGAGGTCGGCCTTCTCGAAGCCAAGCCGAAGGATGGAATGTCCGATTAGGTGATAAAAGTCCTCGGGAAAACCGAACAGCTTTGCGGCATGGGCGTTGGCGTAGAGCAGATTGCTCGCCCGATCGGTTGCAATAACCGCCGTTTCGACCTGTTGCAGCACGGTCTCAGCAGGCAGGTATGCGTCGAATGCGCCGTCCCCCCACCGATTCATCGACACGTCACCTCGCCATTGCGGCGGCGGGCTGAGCCGCGCGTCACTCCCGCCTCCCCAATTTCAACGGTAACGAGAAGCTTGTCGTCGTTCCTCCCCGGCTCCACCAGCTCACGGCCTCACGACGAACACGTGTGCGGCGATGCCGCTCGGTAGGTCGGCCGTCAGGCACTCAGCCGCCTCGTCGCGGGTCACCCGCACACCGCCGTCGTTGCTCGCGAGCAATACCTCGCGTCCGGGTTGTATCCCAACTTGCTTGAGTCTAAGCATGAGACCGGCATCACTTTGGACTTGTTCGCTGATCCGCCGCACAATTACCGGCTCGGCCCGCGCCGACGCCACGTCGGTCATGGCTTGTACCGGTTCCTGTTCGGCTGCGGACAAGCGGGCCTTGGCTTCGGGTGGGAGGCCAAGTTCGTCCAGCCCGGGAATGATATTTCCGTGCGGGCACCTGGCCGGGTAGTCGAGCAGTTCGACCATGCGGCGCTCGACCGCGTCCGACATGACGTGTTCCCACCGGCATGCCTCGATGTGCACCTCCTCCCACGGCAGGCCGATGACGTCGAGCAGCAGGCATTCTGCGAGCCGGTGCTTGCGCATGACCTGGGTGGCGAGCGACCGGCCGGTCCCGGTGAGGGAGAGCTGGCGATCACCCGCGACGCGCAGCAGGCCGTCTCGTTCCATCCGGGCGACGGTCTCGCTCACGGTCGGGCCACGCTGCGACAACCGCTCCGCGATGCGGGCACGCAACGGCACGATGCCCTCCTCTTCGAGCTCGAAGATGGTACGGAGGTACATCTCGGTCGTGTCGATGAGCCCGTGGGCGGTCACCATGTCTCCTCTCCCCCTGATGCTAACGCCACCCCAGGCCCCGAACGGCTGCCGCGGGCGCGCATCTTCTGTCAAGCTGCACGGTCACGGGGCCAGGCGGCGCGGTCCCTGGGCCAGGTGGCGCGGTCACGGGGCGAGCCGCTCGATGACCCAGCCGTCGCCCGCGCGGCGGTAGCGCAGCCTGTCGTGCAGCCGGTCGGCCCGGCCCTGCCAGAACTCGGCCTGCTCGGGGATCACCAGGTAGCCGCCCCAGAAGGGCGGCATGGGCACGTCGGTCCCCTCCGGCCAGCGGGCGCTCATGCGCGCGTGGCGGCCGTCGAGCTCCGCGCGCGAGGCGAGCACGGTCGACTGCCTGCTCGCCCACGCGCTGAGCTGCGAGCCACGCGGCCTGGAGCGGAAATAACGTTCGCTCTGGGCCGCAGACACCTCGGCCACGCCGCCCTCGACGATGACCTGACGATGCATGGCGTGCCACGGGAAGAGCAGGCAGGCCCTGGGATTGGCGCTGAGCTCGCAGCCCTTGCGCGAGGTCTTGTTCGTATAGAAGACGAATCCGCCCTGGTCGTAGCCCTTGAGCAGGACGGTTCTGGCCCGCGGCGCACCGTCCGGCGAGGCTGTCGCCACCACCATGGCCGTTGGCTCGGGCACGCCGGCCGCCGCCGCGTCGGCGAGCCATCGGGAGAACTGGGTTACCGGGTCGGCCGCCATCGACCGGACGGTGAGTTCGGTGTGGTGTGTCCCACCTTGGTCAGGTGCGTCATCGGATGCATCCACGGGTACTGATCATCACACGGCGCGGGACGCGGTGACCTCGGCGGGCGGTACTTACCGGCCGGTACTATTTCGCTTCGGGCCCGCGCGGTTGAATGAACACCCACCGCACGCGCGGGCGGCCGCATCGGGCGCAACCGGCGCAAGATGATGTCCCGCTCCCGAACGGCGGGGCAGGGACAGCGCCGTCCACAATGCTCCGCAACGGCCCGGTACCGTCCACAGCGGCCCAACCCGGGGCGCAAAATGAAAAGTGCATACGTCGTTCGCCCGTCACGCCGTACCCACAGAAGACGGAGGAAGTGCCAAATGTCCGACTTCAAGCCGGGACTCGAAGGTGTCGTGGCGTTCGAGACCGAGATCGCCGAACCTGACAAGGAGGGCGGATCTCTCCGCTACCGGGGCGTGGACATCGAAGACCTGGTCGGACACGTCTCCTACGGGAACGTGTGGGGCCTGCTCGTGGACGACAGCTTCGAGCCCGGCCTGCCGCCGGCGGAGCCCTATCCCATCCCGGTCCATTCCGGCGACATCCGCGTGGACGTGCAGAGCGCGCTCGCGATGCTCGCGCCCGGCTGGGGGATGCGGCCACTGCTCGACATCAGCGACGAGCAGGCCCGCGATGATCTCGCCAGGGCGTCGGTGATGGCGCTGTCGTTCGTCGCGCAGGCCGCGCGGGGCCTCGGCGTCCCGATGGTGCCGCAGCGCCGGGTGGACCAGGCCGCGACCATCGTCGAGCGATTCATGATCCGCTGGCGCGGTGAGCCCGATCCCCGCCACGTCCGGGCGATCGACGCGTACTGGACGTCCGCGGCCGAGCACGGCATGAACGCCTCCACGTTCACCGCCCGGGTCATCGCCTCGACGGGCGCGGATGTCGCGGCCGCACTCTCCGGAGCGGTCGGCGCCATGTCCGGGCCGCTGCACGGCGGCGCGCCCGCGCGGGTGCTGCACATGATCGAGGAGGTGGAGCGCTGCGGCGACGCGCTCGGCTACGTCAAACACGCACTCGATCACGGCGAACGGCTGATGGGCTTCGGTCACCGGGTGTACCGGGCGGAAGATCCGCGGGCGAGGGTACTCCGCCGCACCGCCCGCGAGCTTGGCGCGCCACGGTATGAGGCCGCGGTGGCGCTGGAAACGGCGGCGCTCGACGAACTGCACGCCCGCAAGCCGGACCGGATCCTGGCCACGAACGTGGAGTTCTGGGCGGCGATCATGCTTGATTTCGCCGGGGTTCCCGCCCACATGTTCACGTCGATGTTCACCTGCGCCCGCACGGCCGGCTGGGCCGCGCACATCCTCGAGCAGAAGCGCACGGGCAGGCTGATCCGGCCCAGCGCGCGGTATGTGGGCCCCAGATCCCGTTCGGTGAAGGAGGTGCCCGGCGCCGCCGACGTGCTGAACCGCTGAGGCGCACCGGGCAGTGCGGCCAGCGTCCGGGGCCCACGGGGACGCTGGATAAGGTTGAGTCCGTGGCCAACATCGCGATCCCCGCTGAGATCATGCCGGTGGACGGGCGCTTCGGCTGCGGGCCGTCGAAGGTCCGCCCGGAGCAACTGAGCGCGCTCGCCTCGTCGGGTAGCCGCTATCTCGGCACGTCGCACCGGCAGTCCCCGGTCAGGTCGCTGGTGCACCGGGTCACCGCCGGCCTGCGGGACCTGTTCGCCCTGCCCGATGGTTACCGGGTGGTGCTCGGCAACGGCGGCACCACGGCGTTCTGGGACATCGCCACGTTCGGGCTGATCCGCGCCAAGTCGCAGCACCTGTCCTTCGGCGAGTTCTCCGGCAAGTTCGCCAGCGCGGCCGCTCGGGCGCCATGGCTTGCGGAGCCGACCGTCATCGCGAGCCCGCCGGGCACCCATCCGCTGCCGCGCGGCGAGGAAGGGGTGGACGTCTACGCGCTCACCCACAACGAGACCTCGACCGGTGTCGCCATGCCGATCGAGCGGGTGGGCGGCGCCGATTCGCTCGTGCTCGTCGATGCGACGAGCGGCGCGGGCGGCCTGCCGGTGCGGGCCAGCGAGTTCGACGTGTACTACTTCGCACCGCAGAAGTGCTTCGCGTCGGACGGCGGGCTGTGGATCGCGCTGATGTCCCCGGCCGCGCTCGCCCGCGCCGGTGAGATCACCGCGGGCGGCCGGTACGTGCCCGAGTTCTTCTCGCTGCCGACAGCGATAGGCAACTCGGCGAAGGACCAGACCTACAACACGCCCGCGGTCGCCACCTTGCTGCTGCTCGCGGAGCAGGTCGAGTGGATGCTCGCCGCGGGCGGCCTTGCCTGGACGACCGCCCGCACCGTGGACTCCGCCGGGCGGCTGTACACGTGGGCGGACAAGACCTCCTACACGACGCCATTCGTCGCGGACCCGCCGCAGCGGTCGCAGGTCGTCGGCACCATCGACTTCGCCGGCGGCGTGGACGCCGCAGCGGTCGCCGCGACGTTGCGCGCGAACGGCATCGTCGACACCGAGCCGTACCGCAAGCTCGGCCGCAACCAGCTGCGGATAGGAATGTTCCCCGCCATCGACCCGGCGGACGTCGAGGCGCTCACCACCTGCATCGAATACGTCGTGGAGCGGCTGTAGGCACCGCTCGCGCGCGGCTGGCCCAGCCGCGGCCCGCCGGGGCGGTCTGCGGGCCCGGGCCCCGGGCCTAGCCGGGGGGCGCGGGTGCCTGCGGCCCGCCGGCGCGGCCGCGGGGGGCCACCGCGGGCTCGCCGCCCGCGTCCTGTTCGGCCAGCCAGCCCGCGTGCTGACGGGCGGCCCACGATCTGGGCACCCACCCGGTCCGCATCCCCTGCAGCGACTCGGGCTCACGGGTGGCATACCAGACGTGGCCGAGCAGGACGATGAAGATCGCGAACGCCAGCCAGTCGTGCACGAAGGTCGCACCGGACCGCAGCGACACCGGCAGGCCGAGCACATCCGGCCAGAAGAGCATGACGCCGGACCCGAGCATGACGAGGATCGATCCCGTGATGAACGCGGCGTTCAGCTTCTGGCCCGCGTTGAACTTGCCGACGACGACCCTGCCGCTGCGCCGGTCCCGCGAGCGCAGCCACTCCCAGTCCTGTGGCGAGAACCTGTTCAGCCGGGCCGCGTCGCGCCTGAAACTGCGGGACATCCACCCGAGCAGGATCGGTACCGGCAGGCCGAAGCCGACGTAGACGTGGATCAGCTCGATCGTCCTGCGCCGCCCGGCCAGCACGGCGAGCGGTGCCACGAACAAGAACGCGGCTGTCACGACGCAGATCACCATGAGCGCCGCGGTGCCCCAGTGCACCCACCGCTCACCCCCGGTGAACCGGCGCAGCGCTCCGTTCAGCCTGCCCGCGCCCATGGCGGCGCCGGGCACGCCCCCCGTTTCCGCGGCGCCGCCGGGCACGGGCTCGCCGCCGGGCACGGGCTCGCCGCCGGGCACGGGCTCGCCGCCGGCGCGGCGATCACGAGGTGGGCTCATCGCCACGGCCGTTCGACCTGCCCACCCAGGCGTCCAGGGCATATCCGTTGCGCTCCCAGAATCCGGGCACGACCTGGTCGGTAACCGCGATGCCGCTCAGCCACTTCAGCGATTTGTAGCCATACATCGGTGCCACATAAAGGCGCGCGGGGCCGCCGTGCGCGCGCGTGAGGGGCTTGCCGTACATCCCGAGCGCGACGATGACGTCGGGCATGCGCGCCTGGTCGAGGGTCAGTGACTCGCTGTCCGCACCATCGAAGGAGGTGAAGGCGAGCGCGCGGCCCGCCGGTGCGACGCCCGCCGCATCGAGGAGGTCGCTGAGCCTTACCCCCGACCATGGCACGGACGGCACGCGCCAGCCGGTGACGCACTGGAAGTCGCGCACCAGCCGCGTCTGCCGCATCGACGCGAGGTCCGCGTACGTGTAGGTCTGCGGCCTTTCCACCAGGCCACCCACGGTCAGCCGATAGTCCTGACGTGTGCGCAGCGGCTCACCGCCGCTTATCGAGTAGTAGCGGAACCCGCCGGCCGCGGGGATCAAGCTCGACAGGCCCGTGGGGTCACGTTCCTGGATCGGGGCCATGATCTGGGCGACCGTGTTTGCCGCGCGCGCGCCGAACGCGACGCCCAGACCGCCAAGGCCGATCATGCCGAGCACGATGCGCCGTCCCACGGGAGCGTCCGCCATACCCCCATTGTGCTCCTGCCGCCATTGTGCTCCTGCCGGCCTGGGGGACGGCCGTGCCAGCCAGCGGCGCCGGTTGTTCAGCGCAGGATCGCGCCGGCCACGACGGCGATCACGAGAATCGCGAGCACCGCCGGCACGAGCCATGCCGAGCCGGCCCTGCGGCTGTTCACCGCTCCAGCCTACGCAGGGCGCCGCCCGGCGACGGTCCCGCGCCAGCCGGCCGCCTTTCCCTGTGGACCGGGCGACCGGCGGTGCTGAAGAATCGGGCCATGAAAACTGAGCGAGTCCACCCGCCACTGGAGGCAGGCGAGCGGGAGATGCTGACCGCGTGGCTCGATTTTCATCGCGCCACGCTTGCCTGGAAATGCGAGGGGCTGACCGGCGAGCAACTGCGGGAGCGATCCGCACCGCCTTCCCCGTTGTCCCTGCTCGGCCTGGTCAGGCACATGGCCGAAGTGGAGCGTGGCTGGTTCCGTTGCCGTGTGGCCGGCGAGGACCTGCCCGGTCTGTACGAAACAGACGAAGACGCGGACGCGGACATCAATGGCGCGCAGACCGCCGACGTGGCGGAGGCCTTCGCCACCTGGCGGGCGGAGTGTGAAGCCGCGAGGAAGGCGGCGGCGGTGCCGTCGCTCGACGCCACGTTCGAGGGACGGCACCGCAGGTACTCGCTGCGCTGGATCCTGGTTCACATGATCGAGGAATACGCGCGCCACAACGGGCACGCGGACCTGATCCGCGAGCGCATCGACGGCGCGACCGGAGACTGAGCCGCCCATTGAGCCCGGGGCGTAGCCACAGCAGGGAAGGCGGAATGCGGCTGTTCGTTGGGCTCGTGCCGCCGGCTGCGGTGCTGGACGAGATCGAGACCGTGACGGCCCCGTTGCGGCCTGGCCGGCCGGACCTGCGCTGGACCAGCCACGAGGCGTGGCATGTCACGCTGGCCTTCCTCGGCCAGGTGAACGACGTCGCGGTCACCCGCCTGCTGCCGCGGCTGGAGCGCGCCGCACGGCGCCATGCCCCCTTTTGCCTGGCCTTCGGCGGTGGGGGCGCCTTCCCCAGCGGCACGAGAGCGCGCGTGCTCTGGACGGGGCTGCGACGCGACCTGGCGGCCATGGAGTCCCTGGCCGCGTCCGTGTCCGCTGGCGCCCGGCGCGCGGGCGCGCCGCCGCCGGATGAGGGCCGGCCGTTCACGCCCCACCTGACACTCGCCAGATGCCGCGCACCGGTGGACGTCCGGCCACTGGTCGCGGCGCTTTCCGGCTTCGAGGGGACACCCTGGGCAGCCGACAGGATCCAGCTCATCCGCAGCTACCCGGGACCCCGGCCGGCCTACGAGGCGCTGGCGGGCTGGCCGCTGGGCCGCCAGAAACCCGCCACGGGCAACGTCAGCTCCCTGGCCGGCCCGGCAGTGACGCCAGACTCGCTCCCCGTGGACGACGGCCGCCGCTGACGGCGGGCGCGGCGTCCCGCTCCCGCCCGCAACGCCACTGCCGCGGCCCAGCGCCCCGGCGACAGGCGACGATCCAGCTCCCTAACGGCTGCGCGGCGTGACACGGCAGATGGTGCGGCGCTGCCCTGGCGCAGGCGGGGGGTTCCGGCCATCGGGGTCCGGGGTGTCCCCGGGGAGATACGGTGTCCCCGGGGCTGGCACCCTCTAACGGCTCATATGAAGCGGTCCTGTCAAGCGTTTGCACCCCCTGGGCCTGGCTGGTGCCGTGACGTGCGGTTTTGGTCTGCCGTGGGCTGGTTTGCGGCGGCCTGGCTGGCCCGGCCGCTGGGCAGGGGTGTAGCGGCGCCGGATCGCGCTACCCGCAGGTGAGGGTCATCCTGTCGAAGTTGACCGTGACGATACCGTTCGCGTTGAGCGCGAAATGTTGCACTTCGTGAGCGGTTATGGTCGAGCCGTCCGATCCCGTCAACATGACCGTGAGCGTGAAGGTGTTGTTCGAGTTCTGCTCGTTCATGTTGAAGTTGCCCCACACGGTGAGATGGCCCGTGTAGGTCACGCCGTTGCTGTCGAGAAGCGTGATCTTGCCGGTCTCGGTGAAGGTTGCCCACACCTCGTCACTCGCCGGAAAGAAGGTGACGTGGTTCACCACGTTCCCGGACGCGCTGACGGAGACGATGTCGGCCCCGCTGCATGGGTTTGGGCCGGTCAAGCCTGCGTCGAAGACGCCGTGGGTGACTTCGGTCATGGTCACGGTGTGGCCCGTGCCGCCCGGTGCCGCCAACGCCGCCGTGGGCGCCAACAGCGCGCCCAGACCGACGACCCCGGCTACCAGAAGTGCTCGCCGCAACTTGCGGCCGCCGCATCTGATCATGTGCTGGGCCTTCCTTTCTGATGGACTGCCGACGCCACGTCGACTTCCTTTAGGCTCTCTTTAACCCACCTTTAGGCACTCTTTAGACGCTTGGGCCGTGCCGGCGGTGTACACGCTCTTTTCCGGATGATCCGGCCATGGCGCAGATCCGAACCCGCGTACGTGCCCGCCGCGTGCCCGGCCAGCGGATGACAGGCTGGGGTTTGCCGTCACTCACGCACCAACTGACCGTGCACTTGACCTGTGCAGCCGCCGGGTCCGCAGGTCCGGGCCACTACCTTTGGAGCGGCGCGGCAGTCGGTGCAGCGCTGCCCTGGCGCAGGCGGGGCTTCCGGGCCATCGGGGTTCCGGGGTGTCCCCCGGGCCCGGCACAGTCCAACGGCTGGCTGCGCGACGCGGGGGTTGGTGCGGCGCTGCCTAGGCCACCAGCCGTGCCAGCATCTTCGGCCGGAGATAGTCGCGCATCCGCACGCGGTGGCTGCGGCTGAGCATGGCCGCGACCGCGACCGCGGCGAGCGCGGAGACGCCGCCGCCTGCGAGCAGGCTCACCCGCGGGCCGAACTGCTCCGCCACCCAGCCGACGAGCGGCGCACCGAGCGGGGTTCCGCCGAGGAACACGAGCAGGTACAGCCCCATCACCCGGCCGCGCATCTCGGGCGCGGTGCCCAACTGGGTGGCGGAGTTGGCCGCGGTGGTGAAGGTCAGCAGCGCCAAGCCGGTGGGCACAAGCAGCACCAGGAACGGCCAGTACCCGGGCATCAGCGCCGTGACCGCCTCAAGCACCCCGAAAATCGCGGCCGTCACAACCAGCAGCCCGGCGCTTGGCCGCCGCCTGCGGGCGGCAAGGAGCGCACCCGCAAGCGCGCCCGCGGCGAAGGTGGCCGATGCCACGCCGAACGCGCCCGCCCCGGTATGAAACACCTCGCGCGACATCAGGGCGGTCGTGACCTGGAAGTTCATCCCGAAGGTCGCCACAAAGAAGATCAGCAGCATCGGCATCCACAGGCTGGGGCGGGCCTTCACATACGCGAGACCCTCGCGCACCTGGCCCTTCGCCCGCGGGGCCGGCTCCACCGGGCGCAGTTCGGCCGGGCGCATGAGCGCGAGGCCGGCCAGCACCGCGGCGTAAGAGCCCGCGTTCACTACGAACGCGATCGGCGTGCCGGCCAGGCTGATGACCACCCCGGCGACCGCCGGGCCCAGTATCCGCGCCAGGTTGAAGATCGCGCTGTTGAGTGCGATCGCGTTCGGCATGTCGGCGCGGCCGACCATCTCCACCGCAAACGTCTGCCGCGTCGGGTTGTCCACGACGGTGACCAGCCCGAGCGCGAAAGCGAGCACGTACACGTGCCAGATCTGCACCACGCCGGTCAGCGAGAGCACCCCGAGGATGAGCGCCAGGCCACCCATGATCGCCTGAGTGGTCATCAGGATGCGCCGCTTGGCATACCTGTCGGCGATTGCCCCGCCCCACAGGCTGAACAGCAGCAGGGGCAGGAACTGCAAGCCGGTGGCGATGCCGAGCGCCGTGCCGCTGCCATGGGTCAGCTCGAGGACGAGCCAGTCTTGCGCGACCCGTTGCATCCAGGTGCCGGTGTTGGAGATGACCTGGCCGGCCGCGTACAGCCGGTAGTTCCGGATCCGCAGCGAGCTGAAGATACGCGTGTGGGCTTTCTCCACGGCGCCGGGGCGCCCTGCGCCGGAGCGGGCGGTCAGGCCTGGCTCAGCTTCTCCAGGATCGGCGCGGCCGCCCGCAGCGTCGCCACCTCCTGCGGCGTCAGCTCGCGCAACCGCATCGCCAGCCACGCGTCCCTGCGCCGGCGGAACTGGTTCACCAGTTGCCTGCCCTCTTCCGTCACCGTCAGCACCACCTGCCGCCTGTCGGTGGGGTGTGGCGCCCGCTGCACGAGCCCTCGTTCCTCGAGGGCCGTGATCACACGGGTCATCGAGGGCGGCTGCACCTTCTCGTGTTCGGCCAGCTCGCCCGGGGTCATTGCGATCTGGCGCTCGAGGACGGCCAGGGCGGCCACCTGCGTGTCGGACAAGCCGCTCTCCGCCAGGCCGCCTGCGCGCTCCACCCGCAGCCGACGTGCCAGCCTGCTTACCGAGATGCGGAGGCCGTTGGCCAAACCAGCGTCGCTTCTGGTCTGCGTCGACGTCATGTTCGTTAGCCTGTGTCATTACTTTTGCTAACGATATGCGGTGCGCCGTGCATTCCGCTAACCGTCAGCAATGCGGACGAAGTCCGCTGCGGGGCGCCCTCGTGGCAGGCGAAGGGCGTTCGCACCCGGGCCGGGCGCGAATCAAGTACACCATGACTTTGCCGTGACGTCCCGGCGGCGGGCGCCTGTTTCGGCGGCGAGCTTAATGATCAAGCTAACCTTGTGGTATGAGGCGCGAGTACCGGCCGGCTCCGCCGCCCCTGGAAACCGACGAGTGGTTGGTGACGGCACTGGTCACCGCCGGGTGGGCGGTCGCGCTGATCACGCTGCTCGCGCTTCGTGCCCAGTTGCCTGATGGCCAGCGCTGGTGGATCTGGACGTGCGCGACCGGCTTCGCCATGGGCCTGTTCGGTCTGTGGTACGTCCCGCACCTCAAGCGAAGGCGCGCCCGCGCGGCACAGCGGCGCGCGGAGCCGACGGCTGAGCCCGCGGACCCCGGGGAGAACCGGCGTGACGGCAAGGCCGTCCAAGACGGCTAAGACAGCCAAGGCGGCGCTGCCGCGTCCTGATCTGCCGTCGGCGGCCAGGCGATGTGCCCGTCCGCGACGGCGGGTCAGCTACGGTCGAACGGCTCGAACGCGGTCTCCTGCATTGATACGCCAGGCAGGTCGACCAGGTCGTAGCCGAGTTCGTCGATGATCGGCGGTGCGGACATATCAGGGTGAGCGGGGAGGGCGACCTCGGAATGTGCGCCGCAGCCGTGGTCGACGGACACGACGCGGCCGTCGTCTGGTGCGTACGCATTCGCGCACGCACCGAAAAGCTGACCGAGGGATGCGCTGAGCGGCACGAAGAACCCGCAGGTCGCACACTTCTCGGGCGCCGCGCGCGCCAGTGGCGTGCGAGGGCCGTGATCGGTTGCATACCAGCGGTCGGCCGCGTCGTCGCGCCCGATCGCCGACAGGACGCGCTTGCGGCCAGCTACCGGGACACCTACCGCCAGGCCAGCGTCACCGCCAGGCCATCCCGCCGGGTCGTCGCCACCACTCCAGGCGGGCACGTCATCGCCACCGAGAGCTGCGACCGGCACGAGCCGCTCGTCGTCATGCGGCGACGGAAGCAGGTCACCCACACCGAGATCACCCGGCTGCAGCCGGTCACGCCAGGGCACCCAGTCCGGGGCCAGCAATGCGTCAGGGCCTGGCAGCAGACAGGTCTCGCTCACCGTCACCGTCTTGGCGCGTGACGCGCGGGCGACGGTCACGGCCCACCGCCAGCCCAGGTAGGCCGGGTCGAGGCACTCGAACAGGTGCGTGACGACCCGATCGCCGTCTGCCACCATCCCGGTGTGGGCGCCAACCTGACCTGGTTCGGCGGTAACCTCGGCGGCGGCGCGTGCCTCGCCGACCGCTTGCGCGCACAGTTCGTCAAGCGCTGGGGTCCGTGTCCGCGTCCTTACGGTGCTCACATCTAGTGATTCTCCCCCATCGTCGCCGTGCTTCGCCCGGCGGGCGGGCTGGCGGGGTCGCTGTGGCGCCCGATGGGAAGAATACTGGGTCTATGGGAGCTGGCGCCGCCTGGCGGAAAGTCCGGGACGGGACCCGGCGGGCCACCGCCGCGGCGGGCTCCGCTGTCGGCCCGGCGGCCAGAACCGGTGGCTCGGCGGCGCGCTGGACCGGGACGCTGATCCACCGGGGCACCCGCGCGTCCGGGGCAGGGCGCACCGGGCTGTCCGAACTCATCGAACTTACCGCGGTGAGCAGCGCGGGGGACGCCTTCATCGCGGTCGCGCTCGCCGGGACGCTGTTCTTCCACGCTTCGCTCGACGCGGCACGGGGCCAAGTTGCGCTCTACCTGCTCGTGACGATGGCGCCGTTCGCGGTTCTCGCGCCGTTCATCGGGCCGATGCTCGACCGGCTCGGCACCGGGCGCAGGTACATTCTGGCCCTGACCCTCCTCGGCCGCGGATTGCTGTGCTGGGGAATGGCCGGGGCGATCATGCACAAGGACCCGCTGACACTGCTGCCGTCAGCTTTCGCGGTGCTCGTGCTGTCCAAGGCGTACGGGATCACTCGCAGCGCCGTCACCCCCCGCCTGCTTCCGGCCGAGATCACCCTGGTCACCGCGAACGCTCGGTGTGGCCTCGGCTCGCTGATCGCCGCGGCGATAGCGGCACCTGTCGCAGCAGGGATCGGCGTCGTGATACACGCGGGCTGGGTGCTGCGGTTCGGGACACTGATCTTCCTGGTCGGGGCCGCGCTGAGCCTCAAGCTGCCCGATCACGTCGACGCCGCGCGCCGGCCGGTGGCTGCGGCGGCCGGCGCACCCGGGCCAGGGCGGCAAGGGCCGGCGCAACAGGGGCCGGCGCGACGGCGCCCCGCGGCCGAAGGCAAAAGGACACGAACGCTCGCCCGGGTCGGGCCGGTGGTGGGCGAGGCCATGCGCGCCAACGCCGCCGTGCGCGCATTCTCCGGCTTCCTGGTGATGTTCCTGGCGTTCCTGCTGCGCTCCAACCACTTCCACGGGGTCAGCCAGAACGTGGCGCTCGGCGCGCTCGTGATCGCGGCCACGGCCGGAGGCCTGGCGGGAACCGCCGCCGGGTCGAGCCTTCGGACCCGCATGCCGCACCTCATCATGTTCGGCACGATCGCCGTGTCGACGCTTGTCACGGCGGTCTGTGCCTGGTTCTTCGGCTTGATCGCCGCACTGATCGTGGCGCTCGTCGCGGCATTTTGCCAGGCACTGACCAAGCTGGCGCTCGACTCTATCGTGCAGCGGGAGATCGGAGAGGAGATCCGCTCCTCCACGTTCGCGGTCTCCGAGACCCTCCATCAGCTTTCCTGGGTCGCCGGCGGACTGCTCGGCGTGGGGCTGTCGGTCACGGCGAACGGGACGGTCGGCCTGTCCGTCGCCGCCGTGGCGCTCGGGGCGGCGCTGTTCGCGCTGATCGCGAACCGGCGCCGAAGAGTGCGGACAGCACAACCGCGCGCTACCCAGCTCGCACGAGCCGCCGCCGACCCACCCAGGTCGCCCTGACCGCCGCCCGGCCCACCCAGACCGCACTAATCGCCGCCTGGTCTGGCCGGGCCGCAGCGGTCGCTCGCGCGGGGGTTACCGCAAGATCGGCGGCCGGCGGCGCCGGCCTTACCCCATCAATGGCCCGTTGATGGGGCTACGGCGCATGACGGCACTGCAAACCGGAACCACGGCAGGAAACACGGCGCACAACCACAACGACGCACGCCAGCACCACCCACCGCCAGCGGGCAGCACAGCCACGACGGCAAGCTCGAACACGCCCCGCACCTCCGCAGCGCGGTAACGTCGCCGCCCACCAGGGGTCCGCACGTATTCGATCTGCCCCTGTCTTGCCCACCGGGTGACCGTGCGGACACCAACTCCGCACAGATTGGCCACCTCCTGCGGCCAAAGTAACTCCCGGTCATCTCCGTTTCCCGCTGCACCGTTCATCTCTCCAGTGTCCTAGTCTGTTTGCTGCGCCGTGGCCACGTGCATGACCTTCACGCACCGGTGGCAGCACCGCACCTGGAACCACGGGCTAGCACGCGGGTCGTGATACCCGTGCCCGCACACCAGCCGCAGCGCCCACTGGGTTGACGATGCGCCGTCTTGTGTATGCACTAAGCCTGGATCCCACCGGGGGTTGTGTCGATCGTTTGCTGGCGGTGTGGGTTGGGGCTGGGCGCGGGTGGGTCTGGTGCGGGGGGTCTGGTGCGGGTGGGTGATTTGGTCAGGGTGGGGTGTGTGGTGCCCTGGGGTCGCGGCGGGTGGGCCCGGGCCTGGCGTCCTGAGCGGTGACGGGCCGGTGCGCGGTGTGCTGTCCGGGCGGCTTTCCTTGATCCCGGAGCGCTGTCAGCGATAGTCGCTGAGCAGTCTCCTGGATCAAGGAAAGCCCAGAGTATGGAAAGATCAATCTTGTATTCTGAGATT
>Ga0137377_10000697_pt1 | contig 21290 bp, 27 predicted proteins | sample SagtaG_22_FD_104815 | JGI IMG/M metagenome (GOLD analysis project Ga0137377, IMG submission 104815) | Vadose zone soil microbial communities from Sagehorn Ranch, Mendocino, California, USA - Sage2_L_40_16 metaG | ecosystem: Environmental > Terrestrial > Soil > Vadose zone | place: USA... | reverse complement strand
GTTAAAGTTCATTACGTAAACGTCCTTTGTTTCTGTGTTTTGAGTGCAAAGAACTTTACGCTATTCGGCAGTCTTTGGCAAGCCAGGGCTGCCCTTTGGTTTCCTTTAGTCTAAACTTCAAACCAGTGAGAAACTGTGTGTTCATTTTCTGTTTCCTTTCCTTTATCTCGTATCTAGCTGGAAGATCAATTCCTGTCATAGTGCTTACTCGTCACAGTACCTAGCGGGATGTCCCACATCACCCCAGGTACGAGTGGCTCGCTGGCCTGGAGAACAACGGAGTTAGATCTCTCCGTCGATCATGACGAGAGCGGTTGGCATATGTCTTTACCAGTATTGCACCAGAAGATGAGACGATCTTGTGAACAGGCTGAAATAGAGCTGAGAATCTGGAGTTGGGAACGCATGCCTGGAAAAGAGGGTGAGAGTACAGGACAAGGAAAGACCTGGTCAATGCTCAGGTTCGGTTGAGCCCTGCCCCAGTGTTGGCTCATTTTGCTTGGCTCTATTTCCTTCGCTCAGGAACTCACGAGCAATACCCCTCTGAGGATACGGAACATCTCTAGTACGTCACCAAGCAGTTCGACACCAATGTCCGGGCGCACCTGCACGTGGTGGAAGATGCCGAACTCGGTGAAATCATGTGGATAGCCCAGGCGCATAAGTGCCGCCGCAAAATCTCTTGACTCGGTGAAAGGAATGGAATCGTCAGCACGATCATGCAGCAAGTACATTGGTGCCCGTATGCTGCTGACGACCCTGCTTGGCGAGAGTTCATCGAGTTGCTCACGCATTTGTGGAGAGAGCGAGGCAAGATTGGCATCTACCTGGCCGGGTTGATCACCTGCCAGGAGATGGTAGGCTGCCGCGCCAGCAGGTGAAAGCCGAGCCAGTTCGTTAGCACTCAATGGCCTTCTCTCACTAAGAGCGAACGAGTTTACCAGGAGCGTTCTCTCAGATGGCGGCAGCGTTCGCATGATGACATTGCTCAACGTGTGCATAGGCACTATCTGTGGCTGCCAGGTTTGCTTCCGCCCATCTACAATGATTGCCCGCTGACCAAAGGCACGCAGCAGCGTAGTAGCATCGAAGTAGCCGCCGAAGAGTGCAACGAAGGCGAGCTGGTCGCGGATACGCGGGTCAACCGCCGCGAAGCAAGCCAACGAAGCACCTGCACTGAAGCTGACTATTCCAATCCGGTCGGTGCCGACACCAGGCCAACGGGCAAGCGCTTTGAAAGTCTCTACGACCCCATCGCTATCCTGCACTGAAATGTCGTATTTTATGAGTGTCGGCGTCGTCATAACCATCACAATCAGGCCAACCTGAGCCAGGGACTGTGAGAAGTTAACGAGCTGCGGCACCTTACGATTGTCACCCACCCCTGGAATTATGACTATACCTCCTCGCACACCAGGAATCGGTGACGTGGGTGACGTGGGCGCGTAGACATCCAGGGAGACCAGGCCATTGCGCGAAGGAATTGTCAGTTGTGTGCGGCGCACTGGCTCATGGATCAAGCGCATTGACTCAAGCTCTGATGCCGTAATCAGTGACGGGAGGAGCAGTGCAGCTCGTGTCGTAGCACGTCCAGATGGGATCATCGACAGGAAGAACCCGATGACGAACAGCAGCACAAGCACACTGCGCGCTGCAAGGTTCCTCAGCTTGAGTGTGCGCTTCGGTTTGGTACTCGTCGCAGGGGTATTGGTACTTGACTGTATTGTATCCTTCTGTCGGTCGCTCAGCATCTCGGCCTTTCTTCTAACTTTGCCTCGCTTACTGGAAATATAGAAGGTGAGCATGAGACAACGCTGAGACAGTACTGGGTCGAGACTGAGAATGGCTGCAATAGGGTGTGCGAAGTAGCCTCATCGCGCTATATATCCTCGGCTGCCACGCGCTTTCTTAGGCTCATCTCAGCATCTACACAGCATCATTTCAAGCGGGTGCCTTATGCTTTCCAAGGAAAGAAGATATGCACTACATTCTGGCGGGTCTGATTACTCTCAGCGATATTGCTCGCGTGGAGCGAGAGCGCTGGTCATACACGCCGGTTGGCCATGTGATGCGTCTGCTGGAACAGGTATCTACCGCCACCCCGGAGCAGCCCTTGCAGGGGGTGCTGCAAATGATGGGCACACAAGACATCAACCAGGTCCCTGTCGTACAGGATGGGCGACTCGTCGGGCTCTTAAGCCGGGAATCGATCATTCGCTACTTGCAAGTGCGATAGAGCTTATTAAAGGAAGAGGAACGACGATACGCGGCAGGAATGTGAGCGCACATTCTCCCGCTCTCAGCCACGGTTCAGCAAGGCCACAGCATAATTTCATCTGCTGCTGCTATGTTTGTAATGGGGAGGGGTGGAGGTAGGGAGTTGTATGACGACAAGCACGCCTTTGTGCTTGTCGTCGCAGCAGTGTTTCCTCGTGAAAGCACAAACAAGTCGGATGATAAATTTGGTGATAGCAAGGAAATTGTCTATGCCTGATCTACTTGCTGCACGTGCCCAGATGGGGACGTCACTTGCTTTTCATATTGTGTTCGCGGCATTAGGAGTAGGATTACCTCTTCTCTTCTGTATTGCGGAAGGGCTTGCCCTCTGGCGCAAAGATGAGACCTGGATGACCTTGACGCGTCGCTGGGTCAAAGCATCAGCAGTGCTATTCGCGATTGGGGCCGTTTCGGGAACAATTCTCTCATTTGAACTCGGATTGCTCTGGCCTACCTTTACAGAATATTCTGGTTCGGTGATTGGTCTTCCTTTTGCCTTAGAAGGGTTTGCGTTCTTTCTCGAAGCCATCTTTTTCGGCCTCTACCTGTATGGGTGGAAACGTCTTTCACCACTTGCTCACTGGCTCTGTTCTTTCCCAATCTGGATTGGAGGTCTGCTCTCGGCCTGGTTTGTCGTCTCGGCAAACGCCTGGATGAATACTCCGGCTGGTTTCGAGATACAGAACGGCGAGGTGGTCGGCATCAATCCAATCGCAGCAATATTGAATCCAAGCACTCCTTATGAAACAACACACATGATCTTTGCCTGCTATGTCGCAACCGGCTTTGGTGTCGCAGCCCTGTATGCTGTTTCGATGCTACGCGGAAACCGGGATGAGTACCGGCGCAAAGGGCTCCTGCTAGGAATGGTGATGGGAAGCATTGCGCTCCCGTTTCAAATTCTCAGTGGGCATGCCAGCGCTGTCTTTCTTGCTGAAGCTCAACCCACAAAACTGGCGGCAATGGAGGGACATTTCCGGACCGAAGCGGGGGCACCACTGCGTATCGGAGGATGGCCTGACCCGGCTACTGGACAGGTCCACTACGCCTTTGAGATTCCGAAAGGGCTGAGTATCCTGGCCTATAACGATCCAGATGCAACGGTCCGAGGCCTGGACCAATTTGCGCGTGCCGATTGGCCCAACGTTCCGCTGATTCACCTCTCCTTCGATGGGATGGTCAGCATAGGTCTACTTGCGCTGCTGATTGGGACAGCATTCTGGTTCCTCTACTTCAAGGGCAAACTCAGTGTTCCCAAAAACCGTTGGATGCTCTGGGCTATCGGATGCCTTGGTCCATTAGCGTTTCTTGCCATTGAACTTGGCTGGATGGTCACTGAACTCGGACGACAACCCTGGGTGATCTACGGTGTGCTGCGCACCGAAGATGCGGTTACAACGGCCACGGGCTTGGATGTGAGCTTTCTGGTCTTCTCGCTCATCTATGTGTTGCTGGCAATCACGTTGGCATGGCTGCTGCATAACCTGAGTCGTATTCCGCTGCCAAAGGGAGATCAGCGGGAAAAGACGTCAGGCCCACGCGCTCCTGAAAGGATAGGTGTATGATGGAAGTCGATCTGGCTTATGCCATGGTTGCGGTGCTCTGGTTAGCCTTGATCGCCTATGCTGTGCTTGGCGGGGCTGATTTCGGCGCAGGAATATGGGATCTGCTCGCCTTTGGACGTACGGCAGAGAAGCAGCGCAACTTGATTAACCAGGCGTTGGGGCCTGTCTGGGAGGCCAATCATGTCTGGTTGATCTTCCTGATCGTAGGCCTCTATGCGGCCTTTCCCTTCGCCTTTGCAAAGGTATCGATAGCACTCTTTCTGCCCTTGACCCTCGCGCTCCTCGGCATTGTCTTACGTGGAGCAGCGTTCATCTTTCGCACGTATGCTGTGAATGCGGGAACGTTCACGCGTATTTGGAGCCGGGTGTTTAACAGTACGAGTACGATCACGCCGTTCTTGTTCGGGACCGCTGCCGCTGCGGTGGCAAGCGGGAAAATTCGTGTGCAAGGGGAGTTCGTCGAGACGGATCTATCAACCATCTGGCTCACCCCATTTGCACTCACGATTGGCGCAATGGCCGTTTCGCTGTGTGCGGTGCTAGCTGCCATTTACCTGACAGTAGAGGCTCAGCATGCCAAAGAAGAAGAACTCGTACAGGTGTATCGTTGGCGAGCATTGCTTGCAGGCGCGGTGACGGCTGCACTTGGCGCGTGTGGTCTCATCCTGGCACCGAGCGAGGCTCCGCTGCTCTGGGCTGGCATGCTTGACCATGCCCTGCCGCTGGTGTTCGCGACCATGCTGATCGGGGGAGCGACGGCAATTATGCTTCTCTTGGAGAAATATCACCTGGCGCGTATTTTGATCGTGCTGGAGACAGCGGGCCTTCTAGGCTCGTGGGGCATATCACAGCTTCCCTATCTCATCCCTCCAGATGTGACGGTAGAAAGCGCAGCGGGGTCTCCGGTGATGATTACGGCCTTATTAATTGGAACGCTACTGGGCATGGTCATTCTTCTTCCCTCACTCTGGTTGCTCTTTCGCGTCTTCAAAAGCAGAAGAGATACCGATAGTGGCCCTGTGCTCCATCCATAGAAAAAGGTCTTGTTCATGCGAGCGTGTCTGGTGCCAAGCACCAGACACGCTCCTGAGTTTCTGTTTGGCGGTATCCTCCTCTTCTGGAAATTGCTCAGAATAGTTTTCTCAGTACCTATCAGCCTGCTTTTTTAGCAATTGAATGAAGAAGAAAGTCAGTTCATAGAGGCTCGACATTGCCAGCCCCAGGACGACAGGGCTCCAAATGTCGGCTCCTGGCATGAGGAATGTTGCGGCAACCCACAGGCCAAAATGGGCAACGGATCGCTTCCTTTTCAAACTACTCGGTGTCACTACTCCAACGAGCGCGAGAAACGTCAGCACGAGAGGGATCTCAAAGATCAAACCAAATGTGAGCAGGAAAATGGCGACGAAGCTAAAGTATCTGTCAGCCGTGATCAGTTCGGTAAAGCTCTCACCTGCAAATGTCACCAACCACTCCACAGGATAACGGAGCATGAAGTAACCTAATGAAACTCCTCCTAGAAAGAGAAGCATGCCAGTAAAGATGAAGGGGATGGCATATTTCTTCTCCCGCTTTATCAGCCCGGGTGCAATGAAGGCCCAGGTCTGATAGAGCACGACCGGGAGTGCGATGATACACCCCGCCACGATGGAAATCTTGAGAAAGACGGTGAAGCCCTCTGTAATTCCTGTTACCGTCAGTGGGCGATCTGCCTGAGTAAGGGCGTTTGCCTGCTCTGGGAAAGGAAGTACCAAAAGTTCGACAATCTGGCTGCGAAAGACAAAAGCGATGATGGTGCCCACCACGATCGCTCCCAGAGCTTTGAAGAGACGCCAGCGCAACTCCTCCAGGTGTTCTACGAGTGACAGAGTCGATGCATCCTGCTCTTCGTTGTGCGGCATATTTTCGTTTTCTACGGCCATTGCTTTACCTCTTAGTCGTTTGTAGGAGCGACATCAGCTGCCAGTCATCACTACTTCTCGTTATCCGCTGCTCTCGTCTCTGTGCTGCTGGCCGCGTCATGTGCTCTGCTTTTTTCAGACGCGCTCCTCAATTCTCTAGCTGTCGTTTGATGCGTACCATTTTTCTCATCTTCGGGAGAGGTGATTTCATGTAAGCCTTTCCTGAACTCTTTAATAGCTCTTCCAATGGCAGAACCCATCTCTGGCAACCTTTTCGGCCCAAAGACAAGTAACGCAACTATAAAAAGAATGATGAGGTCAAAGCCGTTAAATCCTGGAATCATGACAGGAAGCCTCTCTTGTAACTCAAGCAACGCTACACAACGTTACCTCTATGCTAATTGTGTGTTAATTTGTCCTTTGCTCCTCAAGCTGGAGGGCATGCTTACAATGTAGCAGGCCAACCTGAGAATAGACGAAGTGAATCTTGAAATGAATCTGAGCGTCAAAAATTGAATTTCATTCTTCTCAGTTCCATTTCAGCTTCTCAGTTCCATTTCAGCCAAACCACAGGACCATTTCATCCAGGCATCCTATGCTGGTACTGTGACCATACAGTGGTCAAGCATAACTGCTTGTTCACCATGTCTGGTCTAGTCGGTACATGTTTAGATGGCTCTCTTGAATGCGTTCAAGAGACTTAGTGGTAACACTAAAGGAGGTTTTGTATGTGGCTGCTTCTCATTACGATTCTCGCTGTAGTACTCTTGTTCGTGCTCTCAGGTCTGCGCGTGGTGCAGCAGTACGAGCGAGGAGTGATCTTTGTCTTAGGGAGATTGATAGGGGCAAAAGGACCAGGCCTGTTCTGGATCGTGCCGTTCATCTCGCGCATGGAGAAAGTGGACCTGCGTGTCGTCACCCTCAATGTCCCCCCGCAGGAAGTGATTACGCGCGATAACATTACCGTCAGAGTCACGGCGGTCATCTACTTCTATGTCGTCGACCCTATTGCTGCGGTCATCAACGTGATGAACTTTCTGCAGGCCACGACGCAGATTGGACAAACCACGCTGCGCAATGTGTTGGGGCAGTCAGAACTGGATGAGATTCTTGCACAGCGCAATAAGATCAACCGGGAGCTTCAGGTGATCATTGATGAACATACGGAGCGGTGGGGAGTGAAAGTCACAGTGGTCGAGACCAAAGATATCGAACTGCCAGCGACCATGCAGCGTGCCATGGCGAAGCAGGCCGAAGCCGAAAGGGAAAAGCGTGCCAAGATTATTCACGCCGAGGGTGAATTGCAAGCGTCCACACAGTTGGCACAAGCAGCCAGGGTGATTGCCTCGGAACCAAATGCGTTGCAATTGCGCTACTTGCAGACGCTCACCGACATCGCGATCGAGAATAACTCAACGATCATTTTCCCTCTGCCTCTGGATATCATTACGCCATTTCTGAACACACTACGGCAGAATGGGCAGCATGGGCGCACGACACCACTCCGCGGGGAGGAGGATGATTCAGAACGTGCCTCTTCTTTCCCTCCACTTGCTCAAGTATGAAAGGTACGACTTTTATGAGGAGCATCACCCTCCTCAGCAGTGTGCTCGTGCCAGTGACGTCAGGAAGAGACGAGGTAGAATCCTTTTTAGCCGCTCCTGCTCAAGGATTCATTACACCTGCTACGGGTTGTGACGCTTTTCGCATACGCATAAGCAGGTCTTGCATTCAGCCAAGCCTGATATCGCACCAAAAACTCGATAATAAGTATGCTGCTCACGACCAAAGCTGGTAAGGTGTTTAAAACAGTTGTCATTGTCTTATCCTTTCTAACTATGAGAGGTTTTTCTTGCTCTATTGATCCCCACACTCATCATACATACGTTGTGTGAACTGACGCTGTGAAGGAGGTGAAACGAAGCTGAGAAAGCATGATGCCGTCAGCTACTTTAAGGCAAGAGCGGAGTGCCCTTTTTCATTTTTTCAGCTTCATCTCAGCTAGCTCACAGCATCAGTTCACACCCCTATGCTACGCTTGGATTGCAAACGATGAACAAGAAGTCCGAGAGTGAGTTGCACAATGAAGCGTCACATGTATCGCACCTACACTACTACCGTCACTATCTTGGTCGCAGTAATCATCATTCTCACCACTTGCGGTTTGCACATGGATCGGTCGTCTACAGACCAGCCTACTGGTCAGGTTCAGACTCGCGTCATCGCCACAGGCCTGCAAGCTCCCTGGGGACTCGCGTTCCTTCCAGATGGTCGGGCACTCGTTAGCGAACGCGATAGTGGAAAGCTGGTGTCGATCGACCCCTCTGGAACCGTGAGAGAGGTGCAGCGGCTGCCCGCTGACGGTACAGGCGAAGGAGGGTTGCTCGGCATCACACTCTCGCCCGGCTATGCGACCGATGGCCTCGTCTACGCCTACTACTCGACGGCCCAGGACAACCGCGTTGTCCGCTTCCGTCTCGGCGAGCAACCCCAGCCGATTCTAACCGGCATCCCCGTTAGCTCTATTCACAATGGGGGTAGGATTGCCTTTGGCCCGGACGGGATGCTCTATATTGGCACCGGTGACGCGAGCAACAGAGATGATGCGCAGAATCTCAGGTCTCTGTCCGGCAAGATTCTCAGGATCATGTCTGACGGACGCATGCCTGCTGACAACCCATTCCCGAACAACCCGGTCTACTCCTACGGCCACCGCAACGTGCAAGGACTCGCCTGGGATGCCAGAGGCCAGCTCTACGCTACCGAGTTCGGGCAGAACTCGTTCGACGAGGTGAACCGGATCGTGCCCGGAGGAAACTTTGGCTGGCCCGAGGTCGAGGGTGATGGGGGAGATAATCGCTCTATCCGCCCGGTGACCACCTTCCGTGTGGGGGAGGCCTCTCCCAGTGGGGCGGCGATTCTCAGAGATGCGCGATTCCACAATGGGAGGGCAACCTCTTCGTAGCGGGGCTGCGTGGCGAACGGTTGTGGCGACTGGTATTGGGTTCCGATGGCTCCGTGACGCAGCGGGAGTCACTCCTCCAAGGGGAATACGGCAGGCTCCGCCATGTGGCGCAGGCACCCGACGGCTCACTCTGGGTGCTCACAAGCAACCGCGATGGGCGTGGCAACCCGGCCTCTGACGACGACCGCATCCTCCGCATCGCTCCAGCGGGTGGATAGATGCCACCTCGAACTGAACTTCTCCCGAATCAGATAGGTTGGTGTGTGTCCATACGGAGTTGCTTCGCGCAGTTGTTGCGCCACTCAGCGATCGGTCGGACATCGTGTCACATTCACATGGATGACCTTACGCGATTGCAACTCGATGATGAAGAAGGCAAAAAGCGGACGGAAGAAGAGGGAAGTCGCCTGCAAGAAATCGCAGGTCTACACCTCTGCGGCATGATGGCGTAGGAACGATTTCCAGTTCTGTCCACGGGCTCGAAGTGGCGCGAATATGCTGCATATACCTTCTGAATAGTCCGTTTACTCACTCGACTATCCGGCTTGAGGAGTTCCCCACGGATGCGCTCTGCTCAGAAGACGTCGGTTGTGTGCTGCCATCTCCTGGATCAACGTGATGATCTCGGATGAGAGCCTCGGCTTGCGTGAGCGCGCCTTCGATGTGCGCTTCCAGAACAAGCGGAAGAGCTCACGGTGCCAGCGCAGAAGCGTCGTCTTCCTGGACAAGGAAAAGCGCTTGTTTCCAGGTCCGAACCATCCTGGCGAGAACCACCGGGAGAAACCGATCGCTCTTCCGGTAGACGGGTCGTTTGACCTGTCGACGGAGGATGATCAGTTGGTGTCGTAGCATCGTTTGGCCTATCCAAACAGTGGCTGCAATCCCTAGACCGCTTATCGGGCGGGGAGGGCAGTGAAGAGCTGCGGCTGCACCACCGGCCACAACCCTAGGGGCAGTCCATAGAACAGCGCATTGGCGATGGTAAACAAGAACGAGCCCAGCAGCTGCAAGAGGTTGGGAGCCCCCACGATGGGCACCACGATGAGGATCATGACCAGCATGACCAGCACGCCGTAGACCAACCCGCTGATGATGGACACGCTGCCAGACAGATGCAGTCTATGTGCAAGCAGGCCAAAGATCAGGCCCCACAACGCCGCCCACAGCAGGTGGACCACCAGCCCTAGGAGCGCCGGGCCGAGGGCCAAGTAGAAGCTGCCTTGCAGCAGGGAGGTCATCAACGGTTGCTGTCCGATGAGCGGGGCCGCGATGGCGTACAGCGGCGTGAAGAAGCCCATTTGCAGGTAGGTGGCGGTGGCGAGCATGGTAAACAACGCCATCAAGATCCCACCGATCATGCCGACGATGGCTCCCAGCAGGAGCAAGTGGATCGATTGACCAGTGTCTCTTGGTGTTGGCATAGCATGCCTCCTTTGAGGTTCACCCGGTCACCCGTTGTAGGGGTGCCCCGAGTGCTCCCCACGATCAGGAAGACTTGGAGTGAACTCCTCCGACCAGACCAATGTCAGAGGAGGGATTGGCTAAGCTACAGGCCTGTGCAAACTCAGTAGGCGGCAGTGAACCCAGACTGGCATGGAAACGTTTGGTGTTAGACACCTCCTCAATTCATTGTCTCATAAATGGACAGAAGGGTCATTCTGTCCACTGATTCGCTCTACCCCTAATATATGTCAAGCAGGAACGAAGCACAAGACCTGCTACCCTGCCGAAGCATATCCGCAAGCGGAGCGGAGAAGGAGGATGCTACGAGCCGGAGTACAAGATGATCGGCACTAGGTCAAGGTCTCTGGCTGTCGTCTCTGCACTTCAAGAATGGGACAACAGACGTTGCTCGGGCTCAAAAACGGGGAGTGAGCCTTTTTAATGTTCGCACAAGTAGCATGAGACGCAACCTGGTTGCGTCGATTGCCTGTAATGGCTACTTAGAGTATCCGTTCGAAAAAATGACAATTTCATCTTTCCCATCCATCCCTATCCTTGCCAAATGGAACTCGATGAAGGAAGAAGCAAGGGAGTTCTTCTCGTCGTTTCAGCGAAACAACCTCAATGCTACGAGAAAAACACACGCTTCCTTGCTGAGCACGCTCAGGGAAGCCATGCGGGAGATGTGTTAGAGGTCTTCCAGCGGTACCTTCACTAACGACGATGATAGCTGGATGCGCCTCGTCGGCCTATTGTACTGCCCACCATGTTTTTAGCCAATCAGGCGACCCTTTGGTAGTCGTGGTGGAGCCCAGCTAATATTGGGACAGCCATCACCTTGCCCCCTGTCTGCTCAGAGGAACGAGGCGATCCATGCTGTTCGGGGATTTGTTGCTGAATACCTTGATGGGGCCGTGCCCGGTTGAAGTACGCCGCATACGCATTGAGCATCCGTTGGAGCTGCTTCTCGTGGAAGATGAACAGGTGATTAAGGCATGCTTGCCGCACACTCCTCAAGAAGCGTTCGCAGATCGCATTGGCTCGGGGAGCGTGATACGGTATTTTAAGAAGCTCAATCGCACTCGTTGTCGCCACACGAGCGAAACAGGACCCAAATTTACGATCGTTATCACAGATCAGATACTTTGGTGCTTGCCCATACGGCGTGGATTCTCGTAGGTGTTGAACGACCCAGGGATCGGAAGGAGACCTCGTGACGCCGACATGGATCATTCGTCTTGTCTTGAGCTCGATGATGGAGCAAGCGAAGAGCGGTCGAAAAAAGAGATCAGTCACCGGAAAGCGCGTCACAGGCCCAGATTTGCCCTGCGTGGTTGTGCAGGAACGTCACCCACTTCTGCCCTCCTGGTCGTGGTGCGTGAAAATGTCGCACGTACTTCTGAACGGTCCGCTTGCACACATGCATGCCGAGCTTCAGAAGTTCTCCACGAATCCGCTCAGCACCCCAGAGCCGATTCATTGCTGCCATCGCCTTGATCAAGCCGATGGTTTCTGCAGCGATCTTCGGCGTGTGAGAAGCGGCCTTTGACCTGCGCTTCCAGAGCAGGCGAAAGAGCTCGCGATGCCAACGCAGCAGTGTGTCTGGTTGAACAATAACAAGGGCCTGCTCCCATGTGCGAACCAACCTGGCCAGGAGCACGAGGAGCATTCTATCCGCCTTGCTACAAGCCGGTCGTTTCGCCTGCCGATGAAGAATGAGGAGCTGTTGGCGTAAAAGAGCGTTTTCTGCGATGAGCTGGGACTTGCTTCTGCCAAGATCGGCGAGCGTTTCGAGGAGCAATGAGGTACTGAGCGGTTTCGTCCATTGAAGAAAGCGAGAGTGAAGCACGTCCAAGCAGAAACCCCTCAACTGCAGAAGATACGTAAGAACACGACCCACGAAACAAGCTACTCCTTTACATGAGATTGTCGGCGTTCGAGCATAAGAATATGTTGACGACTACCGATTTTATCTTCTCCTACCTTCGTTTGCAAGCAAAGGGGAAGTATTATACCCTTCTCGAGAGGCCTATTTTTTGAACGGATGACCCAAGTAGCCAGCACAGGTGATCCCGCAGGAACAGCACACCGCCGTGGGCAAAGAAACTGGAGAAACCGCCCATGTCGAACGTTGGAATAACACCCTACGCAATCGCGATGCTGAAGTCCAGAGACGAGCCAGCACCGATGGATGTGCGTGAGCCATCCATTCCGACATCCTGATGTGAACGAGAGATTAAGTCAGTTCTTCGAGCCGCGCGATGGCGACTGACGGGTCAAGGCGGCGCGTGAAATCAGGATCGACAAAGGCCAGACGCAGAGTCCCAGACTGGTCGACCAGAAAGGTCCCGGCCATTGGCAGGTCCCACGAGTCTTTGCCGTTGAATGCAGGCAGATCCGCGCCCACCTGCTTGTACGCACCACGTACCGCCTCATCAATGGTGAAGACGAGTCCAAACTGGCGCGCCACCTGGTTGCCCGTATCGCTCAAGAGCGCAAAGGTCAGTTCCTGCTTTTCTGCCAAAGCTCTGCTATGGTGCGGCGTCTGCGGAGAAATCGCCACGAGTGTAGCTCCTCCTGCCTGCAACTGCGGCAAGGCCTGCTGATAGGCGCGCAACGTCAGATGGCAATACGGACACCAGGCGCCACGATAGAAGGTCATGACGACGGGTCCCTGCTCGAGCAGGTGCGAGAGCTTCACCGCGGTGCCTCGTGCGTCGAGCAGCGTGAAATCGGGTGCCTGCATCCCTGCCCTGAGGGACCGCTCGGCAGCGCCGGAGGTGATGAGCTGTCCGATCAGAGTGTGCAGCAGGCGGGTGGGTAACCAGCTTGCCCCTTCAGCAATAAATTCATCAATCTGCTGCTGTAACGGGGTATTCGATGGGATGTTCGTCGTCATGATCGTTCTCCTTCTATCCATTCGCTATTCGGCTAGAGCTATAACCGCTGCCTCTCGCGCTTGCGCTGAAGTCTGAACCGCCTCCAGGCCAATCTCGATAGTTGCCATCTCACTCGCCGCAAACTGTACCCTCATGCCCTGGCCCAGACCAAAATCGTGGCGGTTGACCTTCGCTTTCGCGGTCAGGCCAGTCAGCGCACCCATGATCGTGCGCTGACCACGATAGGTGACATCGAAGGTGACCGGTTTCGTCACGCCATGCAGGGTCAGGTTCCCCGTTGCTTTGTAGTCCTGGCCACTGACATGTTCGACATGCGTACTGTGGAAGACAATCGTGGGATACTTCTTGACAGCAAAGAAGGCCGCAGAACGCAGGTGGGCATCACGCAGTATATTGTGGGTATCGATACTGGCTGCATCCACTTCAGCCTCGACCCAGGAGTTGGCAGGATTCTGCTCATCAAGAGAGAGATGACCTCGAAACGCGTTGAAGCGTCCTTTCGTTGTGGTGACCCCCAGGACTCGGATAGCAAACGATACATGTGAATGGGTGGGATCGATGTTCCAGATCATTGTAATCCTCCTTGAGAAGCTCTTCTCGTGGAAGAGCTTCCGCTTGATGTGTGTATTCCGAGCCTCCTCCATCCGGGCAGATCAAGCACGACGGTGGCATTCTCCCGTAGAGAAGCTGGAACGCACACGTGAAACGAGCTTACGGTAGCTTGTAATCAGAGAGAGGGTCGAGGGGGCACATTTGTGACATGCCAGTATGTCACAAATGTGCCCCCTCGACCCTCTCTCTTCATGAGCAGCATGCTGGTGAGGATGGTAACAACCGTTCTCCCACACCTGAAAGCTGAGAGAAGACGTTCGTTTCAAAGGAGGTAAAATCATGAGTAAGTTTACGGACATCGAACTGGAGTACTTAAAGATCCAACGGCTTGGGAGGCTGGCAACCATTAATAAAAATGGTGAACCGCAGATTGCCCCGGTGACCTTCAGCTATAATGCCGGGTTGGACACCATTGACATCGGCGGCTTGAACATGGGTAAGACTCAGAAGTATCGCAACGTGGCACACAATGGCCTGGCGTCTTTCGTTGTAGACGATGTACTGCCCCCATTTCAACTGCGTGGCATCGAGATTCGTGGGCACGCAGAAACCCTACCCGATGGTGGGCAGCGCATTTCAGCAAACTTTAGTCCAGCCTTGATCCGCCTGATGCCAGGGCGCATTATCTCCTGGAATCTGACTACTGGCGATCCCGCTCAAACGCATTCGGCACGCGATGTCTAACCAGCAGTCGCAGAAGTGCTATGCTTGGGGGCGCTGGAAGGAGATCTGATGGTATGCCAGGACGCTCGGCGTTCCGACAAACATTCCGGTGGTCTGTCACAAAAGTGACCACTTGACCCTCTTCCTTTGTGATGATCAAGACAAGGTCTCTATCAATGTTTGGAGTATACATATGTTTAGATCAAACGCTCCTGTTTCTGACCATCGAAGGACCGTTCAGGAGACACCACCGTCAACACGCATTCTTGTGATCGGTGCGGGGTATGCCGGATTGTTGTTTACCATGCGCCTGGTCGGCAAAGTATCCCGGCAGCATGTCCAGATAGCACTGGTGAACGAATCCGACACCTTCACCGAGCGCCCGCGCTTACATCAGTTTGCCGCGAATCGGGTGGTCCCATGGCGCTCTCTTCCACAGATGCTGCGTCGAACGAACATCCAGTTTATTCAGGGGCGAGTCACTAGCATCGAACCCATACACCGCAAAATCATGGTCGAGGATCAGCAGCAAACGCACCGGATGGAGTACGACTACCTGGTCTATGCGCTGGGAAGTGAGACTGACCGAAAGACGATCCCTGGAGTGGCGCAATACGCCTACACCCTCGCGGCGAGCGGTCCCTTGTCCGCAGCAGCACTGCGCGAAACATTACCATCCATCGAGGCAAGAGGCGGCCAGATTGTCGTCTCCGGTGGAGGAGCAACCGGCATCGAAACAGCGGCGGAGGTGGCAAGCGCTTATCCTCATGTCAAGGTGCGCCTGGTCACGCGAGAGCCTTTGGCTCTCTTCCTGGGCAAGCGCGTGGCCAGCTCTATCCGGTGTTCATTGCAGCGCCTGGGAGTCGAGATCATCGATCAGACCTCTGTGACAGCCGTGCGCGCGCAGAGCGTTGTCATCGACCAGGGGAGCGAACTAGCCTGCGACCTGTGTATCTGGACGGGAGGCTTCGTGGCTCCGCCGCTGGCAAGGGAAGCTGGATTGTCCGTCAATGAGCGCAACCAGATTATCGTCGATCCCTTTCTGCGTTCGATCTCCCACCCGGAGATCTACGCCATTGGTGACGCGGCCACGCCAGCTGAGGACCCTGGAGTTCGCGTACGCATGAGCGCTGTCACCGCGACGATCATGGGCGCGCATGGCTCCGATAGCTTGAGCGCAGTCCTGCGCGGCAAGACGCCCAAACCGCTCAGCTTTGCCTACCTTGGTCAGGGCATTGCTCTCGGGCGACACAACGCGATTGGCTTCAACAATTATCCCGACGATACGCCCAGGCCGCCCTACTTCACCGGGTGGTTGGGATACCTCATTCGCGAGGGGTTTGTGCGCTACCTGGCAATCGCGACACAGCGGCCGGGAATCTTCGTGTGGGTAGGGAAGCGGCGCTATGGGCGTGCACAACGTCGACAACAAACCAGGGCAGAGAAAAAGCAGATGCAGCCACGCCGGGCATAACGACGAAGGAGGAGGAACATGGTGGAAACCTTTGAAAGCTACCGGACGTACCTCTTTGCCATCGCCTACCGCATGCTTGGTAGTGCGATGGATGCTGAGGACATGGTGCAGGAAACCTACCTGCGTTATTCGACCACGCCGCCCGAAACCATTACCTCGCTCAAAGCGTTTCTGACTACCATTATCACCCGCTTGTGTATGGATCAGCTGCATCTCGCACGCAGGAAGCGCGAAGTGTATCCAGGCCCCTGGTTACCGGAGCCGATCGTTACCACGACGACTCTCGAATCGATCAACCCTGAAGAGCGTGTCGACAGGGAGGAGTCGATCTCGCTGGCGTTTCTGATGCTCTTAGAGCAGCTCCAACCTCTTGAGCGAGCCGTTTTCCTGCTGCGTGAGATCTTCGATTACGACTATGCCGAGATTGCCATCTTTCTCGGCAAGAGCGAAGTGGCCTGTCGCCAGTGGTTCAGCCGGGCGAAGAAACACCTGGCCGACCATCGGCCACGCTTCTCAGCACCGCCCGAAACGCAGCGGCAGATGCTCACCGGATTTCTCCAGGCGGTGCAGGCCGGTGAGATGACCGCTTTGATGAACCTGTTGGCCGAAGATGTCACCTTCTGGGCCGATGGCGGCGGCAAAGTCAAAGGAGCGGCACTACACCAGATTGCTGGACGTGATGCGGTGGCACGCTTCATTCTGGCAAGCACACCAATATTCAGGCGCACGTTACCAGAAGGCTCTCGTGTGGAATTGACAGAAGTCAATGGTCAACCGGCGCTCATCACGCGCGCCGGTGATCGAGCTTTTGCTGTGCTAACCATTGAAGTGGAGGCACAACGTATCAAGACCATTCGTAACATAGTGAACCCCGACAAACTCATGCATGTCTAACATGAAATACGTACTGGAGAGGAAAAGCAATGACATCAACAAATGACTTCCCGACCGCCGGTGTGGAGCTGAGGCACCTGCTTGTCGTGAGCGATTACGCTCGCTGGCGTTCTATCGTGACGTGCTAGGAGCGACTGTGGTGCGCGAGTTTCCCGGCGCCTTGTGCTTCTTGAGCTTTGAGGGCGGTTAGATCCTGCTCACGGTCCCAGGTGGCCCTACAAAGGACAAGCCCACCGTGACCTTTGCCCCGCCCGCAGACGTGGGCGGGGTCAGCAGCGAGTTGGCCATCCGAGTGCCGGATTGCTCTGCTGCCTTCGAGGTGTTGCGCTCTCGCGGAGCCGAGTTCCTCACTGAGCCAGTGGACTGGGGCTATGAGGTCCGAGCCTTCTTCCGCGATCCCGATGGTCATCTCCTGGAGCTCTCCCAGACCGGCCAACAGAAGAGTGAGGCTGGTGAACTCGTCTGAGCGTGTGTGTCAGAGGAGCAAGGGGTGTTGTCGACAAGACCGAGGTCTCGGCCCTCCGCTAGAGAGGGCATGACCTCGTGAAACTTGTTCGAGAGGTGAACATAGGGAAAGCGCTTGAATCAAATATTTGTGGCACTGGGCCAAATATTTGTGACAATAAGCACTACATGTAGGATCTCAAAGTTAGTTGGATTGTCCTAAAGAGACCTCTTCACCACATCGATAAAAGGGATGCGATATGAGCGTGGCCTTCTCTTGCAAACGTGAGGCGCAAGCGGTAGGATGTCTCTGGAGAGAGAAGGGGATCTCTGAACATGGTCGCGCGCACGAGGGATGACTATCACGGTTGGTGCCGACGGCAGGTTAACTCCTACGACGTCGGGTCTCTTAACCATACGAGGATGTTGTCCTGATGTGCGAAGAGGAGGATCGAGAATAACGAAACTGAACGGTCGAGGACCAGGAGAGGGAAGGGGAAACATGATCAACGGAGCACACATCATTCTCTACAGCACCGACGCGGAGGCTGATCGGGTCTTCATCCGTGACGTGCTCGGATTTGCAGGGGTCGACGCCGGCGGTGGCTGGCTGATCTTCAAGCTGCCGCCAGCCGAGATCGCCGTGCATCCCACAGACGGGCCAGGCAAGCACGAGTTCTACTTGATGTGTGACGACATCGAGAAGACGCTGGCAGACCTGACTGCCAGGGGCGTCATCATCTCCCACCCAGCCAGCGACCAGGGCTGGGGGTTGCTCGCTTCGATTAAGCTGCCGAGCGGCTCTGAGCTGTCGATCTACCAGCCACGCCACCCCACCGCTTACGACCTGGAGAGCTAATCCAGCGCGCATCAATCATCCCCGAGGTATTGTCAACTTGGTAGCATAACTGAACAATGTGCTAGAATAGCTTCATGAAAACGAACACCACTTCCCCAGACTACAAAGGTTTCCGTTTCCCATCTGAGATTATCAATCACGCTGTTTGGCTGTATTTCCGCTTCTCGCTCAGTTTTCATGATGTTGAGGAAATTTTGGCGCAACGCGGGATCGTCGTCACGTATGAAACCGTCCGGCAATGGTGCCTCAAATTTGGACAGACCTACGCCAATGAGTTGCGCCGCCGGCGCCCTCGTTGTGGAGACAAATGGCACATGGACGAGATGGTCCCGCAATCGGGGCAGGAAGCGGTGGGAGATGTTGCATGCAAGGCGAGGGTGCGTAAGAGCCGTTTAACGTTTGCATTTACATCGTGGGGAGTAGAACCAAGGAGGTGCTACGACTTGCTGAACGAATTTAAAGCAGGTGTCCTCTAGCACTTTTAGACAGGCTTTCTCTATGAGTGGGCTTAACCATCCAAATGTGGAACACAATTGTAATGTATAATGAAGAGTAGCTCTCTAACGTAAATACTCAACGAGGAGGAACTATGCAAACCAAACTGAACCCCTACCTGAGCTTTAAAGACAACGCTCGCGAAGCCATGGACTTTTATCAAACTGTCTTTGGTGGCAAACTTGCTGTGAGTACCTTCAAAGAATACAACGCGTCTCAAGATCCCAGCGAAGACAACAAAGTCATGCACGCTCTGCTGGAAGCCGACAACGGCATTACATTTATGGCTTCCGACACGCCGAACCGTATGGAGTATACAGCCGGGACGAACTATAGCATGTCACTGAGTGGTGACAACGAAGCAGAATTAAAAGGCTATTTCGAGAAGCTTTCGGCCGGCGGCAACGTCACAATGCCACTGGAGAAAGCCCCATGGGGTGATACGTTTGGCATGCTCACTGACAAATTTGGCGTGTCGTGGCTCGTGAACATTGCGGGTCAAAAAGCGTAACACCTCTACCCACCCCGCACCACGAAAAAAGCTCACCTTGCAGCGAGCTTTTTTCGTGGTGACCCATCCTCTCTGAGCTGAAGAGGGGTCTCGAAATTTTTACCCCCGTACGCACCAACTTAAGGACTGAACGCCCAGCCAGTAGAGCCGCGCCGAAGCAATTGAGCCGAGTTCGGATGCTTGCGGCGCTTGTTCATCTGAGTCCCTGACCCCATTCTCAGCAGTTGGATGGTCCGTAAAGCAGATCGGAGAGAGCGGTTACCTGCTACAGCGGTCTTCACAAAAATTGAGCCATTTTCAACTATCAAAACCATTGGTTTCTTGCAACAAACTGGGTTCATCCCACGCGATGCGCAACGAGTTTTAGCTTATCAGTAATCTGGCTTGGGAGTATTCTTCCCGGTTCTCCTCCTCTCATAAGGCAGAGATATTTTTGAGCCTTTATCAGAAAAGAGTTAGAGCGTTGAATGAGCCTGTGAAGACACTTTAGCCGAATGTACATCTCGTTGCGCATCCCGTGGAATGAGGCAGGCTTTTGCGTCCAAACAAGGCCATGAAAGCTGGTCCGAAGGGAGCTAAGCGCTCAAAGAAGTCAGCGAGCGTCCGTTCTCCGCTGATCGCATAGCCAATCAGCAGAGCGAGAAAATCGATGGATTCATAGCTGCCGAAGCGCCCACGCACCAAACGCACCTGGTGAACAAAGGCATCAAGAAGACCATTCGTTGCCAGATGCTGGACCATGATCACTACCTCGGCGAACCAGGCAGGCACCGAGGGACCGTCAACAGGTCAGGTCTGCACCTCAATACACGGGTTGGGTATCATACACTGAGAGTCCTCCTTGTGAGAGAAGTTGTTGTTTCTTTCTTAATGACAGGTCGTTTTTTCTTTATGCTGCTTGCTGTCAGTTCGTTGCGTATCCCGTGGGCAGATTCCCTTCGGACGCGAAAAGGTTTGTGCTTTCGTCACCCAAACCACCACAATGGCGGCTGCCAGATACAAGAAGGCGAGAATCAGAGCTGTTCCATCTGGAATCGATGGCAGAAGATCGATGGCAATGTTGTGCCCGGCGTGTGCAAGCATCACAAGCAAAAGGCTGCCGCGTGTGCTGTTGTATATCCAACCGTAAATGATCGCGGTCGAGATGAGCCGCACGTATGTTTGGACAACGTCTAGAGGCGTAAGATGTACGAGGCCGCCCGGTGCAATCACTGGCCACAAATGCCACGTAGCCCACAGAACGCCAATAATTACACTCGCCCAAAACACGCTATACCGTTTTTGCAACAACGGCTGAGCGAACCCGCGCCAGCCAATCTCTTCCCCCAACGACCCGGCAATGAGCGGACCAATGACCGAACCGAGTTCAGGAAAAGCCAACCATGGGTGTGGCAACGCACCACCCAGGGCCAGATCGATCACGTTGGCCAGAAGAACCAGCACCAGCGGGCCAAGCAGAACCAGGGCATACCACTGGAGACCAGGGCGCCATTTCCCAATTGGTCGCAGCAACGAACGAACTCCACCTGCACCAGACAAGAAGCCTGCCGTACACAACGCGGCGAGTGATGGCGCATACCCGATCAGAAGAATCGCAGGGGAGAAGGCTTTGCTTTGGTCAACCCCAGTAAGAATGAGAGAGAGGACTCCAAGGCCAGTAAGACCAAAGAGAATGACGACCCAGATGATCAAGCTACAGCTGATCGCGGAGATCTCTGGAGTGTTGTTTGGTTTGATCATGATTGTTGCGGCATTTCTCCCACGCCCCAGGGTGCGGGAGAAATGCCGCTTCTCCTTTCGACTCAACGGGTTCCGGAATGGTCTGGACGTGAGAAGAAATTCCAGTCTACCTGCTCTATCCATCTGGGAAGAATGTAACAGGAAAATGGAGACGAACTATGTCAAACCTGTTACGGAATTGTGTCAATGATAGGATCCTTTGTAGCCTCACTCCACCAATTCACTCGCAGAGGCAGGCCATATTGTGGCCTTCTGCCTCCCAACGCTCGAAAAGGGAAGGGCGGTAAGGATCAAGGTGAGAAGCTTGCTCGCGGGGGGGCATTCAGAGAAGGTCCCAGCAGTTAACCAATTGCTGACCGTGCTGTGGCCAATTCCTACCCGCTCGCCCACGGGATGCGCTCTCATGTCAGTTCATTGGTGAACTGACATGAGAGCGCCCCGCATTGCTCTTCCGTTTCCAGAAGGCTGAGGTATTTCGGACCCCTTCCCAGAAAAAAGCAAGAGCATTGACCGGCCCTCTGGAGCCACTTCAGCCGAAGGGATAGCT
>Ga0137377_10000695_pt1 | contig 21319 bp, 23 predicted proteins | sample SagtaG_22_FD_104815 | JGI IMG/M metagenome (GOLD analysis project Ga0137377, IMG submission 104815) | Vadose zone soil microbial communities from Sagehorn Ranch, Mendocino, California, USA - Sage2_L_40_16 metaG | ecosystem: Environmental > Terrestrial > Soil > Vadose zone | place: USA... | reverse complement strand
GCGAACTGGATGTTCGAGCCGCCGCATTCGATGCCGACCGCTCGGATCACGGCCGCCGCGGCATCGCGCAACTCCTGGTACGCCTCGTCCGAGAGCGTCATCTGCGGAGCGACCGTGACGGAGTCGCCCGTATGCACACCCATCGGATCGAGGTTCTCGATCGAGCAGACGATTACGACGTTGTCGCGGCGGTCGCGCATCACTTCGAGCTCGAACTCGTCCCAGCCGAGCAGCGAGTCCTCCACGAGCACCTGCCCGACCGGGCTCTCGCCCAGGGCACGTTCGAGCAGCAGCTCGAATTCCGGGCGCGAGCGAGCCGTGCCGCCGCCGTGGCCGCCAAGCGTGAACGCCGGCCGCAGGATGACCGGAAACGTGAGCTCCTGCGGCGCCTCCTCGACCGACGTGACGATCCGCGACTCGGGCACCTTCAGGCCGGTCGAGCGGACGGTCTCGCGGAAGAGCTCACGGTCCTCGGCCCGGCGGATCACGTCCGGCCCTGCACCGAGCAACTCCACCCGCAGCGCCTCGAGGACGCCTGAGTCCGCCAGCTCCATTGCGAGATTGAGCGCCGTCTGGCCGCCCAGTGTCGGCAGCAGTGCGTCTGGCCGCTCGCGGCCGAGCACGTCGGCGACGCCGTCGAGGTCGAGCGGCTCCAGGTAGGTGCGGTCGGCGAACCCCGGGTCGGTCATGATCGTGGCCGGGTTCGAGTTGACGACGATCGTGCGGAACCCGTCCTCCCGCAGGACCTTCAGCGCCTGGCAGCCCGCATAGTCGAACTCGCAGGCCTGGCCGATCACGATCGGGCCCGAGCCGATCAGGCAAATGGAGCGTAGGTCACGCCGCCTGGGCAAGTGAGACCTCCTGAACCCAGTTCGAAAGCAACGGCCAGGCGTCGTGTGGCCCCGGGCCCGCCTCGGGATGAAACTGGAGCGACCTCGCGCGCAGCTCCGGGAACTCCAATCCTTCGACGGTCCCGTCGTAGAGCGAGACGTGCGTCGCTTCCTTCGCCTCTGACGGGGCCACGGCGAACCCATGGTTCTGGCTCGTGACGAGGACGCGGCCGCTCGGCCGTTCGAGCACGGGGTGGTTCGCGCCGCGGTGGCCGAAGGGCAGCTTGAACGTCTCGTGCCCGGCGGCGAGGGCCAGGAGCTGGTGGCCGAGGCAGATCCCGAGCATCGGAACGTGGCCGAGCAGGGCTTTGATCGTCGCGACCTGGTCTTTCAGCGGCTCCGGGTCGCCGGGGCCGTTCGAGAGCAGGACGCCGTCATAACCGAGGAGCTCGTCCGCGTCGACGTCGTGCGGGTAAACAGTGACCGCGGCACCTCCCCACGCGAGCCGGTTCACGATCGAGCGTTTGCAGCCGTAGTCGATGACCGCAACGCGAGCCACGCCCGCGTCCGAGAACACGTATGGCTCCTTCGTGGAAACGTCGCTCGCCAAGGCGCGGCCGGCCATGCGCGGCTGGCTGCGGACGGCTTGAAGCACTTCCTCGACCGAGGCATCCCCGGTGACCGCCGCCGCGCGCAATGCCCCGCTTCCCCGCAGGTGCAGGACGAGCGAGCGCGTGTCGATCCCCGAGAGTGCGACGACCCCTCGCTCATGCAGCCAGTCGGTCCAGGCCGGCCCACGCGCCTCGCGCATCACCGCCGCCCGCGCGCGTGGCCCAGGCGACTCGCACCGGCCGGCTGCGACGCCGTAGTTCCCGACCATCGGGGCGGTGAAGCAGACGATCTGCTCCGCGTAGCTCGGGTCGGTGACGACCTCCTGGTAGCCGGTCATCGCCGTCGTGAAGACCGCCTCGCCGAAGGCAAACCCCTCGGCCGCAACCGACTCGCCCCGAAAGGCCGTGCCGTCTTCGAGCAGCAGGAATCCTCTCATCGTCTCGCCTCCGCTTCCGCTTTGGTGATCCACTCCCCGTGCTCGAGGTAGTGGCCCGCTCTGATCGCGTTCAGTTCCGCAAACTCGTCGCCCGGGCGTTGCTTCGACCAGGCGAGCGATTGCCTCATCGCTTCGCGCACCTGCGCGGGCGTAAGCGGTGCGAAGCTCTCGCTCCACGGAGGGCCGTGGAGCGGCACCGCGTGCTCCTGCGCGAGCGCCGCATCGATCACGAACCAGTGCGGCGGCTCGTCTGGGTGCTCGGCCGCGCCCTGGCTGTCGGCGTTCAGGTTCAGCTCGAACGCCGGCGGCTGGGAGCCGGTCGTGTAGACGACGAGCTCGAGCCTCCGCGCGGGCAGGGGAAGCTCGCCAATCGCTCCGGCGATCGCCGCCTTTTCGGGCTCGTCCAGCATCCGGTCGACGACGGCGACGAGGTCGATGTCGCTCCGCCTCGGGTCGAAGCCGCCGAGCGCGCCGGAGCCGCCGACATAGAGGGCTTCGAGCCCACCGATCGCCTCCGCTACCTGCGTGGCATACGCCTCGGCGACCGGCGTGAGGTGCGAACCGAGCGCCATCGTCATCCCTCGTGCACCACCCGGCCGGCGGCGACGGTCATGCGCACCTGGCCGCGCAGCGTCTCGCCGAGGAGCCAGGAGTTGACCGAGCGCGAGCGGAAGCCGGCCTCGGTCACCTGCCAGCTCCCGGAGGTGTCGAGGAGGACGAGGTTCGCCGGCGCTCCGACCGCGATCCGCGGCTGGTCGAGGCCGTAGATCCTCGCGGGCCCGGCCGACATTCGCTCGAGCAGCGTCTCGAGGGGAATGAGCCCGGGCGCGACGAGGTAGGTGTAGAGCGCCGCGAACGCCGTCTCCAGGCCGGTGACGCCGAACGGCGCCGCCTCGAACGGCACCTCCTTCTCGTGACGGGCGTGCGGCGCGTGGTCGGTCGCGACCGCTGCGATCGTGCCGTCGCGCAGGGCGGCTACGAGCGCCTCGCGGTCCCGCTCGCCCCGGAGCGGGGGGTTCATCTTCAGGTTCGGATCGAGCGTGCGCACCGCTTCGTCGGTCCGGCAGAGATGGTGGGGCGTCACCTCGCCGGTCGCCTTCACCCCTGCGGCCTGCGCGCGTGAGAGCGCATCCACGGACTCTCGCGCCGAGAGGTGGAGCAGGTGAAGCGGCTGCTCCTCATAGGCAGCGAGCGAGAGATCGCGCTCGACCATCACGCTCTCGGCAACGGCGGGGTAGCCACCGAAGCCGAGCTCCGCCGAGACCGGCCCTTCGTGGATGTGCCCGCCTCTCGAGAGCGTCGGCTCCTCGCAGTGGAGCGCCAGCGGCCGTCCGGTGACCGCCCCGTACTGGAGCGCGCGGCGCATCAGGCCCGGCGCGACGATCGGATGGCCGTCGTCGGTGAACCCGACCGCGCCCTGCAAGGCGAGCTCCGCCATCTCCGTCAGCTCCGCCCCGTCCGTGCCCTTCGTGATCGCGGCAAGGAACCCGACCGGCACCTCTGCCTCCGTCCGGGCGTCTTGGGTGAGCGCGCCAAGCACCGCGGCCGAATCGACGACGGGGTCCGTGTTCGGCATTGCGAGGATCGCGCAGTAGCCCCCGGCGGCGGCGGCCCGTGTGCCCGATGCGAGCGGCTCCTCGTTCTCACGGCCGGGCACGCGCAGGTCCACCCGCGGATCGACGAACGGCGGCGCGAGCACGAGGCCGGCGCCCTCGACGATGCGATGGCCGTTCGGATCGAGGCTCGTCCCGAGCTGCGCGATCGTCCCCGCGTCCACGCGCACATCGAGCGTCGCGTCGACTCCCTCGACGGGATCGACGACGCGCGCGTCGCGGATGAGCAGGTTCTCCTGCCTGCCGTCTTTCGCGTACAACATCACGCCACCTCGAGCGGCTCGACGACTGCCACCGGAACCGGGCCCGTCGTCAGCAGGTCGTAGAGCACCGCCATGCGCGTGACGAGGCCGGCGCGCACCTGGGTCTCGATCAGAGCGTCGGCCGCGTCCGCCACGCGCGGGTCGATCTCGACGCCGCGGTTCATCGGCCCGGGGTGCATCACCTTCTGGCCCGGCCGCAGCCGCTCGGGCGTCACGCCCCAGCGCGCTGTGTACTCGCGCAGGCTCGGCACGTAGTTGGCGCCTTCCTGCATCCGCTCGCGCTGCATCCGGAGGATGTAGACGACGTCTGCCGCGGCGATCGCCTCGATCTCGGTCGAGACCTCGCAGCCCATCGCCTCGATCCCGCGCGGGAGCAGCGACGGCGGCCCGACGAGCGTCACCCGGGCACCGAGCAGCGTCAGCGCCTGGATGTTCGAGCGCGCCACCCGCGAGTGCAGGACGTCGCCGACGATCGCGACGTGGAGCCCGTCCACGTGCCCGAACTCGCACCGCATCGTGTAGAGGTCGAGGAGCGCCTGGGTCGGGTGCTGGTTCTTGCCGTCTCCGGCGTTGACGATGTGCGCCTGCGTGTTCCGTGCCACGAGCTGGGGCGCGCCGATCTGCGGGTGCCGGATCACGATCACGTCCGGGTCGTAGGCACCGAGGGTGATCGCCGTGTCCTTCAGCGACTCCCCCTTGTCGACCGACGAGCCAGAGGCTTTGATCGACATCGTGTCCGCCGAGAGGCGCTTCGCCGCGAGCTCGAAGCTCGACGACGTGCGGGTCGAGGACTCGTAGAAGACGTTGATCACGAGCCGGCCCTTGAGCGTCGGCAGCTTCTTCACCTCACGCTCGAGGGAGCGTTCGAACGTCCGCGCGGTCGCGAGCAGGCGTTCGACGTCGTCGCGGGACAGGTCGTTGATCGCGATCAGATGCCGCTTCGGCGGCTCGGCGGGCGGACGCAGGTCCTCCCGCATGACGCGGATGTCACCCATGGGACTCCTCTTCTGGCGCGGGAACGAGCAGGACTTGGTCGACCTCGTCGACCTCGACGAGCTGCACCTGGATGCGCTCGCCGCGGGCGGTGGGCAGGTTCTTGCCCACGTAGTCGGGGCGGATCGGAAGCTCTCGGTGGCCACGGTCTGCGAGCACAGCGAGCTGCACCCTGGCCGGGCGGCCGTAGTCGAAGAGCGCCTCCACCGCGGCGCGGATCGTTCGTCCGGTGTAGAGGACGTCGTCGACGAGGACGCAGGTCATGCCCTCGAGCGGAAAGTCGAGCTTCGTCGAACGAACGAGCGGCTGGGCGCGCTGGGGCGGCTCACCGGCGCGCACCTGGACGTCGTCCCGATAGAAGGTGATGTCGAGGTGGCCGAGCGCGAGCTCCTGGCCGCTGAACTCCGCGATCCGCGACCGGAGCCGCTGCGCGAGCGGCACCCCGCGCGTCTGGATCCCCACCAGCGCGACGCGCTCGAGCTCCGGGTTCCCCTCGATGATCTCGTGCGCGATCCGCGAGAGCGTCCGCTCGATCGCCTCGCCGTCGAGGAGAACTTTCTCGAGTGAGGTGCGGGCGGCGCTCAGAGCGCAGGCCCGTCTGAAGACATGTCGAGGGCAGGCTGGTGCATTCGACTCCTTTCCGGCCTCACCGGACCGAGTTAAAGGCGTTGTGTCGCGCGGCAGCTTAGACGCATTGCCGGACGGCGCTCAATCGCTTGAGGCACACTGGGTTTTGGATGAGTCGCAAATTGGGGTCGATCTCCGCGCTCGTACTCTGCGCCGCCGCGCTCGCCACGACGGCGACGGGTGCCGCGTCGAAGGTGATTGCGCGCAAGAGCCGCTCGGGCCTGTACGCCGCGGTCGGCGCGCACGCCACGGTGAGGCATCCACACGCGTTCGCCCTGAAGGTGTTCGCCAACCCGAGGCAACTCGTCAACGGCAACTGGCTCGTGTTCTGCAAGCGCGGCCGTGTCAGAGGCACGAAGGTCGGCCGGATGAACGGGCGGACACCCATCCAGAAGAAGGTTCCCGTCGCTCTCGACAAGGCCACGAGCTGCACCCTCAGTGCCGAAGCCGTGCTGACCAAGAAGGGCAAGGTCACGCTCGTGCTGTACGCGTACTAGTACTCGGCCACCGCGACCACCCACTCCACTGCGTAGTCGATTCGGTCTGGAAGCTCGGCCTCCGCGCGCGCCAGGCCCGCTCTGTATTCCTCCTCGCCGAGGAGGTCGAAGGTCGAGATGTGGCGCCCGCGGATCTTCGCCAACGCGTGTTCGCGATCGACGGTCGCGCGCTGGCTCAAGGAGACGAAGCGCGTCGTCGCGAAGCCGGCGGCCTCGAGCTCGGCTCCCAACTCCTCGGGTGTCTGGAACCGAGCGCGGTCGATCGCCTCGAGCGACGGGAAAAGGCGGTTGAGCCAGAAGGCGTCGAAGTAGCTCGGGTCGAAGGTCGCGACCAGCAGACGCCCGCCTGGAGCGAGCACACGGTGGAGCTCCGGGAACGCGCGCGATCCCTCTAGGAGATGGACGACGAGCCACAGGACGGCTCGCTCGAACCAGCCGTCTTTGAACGGAAGCCGCTCGGCCGCGCCTTCCTTGAACCGCACACCGGGCGCGCGGTCACGGGCAACCGCGAGCATCTCCGGCGAGGGGTCGATCCCCCACACGCGCGCCTGGTCGCCGAGCGCGGCCGCGAACCGGCCCGTCCCCGAGCCGACGTCGAGCACACGCCGGCCGCGCAGGTCGCCTTCGCGGATGAGCAGCTCGTACAGCTCCCACCAGTTCTCGTCGGCGGGCCGGAGCTCGTCGTAGGTCGCAGCCCGGCGCCCGAAATCAGGCGTCGGAAATGAGCTCATCCGGGTCGGTCATCGACTCGATCGCGTGCTGGGCGGCCTCCATCGACGACTCGGGCACGAGCACCTTCTGAGGCACGTTCTCGGTGGCACTCGGATGCTGGTCGACGGCCGGCTCGAGCTCCGACTCGATCCCGGCCTCGGTGAGGATCGCCTGCAGCTCCTCCGCTTCGGCGATGTCTTCTGCCAAAGCGATCTGGACCAGTTGGGTCATGGAACCACCTCCGGCTCCGGCGCCGGCTCCTCTGTCCGCCGCTGGAGCGCTCCGCCCTTCACGAGTTGCGGGACGCCCCGCTCGCGGAAGGGCACGTCGATGATGTCGAAATCCTTGGGCACGACCGTGTCGGCGAAGACCGCACGCGCCTCTCGCGCGAGCTCCGGGCCGAAGTATCGGTTGGAAAGGTGGGTCAGGGCAAGAAGCGTAACCTCCGCGTCGCGCGCGAGCTCCGCAGCCTCGAGCGCTGTCGAGTGCGCCGTCTCGCGGGCGCGCTCGCGCTCCTCGTCCAGGAACGTCGCCTCGTGGACGAGCACGTCGGCGCCGCGAGCCGCCTCGAGCACGGTGGGCGAGCCAGCCGTGTCACCGGTCAGCACGACCTTCCGCCCCGGCCGCGGTGGGCCGAGGACCGCATCGGGCGTGACGGTGCGGCCGTCCGGGAGCGTGATCGCCTCGCCGTGCTGGAGCAGCCCTCGCTCGGGGCCGGGAGGAACACCCAGCGAGTCCCCTGTTTCGACGTCGAAGCGCCCCGGCCGGGGCTGCTCGACGAGCGCGTAGCCGACCGCCGAGACCCCGTGGGCCACCGGAAAGGGGACGATCGAGTACTCGTCGCGCTCGAGCACGTCGCCCGGGCGCACCTCGATGAGCTCCAGCGCGTATGGGAGCTTGCCGAAGATCCGGCGCAGCGCTCCGAACAGGTCCACGAGTCCTGGCGGACCGTAGACCGTGAGACCGACTTCGCGGCCTCGCAGAGCAAAGGTCTTCAACATTCCCGGCAGGCCGAGGTAGTGGTCGGCGTGGTAGTGGGTCAGGAAGACCTCGCGCAATTCGACCAGACCGATCGCCGAGCGCAACAGCTGGCGCTGCGTGCCCTCCGCGCAGTCGAACAGCAGCCGCTCTCCGCCGCGGCGAACGAGCAGCGCCGAGGGAGCCCGCTGCGCCGTGGGCACCGAGCCGGAGGTGCCGAAGAAGACGAGATCGAGGTCCATCAGCGGCTCGATTCTAGTTTCGGACCGCTCAAGAAGCCCTGCGCGGAAGCCGATAACGAACACCGAGGACCCTGGTGGGACTGCTGGCGGCCGACAGCCCAGGCTTGAGGGGAGCGACCGAACGGTCGCTGACGCTGCTGCGCGTCTTCCTCGTCGCGAGCGCAGCGATCCTGCTTCTCGGCGCGGTCGTGCTCGGCGGCATCCTCACCTCAGCGCTCAAGAATCAGGCGATCGAAGACGGGCGCCGAAGTCTCAGCCTCTACGTGGACGGCGTTCTGCGCCCCTATTTGATCCGGAATGGACGTATCACCGTCACCCCGGCGATCTCGCTGGTGATCCAGGGCCAGCTCCGACAGGACCCGGATGTCGTCACCGTCAAGGTCTGGCGGCCCGACGGCGTGCTCGCCTGGACGAACCGTGAGCCCGGCCGTATCGGCAGACGATTCGAGCTCGACGGCGACCTCGGCCAGGCGATCCGCGAGAACCGCCCGGTTGGCTCGATCGGCCCCTTGGACAGTGACGAGAACGTGGCTGAGCAGAAGCTCGGGTTCACGCACCTGCTTCAGGTGTACGCACCCGTCGAAGCACCACACTCCCGGCGCGCCATCGGTGCGTACGAGATCTACGCGAACCCGGCCTCGCTCGAGCACTCGATCGCCTCCCGCAAGCACGTGATCTGGATCGCGGTCGGGCTCGTCTTCCTCATCCTCTACGCCGCGCTTGCCTTCCTCGTCCGCGGAGCCTCGAGCACCCTCCGGCGGCAGACCCTCCAGCTTCGTGACCGCTCCCGCGCGTTGCTCGACTCGTATCGGCAGCTCGAGGAGAGCTCGCTCGAAGCCGTCGAGAGCCTGAACGCCACGGTCGAGGCGAAAGACCCCTACACGGCAGGCCACTCGCTGCGCGTGCAGCGTGTGGCGCTTGCGATCGGCCAGGAGCTTCAGTTCGACGAGGAGAGCCTCGACGCCCTGCGGTTCGGCTCCCTCTTCCACGACATCGGCAAGATCGCCGTCCCCGACCAGATCCTGACCAAACCGGACAGCCTCAGCTACTGGGAGTACGCCCAGATGAAGCTCCACTCCGCCGAGGGTGCCCGGATCGTCGCGAAGTTCAGCCGCCTCTCAGCGGCGGTCCCGATCATCCGCCACCACCATGAGCGTTGGGACGGCGAGGGCTACCCGGATGGGCTCGCCGGAGAGGCAATTCCGCTCGAGGCCGCCGTGGTCGGGCTTGCCGACGCCTGGGACGCGATGACCACGCATCGCCCTTACGCCGCGGCGCTTTCGACCGAGGAGGCGCTCGAAGAGATCCGGAAGAACCGGGGCTCGCAGTTCGTGCCGGTGGTCGTAGACGCGTTCTTCGCGGCAACCCGCTCGCGGCCGGCCGATCTCGGCCTCACGGTGCCGCTCAAGGCGGTTCGCATCGTCGGCTAGGCCTTTTCCGCGGGATGCCGCCGGCGGAATTCCGCGGCGAGAACTTGTACGTGGGAGAGCCTCGACGGACTTCGTTAGGATCGGACCGCCGATGCCCGGGCGCTGGTCGATGAAAGGCGTGATCCTTGGTGACTGCAACTGCGACTGGGGCTGCCCGTGCAACTTCGACGTCGCGCCTACCTACGGCCACTGCGATGGCGTCTACGTGTGGGCTGTCGACGAAGGACAATACGGCGACGTCGATCTCTCGAGCGTGAAGTTCGCCATGGGTGCTTCGGCCCCCGGTCCGATCCACGAAGGAAACCTCACCAGCGTCCTCATGCTGGACGACGCGGCGTCCGCTGAGCAGCGTGAAGCCGTGCAGGCGCTGTGGAAGGGCGATGCGGGCCTCCCCTTTGACATCCTTTTCTCGGTCACCGGAACCTGGCTCGACCCGATTTTCGCCCCGTTCGAGCTCAAGCTGGCCGGAATGAGCTCGGAGGCGAAGATCGGCGACGGCGAGATCTACGAGGTTGCCTTCTCGCGGATCAAGAATCCCGTCTCAGGCGAGGAAGAGGAGCTGTACCTCGACAAGCCGACAGGGTTCACCTCGAAGCGCGCAGAGCTCGGCATGACGACCGTCTCCCGGTTCAGTCTCAACGGACTCACGTACGACAACAGCGGGAAGTACGGCGAGTACTCCCAGTTCGAGTACGCGGGCGGTTAGGGGAGCAGCAGCCTCTCCCCCGGCCTGACCACCGCGTCGGCGAGGTGGTTGCGCTCACGGAGCTTCCACACGCCTTCGCGCGGATCGCCCCCGTAGTGCGCGGCCGCGATCGACCAGAGGGTGTCGTATGGCTTCACGACGTAGATCTCGCGTGGCCCACCGCCTTGCGAGTTGTGCGCGAACGCGCTCCAGAAGAGGAGTCCGATTGCGAGCACGAGTAAGAAACGGACGAACATGTGTTCGATATGCTACTGCGAACACATGTTCGTGTCAAGCAAACGACCGTCAGTTCAAGCCGTGCCGTTCAGAAAGGCCCCGTCGCGATAGACGACCTCCCCGTCCGCGTAGACCTCGCTGCCGGTGCGGAGGTCGCAGATCATGTCCCAGTGGAGGCCCGAGCGGTTCGTGCCGCCGCACTCCGGATACGCCGTTCCGAGCGCCAGGTGCACCGTTCCGCCGATCTTCTCGTCGAAGAGGATGTTCCGCGTGAAGACGCTAACGGCCGGGTTGAGCCCGAAGGCGAACTCTCCTGCTCGGCGCGCGCCGTCGTCGACGGCGATCATCGCCCTCAAGAGCTCCTGGCCGCGCTGCGCAGTCGCCTCCACGACCTCCCCGCCCTCGAAGCGCAGGCGAACGTCCTCGACCTCGCGGCCCTGGTAGACCGCGGGGTACGTGAAGCGAATCGTGCCCTCGAGGCTCGTCTCGAGCGGCGCCGTGAAGACCTCGCCGTCGGGGAGGTTCTCGTGACCCTTCGAGGCGATCCAGTTGCGGCCTTCGACGCCGAAGGTGAGGTCGGTACCGTCGGCGACGATTCGTAGCTCGCGCTTGCCGCGCAGGAACGTGGCGAGCTTCTCGATCTGCTTGCCGAACTCCTCCCAGCGGGCCGGCGGGTCCTCGGCGTCGAGAAAGCCGGCGCGGTAGACGAAGTCCTCGTAGTCGGCGAGCGACATCTCGGCGTCCTGCGCGGCGGCCTTCGTCGGGTAGGCGGTCACCGTCCAGCGCAGCTCACCCGCGGCGGCACGCTCCAGATAACGGTTCTTCAGCCGCTCGTGCGCTCGGGCGTAGCGAGCCTGGCGCTCGGGATCGACGCTCGTCAGCGACTTGGTGTTCGAAGGTGCGCTGATCACGATCCTGACGTCGGCGCGCTCGATGTCCTCGGCCCGCGCGGGGTTCTCCCAGTCGAGCTGCTCCTCGGATCCTTCGAGCATGAGCGTCTCGAGCAGTGCGCTGAGCGCGATTCGCGTCCTCGGCCGGGCGCCGGCTTCCAGGGCGCGCCCGTAGACCTCGCGCACGAGCGGCTCGGCCAGCGTGGGCGCCTCGATCAGCACGAGGTCGCCTTCGCTCACTCGCGCCGAGTAGCCGACGAGCAGCTCGGCGAGCCGGTGAGCGTTGCTATCCAACGGGCTCGTGTGCGGCTTCGACGGCCGGCTCGGAGAGGAATCGCCCAGCGCGCCAGATCAGCTCCCCGTCGGCGTAGACCTCGCCCTCCTCGCGCAGGTCGCAGATCAGATCCCAGTGCAAGCCCGACTCGTTGTGCCCGCCGAGCTGCGCGAAGCCGAAGCCGAGCGCGACGTGCATCGTTCCGCCGATCTTCTCATCGAAGAGGATGTTGTGGGTGAAGCGATCGATCTCGTAGTTGAGCCCAAACGCGACCTCGCCGAGGATGCTGGCGCCTTCGTCCATGTCGAGGAGCGCCTTCAGGTAGTCGCCACCGCGACGCGCCTCGGCCGAAACGACGCGACCGCCCTCGAACCGGAGCCGGATGTCGTCGACCTCGCGCCCGCGGAAGATCGCGGGGAACGTGAACCGGATCTCGCCCTCGGTCGCGGACTCGACAGGGCTCGTGAAAACCTCTCCGTCGGGCATGTTGAGCTTGCCGTCCGCAGCCTGCCAGCCTCGTCCCTCGACGCCGAGCCGAAGATCGGTGTCGGGGCCCGTGATTCGCAGCTCGCGGACGTCGGCCAGTGACTCCGCTCGCGCGGTCAGCCTCTCGGAGACGCTCCGCCAGTGGGCGACCGGGTCGTCGTCGACCACGTGGCAGGCGCGGAAGACGAACTGCTCGTACTCCCCGAGTGACAGCTCTGCGTCCTGGGCGTGCGCGTTTGTCGGAAAGAGCGTCCCGCACCAGCTCAACTCGCCGCGGTCGATCCGTTCCCAGCGCTTGTTGGCGAGCTGGCGCTCGGCGGCGATCAGGCGCTGATGACGGAGTGGATCGGCCCCGGTGAACGAGCGTGTGTTCGTCTCCGACCAGATCGTCACCTGAGCGTCCAGGAAGTCGAGCTCGCGCCACTCGATCGGCGAGACGAAGGTGAGCTGCTCTTCTGTGCCCTGCTCGACGAGGAGCTCTGCGATCCCGTCGAGCTCGACGTTCGCGTACGCGTTTGCGCCCAAGCGAAGAGCCGCGCGGTGCAAGGCTACGATCAAGGGCTCGGCGACGGCGGCGCTGTCGATTCTGAGGAGCTGCCCGGGCCGAAGCTCGAGCGAGTAGCCTGTGATCAGCTCAGCAAGCCGCTCCACGCGCGGATCCCTCATCGCGCGCGTGGTATAGCAGACGGTCCTATTTCTTCTTCCTTGCCTTCGGCGGGGCCTTCTTCTTCTTCTTCTTCGCCGGAGTCGCCGGCCCGACGCGGAACGGCTTGCTGACGTAGAGCTTCGTGCGCCCCGGGTTCATCGTGGCCGCGAGCCTGAGCCCGTAGACGAAGTAGCCGGCCTTCAGGGTCTTGCGCGGAAACCGAATCGTGCGGGACTCGTACGCCTTGAGCTTTCCGCCGGTCTTGAGCGCCAACTGCGGCGCATTTGCCCGGGAGAGGAGACCTGCGAGGCGCTTCAGGCCTTTGGCCCCAAGCGGCTTCGAGCTCGGAAGGCGGAGCATTCCCGCCCGGAAAGTGGCTTCCTCCTCCGCCGTAGTCCAGAGCGACCGTGCCGCCCGCGGCTTGGCGCTCCGGAACTCAACTTCGGAGCCGATCACGGAGCTCACGTGGCGCCAGCGTGTGGGAGTGAACGGGCAACCGGCGTTCGTCTCGGCGATCGCCGCCTTGACCGCGTCGTAGGAGGGCCTGTGGGAACCGTCCACGCGTTCGAGACCGCTTTGCCAGCGGTCGAGATTCGCCTCGTCGATCATGTGGAAGAAGTTGAGCGAGGCGACGTCCACGTCGCAGCTCATCATCCGCACGAGGTCGCCGTAGATCTGGGCCTGCGCGTCCTCGGTGATCGTGGGGACGTTCTCCTTGCCGGTGTAGAGCGTCTGGTAGAGCGGCGGAACCTCGGCTTGCCAGCCGGTTTCGTCCAGGTGCAAGACGAGCGGGTGAGACTGTTTGCGCCCCGGCTCGGCGAACGTCGGCTGGCGTGTTCCGTTGAAGCCGTCCCAGATCGCCTGCTTGATCCGCTCGAGGTCGGCGACGCCCGCGTTCGGCCACCTGTAGCCGGTCGTGAGAGTGTCGGTGTTCAGGTTCGGGTACGGATGAAAGGCGAGCGCGTCCATGATCGGCGCCTTGCGGCCGCTCTTCCGGTAAGCGGCGGCGAAGTCGTGCAGGAAGCGCACCGGAGAGGTCGTCTGGTTCGACGCTGCGCCCGGATTGTCGCGGCCGCGCGGGGAAAGCCCGACCCCGATTACCTCGATCCCGGGATCGACCGCCTTCAACGCGTCGTACGACTGGGCCAGCACGGCCTCGTAACCGGGTCCGGAGGCGCCGCTCCCGTCCGCGTTGAACTGCGGCTGCCAGAAGTAGGAGAGATTCGGCTCATTGCCTACGACGTACTCCCTCACCGTCGGATAGGTGTGCGCGAGCTGCTGGAGGAAGGCCGCAAATTGAGCGGCGGCGGTCGGCGAGGCCACGATGTCCTGCGGCCTCGTCCAGGAGACGTTGAAGACGATCTTGATCGAGTGCAGCTGCGCCACGGGCAACCAGTCGTCCATTGCCTGCTTGTTAGCGATCGCGCTCGGGGCGGCCGGGTTCCACGCAATCGAGACCTGGTTCTGCACGATCCCGACGTCGTTCAGCGTCGCGAAGAAGGCGGCTCCCGCGTCGCTCGTCGCCTTGCCGCCGTCCTCGGTGACGCCGACGGAGAAAGCGGCGGAAGCGGAGCCGGCCAGCGCGAGAGCGGCGCAGACTGACGTGAGCGCGATTGTGAGCTTGGTCAAAACAAATCCCCGGTCCGAATGGAGGGCATGAGTCTACGAGGAGTGTTTGACGGCTTGGCGGCTACCCCTCGCGGGAGACCCATCGGCCTACCACTTGACAGACATTAGCGCGAGTAGGGGATCGAGGAGTTTTTTCCCTCCAAATCGCACAGGATCGTCCGCGGGGAGGCCGGTCCGCGCCTCCGCATCCGCGATCGCCGCTCGCGCGGCATCCTCGTCGAGGCCGAGCGTGTTGAGCGCAACGCACGCAACGCGGGCTGGGCGCGCGGGGAGCGCCATGCGTTCGTGGAGCTCGACGAGCTCCGGCAGGCTCGGCAGCGGGTGGCCGGGGTAGCCCTCCACCTCCACCGTGCCAGGGATATGACAGAGAACGAACGCGTGCGGTGCGGAGCCGTGCATCAGCCCCAGCGTGACCCCCGAGTAGGCCGGGTTGACGAGCGAGCCCTGCCCCTCCACGAAGAGGAGCTCTCCCCCACGCCGGAAGCCTTCGACGACGAGCCGCTCCGCCGCCCCCGCGAGGAAGTCCGAGACGACCGCGTCGACCGCGATTCCCCAGCCGGCGATTGCGATCCCGGTCTGGCCGGTGGGGACGAAGACCGAGGCGAGCCCGCGCCTACGCGCTTCCCTGTCGAGCTCGATCGCGACCGTCTTCTTGCCGACCGCGCAGTCGGATCCGACCATCAGGGCGATCCGCGCCGGAATCTGGAGGTTCTCTCCCGAGGGCACGTTCAGGTCCGAAGGCGGCTTGCGCAGGTCGCGGAGCTCGACGCCGTGGCGCCTGGCAAGCTCCGCCATCTCTGCGTCGTCGGTCAGGAACTCGTGCAGGCCGTTCTCGACGTCCAGGCCCTTGGCAATCGAGCTCTTGAGGAGGTCGCGCCACTCGGGCGGAAAGCGGCCGCCCTGTGTCGCGACGCCGACGATCGCAGTCGTGGGGTTGAAGCAGAGGGCATCGTTGACGGTGGCCACGATCGGGATCCCGTTGTACGTCTCGCCCGCGTGGGTCGAGTCGAGGATCGCCACCGTGGGGTCGACGGCGTAGTGGATCACCCCGCGCGCGGTCTTGCCGTAGTGCGGGTCGTCCGACCGGCCCTCAGCGAGGATCAGGTACCGCTTGCCTGACACCGAGTCCGGGGTCGCTCGAGGGAAGCTGGACGCCGTCGACGAGCAGGACGCCGGGCCACGGGTCGTGGCGAAGGAGCAGGTTGCCGTCGAGGTCGACGTGATCGAAGAGGCTCGCGATCTGCGTGGCCGCGGCGATGCCGAGCCCGGATTGCGCCATGCAGCCGAGCATCAACCCGAGCCCGCGTTCGCGCGCGGCTTCGACCATCGCAAGGGCCTCGGCGATCCCACCCGACTTGTCCAGCTTGATGTTGATCCCGTGCGCGCGTTCCTCGCAGGCGGCGACGTCGGCGAGCGTGTGGCAGTCCTCGTCGACGAAGATCGGGAGCGGGGAGCGTCGCTTGAGGCCCGGCCCTTCGGGATCGCCGGCGGGCAGCGGCTGCTCGCAGTACTCGACCCCGAGCTCTGCCAGCTGCGGCAGTGCCTCGAGCGCCTCGTCGGCAGTCCACGCCTCGTTCACGTCCACCTGAAGCGGCACCTCGGCGACCTCGCGCACGGCCTGCACGCGCTGGACGTCCTGGCCGTCGCGTCCGCCGAGCTTGAGCTTCAGCCGCTTGAAGCGCAGGCCGACACGCTCGGCGCGCCGGGCCATGTCGTCGGGCGAGCCGAGCCAGATCGTCCAGGACGTCGGCGGCCCCTTGCGTTCGAGCCCGAGGGCGCGCCAGACCGGCTCCCGGCGCAGCTTTCCCCACAGGTCGTAGAGGGCGGCATCGAGCGCCGCCTTGGCGGCGTGTTCGCCGGGGCGCTCGGCAATTCGCCGGATCGCCGCCTCGAAGTCCAGCGGGTCGTCGCCAAGCAGCTCTTCGGCTTCTTCGACGAAGGCGACGGCCGAGGACGCCGTCTCGTCATAGCGCTGGATCGGAGCTCCCTCGCCGAAGCCTGTGGCGCCGTCGTGGCGGACCTCGATCTGGACGACCTCGACGATCTCGTCCGTCCCGCGAGAGATCGTGAACGGCTCCGCGAGCTCCATGCTGACGGCTCGGGCGGCGACGAGCTCCATCTTCTAAGCCTAGTCCTAGCGCTTTGCCTTGCGGCCGCTCAAATCGCCGGCGGCGATCCCGGCCGGGGCAGTGTCCGCCGCGTAGCTCGTCGCCGAGCCGAAGGAGACGGCGCCCGCCGCGGACGGGACCGTGACGAGGCCGACCCCAAGCAAGATCGCCACCAGTCCGCTCGCGTGGGATGTCACCCGTGCGGGATGCTCCTTCGCAGGCGGCGCGTCTGTCAAGCTATGCGCTCCGCGCCTGTAGCTCAGGGGATAGAGCGCGCGCCTCCGGAGCGCGAGGTCGCAGGTTCGAATCCTGCCAGGCGCACTCTCGACCGAAGTCCGCCCCCGTTGGGGGCATGACGACTTCGATCGAGTCGTCTCGACCCAGATCCTTTGTGAGCCGCAGCCGCTCAGGTCGGCTGCGGCGGCGGCGCATAGGTGTGGGAAACTTCCGCACGTTATTGCGTTGAGCGCCGTTTCTTACATTCGGAGCTTGAATCCTCGCTTGCCGCGGGCGGTTTGGACTGTCGAGGTGGGCGGATTTTTCAACGCGTTCGGGAACGGCGTCGTTTACCCGTTTCTCTTCATCTACCTGCACAACGTGCGTGGGTTTCCGCTTTCGACCGCGGGTCTCGTGCTGGCGACGAACGCGGTCGTCGCGCTGGCTTTCGGGCCCTTTGCAGGGACGCTGATCGACCGCTTCGGAGCCCGCGCGACGCTGGCGCCCTCGCTCGTCCTGCTCGCAACGGGCTTCGGCTGCCTGTCGCTCGTCCGAGCTCCCTGGCACGCCTATGCGTGCGCCGCGGTCTTCGGGCTCGGAAACGCCGGTTTCTGGCCCAGCCAGTCGGCGTTGCTCGCGGGTCTGACCCCGGAGACACGCCGGCACGCCACCTACGGCCTGCAGCGGGTGACGATGAACCTCGGTTTCGGTCTGGGTGGAGCGGCGGCGGGTTTGATCGCCTCGACGTCACATCCGACCACCTTCACCGTCCTCTTCCTGCTCGATGCGGCGACCTATCTCTTCTTCGCGGTGCTCCTCATGGGGGTGCCGGAGGTGAAGCTGCCCCCCGCGCGCGACGACGAGGCGCGAGTCGGCTACCGCGAGGCACTGCGCGACCGCGTGCTCGTCTCCCTGCTCGTCCTGAACGTGGTCTTCACGACGGCGGGCTACGCGCAGCTCGAGACGCTGCCCGCGTTCGCGAAGAACCACGCGGGGGTGAGCGAGCGCGGAATCGGGCTGATCTTCCTCGTGAACACGATCGTGATCGTGCTGGCCCAGCTGCCTGTCGGAAAGGCACTCGAGGGGAGGCGACGCATGCCGGCGCTCGCTCTGATGACCGTCTTGTGGGCGAGCTCGTGGTTCCTCGTCCTGCTCGGCGGCGTGTGGCTGAAGGCGGCTGCGGCGACGGCCGTGCTGGCGGTGGCTGCCGGGATCTTCGGCATCGGCGAGTGTTTCCAGGGCTCGACACAGCAGGCGCTCGTCGCCGACCTCGCTCCGCCGCGCCTGCGCGGACGCTACATGGCGCTTGCAAGCAACTCGTGGTCGCTCGGCTGGATCATCGGTCCGGCGCTCGGCGGCTACCTGCTCCAGCACGCCCCACTGTCGCTCTGGCCGGCCGCTGCCGGGGCCTGCCTCGTCGCGGGCCTCGGGGCGCTGGCACTCGAGCGCAGGATCCCCGAGTACGCGCGTCGAACGCCGCTCGATCTGCCCGCTCCGGCGGTTCCCGCGCCGCTCCTGGAGGACCCGCTGGCCGAAGGCTTAACCGCGAGGCTTTCCGGGTAGAATGGCGAATTCTGCGATGAGAACGGATGACCCCCTCAGTACCGATGCCAAGCTTGCCTCGCATCAAGCGCGCCCGGCCCCGGAGCTCCGCCCCGGGGCAGGTCGCCGCGCCCGCTGAGCCCCGGATCGCAGAGCTCTCCGCCCAGGGCTTGACCTGGATCCAAATCGACGCGCCGACACAGGTCGAGGCGAGCGCGCTGATGGAGCGCTTCGGCTGGCACCCGCTCGACCTCGAGGACGTGCTCTCGAAGCGCCAGCGGCCGAAGATCGACGAGTACGCCGACCAGGCCTACCTCTTCGCGGTCCTCCACTTCCCGGTCTACGACAAGGCGATTCAGCGCTTGAACGCGGCCGAGCTCGATTTTTTCATCGGGAGCAACTACCTCGTCACCCTCCCGAACGTCGAGCTCCTGCCGGTCACGCGGCTCTTCCGGCGCTGCGAGGAGGACGAGGCGCTCCGCGAGCAGCTGTTCGGCAAGGGCTCGGGCTACCTGCTCTACCACGTGCTCGACGACCTGTTCGACTACTGCTTCCCGATCCTCGACAAGATCGGCCACAAGCTCGACTCGATCGAGGACGCGATGTTCGAAGAGCGGGCCGAGGATGTCGTCCGCGACATCTCGAACGTCAAGCAGGAGATCATCTCGTACCGGAAGATCATCAAGCCCGAGCGCTCGACGCTGCGCCTGCTCGAGCGGCATACGGAGAAGTTCCTGCCCGAGGAGCTCGAGCTCTACTTCGACGACATCGTCGATGCCGCCGAACGGGTCTGGGACCTGCTGGACAACTACAAGGAGGTCGTCGAGGCGCTGGAGGACACGAACGAGTCGGTGATCTCGCACCGCCAGAACGACGTCCTGCGGGTGCTCACGGTCGTGAGCGTCGTCTTGCTCCCCCTGACGCTCATCACCGGCGTCTTCGGCATGAACGTGCACTTCCCGGGCTTCGACACGGCCGCCGCGTTCTGGCTGATCATCGGCGCGATGTTCGGCCTCGCCGTCGGCCTGATCGCGTTCTTCCGCGGCAAGCGCTGGCTCTAATAGGCTCAGGCGGTGGCGAAGCCGCTCTGGGCCCCGTGGCGTCTCGAGTACGTCGGACAAGCCGACGAGCAGGAAGGCTGTCTCTTTTGCCTCGCTGCGACCGGCGACGACCAGGAGAAGCTGGTCGTTCGCCGCGGTGAGCACGCTTTTGTGCTCCTGAACAAGTTCCCGTATGCATCGGGACACTTGATGGTTGCGGCCTACCGCCATGTCGGCGATCTGGGCGACCTCGAAGACGAGGAGGCCCTCGAGATCCATCACCTCGCCTCGCAGGGCCTCGGCGCGCTCGCCCAGACCTACTCGCCGCAGGGCTACAACCTCGGCTGGAACCTGGGCCGGATCGCCGGCGCAGGGATCGTCGACCACGTCCACCTGCACGTCGTCCCGCGCTGGGCGGGCGACACGAACTTCATGCCGGTGCTCGCGGACGTGAAGGTGCTGCCGGAGCACCTAGTGGAGACCCGGGCGCGCCTTTACGACGCCTGGCCCACCTAGATCGCCGCCGCGCCCGACCCGCGCGGGCGCGGCTCAGGAGCGCCGGTCGTTAAGAGCTAAGCGGAAGCGGACGACGGGGATCGAACCCGCGACCCTCAGCTTGGGAAGCTGATGCTCTACCAACTGAGCTACGTCCGCAACGGGTGTCAGTCTAACGCGCGACTCGCAGGACCCACCGCCCAAAGCGGGTCGCGTATCAGCCGCGGCCATGGGCTCTGCTCACCGCAACAACCCCGCTTATCTTCTGCGGTTGAGCCTAATATAGATCACAACAATTAATTCGTTGCAACTGTCACTACCTCTGCTACGGTGGTGACCGGGGAACTGCGGTATAAGGGGAGGAAGTCACTGTGGAATCGATTCGAGTCGAGGCTCCTGGCTTGCGCGCTGCCTTGGACCTAGTCAGGGCGCTCAAGGGGCTCCACCCGAACGTGACCGAGCACGAGGGTCACGCGGAGGTCGAGATCCCGTGGTACCACGTCACGAGCGCAGACATCACGCGCGTGCTGAATACGACGGCCAACTGGCTGGCGGACAAGGACTTGCCGTCGGCCCAGATCCACTTCGGCGACCGGGGCTACACGCTCCTGCCGGAGCGGCATGATCTGCGGCGAGGCCGCGCCGAGGAGGGGCGAGCCGCCTAGCGCGGCTCCACGCGAAAGAGGGGCGGCCGCCGCAGCGTCGCCCCTCGGACGCAAATAGTAATTCCTCTATGAGCCCGAGGGAAGCGCTTGGCTCTCTCGGCAGCGATAATCGGCGCCAGGACTTTTCGACCGAGGGAGACGCCATGGGCCTAGTGGAGCTCGAAGCCACCGCCAAAGCGCTCGTCGCCGAGGACAAGGGAATCCTCGCCGCAGACGAGAGCGACGGCACGATCAAGAAGCGGTTCGACTCGATCGGAGTCGACTCGACCGAGGAGAACCGGCGGGCCTACCGCGAGCTTCTCTTCACGACCGAGGGCGCGGAGGAATACATCAGCGGCGTGATCCTCTTCGACGAGACGATCCGGCAGTCGGCGTCGGACGGGCCGCCGTTTCCGAAGCTGCTCGAGAGCAAGGGGGTCATCCCCGGGATCAAGGTCGACAAGGGCGCGAAGCCGCTTGCGCTGGCAGAGGGCGAGACGATCACCGAGGGCCTCGACGGACTGCGCGGGAGGCTCGAGGAGTACCGCGAGCTCGGCGCGCGTTTCGCCAAGTGGCGCGCGACCTATTCGATCGACGCCGAGCGACCGAGCGAGTACTGCGTCTGGACAAATGCGCATGCGCTCGCCCGGTATGCGGCGCTCTGTCAGGAGGCCGGGCTCGTGCCGATCGTGGAGCCGGAGGTGCTCCAGGACGGCGAGCACACGATCGAGGAGAGCTCGAAGGCGACCGGGCGCGTCTTGCAGGCCCTCTACACCGAACTCCACGACCAGCGGGTCGAGTACCGCGGAACGCTGCTGAAGCCGAACATGGTCCTGTCGGGGTACGACGCGTCGGAGCGCGCGGGCGTCGACGAGGTCGCCGAGGCGACGCTCGAGTGCTTCTACAAGCACGTGCCGGCCGCGGTGCCCGGGATTGTCTTCCTCTCAGGCGGCCAGACCGACGAGGACGCGACGGCGCACCTGAACGCGATGAACGCCCGCAGCCCGCATCCCTGGCAGCTGTCGTTCTCGTACGGCCGCGCGCTCCAGTCGCCGGCGCTGAAGGCGTGGGTGGGCAACCCGGAGAACGTCGAGACCGCGCAACGCGCCTTCTACCACCGGGCGAAGATGAACGGCGCCGCACGCAGCGGCATGTACGCGCCGGAGATGGAGCGGGAGGCGGCGACCGTCTGATG
>Ga0137377_10000691_pt1 | contig 21327 bp, 21 predicted proteins | sample SagtaG_22_FD_104815 | JGI IMG/M metagenome (GOLD analysis project Ga0137377, IMG submission 104815) | Vadose zone soil microbial communities from Sagehorn Ranch, Mendocino, California, USA - Sage2_L_40_16 metaG | ecosystem: Environmental > Terrestrial > Soil > Vadose zone | place: USA... | reverse complement strand
TCGTCAAGCAGCGCAAGGGCGAATGACGAAGCCGGCCGACGTTCCGCCGCCGTTTCGGACCGCGAACTACATCGCTCCGCCGAGCGATCCTGCCGACGAGCGCATCGAGGTCGGCGTCCTCGTTGTCGGAGCCGGCCCGGCCGGTCTCGGTGCGGCGGTGTACGGCGCGTCCGAAGGGCTGCGCACCGTGCTCGTCGAGCGCACCGCGGCGGGCGGCCAGGCTGGCCAGAGCTCGCGGATCGAGAACTACCTGGGCTTTCCCGACGGAGTGTCCGGGGCACAGCTGACCGACCGGGCGCGCAGGCAAGCCACGAAGTTCGGCGCCGAGATGCTCACCACGTGCGACGTCGTCCGCCTTGAGGTCAACGGCTCGGCGCGCACCGTCCGTTTCGCCGACGGCGGCAGCATCGACGCGCACACGGTGATCCTCGCGACCGGCGTCTCGTACCGGCAGCTCACCGGGCCCGGCCTCGACGGGCTGACCGGCCGCGGGATCTTCTACGGATCCTCGCTGACCGAGTCGGCGGCCTGCGCGGGGCAGGACGTCTACATCGTCGGCGGCGCGAACTCGGCCGGGCAGGCGGCGGTCTACCTGTCCAGAACCGCCCGATCGGTCACGATCCTGGTCCGCGGGCCGTCGGTCGAGGCGTCGATGTCCTACTACCTCGTGCAGCAGATCGCGAAGATCCCGAAGATCTCCTTCCGCGTCTGCACCGAGGTCATCGCCGCTCACGGCACGGATCACCTGGAGCGGCTCACGCTGCGGGACAGCAAGACCGGCGCGGCGCAGACCGTGGACGCGCAGTGGCTGTTCGTTTTCATCGGCGCAGCGCCGCTCACCGACTGGCTGGAAGGCGTCGTGACGCGCGACAACCGGGGCTTCGTGGTGGCCGGCCCTGATCTGTCCGTCGATGGCCAGCGGCCCCGTGGCTGGACCCTCGACCGGGCGCCATACCACCTGGAGACCAGCGTGCCCGGCGTCTTCGTGGCGGGCGACGCGCGGGCCGAGTCGGCCAAGCGGGTCGCCTCCGCGGTGGGGGAGGGCGCCATGGCTGTGATGCTCGCGCACAGGTACCTGGAGAAGCTATGACCGGACGGGAAGGCGCGCTGCCCTGCAGCGCGGACGAGCTTCGCACGCTGTTCCTGTTCGAGAAGCTGACCGACGATCAGCTGGCGTGGCTGTGCCGCGAGGGTCACGTGGAGAACATCGAGCCGGGACCCGTTTACCGCGAGGGTGAACCCGCCGTCTGCTTCTACGTCCTGCTGGAGGGCACCATCGTGCTGTCCCGCCAGGTCGGCGCGGACGACGTCGAGGTCAACCGCACCTCCACCCCCGGCGTATACGCCGGGGCGTTCCTGGCCTACCTCGGCGACCGGGTGCCACAGGTCTACAACAGCTCGATGCGGGTCACCGAGCCATCGCGGTTCTTCGTGCTCGACGCTGCCGTGTACGCGCAGGTGATGCACGAATGGTTCCCGATGGCGGTGCATCTGCTCGAGGGCTCGTTCTTCGGCAGCCAGAACCTACGGCAGGCGATCGGCCAGCGGGAGCGGCTGCTGGCGCTGGGCACCTTGTCGGCCGGCCTCACCCACGAGCTGAACAACCCGGCTGCCGCCGCCGTCCGCGCCACGTCGGCGCTGCGCGAACGGGTGGCGGGGATGCGGCACAAGCTGGGGATGATCGCGGCCGGCCCGTACAACCGCGCTACCTTGGAGATGCTCATCCGGCTGCAGGAAGAGGCCGTGGAGCAGGTGTCGAAGGCCGTCGCGCTGAGCCCGATGGAGGCGTCCGATCGCGAGGACGCGGTCGCGGGCTGGCTCGACGATCGCGGCATCGCGGGAGCGTGGGACCTCGCGCCGGCGTTCGTACAGGCCGGCCTGGATGTCGGCTGGCTCGACAAGGTCGTGGCCACCGTCGGGGACGAGACGCTCGAAGGCGCGCTGCGGTGGCTGAACTACACGGTCGAGACCGAGCAGCTGATGAACGAGATCGAGGATTCGACGGGCCGGATCTCGACCCTGGTTGCCGCGGCCAAGCAGTACTCACAGCTGGACCGCGCGCCGTACCAGGTCGTTGACGTGCACGAACTGCTCGACAGCACCCTGCTCACGCTGGGCGGCAAGATCGGCAGCGGTATCACGGTGGTGAAGGACTACGACCGCAGGCTGCCCGCGGTCCCCGGCTACGCGGGCGAACTCAATCAGGTCTGGACGAATCTGATCGACAACGCGGTGGCCGCCATGGCGGGCAAGGGCACCCTGACCGTGCGCACCGCGCCGGACCGGGACGGGGTTCTCGTCGAGATCGGCGACACCGGTCCCGGTGTGCCGCCGGAGATCAGTGAGCGGATCTTCGAGCCGTTCTTCACCACCAAGCCGGTTGGTCAGGGCACCGGGCTCGGGCTCGACATCTCCTGGCGGATCGTGGTGAACAAGCACCACGGCGACCTGCGGGTGGAGTCGGTGCCCGGCGATACGAGATTTCGCGTCTGGCTCCCGCTGGCCGCCCAGGAAAGACACGACGCCTGACCCGCGCACCGCTGCCCGAGGAGCCTGAATGACGACCATTCCAGGGATCGACCCCGCCGTGCCGCCGAGCGGCACGGGCTGCGCCGAGTGCGAGGCCGCCGGCGGGTGGTGGCTGCACTTGCGCCGGTGTGCCCAGTGCGGGCACATCGGCTGCTGCGACAGCTCGCCCGCGCAGCACGCGAGCGCGCACGCCGCGGCCGCCTCCCACCCCATCGTCCGCAGCTTCGAGCCCGGCGAGTCCTGGTTCTGGAGCTACGTGACCGAGGAGTTCTACGACGGCCCGCGGCTGGCCCCACCGGACCATCACCCGGCCGGCCAGACGGTTCCAGGCCCAGCCGGCCGCGTGCCCGCCGACTGGCGTGATCATCTGCACTGATTCGGCACAAATGACACTTTTCCCGGCTGCCGGGGGATTTGTTCGCGCAGACGTGTTCCGCTCGCCATGGCCAATCTGCAGGGCGCCGGCTTACACTCGCCGGGAGGTGGTGCCATGGACGAAATCGCCAGTCGGTTCCTCGACCTTATTCACGATCTCGAGGAGATAACCGACACCGTCAGCGCGGAGCGGGCGCATGCCCTGTTCGACGAGACGACCCTGCAGGTGTTCTGGAAGCAGTGGCCGGGCGTCTCGGCGTGGGCCGGGTCGCTGTGGCGGATGCTCTCCGAGGAGCTTGCCGGGCCGGCCAGCCCGCAGCGGGATCCCGAGCTCGATGAGGTCGGCGACGGTGGCTGACGCCGCGCGCCAGCGTGGCGCGGCCCCGGCCGCGACGCTGCGGGATCTGATGCACACCAGCGTGGTCGTCGCTACGCCTGAGACCACTGTGGCCAGCGCCGCCGCGGCCATGGTCCGGGCCCGGGTGGGTTCGGCCGTCGTGATGCAGGCGTCGTTCCTCGCCGGGATCTTGACCGAGCGGGACGTGCTGCGAGCGGCTGCGTCGGGTGAGGATCTTGCTGGATCCCTGGTCGCCGACTGGATGACACCGGATCCGGAGTCGGTGAGCCCGGACACGCCCATCGAGGAAGCGGCCCAGATCATGTTGCTGCACGGGTTCCGGCATCTCCCGGTGGTGGAAAGCCGTGAGGTGCGCGGCGTGGTCAGCCTTCGCGACCTCTTCGCGGCCAGGATCCGCCGTCCCGCGGCGCAGGTCCCGCGCTGACGCGCGGGTGCCGGTTGGCGTGACCGGTCCCAAGCCGACCGCGGGACCGCACTGCCGACCGTGATCCGGGCCGTGGCATAGCAGGGAATCGAACCCTGCATGGTAGAGGGGACTGGTCCCGCGTGCCCACCCGGCGGACCGCCGACCGGTAGCCAACCGGTTCTATGCCATGCGCTGCGCAACATTACTCCTGCCGGTTCGCCCGGCCAGGCGTTTTGGCAGAGGGCGGCCCGGCGTTTTGGCACACACAGGTCCCTCGGCCCGCGGCCACGGTTGCCCGCACGGCCCGGCCGCGATCGCACCGGCCGGCCTCGGGCGCACGACCGAGTTCGTGCCGAACGGCGGCGCGCAGTGCCGCGTCTCAGCCGATGCCGCCCCGCTCGCGTGGGCGCAGGGCGTGGGCGCGCAGCGCGGCGTGCGCCGCCGCCCTGCCCGGCCCGGTGAGCCGGGCGGCCGTGAGACCACGGCGCTGTTCGAGCAGGCCGAGCAGCCGCAGGCGGCGCAGCAGTTCACCGACCAGCCAGCCGGCGGCGCCGGAATCGATCGGCTGGCCGCTGTCCGGGCTGTGCCAGCCCTCCGCGGCCATCGCGTCGGCCACGGTGCCTGGCAGGTCCTCGGCGGCGCCGTGGCCCCTGGTGAGCATGAGCATGAGGGCGATCTCGCCCGCCGCGGCCTCAGCCTTGCTCGCGGGCAGCACCACCGGGGTGACGGCCGACCACAGCGCCGCGGTGCCCGCGCCGGCCAGCTTCCTTCCCGCGGGCGTCAGGTACAGGTTGCGTCCCCGGCGGCGAACGGCGCCGAGCTCGCGGGTCATCGTGCGCAGCGTCCACGCCTCGACGATGTCCGACTCGGACCGCGGGCGGCCCGTCAAGGTCAGCCAGCCGAATCGCTGGCAGCCCTCAGCGACCACGGCCCGCGCCAGGGTGTGACGCTGCGTGAGCGGAATGGCGCCGTCTTCGGCTGCTTTGCCGAGCAGCCAGCGGACCGGTGCGAGCAGGTCGGCGGCCTGCCTGGGAACTGGCGCGGGCCGCGCGAGCTGGACGGTGACCGCCGCGGCGAGCGGGCCGCGGGGACTGCCGCGTGACCGCGCCCATTCGTGCATTCGCTCGCTGTGAATCCGCTGCAGCCAGCAGTCGCCATCCAGATCATCGCGCGGGGTGACCAGGAAGCTGGCCGCCGCCCGCTCCGCGGCCTTACGCCAGCCCCGGGTGCCCGGCCTGTACTCACCGGCGGCGATCGTCAGCTCCAGGCGGGTGGCGGTGGCGATCAGGGCCGAGTTCTCCTCGGCCCCCATCATCTCACCCCAGGTGAGCAGCCCGGGCACGTCAGGGGGGGCGACGCCGGACGTGGCGCGGGCCGCCGCCATCGCCTTGATGCCCTCCTTGCGGTCGCGATCCCAGGCGCCGAGCACGTTCGCGGTCGTCTCGGAGGTACAGAGGCGCGCATAGCGGGGCATCTCGAGCAGCCCGAACAAGGCGCCAAGAGCGCCGGCCAGTTGCAGATGCTCGCCCAGGCCGCACATCCACTTCGCGGGCAGCCGGTACCACAGCCAGTCGCACAGCCCGTACATGGTCACGGAGTCGGGCCCATCGCCCCACGTCAATGAGGCAAATGCGGCCCGGGCGGCCTCCGCTTCCTGCCGATCGGTGCGCGCGAGCCTGTCCAGGGCCGCGTCTACCAGATCATTACCGGTCGTGTCCGTCGCTGCCTCCTGTCTGCCGGTTCACCGCTGCCCTGCACCTCCTGTTGCCTCACCTCTGCCCTTTACCTCTGCCCCTTTACCCCTGCCGTCTCACCTCTGTCCCTCACCGTAGCTGCCCTCGCGGCCCTCGCGGACACACTTGTCCACATGACACGTCCACAGGCTGCCGCCAGCCTCGGCTCTTCCGGGCGGCGGGAAAGCATCCCAGACGAATCATGCCCCGAAATCACCCAGCGCGGGTGATGGTGACTATCAGTAGTTGAAATGGGGTCAGAAGCAAGATCCATAACGCTTGACAGGAAAGGGAAATTCGGGGACGGATAACGCGTGTGGCCCCTGGGTGCCCTGTGCCTCACGATGTGGGCCGTTTCACCCGCCCGGGGTGACGCCGCATCGCGTTCACTCGGCAACTGTGAGTGATCAACGGGCCAATGCCAGAGGGGCTGTGAAACGTCCCGGCCGCCATCGGCGGACGACCGGCCCGCGACCGGGAACTCAGGGAAAGCAACGGGGGGCTGCGGGGTGACCCGCGACGTGCGTCCAGCCCGCTCCGCGTGTCCCCCGCACACAAAGGAGGCACAGGTCTCATGCGCATCCGGAACGCTGTAGTCACGGCGGCCGCTGCCGCCGTCCTCCCGCTCGGGCTGCTCGCAGCCGGCGGGAGTGCGGGCGCGGCGACGCCGCCGTGCACGCCAAACTTCCACAACAACTCCAACAACGTCCTCGACTGCCTGACACCGTTCAACCAGGAGTTCGGCCTGAACTACTTCTGGGACGTCTTCCACGCCCAGGCCAGGGTCGGCCAGCCGGTCATCCTGTTCCAGAACAGCACGCACGACGGGGCGGAGGACTTCTCCTACTACGACGCGGAAACGGTGTGTGACTACCACGCGGCCGGCCTGGTGTCGGACGCCGTGGTCCTCCACTATGGGGGCGGAAAAGACTGCCTGGGTAACACTGTCGGTTTTTCTCATCCCAACGACCTCGCGTTCGAGGCCGAGTACACACCGTACGGGGTTCCCACCAATCTGTGCGTCGGCGTCGCCACCACCGCGGCCGCAGGGACACCGGTGAGTCTTCAGCCGTGCGGCGTGTCCGGCAAGACCGTCTGGATCATCGACTGGCAGGAGTCGAACTGCCTGTCGTTCGGCCATCACCACGGGTTCGGGCACCATTCGCTTAGCCCCAACAGCCGGCACCATCACAGCCTCCTGCCGGCCGGTTACCTGCCGCTGATCAACGGGTCGGACGTGAACTTCTCGCACCCGTTCGTGCTGACCTATCCCAGCAACGGGGCGGCGCCGTGGGACCGGCCTCGTCCGCAGCTCATGACGGCAAACCTGACGATCTTCTCGAACGGGACCATATTCGACAACCAGATGTGGGGCCTGACCTACAGCGGGCCGCAGCAGTCGTTCCCGCCGCCCTGCTCGCAGTTCTTCGGGCACTTCCCCGTCTAGCAGCACCACTCACGGTCAGCCGGGCCGGGGCAGTCATCTGCCCCGGCCCGCGCCCATTGGCTCCCGGGCCACGCCACCCAAGTGCTCAACGAATCGTAGTTGATTCATCACTTACAGTAGTGCTAGCGTTCCGGCGGGGACACACGGGGCGGCCTTCCTGTTCCGAACATGCGCGGCTTGCCCGGCCCATCTGGCCGTGGCAGGGGTCCCTGACTCAATTCGTCCAGAAGGGGAGAGCATGAAGAAATTCTCTGCGGCCGGCACGCTGGTCGCGGCGTCCGCGGCCGTCGCGGTGATCGGGTTCGGGGCACCCGCGATCGCGAGCGCCAGTTCCGCGGCGCATGTCACGCGCCCGGTGCTCGCCGGTCAGGTGCTGACACCCATCAGTGGTCTCGGCCACGCCGTGCTCCAGACCGCAATGGCCAACAAGTGTGACGGCGACGGCGACTCCGATGACGTGGGCTGCGGTTCGGCCAGCGCCAACAAGTGTGACGGCGACGCGGACTCCGATGACGTGGGCTGCGGTTCGGCCAGCGCCAACAAGTGTGACGGCGACGGCGACTCCGATGACGTGGGCTGCGGTTCGGCCAGCGCCAACAAGTGTGGCGGCGACGCCGACTCCGATGACGTGGGCTGCGGCGCCGGCAACCACGGCATCCGCCCGCATGGGTACCGGCACCACCCCAACGTCTGGACCCCCGCCAGCTCGCCCATGGCCACCACTGCCTATGGGTCGGGCGAGCACTTCCACGGCCTGGTCCGCTGGGTCGACGGCCTGAAGGACAGCATCCTGGGGCTCCTCTGACGGTCCATGGTCGCTTCCAGCGGTCAAGTCACATGGGTCCCTCAAACAATTCGTCAAGAAAGGCACAGAATGATGAAGCTCTCTGCGGCTAGCACGCTGGTCGCGGCCTCCGCCGCGGCTGCCGTCATCGGGCTGGGGGCGCCCGCATTCGCCACCGCCGGCAACGTCGCGCACCAGGCGACGGCGGTCTGCTACTGCCACGACAACAGCGGTTCGGCAGGTGGCAGCGCGAGCAGCGCCGGCGTGGGCGGCGGCATGAGCGGCAGCTACGGCGAGTCGCTCGAGCACCGGCGGGGCGTGTCCGGTCTCCTCGAGAGGCTGACGGACGCGATCCTGAGAGAACTCTGACCGCCGCCGCAGGCGCAGATCTCAACGGGGCGCCGGGCTTCCGATATGGGCAGCCCGGCGTCCCTTCTTTCCGTCATCAGAGCTTTTTGCCAGCCGCTTGGGCACCGGGCGTGGTGACGTTAGCGCCTGCCCGGATGAAGAAGAAATCCCTACATTGAGCAGACGTTTCTTAAATGCCTACAAAACGTACTGGCCCGTGTTGCCCGCGTCCGCGCCCGTAGGTTAAACTTCGTGCTAGCCGGCACACGCCAACAGGCCATCCAGCCAATGATACTTGTCCGGCATATGCGGCTGGTTCCAGTAATTTCGGGGGATGGCACAAGCTCGTGGCAGACGTCTTCTGCCAGCAGGGGTGCTTTCTGCCAGCGGGGTCAAGTTAACTCGGGGGAACAGGAACATGTCGAGGATAATGATCGTCGGCTCTGGTGTGGTGGGGCGTGCTACCGGGCAGGGGTTCATCGAGCACGGAAACGACGTGACGTTCGTCGACATCGACGAGCGCGTCGTCGCCGGCCTCGGTGCGCAAGGCCGCACGGCCATCTTTCCGGCTGACATCGAACTGGCCGGCGTGGCCGCGGTGTTTGTCGCGGTCACGGCGCCGACCGCGCCCGACGGCATCGACCTGAGTTACCTGGAACAGGCGTGCAAGTCGCTGGGCGCGGCGATCGCCGAATGTTGCACACAGCCGGTCGTGGTGTTCCGCTGCACCATCCCCCCCGGCACGACCCGGACCCGCCTCGTCCCGCTTCTCGAAGGCGCGTCGGGCAAGAAGGCGGGGATCGACTTCGGAGTCTGTTACAACCCGGAGTACCTGCGCGCGCATTGCGCGGAGCGAGATTTCCTGCACCCCCGGATCGTGACGATCGGCCGTGATCCCTGGAACGACGAGAGCACCCGGCGTGTGGCGGGTATTTATGCTGGCTTCGGCGCACCGGTGTATGAGTGCAGCTACGAAGAAGCCGAGTTCCAGAAGTACGTCCACAACCTGTTCAACGCCGCCAAGGTTTCTTTCTTCAACGAGATGCGGCTGGCCGCGGAGAACCTCGGCCTCGATCCGCGGCAGGCATTTCACTGCACCGCGCTCAGCGCCCAGGGCATGTGGGACTCGATGTACGGGTGCTACGACGATGGGCCTTACTCGGGCGCCTGCCTGCCCAAGGACGTCGGGGCGTGGCTGCGCTTCGCACAGGACAGAGGGATTCCTGCGCCGATCCTCACCGCGGTGCGCGAGGTCAACAGGGTCCGCGGGGGCGCCTGATGACGTGGGTGTTCCTCCTTGCCTGGCTCGTGCCGCTCATTGAACTGTTTTTGCTGGTAACGGGCCTGCTCTGGCACCAGACCCGGTTCGAGTCGGCGCCGTGGAAGTTCAGCAGGCTGCTCATCCAGATCACGACCACCGGCCGTGAGGAGAAGCGGGTCAACGAGATCATCGCGGAGATCCGCTCCTACCGGCTGTCGATGCCGTATCAGATCTGGGTGGTGAACGAGCCGGGGCGCAGCGACCGATACCCGCGCGCCGACCGGGTGCTCACGGTGCCGGAATTCTTTACGGCCAGATCAAGGTACAAGGCGCGCGCGCTGGAGTACTCGCGGCGCGAGCGCCGGCGGCTCGGCCTGAACGGGCCCGACACGAAGATACTCTTCGTCGACGACGACACATCCATTACCGCGGCCTACATAGAGCGCGCTTTCGCCGCTGACTACGACATCTGCCAGGGTATAACGGCACCGCGTGTCCACTACGGAGCTTTTCCTTTTCAGCATTTCTGGCTGAGCCATTTTGATGACCTGCGGACGAAGGGCTGCCTGATCTACTGCGCATTTTTCCAGGGATTTGTCGGCAAGCCGCTGCACGTCCACGGTGAGGGTCTTTGCGTGACCGGGGCCACCGAGGACAGTGTCACCTGGAACTATCCGGTGATCGCCTCGGAAGATCTGACATTCGGGCAGAACGCCGCATATATGGGATTCAAGTGGGGCTTCTTCTACGAGTACGTGCTGCTCACCTCGCCGTGGTGCTGGAAGGACTTCAAGAAGCAGCGCAAGAGGTGGCTGTGGGGAAACATCCGGGCGATCTCGTGCCGTGATGTCATGCCGCTGGCACCGGCCATCATGCTCGCCGCGAAGTACATTTCAGGCTGCCTGCTCACCGTGCTTTCCATCATCGCGCTCATCCTTCGCATGCTGCACCTCTACACGCCGCCGGAGCGGGTCGCCCCGGTCTTCTTGCTTTCCCTGGCGACCTGGCTGGCGCAGTATGGCGTGAGTGGGTGGATCAACAGTGCGGACGTGCATTTCGATGGGCGGCACGCGGCGAGTCACCGTGGGCGCCTGCGCCGCCGGCTATGGCAGGCAAGCGCAGCCGTCCTGATGGGCCCGCTGACCTCATTCACTTCACTTATCGTGCATTTGGTCGCGCTTGCGGAGGGGGACCCGAAGAGCTTCGAGGTGATCCCCAAGACAGCACCGAGCGCCGCGAACCCAATAACGGGAACGACCGTTCCCGAGGAGGCGAAGTAGTGCTCGTCAAGCTGCGGATACTGGCGGCGCACCTGCTGATCCTCGGCGCGGTGGCGGGCATGGGCGCCGCGGCATCGCTCGCGTTCGCGCGGGTGCCGGTGTCATGGAAGCTGCCCCGGTTCCCGCCGCTGGCCGCCCGGCCGGGCGAGGGCCGCGTCAACCCGATAGTGCTCGCGCTCGCTGGCCTGCCGGCGGACGCGGACTCGGCCGCTATGGCGCACCCGACGCCCCGGATACGCGCGATCACGGTTTCGCCGGGCGTGATCACGCTGCGCGCGGGCGGGCGGGTCGTCCGGACGATTGCGATCGCGCGCCGCGCGCTGAACCTCTCGCAGCTATCCCAGGTGATCGCCGACCCGTCGTGGATCGGCCAGCCGGCGCCGGGCGAGATCGACCTGCGCTCGGCGCTGATCATGGATCAGGGGTCATCCCTGACGGTCGCGCCGCCGTCGGCGCGGGTGCTGCGGCTCGCCGACCTGCCCGGGGTTCTCCTCGGCGCTCACGGCGCGCTGCTGCGCATCGCGTCCGCCACCGTCACGTCGGCCCGCCTGCGCTACAACGGCGCCTACCGCCCCTTCGTCCTCGCCGAGCACAGGGCGCGGCTGCTGATCACGAGTTCACGTCTCGCCGGGCTCGGCTGGAACTGGGACGACTCCTACGGCGTGAGCTGGAAAACGGGCGCGACGGGCGGCGCCACCGCTTCGGACTTCACCGGCAACTACTTCGGCGTCTACACCGGAGGCGTGTCCGGCCTGGTGTTCACCCGCGACGTCATCACCGGCAGCTACTCATACGGATTCGATCCGCACAGCTACAGCAGCAGGCTGACGATCACAGACAACACCGTGACGGGCAACGGCAGGCACGGCATCATCCTGGCCGATCACGTGACCCGGAGCACGGTCGCGGGCAACACGGTGCGCGGCAACGCGGCCAACGGGATCATGGTCTACCAGGCGTGCTCGGGCAACGTCATCGAAAAGAACTTGGTCGCGGGGAACCGCGGCGACGGAATCGTCTTCGCGGAGGCGCCGGGCAACCAGATCATCGGCAACCTTGTCCGCGGTAACCGGGTCGGCCTGCATCTGTCCAGGACTCCGCAGCGCACAGTCGAGCTGTCGGGCAACGTCGTGACCGGCAACGCGCTCAACTCCCAGGGCATCGCCAGCGTCCCCGGTAACAGCATCGCAAGTGACAGGCGCCTGGGCTGGGACGCCGACTGGCTGGTCATCATCTGGGTGCTCGGCACGGTAGCGGTGACCGTGACGCTCATGTCGCTCACGTCCTGCCTGCTCAGCGGCCGACGGGCCGGATGAGGCGGCTGCGCGCAGGCCTGACGGGGCGGCTGCTCGCGGTCATCGCGCTGGCCCTCCTCGCCGCGAGCTGCGGTGGCCCGCCGCCGCCCTCGCCGCCGCCGCCGCAGCCGCAACTTGGCATCGATGTCCTGTGGTACCGGCACGCGCGCGATACGCCCGCCACGATCGGCGACAAGGCACAGCGGATTGTCAGTTACGTCCTCGCGCTCGGCGCGAACGCACTGTCCATCTCGTTCCCGTTCTACATGAGCGGCCGCCGGGGCAGCCACGTGTATGCGCTCACCGCCACGCCCTCACCGCAAGACCTGGCCATTCTCGTCGACCAGGCGACGGCGAAGGGCCTGGCCGTGAACGTGCGGCCGCTGCTCAACCAGGCCGCGGCCGGTGGGTCGCGCGGCGCGATCTCCCCCGCCGACCGCGCCGAATGGTTCGCGAGCTACGGGCGGTTCCTCGCCCCCTACCTGGCGATGGCAAGCACCCACCGGGTCAGCAGCTTCACCGTCGGCTCCGAACTGTCCTCTCTCGCCGCCGACCGAGCCTGGGACGGGCTGGACGCGCGAGTCCGCACGATCTTCCACGGCAAGCTCAGTTTCTCCAACAACTGGGACGAGTTCGCCTCCGGGCGCCTGGGCGGCGGCGCCGTCGGCCAGGAATCGGTCGACGCCTATTTCCCCGTCCCCCTCGGGGACGCGGCCAGCGTGCGCGACCTCGCCATGGCGCTCAACCTCTGGCTGGGCATGCCGCGCAGGATCGACCTGTCGGCCGTCGTGATCCAGGAGATAGGGATCGCCGCACAGCCAGGCTCGTATGCGCACCCACAGTCGTGGACCGGTTCGCGCGAGCGGGACTTCGGGCTGCAGGCACGCTGGTACCAGGCGATGTGCACGGTCGTGCGGGAACGCCATATGGCCGGTCTTTACTTCTGGGATATAGATTTCAACCAGAATGTGTGGCAGCCGAGCCCGCAGTCCGATCCGCCGCTATCGTTCATCGGCCGCCAGGGCGCCCTCGCGGTGCGGAGTTGCTTTGCTGATCCGGCGCTCAGTAGGTAGCGCAGTAGGCGGCAAGGGGCCGTGGGCGGCAAGACGCGGAAAGCGCTGGTTTCCGGACTCGTGCGGAAACCAGCCGACTTTGATTTGAGGTCTGCCGGATTCCAAAAAGTGATGTATCCTCATATCCGTCGGACAAACAGTTCAGGGGGAGATGCTCCATGGCGCGAAAGCTGAAGGTTACCTACACTGACGACCTCGATGGCGAAGAGTTCGAGTCGGATCACCCGACTTACCGCTTCGGGTTCGATGGCCGGGATTACGAGATCGATCTCAAGCCTGCCAACGGCAAGAAGCTCGAGCAGGCGCTGGCGACGTACATCGAGCACGCGCGGCGGGCGCAGGGCGCCCGGCGCCGGGCCGGAGCGCCGGTACGGGACAGGGAACGCCCGGCGGAGATCAGGCAGTGGGCACGCAAGCGCGGTATCGAGGTCAGCGATCGCGGCCGGATCCCGTCCGACGTCGTGCAGCAGTACGACTCAGCGCACTGAGAGCCTGAGAGCCTGCGGGCGGCACGTCACAACTTGCGGCCCACGCCGACAAGCCCCCAGAACTTGAGGTCGATCAGCCGCCGGGTTTCCCGGCTGGCGAGGATGCTCCCCGGATCCCGCAGATCGGCCTGGATGATCGTGGCATCCTGGAGGCCGGTCAGGATGGTCTTGCTGTGCGCCACGGCGACCGGGCCGGCGTCGACATAGACGACCCGCGCGCCGGGCGCTGCCCGCGTGGCGACCTCGTGCACGTTCTGCTCGGTGGGAATGCCTGAGCCGATATCCAGGAACTGCCGCACGCCCGCGGCGGCAAGGAAGCGCACCGCACGGCCAGGGAAGGCCCGGTTTGCGCGGGCGCCTTCGCGCACGTTCGGCTCCACCGCGATGAGCGCGCGCCGCGTCCTGGTTGGCAAGGAAGTTGTGGCAGCCACCGAGCCAGTAGTCGTAGACACGGGCAACATTGGCCTGCCCCGGGTCGGCGCCGGGCGGTACCCAGCTCAGCTCATCCGCCAACGTCTCTCCAACGTCCGCGCAAAGCAGGTCTTGCACATCTTGCGGCCATCTCTTCACTGTCTGTTCGATGTGGCCAATCCCGGCGTACCCCGTAGCGCCATCACAGGCCGGTTGCCGTCCGCTTCCGCCATATCTGTGCCGAGAATTCTATACACTATGTTTTTGCGCGATATAGTCCACGTCACTGATGGCTCCCATGCCGTCACGGCGTGGGTGGAACAGTGCGAGTGCGGACCGGCGATCGACCGCCCCGCACGTGGCCCGTCGCCGCCGGCGCCATTGTCTTCAGGCCCTGGTGGTGCCGTCGCCGCCGTCAGGTCGCAGCCACGCCCGGGGGGCGTGTCCGGAATGGCCGTGAGGGTTGGTGACGGGGTGCCGGTGGAGCCGCAGGTAACGGGCGACGGCGACGCCGCCATGGCCGGGTTCGCGACGTTCACCACGGATCTCGAAGGGCGCCTGGCCGCCTGGGGCCTGACGGCCGGGGAATTGTTCGGGCACGCCGCCGGTCAGGTGCTCGGGCAGCATGTGCGACGTGCTGCTGCCCAGCGAGCACCGCGGTGTCGTGCGGGATGCGCTCGCGGAGGTCGCGGCGGCCGGGCCCGGACCGCCCTCTCGGCCGTGACGTGCGCCGATGGCAGCGCCACCGACGTCGCGCTGCGCTGGGAACCTTCGGCCGGCCCGCCGGGGATGGCCCTGGTGCTCGCGCGCCGTGCCGCACCCCGCTCGCACGACTTGCTGACCGACGCGGCGACCCGGATTGGCAGCACGCTCGATCTGGCGCACACCGCCGGCGAGGCCGTCGGGCTCGCGGTGCCGGGCTTCGCCGACGCGGCTGGCATTTACCTTCCCGAACGGCTGATGACAGCCGGCGAGTTCGCCTGGCAAGCCGGGGACCGGCCCGTCGCCATGCGGCGCCTGGCCGCGAACATCGCCAGCCTGTCCAGGCGGGCCCGCGAGGAGATGTTCCGCAGCAGGTCCTCGGCCGGCTGGACACGATGGCCGCCGACATGCCGGGCACCCCGTTCGCCACCTGCATATACGCGGTCCTGGACCCGGCGGAAGGCGAATGCGTCTTCGCCCGGGCCGGGCACCTGCCGCCGGTGATCACGGCGCCCGGCGAGGACACCATGGTTATCGACCTGCCGGTCGGCCTGCCCCTCGGGCTGGGGTCGGCCTCGTTCGAGGCGGCCACCGTCAAGCTCTCCGCCGGTGCCACGATCGCCCTGTACACCGATGGGCTGGTGGAAAGCCGCAGCCGGTCCTTCGACTGCGGGGTCGGCGCGCTGTGTGCCGCGCTGGAGCGGTCGGCGGGCCCGCTGGGCGAGGTCTGCGAGACGATCACCCGGGAGCTTCAACTCGACAGCGAGGACGACGTCACCCTGGTGCTTGCCCGCGTGCCGGCAGCCAGATCCGGAACGTCGTCTTTCCCGGGCGGCTCGCCAGCGACACCCGGCCGTGATGGGCGGTGACGACCGCGGCAACGATGGCCAGCCCGAGGCCGGTGCTGCCTGCCTTGCGCGAGCGTGCGCTGTCGCCGCGGGCGAACCGCTCCCACACACCTGCCTGCAGCTCCGGGGGGATTCCCGGGCCGTCGTCGCTGACGGTGAGCTCCGCTGCGCCGGTCCCGTCTCCGGCGCTCTCCGGTATCAGCCGCACCGTCACGGTGGTGCCTGGCGGGGTATGCGCCCGGGCATTGGTGAGCAGGTTCGCGAGGACCTGGTGCAGCCGGTGCTGGTCGCCGGTCACGTCGACGGGCTCACCGGGCAGATCCAGAATCCAGTGGTGCGCCGGCCCCGCGACGCGGGCGTCGTTGGTGACGTCGATGGCGAGGCGGGTGAGGTCGACGGGCTCGTGCGCGAGCGGCCGGCCCGCGTCCAGCCTGGCGAGCAGCAGCAGGTCGTCGACGAGATGGCTCATCCGTGCGGACTCGGCGTCCACGCGGCTGAGGTCGTGCCGAAGCCGCGGGTCGAGCTCGCCGTCGCGGCGCAGCGCCAGCTCGGTATAGCCGCGGATGCCGGCGAGCGGAGTGCGCAGCTCGTGGCTCGCGTCCGCGATGAACCGCCGTAGCCGCGCCTCGCTGGCCTGCCGCGTGCCGAGCGCCGCCTCCACGTGCCCGAGCATCCGGTTGAATGCCTGGCCGAGCTGGCCGACCTCGGTCCGCGGGTCCGCGTCGGGCACCCGGTGCGGCAGGGTCACCTCGCCGCTGGCCAGCGGGAGCTGCGTCACCTCGGCCGCTGTCGCGGTGACCCGGCCGAGCGGGCGCAATGAGAGCCGGACCCAGCCGGTGCCCGCCACACCGATGAAAAGGAGCGCGGCGCCGAACACTGTGAGCTCGATCAGTTCGAGTTGCCTGACGGTGTCCTCCAGCCCGCGCGTCGGCAGGCCGGTCATCAGGACGTCACCGTTCGCCCCGGACCGGGCTCGCATCCGGTAGTTCCCGAGCACCGACAGGTGGACGGTGGCGGGGTTCCCGTTGGCCGGCAGCGCGGCCAGCTTGCTGAGGTCCCCGGCGCTGAGCCGGGGTGTGGCGATGGTGCCGTCTTGCCGCTGCACGCCCGCCCTGACTTGCTCCCCTTTGGTCCAGACCCCGAGTGTTCCAGGTGCCTGCCCCGCAGGAGGCGAGAAACCGGGCCCGGCGCCGGGCCCGTTGCCCTGGCCGCCGTTGCCGTTTTCCAGATGGAGCGGCAACTGGATGCCCGCGGCGACGAGCTGCTGGTCTAGCTGCCTGACCAGAAACCCGCTGAGGGCGACGGTGGTGGCGATCCCCACGCCGACGCTGGCCAGGGTGAAAAGCACGAGCAGGCCCGCGATCAGGCGCGCCCGCAGGGTCCGGCCGGCCAGCCAGCGGGCCCAAACGGCTTGCCGCGGCGCGTCCCCCCCGGGGCGTGCCCCAGGGCCGCGAGGCTCCGGCGCGGGGTCCTGGGCGGTGCCCGGGGTGTCCCCGGCGGGCGGCGCGTCCTCGCGGGCCGGCGCCTTCGGCGGGTCGGGGGGATCGCCTCGGGCTTGCACTTATCCGCCCGCGGGCTTGAGCACGTAGCCGACGCCGCGCACTGTCTGGATCAGTGGCTCGCGGCCCGCGTCGACCTTCTTGCGCAGGTAGGAGATGTAGAGCTCGACGACATGCGCCTGGCCGCCGAAGTCGTAGTTCCACACCCGGTCGAGGATCTGGGCCTTGCTGAGCACTCGCCTCGGGTTGCGCATCAGATACCTGAGCAGCTCGAACTCGGTCGCGGTCAGCTCGATGAGCTCGCCGCTCCTGCGGACCTCGCGGGCGTCCTCGTCCATGGCCAGGTCACCGACGACGAGCTCGCTGTCGCCTGCTGACCTGGCCACGTCGGCGCGGCGGAGCAGCCCCCGCAGCCGGGCGAGCACCTCTTCCAGGCTGAACGGCTTCGTGACGTAGTCGTCGCCGCCGGCGGTGATGCCCGCGATCCGGTCCTCGACCGCGTCGCGCGCGGTCAGGAACAGCACACATACTTTCGGGCTGAACGCGCGCAGCCTGCGCAGCACCTCCAGGCCGTCGAAGTCGGGCAGCATGATGTCCAGGACGACGGCGTCCGGCTGGAAGTCCCTCGCGGTGCGCACGGCGGAGCTGCCGTCGCCGGCGGTGCGGACATCCCAGCCTTCGTAGCGCAGGACGCTTGCCAGCACCTCGGCCAGCGTCGGCTCGTCGTCGACGACAAGCACCCGGACGGCGCTGCCGTCCGTGCGCCGTAGGCTTCGCGCCCGCGGGCCCGCGGCTGTGTTCATGTTGTCAGCATGCCCCACCGGGCTGGCAGCCAGCTCTGCGCCCGCGCTGAGTTTCTTCTGAACCGGCTCGCCGCGAGCGGCGGGTGCGGCTCGGCGCCCAGCCGTGACAGTGCTGGGGAGCGGGCGGCCGGGGAGGCTGGGGAGCGGGGTGCCGGGGAGGCCGGGGAGCGGGCGGCCGGGGGGGGGGCGGCCGGGGAGCGGGCGGCCGGGGAGGCCGGAGAGCGGGCAGCCGGGGAGGCCGGGGAGCGGGCAGCCGGGGAGGGGACATACGGTCGTCTCAGCGCTCGCGCTGCAGGAGCAGCGCGAGCGCCGGGCAGTCGGTGACGGCGCGGCGGGCGAGGCGCTGCAGCCCCGGCGTGATCGGCTCCGCCGACACGATGGGATAGCCCCACTCGTCCAGGCGCACGCGCTCGGGAAGCAACTCGGCGCACAGCCCGTGCCCCGTGCAGGCGATCGGGTTGACCTTCAGCCTGACGCTCATGGCTTACCTCCAGTCCTGCGCGAAGCCGGGAACGCCGGCGGCGGTGGGCAGGAACGGCTCGCGGGCCCGCGGCCACGCGGTGCCGGGACCGCCGGCGGTCCCCGCTGTCCCCGCGGTCCCCGCTGTGCAACGCCCGCGGCGGTGGGCTGCTATCTCATCGGAGAACACCGTCAGCGCGCTGCGGACGAAGCGTACGGTGCCGTCCGGGTGATGGCAGGCGCCACGGCCCACCACCAGCCCAGCCCACCGCTGCAGGTGGGTGAGCCAGCGCGGATCGGGGTTGGGCCGGGAAAGCTCGGTGAGCGCGTCGGCGATGCGCGGCAGGCCGGCCAGGCAGGGCCCGCACTGGCCCGCCGCCTGCGCCGCGAGATAGCGCACGACGTGCGCGGTTTCCGCGATGCCGCACCGCTCTGCCGGCAGCGCCGCGAGCACACCCGCGCCGAGCGCGGCGCCCGCGGGGCGCAGCGAGGCGTTCGTGAGCGCCAGCCCCCTGGCGTCGGCGGCGCGGATCCACGTGCCGTGGTAGCCGCCGGTGAGCACGGCCGAGACCGGCGCCGAGCCGAGCCGCAGCAGCGCGGCCAGCGGTGCGCCGATCGCCGCCTCGGCGACCTCGGTGGTGCCGTCGGCGAGGTGGCGGGTGATGAGCATGCTGCCCGGCTCGGCTGGCGTGCCCACCGCACGGAACCACGCGGCGCCGTGTCGCGCGATGAGGGCCACATGCGCGAGGGTCTCCACGTTCTGCACCAGCGTCGGCGCGCCGCCGATGCCGCGCTCGAAGGTGCGCGGCGGCCGGAACGTGGGCAGCGCCGGCCCACCCTCGATGCGGTTGACCAGTGCCGATTCCTCTCCCGCCAGGAACCTCTGCGGGCCGCTGACGAGGCTGACCGCCACCCGGTCGAGCCCGGCGGCGGACCGCTCCGCGAGCGCGTGGCGCAGCCGCTCGGGCAGGTGGCCGCCGGCGTGCACGTACAGGTACGCCCGGCGGGCCCCGGCGGCCTCGGCGGCCAGTTGCAGCCCGTCGAGCACGAGATGAGGTGACAGCCAGAGCAGGTGCTTGTCCTTGGCGCTGGCGGGCTCTCCCTCCGCTCCGTTGCCGACCACGACGGGCCGTCGCCGGCCCTCGGTGACGGCCGTCATCTTCCTCGCCACCGGGAACGCCGCGCCGCCGCGGCCGGTCAGGCCCGCCGCCGCGATCTCGGCGATCAAACCCGGCCGCCCGCCGCCGCCACGATAGGGCAGTGCGCCGTGTGACCGCAGGTGGCGGTGCAGATCTTGGGGCATGGCCGGGGCGCCGGGTGGCAGCAGCCGGGGCATGGCGCCAACGGCCGCGGGGCCGGCGTGGGCCAGGCTGGCGTCGCTGGCCGGTGGCGCCATGCCCGGCAGGGCCATCGTGGCAGAGTCAGTCATAGCAGCGTGCCTTCCCTTGTCCGAGTGTCAGGTTCCGCGTGCGGGCGGCGCCGCGCAGCCGTTAGGTATGGGTCTAGATCTCTGCTTGCTGTCGGCGCCGCAGCCGCGGGCAGCGCTTGCCTGCGGCCGGCGGTCAGCCGGTAGCAGACGGCCGCGGCCACGCCGAGCACGCAGCCGGCGGTGAGGGCGAGCAGCCAGCCGGACCGCAGGTCGTTCGCGCTCGTGACCGAGTGCACAAGCGCCACCGGGTAGGCCGCGTAAGCCAGCCAGTGCACGGCGCGCCATACCCGCCTGCCGATCCGCGCCCGGATCAGGCTCGTGACGATGACCGCGGCGATCAGGTCGAGCGCGACCGCGCCAAGGCCGATCTGCATCGGCAGGTAACTGGAGGTGAACGGAACGATCGCGGCGACGAGCTGGATCGTCACGTACTTGTCCGCGACGGCGGTGAGCACGTGCACGGCGAGGAACACCACGGCGAGCAGCGAGATGCTGCGGTGCAATCCGGTGACGGCGAATCGCGGCAAGCCGGGCAGGCGGCCCTGCCGGTTGACGAGCACGCCGAGCACGACCACCGCGGAAAGAAGCACCATCGTGACCACACCGGTCGCCCTGCTCGCATACCACAACGCGGTGGCCTGGGTAATCCCGTTCATGCCGCCGCCTCCACCGGCCAGCCGGCCACGGTGCGCACAGCGCCAGCCGGGGGGTCCGGGGGGTCGTCCCCGCGGGACGGCACAGCGCCAGCCGGGGGGTCCGGGGGGTCGTCCCCACGGGACGGCACAGCGCCAGCCGCGACGAGGCGGGCGGGCAGGCCGAGACCCTGCAGCCAGGCAGGGGCGGCGTTGCCGCGGATGATGGCGGCGGTGCTCGCGATGTTCGCCTGCAGCGAGGTGTCCGCGGCCACGGACACCGTGCGCCAGACCGGGGTGACGGGAAGCCCGCTGCGGGGATCGAGGATGTGGTGCAGGGTCACACCGCCGCGCCGCCAGCGCCGTGCCGTGGTCCCCGAAGTGGCCAGGCCGCCAGTGTGGATCGCGATCATCGCGGACTGGCCGGCCGGCGGGTCATCGGGATGCCCGGTGACGTCCTGGACCCGGACCTGCCAGCCACCCTCCGGCGGCTCGCCCGCCACGCGGATGTCGCCGCCGAGGCTGACGAGGACGCCGCAGCCGAGCAGCCCGGCGAGACGCGCCGCCGCGAGGTCTGCCGCCCGTGCCTTCGCCGTGGCGCCGAGGTCGAGGCGGACGCCGGGGGGCACGGTAAGCAGCCGTGCTTCGAGGTCGAGCCGGATCTCCCGCCAGCTCGGGCGGCTGCTGGCGCTCAGGCGCAGCGCCGGGCCGTCCTCGCTCACGTGCTCGAAGTCGCGGTCGTAGCCGAGCGCTGCCAGCGCGGTGGCGACGGTGGGATCGAGGTCGCCATCGGTGATCTCGGCCGCGTGCAGCGCAACCGCGACGGCATCGGCCAGCACGGCACTGACGGGTACCGCCGTCCCGGCCGCCCGCTCGGCCCCGGCGAGTTCCGAGTCCGGCCGGAAGCGGCTGCAGGCCAGGTCAAGGGCGGCGAGCTGGGCTGCGAGCAGCCGCCTTCCCGCACCCAACTGCGACGGGTCGGTGACGAGCAGCCGGACCGGTGTGCCGATCGCCCGCCAGTCGGCCGCGGCCGGTTTCGCGGCTAGGGTGGCACCGGTCTTCATCATGATCCCCCGGACGTGGCATCGGTCCGGCCCGACGACCCCGAGGCTGACGTCGATGCGGAGGAGTTGGCGCCGTTGGCCGCGCTCCTGGACGACGTCGCGC
>Ga0137377_10000684_pt1 | contig 21397 bp, 24 predicted proteins | sample SagtaG_22_FD_104815 | JGI IMG/M metagenome (GOLD analysis project Ga0137377, IMG submission 104815) | Vadose zone soil microbial communities from Sagehorn Ranch, Mendocino, California, USA - Sage2_L_40_16 metaG | ecosystem: Environmental > Terrestrial > Soil > Vadose zone | place: USA... | reverse complement strand
GAGTAGACGAAACTGGCGCTGAACCTTGATTGGTTGAAGCGCGTTGATCTCGGGATCGTAACTGGTTCCAGAACCCTCTTCCAGGCGCGCCTCCGAGCGCGAGAGGAACAATGCCATGCCGGACAGGATTTCTGCCGAAGACAATCATGCTCGTCGTCGCGTAAACGTCCGTGACAGCGAGATGAGTTACGTCACCGCCGGTAGTGGGGACCCGATCGTTTTTCTGCACGGAAACCCGACCTCATCGTATCTTTGGCGCAACGTCATCCCCCACGTCAGCGACCTTGGCTGGTGCCTCGCGCCTGACCTCGTCGGTATGGGCCAGTCAGGCGCCTCCCCAAGCGGCGCTTACCGCTTTTTGGACCACGCACGTTACCTCGACGCATGGTTTGAGGCGCTGGACTTGCGTCGGAACGTTACCCTTGTGCTGCACGATTGGGGATCCGCCCTCGGCTTTCATTGGGCTTCAAGATATCCCGAACGAGTACGCGCCATCGCTTACATGGAGTCGATGGTCCAGCCACGCGATTGGGAAGACCTTCCCCCCAGCCGGGCGCCGATTTTTCGCGATCTGCGTTCAAAGAAAGGCGAGCGCATGATCCTCGACGAGAATGCCTTCATTGAGGTTCTCTTGCCGAAACTGATCATCCGCGCGCTGACCAGAACCGAGATGGATGCATACCGTCGTCCATTTGTTAAACCGGAGTCGCGCTGGCCGACGCTTGTCTGGCCGCGCGAGCTGCCGATCGGTGGCGAACCCGCCGACGTCGTGAAAATCTTCGAAAACTACAGGCAATGGCTTCTCCGGAGTCCGTTGCCGAAATTATTCATCAACGCCGAGCCCGGGTCGCTGTTGATCGGACGATCACGCGACTTCTGCCGTTCCTGGCGAAACCAACAGGAAGTAACTGTTCGAGGCATCCATTTCATCCAGGAAGACAGTCCTCATGAGATCGGGTCGGCGCTTGCGCGTTTCGTAAGGCAAACAAGGCCGGCATCGGCGATCCCAAGGTAATCCAGGATGTCCGCGTTGACCCTGAACCGACATCGGCCTTAGTGGAGGCGCTGGGTATGCGCGGAGAATTCGACATAGTTCTGTCGGCTTTCGTCGATCAGTTCCAAATACAAGATTAGGGGGCTGCTTTGGTATTCAAGACGTATTGGGTTTACGCTGTCGTACTCTGTTGTTTGGGCTCGCCCGCGCGGTCTGCGGGCATCCAGCTTCTCGATTCCAGCCCCGGCCTGGCAGGCGCGATTTGGTATCCCTGCGCAGGGAAGCCGCAGAGTGTGCCGCTCGGCAGTCTTACGATGCAATTTATCGATTCGCTTCAGGGCGTGAAGGAATGTCCTGTCACGGGCACAAAACTGCCGCTAGTCATCGTCTCGCACGGCCGTGGCGGTTGGTTCGGGGGGCACGATGACGTTGTAGAGGCGTTGGCTGATGCCGGCTTTATCGTGGCCGCCATCAACCATCCCGGCGACAACGGCAGCGATCGATCGCAGAGTGACAGCCTATCCGTACTGGCGTCACGTCCGGCGGATATAATCCGCTTGCTCGATTTCGTGTTGAACGGCTGGCGGGACAGAGCGGCCATCGATCACGCCAAAATCGGCTTCTTCGGCTTCTCCGCCGGTGCCTTTACCGGCCTGGTGCTGGCGGGAGGCAATCCGGATTTCCGCAGGATCGCGCCCTACTGTACGGAGTCGAGAAAATCCCTAGATTGCGAGCAGTTTCGCAGCGGCGACATTCCATCCAACCTGCCGCGCGAGCCTCGAATCCGGGCCGCCGTGCTTGCCGACACTCCATTGAACTATATGTTTACTCGGGAAGGCTTGGCAGAGGTCCAAATCCCCCTGCTGATCTGGCGATCTGAATTGGGAGGCGGAAACGTGGATCCGAAAAACACCGCCATCACCGCCAACAGCCTGCCGGGCAAGCCTGACATTCACACCGTTCCGGCCGGTCACTTTGTCTTCCTGGCACCGTGCTCGCCGCAGTTCGCGGCGAACTTGCCGCGTCTTTGTACCGATCCGCCCGGCTTTGACAGAACGGCCTTTCACCGCGACTTCGACGCCAGCGTCGTTGGGTTCTTTCGCGAACATCTCGTTAGTGATGGCGGAACTCGCTAACTGAAAGCTACGAGTGGCTTGCTCGGAAGTTACGTGCGGACCGAGCATCATTCAGTGGTTTTGCCAGAACGTCCGCACTTGGCACCAAGCCGACATTGGGCGAGAGCGAGGGCCTCGATGACCGTCGCCATAAACCGCGCGGCGGCGTGAGTTGTTAAATCAAGTCAGGCTCTTCTTTCGCAACACCTCCCCCGGGGGAAGCAATTCCGCCGCTCATCTGCTTGGATTGTTCTGTTGCTATGCCAAACTGATTTCGTAGAAATTCGGTTTGCAATTGCATCACTTCGTTTATGTCCTTGGCATTCATTAATTTGCGCGCATGTTCAAAGGCTGCCTTCAGGTTCTTCTCGGTGATCGCAAGTGCCTGTTGTGCTGCGTCACTCGTCGGACTCGGGACCATAGCGACGGATTTGCTTGCCGATTCCATAAATGACGAAATTGCTCTTTCAGCTTGGTCGACGCTCTTTACCGCGAATTCGCGCACTTGTGGGGGCACTTCCATTGTCATTTTTTGGTCTGACATATCGCTCTCCCTTCACGCTCATAACCGCGAACGTACCATGTTAAGGGCTGTGCGTTCTCTCTCAGGGTAATGATCTAATAAATGAGCGATAGTGGCGCGGCGATCAGCAGTGGCGTCTTTTTCGGCGCGATTCGAAAGAGATGACGACTACGACAGCAGCGCTGTCTTGAAGTTGCCTCACGACCAGCCAACTTACCCTTAGTCGATGGGACGCGTAGGACTTATCGACATTACGGTAGGCAACGCGGCGCGCCTCGGCGCATCGCAACGTTCCACCACGCGACGCTGCGCGTCGCACCACATCGCTACGCAACGCGCGAGCCGCTCGGGACATCTCGGCGGCTCTCGCGCGTTTAGCGCGGACGGTCCGCCTCAAGCGCTCAAGCGCCTGTAGGTCCAAGCGCCTTCAGCATTATCGTCATCCCTACGCATAGCGAATTCAATCCAATCTGCAGCCCTCTGTACGGCGTCGCCCTCAAGCGCCATAAGACGCTCGGGAGAGACGTGTGGCGTGCAATTCAGAGAATTTCTGGCTTGGTGTCGGGAAGCCGCCACGTCATTCGTCCTGGGATTGGGACTCTCACTCTCACCGCGCGAGCCAGGAGCAGCACCATGGCGAAAGAAATCCTCACCAAACCCGCCGAAGCCCAGGTCCGATCGGTGATCGACTCTTGGGCGCAGGCCATGAGAGTCAAAGATGCCGCTGGAGTGGTCGCCCATCAGGCGCAGGACTTCGTTCAATTCGACTTGGCGCCGCCGCTGCGAGCCGTCGGGGCTGACCCCAAGGGGCTGCGGGACTGGTTCGCCACGTGGCGAGGCCAGATCGGCTATGAGATCAGAGACCTGCACGTTACAGTCGGCGATGACGTCGCGTTCTGCCACGGCCTAATCCATATGACAGGAAGCCGCACCGACGGCTCGGAGTCGAATGTTTGGTTCCGCAACACGCTGTGCCTGTGCAAGGCCGGCGACGCGTGGAAGATCGCCCATGGCCACGAATCCGTCCCGATGTACATGGACGGAAGCTTCAAGGCGGCCATCGACCTTGAACCCTAGCGCATGATTCCAAAAAGTTAACCGACTTTTTGGACAAGATCATGCGTCAAAGAGCGAAAGCAATGAGCGGGGTGCGTGTCCCTCCCGGAAAACTTATTGGTGTACGCCGCGAAGACGCCAAGGCGTTGGCGAGAGCACAACTATGATGGCCAAGATGAAAAATCCAATCAATTCAAACATGCGCTTCCTCTGAGGTCCACCGCGGCCGCAGCTTGGTTTGGAAGGGACTGAGCGATCATCATAGTTACTGGTTACGTCGACAAGACAGCACACGCGGACAGGCTTTGCGCTAGCAATGGCCTGCTCCGCTTCTGGCCGAGTCAGTTGACCCAACTAGGACATGATCTCAGCCTACCAGTGTAGTGAGACGTGACGGCACTTCCAGCAAAGTAGCGAGTAAGGCAATGAACGGTGCACCGTCGTCTGGGACTCTAATCGCCATCCTGCCGTGTAATGACCTTGATGCCTCCGAGCGCTTTTACAACCGCCTCGGATTTATGCGTCGAGTTGAAGCCGGTGATCCAGATTATCGAATCCTCTCGAACAGCGCGGGAGGACATCTGCATTTGGCAAGGGCAGAGAACGGCTGGCTCGTACCAGGAAGAAATCCTTGCGCACTCTATCTTTATCTTGAAGACGTCGACGGTCTGGCCGCTGCGTTGCAGGACTTACGTTCGGGAAGACGCGAACCAGAGAACAAGCCGTGGGGAATGTATGAATTCGCAATTCCTGATCCGGATCAAACGCTAGTGCGCGTCGGTTGGCCGAGTCGCTTGCGCCAAGCACGCTGACGTTAGTCATGGTGGCAAGTCTATTGGTGGCAAGTCTATTGATGGCCACTTTTGCGGCATGCCGACGGGCACCGCGAGTGTCTGCTTGTCGGCGAAACTAGCCGGCCCACGGTCAAAACGACGAGATTGACCATAAGAGACATCGAGGGACCTCTCCCTTGGCACAAAGTCATGCATTGATAGGCTTGGCGTCAGGCGTGTTGTCGCGAGCACGAGGAGCCGATCATGGAAGACATGAAAGTCACAGCCACCGGGTACGACTTTCGGCCTGCACACGCCGCCATGCAGCGGTACGTTGATGGGAATCTTCTTTCTGGATTCTCTTCCGCAGTGCTCGTCGGTAGGGATTTGGCAGATGTGAAATGCATTGGATGGGCCGACAAGGAAGCGCAGATACCATTGCGGGTCGACCACATATTCCGCGTCTTTTCAAATACAAAGCTGATTACATCCTGTGCTGCACTTCTCCTTTTTGAAGAAGGCCACTTCCAACTGGATGATCCGATTGAGCAGTTTATTCCGCAGCTTGCGAATCGCCGCGTGCTGTATCGAGACGCGACGTCACTGGATCAAACCGAGCCTGCCGTTAGGTCGATCACCATTCGTCATCTGATGAGCCACAGTGCTGGGCTGAGCTATGGTCTTCTTGACCCGGGTACGTTGATTTTCAATGCCTACAACGAGCGAAAAGTCATCAATCCTGCCACCACGCTTGCGGAGATGATGGACGTGTTGGCTGACTTGCCGCTGATCTATCATCCTGGAACGTCATGGGAGTACTCAGTGGCCACTGACGTCTTGGCGCGTCTTGTCGAAGTGATCAGTGGCCAACGCTTCGATGCGTTCATTCAGTCGCGAATTCTAGCTCCGCTTGGCATGGTAGACACAGGGTTTGTGGTGTCGGATCGCAATCGTCTCGTCGCTTATTATGCCGGGGCCGACCTGATCGACCCGATGAAGCCGGGACTTACTCGCATAGACGACGCTCCATATCCAGGTGCTTATTTGCGTCCCTTCCCGAGGCAGAACGGCGGTGCCGGCCTGGTTTCGACGTTGCCGGATAAGGTGGCGTTAATTCGAAGCCTGCTTCCGGGTGGCCTGACCTTACTCAAGCCGGAGACTATTGAGCTGATGATGACCAACCAGTTGTCTGAGGGCGTGTGGCTGCGGTTTGCTGCTTTCGGAGAACTTCAAGGCAGGGGGCACGGGCTCGCGGGAGCGCTGATCCTGGAGCCTTCTGTGTTCGACCATCAGGACGCGAGAGGCGAGCTCTTTTGGGGCGGACGTGCAGGCACCCAATGGTGGATTTCGCCTAAAAAGAATACCGCAGGCTTGATCATGGCGCAGCGTGAGATGGGTCATCCATTTGTGGTCGAGTTCAAGCGGCACGCGTACGAAGCGGTGAAGCGCAAAAGCTGACAAAATTGGCTTTGCGCGCCCTGCATGAGTCCGCTTCTGTGCCTTCACATGAAGACGGCCCCTGAAAAGGTCTGCTCATGAGGGAAGACCGAAGTCATCGATCGTAGTCCAAAATGGCGCCTTTGACCTTGGCTGCGTGAAAACGCTCGTTTTTGCACGACCAAGACCCATAGCCGACATCCATTCAAGCAGTCCTCATGCTTGATCTTTTCCAGGGTCTCCACCTCGGATAACGTCTACTCATGCGGCTCACCAGTTCGATACAGCCTTATGATCCGAAGTGGCCGCAACAATATGCGAACGAAGAGGCGCGACTGAGACCTATCTTCGGGCCCGCATTGGTGGAAATCCATCACGTCGGGAGCACCGCCATACCCGAACTAGCCGCGAAGGGCGAAATCGACATACTTGCGGTGATCGATCCCACCGGCACGGCGGAAGATTGGAGCCGATCGTTTGAGATGCTGGGTTATCGACGCGGGGGCGATCTGTCCCTTGGCCATCTTTCTTCAAACGCGATGTTGATGGTATTCGCACACGCAAGCTCCACATTTGCCGCGAAGGTCATGCGACAATCCCTAGAATGCTGAGATTTCGAGACCATCTGCGCCGGCATCCAGCGGATCGCTCGAGATACCAGGAATTGAAGTTCAAGTTGAAACGTGAGAACACTGATGGCATTCAGGAATACCTGACTGCCAAAGAACCGTTCATCCGCGCAATTCTCGCCAGCCTCGATTGAGTGCGACTCACTTCCCCGCCGCGAAATTTCCCGAGGCACAGCCACCCAAATTGAACGACGAATGTCCGCCTGTCGGGACATCGCGTCGTTCGTTGCGCCCGCGGAATTTGGTCGCCATCAGGCATCGCGGACATTGAGTAAGCCGCACCAATCAATCTCGATTTATGAGTACGCCCCCTGGCATCGGGCAATGTCTTTGCTGAAACGCCTTGCGCCGGAATGCGGAGCCGGACCGCCAAGGCCGCTTCGGCGCAGCCAATCGGATTTCACTGCAGAATAATTTTGCCTGCACAATCAACGTGATTTGCCCTGTCCAGTCCCCTTTCGCAAAAAATGATTCCCTTCTCGCCGCACCCAAATCACCTCTACAACTTCCCCGTCTCGTCCCTCACGACAGGCGTATTGCGATCGTCACGGACGCTTGGACTGGGCTTCGAACTGGTTGAGTCCCGGCGGCACGATCATCTGACCCCGAGCGGCAATACGCAGCGTTTTCAGTTCAGCCGTTTTCTGCGGAATTGATGGGGTCGTGGGCGTTGCAGCGCTCGACATGAGGCGCATTCCGCCTCGGTGGCGAATGGTAGAGTCGGAATGTGGCGCGGGGCGCACTTCAGGCTAATTGCACCGGTCCATGATCGTCGCAATGATCGCCGTGCGGATGGTGCAGGCGGCCGTCTACGAGATAGTCGACATGGTCACCATGCGGGACCTCTTCATGTCCGCAATTTGGACCGTGTGCGTGTGAGCAGTGGACTTGAGGCGTGCATTTCACGGGATTTGTTGCGGTGACCGCAAGGACATGTTCGTCCACGTGATCCTCGTGCATATGATGGAGATGGCCGTCGTGAAGATAATCCACATGGCCGTCATGGCGAATCGCGGTGTGCCCGCAATTCGGGCCGTGCTTATGAGTGTGGTTGGCATGGTGTTTCTCGGTACATGTGGCCATTGGCAATGCTCCTTGCGAGCGCGCGGTTGCCCATCGATGCCCCATCATTCCAGCCGGTAGTGAAATAGTTGCGGAAGCCAGTGGTTCCCAAGGCGCTCAGGTTCCCAAGGCGCTCACAAGCTCATTGATCTCGGATATGTAATGTTATAACGTTACACATCCTCGAAAGACTCGGACGTCGCCAGCTTGGCGCCGTCAGGCCCCGACTGGTGCACATGGCTGCTTTTTTCTTCCCAAGGAAAACGTCGAACCACCGAAAGAACGCAGTGCTTGAATTGAAGGAGCATGAAACTGTCGTCAGCGTCAGCGAACGCGATTGCGGCGATCCCGGTTGCGGCGGCGCCCGAACCATCGTGCTCATCATGCATCCGAGACGGCCAACCGAGGCCGTCAAAATCGACAAGCCGCTCGAGCAGATCACTCAGACAGACCTTTCCGAAGCGCTTGTGCTATTGGCCGCACAAACCGATCTGCCCGAGCCTCCATCGAAGCCGAAATGACCATGCTGCGCCCGCGCATCGACGTTGGCCGGCCGTACAATTTCAACATCAGCGAAAGGACAATCCCATGCAGGCGGCTCCGAACCAGACTCCCGTCACGGTAATCACCGGTTATCTCGGTTCTGGAAAGACCACGCTGCTCAACCGGATTCTTACGGAGGCGCACGGCAAGCGTTATGCCGTCATTGTCAATGAATTCGGTGAGGTTGGAATTGACAATGATCTCATCGTCAACGCGGAAGAAGAAATTTTCGAAATGAACAACGGCTGCATCTGCTGTACGGTGCGTGGCGATCTCATACGAATTCTGGGCGGCCTGATGCGGCGCAGGGGCCGCATGGATGGTATCATCGTGGAAACGACTGGCCTCGCCGATCCCGCGCCCGTCGCGCAGACTTTTTTTGTGGATGAAGATGTCCGCCGCCGGACCAAGCTCGATGCCATTGTGACCGTGGTCGACGCCAAGCACCTTCTTGGTGAGATCGATCGCGCTCCGGAGGCGCAGGAGCAACTTGGTTTCGCCGACATCGTCCTACTCAACAAGACCGATCTGGTCACGGCTGACGACCTCGCCTCGGTCGAAGCGCGCATTCGCCGGATCAATCCCTATGCCGGCATTCATCGTACCGAACGCTGCAGCGTCGATCTCGCCAAGGTGCTTGGTCGTGACGCCTTCAATCTCGACCGCGTTCTCGAATTCGAGCCGGGATTTCTCACCGAAGAGCACGACCATGAACACGACGATGAAATCGGCAGCCTGTCCCTGATCGCCGACCGCCCGTTCGATCCCGAACGCTTTATTCCCTGGATTCAGAAGGTTACGCAGGATTTCGGGACGGACATCCTTCGCACGAAGGGCATCATTGCGATGAAGGATGACGACCAGCGCTTCGTGGTCCAGGGCGTGCATATGCTCCTCGAAGGCGCCTCGCAGCGCCTCTGGAAATCTGACGAAAGGCGCGATAGCCGACTTGTGTTCATCGGAAGAGGACTGCCCAAGGAGAAGCTCAAGCAAGAATTTGAGTCCTGTCGCGTCTGATCTCCGCCACGTTCGCAATTGGACCGGGCGTATCGCAATCTGACAGATGCGGATGAGCTGACGCAACTTACGAACGGAGTACCCACCTTACTGGTACAAAACATCGACCGCGCATCGTTGAGCTCTCTTTGATCTATAAGCGCTTGTGGGCCTTCGAGGATCGGATCGACAATGATTTTGGGTCTATCCAAGAAAGGCCAGAATGATAAAGCCGGGTTAGCAACATGCGCATTCGGGCGTCTTTCAGTATGCTGGCTTTGCCCATCGTGGCTTTGGCTGCGACGGCCACCTTCGGCCAGGATAAGGGCAGTCTTGATCCGAAGCCGCTGCCGCCGCTGGCTAACCCCAATGATCCAAAGCTGGGAGCGAGAGAGCTTTTTGGTCGCAAAGCATCACCTGCGCCGATGGCAACTCATTCAATCGGCTTCTATGCCAAGGGTTGTCTTGCCGGCGCGGAGGCACTTCCGATCAACGGCGAGACCTGGCAAGTCATGCGGCTGTCGCGCAATCGCAATTGGGCACATCCCGATATGGTCGCCTTGCTGGAGCGATTGTCCGTTAAAGCGCACGAGGTCGCGGGCTGGCCTGGATTGCTTGTTGGCGACATGTCGCAACCGCGCGGCGGACCAATGCTGACGGGGCATGCGAGTCATCAGATTGGACTTGATGCCGATATCTGGCTAACGCCGATGCCAAATCGGCAATTATCGTCCAACGAGCGCGAGGAAATGTCCGCGACCAATATGGTCCGCGCGGATCGGCTCGACATCGACCCCACGGCTTGGACGCCGAGCCACCTGCTGGTGATACGCGCAGCCGCTCAGGAGGCGCGGGTGGAGCGCATCTTCGTGAACGCAGCGATCAAGAAGGCGCTATGCCGGGAGGCCACGGGAGATCGCGGTTGGCTCGCAAGGGTTCGACCGATGTATGGTCATGATTATCACTTCCATGTCCGGATAACATGCCCCGCGACCGACAATGATTGCACGTCGCAGCCGCCGCCACTGGAAGGTGAGGGTTGTAGCGCTGCCGATCTCGCCTATTGGTTCAGCGATCCCGTCATTCACCCGAAGTCGTCAAGTGCGCCGCCAACGCCTAGACCGCCAATGACCCTCGCGCAGTTGCCGGCCGCCTGCCGTCAAATTCTGCTGGCGCCCTGACATTCCCGGCTGTTCTGAAATTGCGCAGGAGTAATTATGCGAGCTACACCGAAAGCAAGTTGGAACGGGATGCTGATCGACTGGGAAGGGGCCGGGCTCGAACGACGATTTGAAGTTCGAGTGCCGAACGTCCTGGAGGCGGGTAAATTCTATCGAGACGTTTTCGGAGCTGAGGAAACGTTCCGACAGGAAATGCACAACGGCACAGTGTTTCGACTTGGCTTCGCGATCGGACGTATCGGATTCGCTATCTCTTCGGAAGGGGATATTGAGCAGGAACGGCCTCTGCTCTCTTCAATCGCTGAGGAATTGGGATCCGCCTTTGTGGCGGTCATACTACGTGTTGAAGATCCGGATCGTATTGCTAGCGCCGCACGGCAGGCCGGCAGCGGACTTACAAGAGTTCATGAGTTGGACCTTATTACGGTCGTTACCGATCCCTTCGGTGGTTATTGGGCATTGGTCAAGCGGGAGCCTGTCCCTGTCGCGAACCTATCCGGCTTGGCGGTCGATCGAGAATAGGACGATGATCGTGCGCAATGAGGGATCTTTGCAGTTCTCTGGCTAAAATGGTTGTCGATCCGATCCGGTCGCGGGTAACGCTTCAGCCAGAGATTCGATCTGTCCTGGCTTCGCAGCGAACTGCACCTCATTATTCGTCCACGGGTCGTCCGTCGCCCGCTCCACGATTATCACAACGACCTTGGTTCCGTCCGTGTCTCAATCGAAGGCAGAGGTTCGCCACCGATCTTGGCCTCAAAACCACGCAACCGCTGATAGATCGAAATCAGCTCGACGATCGTGCTCCACGAGTTGACAAGATACTGAAACGAGGTTCTGACCTGCGTGAAGGCGTTCAGTATCTGGTTCATCGAACCGAGTGTGATCGTGCCGGCAACGATCGTTGGTCCGAGCAGGATGTAGGGAAAGATGACGTCTGCAAATAAACGATGCGGCCGATATTGAAGTACATGAAGTTCATGTACAGCCGGAAGTAGTTCCGGCGAATGGCACCGAACAGCTCGCTCACGGTCGGTGGATCGGCGCGGGCGGGATCATCCTCGCCAAGCACGAGCTCCTTGCGATAGGCCGCTTCGACCCGCTGGTTGAAAAACTCGATCCCGGGCAGCCGGATGCCGATCAGCGCCAGCGCGCAGGTTCCGAGCACCGACCAGATCACTGCAGCGAATACCAGCGGATAGGGGATCGAGCCGATGAACGGCAGCTCCGTGACATTGCTGGAGAGCCTCACGAGAACCGGCAGGAAGGCCAAGAGCGTCAGCACGGCACTGATCAGATTGATGCCGAGACCTTCCATGGTGGTCGCAAACCGCATGGTGTCCTCCTGCACCGCTGCGAGGCGCCCTCGATGGTGCGGAGTTGTGGCCAGTTTGCGATGTAGAAGTCGTTCATCGCGGTCCGCCAGCGGAAGATGTAGTGGCTGACGAAGAATAGCGTCATCACGCCGACCACGACCGCGACCAGGGCGATGCCGGCGAAGGTCGACAATTCGCTGTAGAACTGCTCGACCGTGACCGGCTTCGATTTCGAAAGCGCGGCCTGGACCAGATCGTAGAACGGCCCGTACCAGCTGTTGATGGCGACGCTGACCTGGACCTGAAAATAAGATGTGAACAGGATCAGCGCGGAACCGAGGACGGACCACGGCGCCCAGGGGATGCGGCGCGAACACCATCCAGGCGCCGGCGAAGATTGCGACAGAAGTGCTGCGTGTCGTTCCATGGTGGCCTATACGGGTAGGTACAACGTCGAAGGCAATAAATGGACGACGAAGCCCAGATGTTGCCTGGAATGAAGGATGGATGATGGACCAGGTACGCTATTTCAAGCTCGATTGCGACAGATTGGTCGTTGAGACGGCGCCCGCGACGAACCCAAACTTGGGGAAAGTCGTGCCCGCTACCTCACGTGGCAAAAAGAGCAATAGCTTATTCGCGCTCACCGAACAGGATCGAAATAGGAGACGGTTGGCTGCTCTGCATTGTCGCCTTGTGGCACATCGTGTCGTTTCGTAGCGCCGCGGAATTGGTCGCCATCAGGCATCGCGGACATTGAGTAAGCCGTACCAATCAATCTCGATTTATGAGTACGCGGCCTAGCATCGGGCAATGTCTTTGCTGAAACGCCGTGCGCCGGAATGCGGAGCCGGACCGCGAAGGCCCTTTCGGAAACCAAATTGCGGGTTTCGCTACAGGATAATTTTGCTTGCACAATCAACGTGATTTGCCCTGTCCAGTCCCCTTTCGCAAAAATAATTCCCTTCTCGCCGCACCCAAATCACCACTACAACCTTCCCCGTCTCATCCCTCACGAGGGGCGTATCGCGATCGTCACGGACGTTGGGATGGGATGCGGTGGACGCGGCAGCGTCGCGCGCGCGATGCGATCGCAGGGCGGGTCTTTGGACTCGTGAGCGATCAAGCGGCGCGCAAGACGAACGGCGCTGAAGCGGACGGCAAAGCCGTGTGGTCCTGGCACCCGTTGCTGGTGTCAAGTCGGCGGAGGTTTTGCGAGCCCGACCGGGTTCGGCAAAACCGTTCATTCGCCGATGACGGTGACAAGACGAATTCGTCACCGGGGAGAGCGCGGAGGAAACCGTTAAAACCATTCGCGTGCGGGAATGCCGGGTGATTTCCGGTGAACCTGCGGTGACTACCGTGTGCTTACTACCATTGCACACGGGCTGTGGGTGCATCGGGCACCCGGCATTCCCCACGCCCTCGGATGGGCGGAAGTTGACGCAAAGCTTCGGGCGCATGGCGCCGCGAGAGCGCGGAGACTCGTCGTCATTCCGGGGCACCGCGCAGCGGTGAACCCGGAATCTCGAGATTCCCCGATGCGCAATTGCGCATCTGAGGTCTGGTCCTCGCGGACCATCCCGGAATGACGGGGCACAACCCGCCCCGTTAACTCTTTCCTAACCATACACCGGGCAAAAATTGCCGAGTGAAGTCGAGTGTCGTCGATTGTGGTGAACGGGGAGATCTCCGTGGACGCCAGTGCGGTGCCTCAATTTCGAAGCGGCGGCCCTTCGGCCGCCGCGCAGTCGCTTGGGGCCCGTGAAAGGCACACGCGGGGGGACGCAGCAACCATGGTCGATGTCACGGCAGGTCAGGGCGCGGGCGCCGCGGGAAACGGGTTTCCAACGCTCGGTGAAATCGTCGGCATCCTGAAGCGCGGCGATATCGCGCTGGCGCTCGGCATTCTCACCATCTTGGTGGTGCTGATCCTGCCGCTGCCCGCGGTCGTGCTCGACCTGTTTCTGGCGATCTCGATCACGCTGTCGATCCTGATCCTGATGACCTCGCTGTTCATCCAGACGCCGCTGGAGTTCTCGTCGTTCCCGACCATCCTGCTGATTTCGACCATGCTGCGGCTGTCGCTCAACCTCGCCTCGACGCGGCTGATCCTGTCGCGCGGCCATGAGGGGACCGACGCCGCCGGCCACGTCATCGAGGCGTTCGGCAACTTCGTGATGGGCGGCAATTTCGTGATCGGAATTATCGTCTTCGCGATCCTCGTCATCGTCAACTTCGTCGTCATCACCAAGGGTTCGGGCCGCATCGCCGAAGTCGCGGCGCGCTTCCACCTCGACGCGATGCCCGGCAAGCAGATGGCGATCGACGCCGACCTCTCCGCCGGACTGATCGACGAAAAGGTCGCCAAGGAGCGCCGCAAGGCGTTGGAAGACGAGAGCGGCTTCTTCGGCGCGATGGACGGCGCCTCGAAGTTCGTGCGCGGCGATGCCATCGCCGGTCTCATGGTCGTGTTCATCAACATCATCGGCGGCATCATCATCGGCGTCGCCCAGCAGGGACTGAGCTTCAGCGAAGCCGCGCGCACCTACACCCTGCTCACCGTCGGCGACGGCCTCGTTACCCAAATTCCGGCGCTGGTGGTCTCGACCGCCGCCGGCCTGCTGGTTTCCAAGGCCGGCATCTCCGGAGCCGCCGACAAGGCGCTGATCAAGCAGTTCTCCGGCTATCCGCAGGCGCTCGGCATGGCGGCCGGCGTCATGTTCGTGCTGGCGTTGCTGCCGGGCATCCCGACCATCCCTTTCCTCGCGCTCGCCAGCGGCGCCGCGGCGATGGCGTGGTCGGCCCGCAAGCACAAGCACGCCAGGACGGCCGCCGACGCAAAAGCAGCGGCAGCGCCGGCCGCGGCCGCGGCAGCCGCCGCCGCGGCGGAAGAACCGATCGCCGCCGCGCTCAAGATCGACGATCTCAAGATCGAATTGGGCTACGCGCTGCTGCCGCTGGTCAACGGCCCCGACGGCACCGACCGGTTGACCGAGCAGATCAAGGCGCTGCGCCGCTCGCTGGCGATCGAGATGGGCTTTGTGATGCCCTCGGTGCGCATTCTCGACAACGTGCAGCTCGAGGCCAACACCTACATCATCAAGATCAAGGAAGTCGACGCCGGCACCGGCAAGATCTGGCCGAACCAGTTCATGGTCATGGACCCCGCCGGCAGCCAGGTCGCGGTGCCCGGCATCCACACCATCGAACCGACCTTCGGCCTGCCGGCCACCTGGGTCGACGCCAGCCTGAAGGAAGAAGCGTCCCTGAAAGGCTATACGGTGGTCGACGCCGCGACCGTGCTGTCGACGCACCTCACCGAGCTGCTCAAGAACAACATGTCGGACCTGTTGTCGTATGGCGAGGTGCAGAAGCTGCTGAAGGAGCTGCCGAAGGAGCAGAGCGAGCTCATCAAGGACATCGTGCCGAGCCAGGTCACGATCTCGGGCATCCAGCGCGTGCTGCAATTGCTGCTGGCCGAACGGATTTCGATCCGCGATCTCTCGACCATTCTGGAAGGCATCGCCGACGCGCTGGCGTTCTCGCGCAACCCCACGGCCATGGTCGAACACGTTCGCGCAAGGCTGGCGCGGCAGATCTGCGCCCAAAACACCTCCCACAACGGCTACCTGCCGCTGATCGCGCTATCGGCAAAGTGGGAGCAGGCATTCGCCGAATCGCTGGTCGGCCAGGGCGAGGAACGAAGCCTCGCGATGCAGCCGTCACGACTGTCCGAGTTCATGACGGCAGTCCGCGACAGTTTCGAGCGCGCCGCGCGCGAGGGCGAGGCGCCGGTGCTGGTGACGTCGGCAGCGATCCGGCCCTTCGTGCGGTCGCTGGTCGAGCGCTTCCGCTCACAGACCACCGTGCTGTCGCAGGCGGAAATTCATCCGCGCGCGCGCCTGAAAACGGTTGGAAGCGTGTAGTGTGAAGCACTTAGGCGGCTGTGCTTTTTTGCCACAGGCAACTAATTTCTGCCTCTGGTGGGATTTTGGCGAGTTTGTGCCGTATCAAGGGCTATTTTTGTAAATTATTGCAATAGCTTAATTTTTCCACGCCGCCGGAGTTCCTTAATCGCGGACTATCAAGCCTTTTCACGGACATGTGATAGCCCCTTTGGAACGAAAAGGTGAATCCTTACGTTTCCAGACGCGGGAGGTTGAACCTGCCGGCGGACGGAGCCGACGAATATTTGAGAGCGCAGGAAGCTGAGGAGACTTCCCGATGAACCACTCGATTTACAGCGCCGACCGCTCGACCCATCTTAAGGTTGTGGTCGTGGCACTCGTCGCCGGAATCGTGGTTGCTGGCCTCGGAATTTTGGCTCGCACGGGTTCGGACGACGGCTACACGCAGACGGCGCGCGTGATCAAGGCTGGCAAGCCGGTGACCGTCACCAGCTCGAACGCCTCGGTGGTACGCTAAAGGACAGAAGGATTTTGTGAATTCGCGTGGCGCTTTATCAGCCCCCCAAAGTCGCTACGTGGATATGTAGAAGACCCAACCCCCAAGTCGACTACAAAGAAAACGCCCGCTCCCCACGGGCGTTTTCGTTTTTTTGGGGTGCGCATCAACGTCCTGGCGGCACCGTCTCGATCAGCTTGCCGGAAAACACCGGCGCAGAATGCGGGTTGCCATCGGGCGAGCCGCCGGCCTGCTCGACCGTAACCGCGTAGGTCGCGCTATTGACGACGTCGGTATCGTAGGTCGCGAGGACCGGCCGCGCGGTGAACTCATCGCCGCCGATGACGCCCAGCGAACGCGGCTTCGGCAACCTGTCCGAGATCAGCCAGAGCTCAAAACTCTTGCCGGGCTCGGCAGCCGGCGCGCCGACCTTTCGCACCGTGAAATTCTTGGTGGCGCCGTCAACGGTGAGAATGAATGCTGGGCCGCCACCCTGGCCTTGCAGCAAGGCGACATATTGCGCCGAGGGCGTTGCCGCCGCGGCTGGAGGCTTATCCTCAACGACCTGCGTGCGCGACTTCGGACGCAGGCCTTGGGGCAGCCAATCCGGCTGAAAAATCTGGATTCCGATCAAGGCGACCAATACCGCCGCGATCGCCGTCATCGCCGATGCGACGCCGCGCCAGCGCTTGGCGCGTTGCGCCAGACGGATGACGTTCGAATTGTCGACGATGGAAGCCGCAGGTTCGATCGCCGGCGGAGGCGGTGCCGGCGGCGGCTCCGGCAACACGATCGCCGCCTGCGGCTCGGAAAGTCCCGTCGCGCTCCGAATCCGCTCCCAGACTTCGTCCCTCGGTTCGACCGAACCCACCATCTGGTTCAGCACGCCGAGCCTGTACTCCCAGGCCCGCACCATGGTCGTGAAGTCCTTGTCGACGGACATCATGGTCTCGACCTGGGCGCGCTCGTCGGCATCGAGGGTGCCGAGCGCGTATTCCGCCGCGAGCGCGATATGGTCTTCACTGTAGTCCATTATCTAAAGTCCAAGGCACTCTCGGATGTCCATCATGCTGCGGCGCAGCCATGTCTTTACCGTGTTCACCGGCGCCTCGAACTTCGCCGCCAGTTGCTCCCTGCTCCAGCCGTTGTAGTAGGCCAGGAGCACAAGTTTTTGGCGATCCGGCTCCAAACGGCCGACGCATTCCAGCAGCCGCTTCAGTTCCTCCGTCATTTCCCGGCGGGCCAGCGGATCCGGGCTGTCGGCAGCCACTTCCATGGCCGATGGCTCGTCCTCGATCGAAAGTTCGCTCCGCTTGCGCACAAGGTCGATGGCCCGGTTGCGGGCGATCGACGCCATCCATGTGATCGGCGACGCCAGGCCCGGGTTGAATTGTCCGGCGCTATTCCAGATCTTGACGTAAGTTTCCTGAATGACCTCCTCGGCGAGATCCTGTCTGCGCAAGATACGGAGCACGACGCCATAAAGTTTCGCCCGCGTCGCGGCGTAAAGGCGCTCGAAAGCGCCCTCGTCCCCCTTGGCAACCGCGGCGATCAGCCAGACCAGCTCAGCTGGCGTCAGCATTCGGCGTCCCCCAAAATCGCGATGCCCGATCGCTTCTCAGCACCGGGAGTAATCCCCTCTCTGGTAGCATAGCCTGTGTCAAACCGGTCCACCAAGTCAGCCTCATGTCGCGCTTCTCGCATTCGCGGAAATCGCCAGCGAATGTCAAATCCCCCACGGGCCCCGCCTGTACATATCCATCAAGAAGAAACCCGGACCTCGCGGCCCGGGTTTTCTTGACGCTAAGCAGGTCGTGACTTGATGCCGTCAGGCTATGACGCCGAGGCGCGCGCGCATCAATCCGATGCTGTCGAGATCGGCCTGTTCGCGCGCGCTTTCTTCCGCGCGCTCGCGCGCCTGGTCGCGTTCGTCCAGGAGCTCGACCTTCTTGAGCTCCTCGAAAGCCTCCGCGAGCAGGCTCTTGGCATCTTCGAGTTGAATGCGCAGTTCGTCGGCAGACCGCGTCAGATTTTCCCGGCGCTGGATCGCGGCCTTGGCGTAGGTCGGATAGGCGAAGTGCGAGGGATCATTGATCCCGGCGCGCTCCTGCTCGGTTTGGATCTCGCGCTCGAGATCGACCGACATGCGCTGAAAGTCGGCGATCATGCCTTCAATCTGGGCGACCCTTCGGCGCTTCTCGTCGACCTGAAACTTCTTCAGGCGGATTAGCGTTTCGCGTGACTTCATCGACTCATACTCCCCAGAAGTCCCAATTTGAACGCGGGACAGGGCCGGCTCCCTTTTGGGATGGCGCCGGCGTTTGCAAGTGCCTTGCGGGGATCATGGCCCGACAAAGTTAGCTTTCCGTTTCCAGATGCCCGAGGATTTGCTCCAGTTGCCGATATCCCTCGCCCAGATTGGACACCTCGTCCTTGGCCTGGCGCAGAAAGGCCTCCAGCGGATCGTGAAGGCGGATCGCCTCGTCGACCTCGGGGCTCGACCCCGACCGGTAGGCCCCGAGCCGGATCAGCTCCTCCATATCGGCATAGGTTGCCATCACCCGCCGCCCCCTCTGGATGGTCGGTAAATAGACCGGATCGGCCGATTTCGGCATGGTCCGGGAGACCGATTTGAGGATGTTAATGGCCGGGTAACGTCCACGCTCGGCGATCGACCGCTCCATCACGATATGGCCGTCCAGGATGCCGCGGACCGCGTCCGCGATCGGCTCGTTATGGTCGTCGCCGTCCACCAGCACGGTAAAGATGCCGGTAATGGTCCCTTCACCGACGCCCGGACCGGCGCGCTCCAGGAGCTTCGGCAGCTCGGTGAACACTGTCGGCGTATAGCCCTTGGCGGTCGGCGGCTCGCCGGCCGACAGGCCGATCTCGCGCTGGGCCATCGCAAAGCGCGTCACCGAATCCATCAGGCACAGCACGTCTTTATCCTCGTCGCGGAAATGTTCCGCGATCGCGAGCGTCAGATAGGCCGCCTGCCGCCGCATCAAAGCGGGCTCGTCCGAGGTTGCAACCACGACGACCGAGCGCGCCAGACCCTCCTCGCCGAGGTCGTCCTGCAGGAATTCCTGCACCTCGCGGCCGCGTTCGCCGACCAGGCCGATCACCGAGATATCCGCATCGACATTGCGCGCCAGCATCGACAACAGCACCGACTTGCCGACGCCGGAACCGGCGAAGATACCGAGCCGCTGGCCGCGGCAGCAGGTTAAGAAAGTGTTAAGCGCGCGGACGCCGAGATCGAGCGGGTGGCCTACGCGCTTGCGCGAGTGCGCGGGCGGCGGCGTGTTGCGAAACGGGAGCGGCGATGGCCCTTGCGGCAACGGCCCCTTGCCGTCGATCGGCTCGCCCATCGCGTTGAGCACGCGGCCGAGCCAGGCAGCCTGTGGCCGCACCTGGCTTGCGGCATTGGCGATCACCGCGCGGCAGCCGCGCCTGACCCCTTCAAGGCCGGCGAACGGCATCACCACGGCGTTGCTGCCGGAAAAGCCGATCACCTCGCACGGAATGAAGCGGTTACCGCCGGTCTCGACCACGATCCGGGCGCCGACCGACATCGCGTGGATCGGACCGGCGATCTCGACCATCAGGCCGCGAACGCCGACCACCCGGCCATAAATATTGACGCCATCGATGTCACTGATCTGCTCGGCCAGGGCCTTCATTGCGAAAACCTTAAGTTTTGAATAGTTTCGGCCCGTTGCTTAACTTCGTGTTTACCCGCGTCGTTAATCATTGCGTCACTGTCTTTGATGACTGAGCACGCTCGGCTGTTTGAAAAAAGAACACCGAGTCACGAGAGTCGGTTAGGCCCGCCTCTTAGTGTGGAACTTGAACGCGATCGGGTACAAAAAGCTGGGTTGACGCAATATCTTAGGGCGATTCGATAAAAATTGCACTTAAAGAGCTTGCGAACATAAATCAGATTTTGTTAACCATGTATCGTCAGGATCCGAATCAGTTGTTCAAAGGCGTTTTGAGTGCCGCAGGTGCGGCCCGACCTGACGCCCGGAGCGGCGACTATGGGGAACTGGCATGCGCGTTTTGCTGATTGAAGATGATAGCGCCGTCGCGCAGTCGATCGAACTGATGCTCAAGTCCGAGAGCTTTAACGTCTATACGACGGACCTTGGCGAAGAAGGCGTCGATCTCGGCAAGCTTTACGATTACGATATTATTCTGCTCGACCTCAATTTGCCTGACATGTCCGGCTATGACGTGCTCAAGCAGCTCCGGGTCTCCAAGATCAAGACCCCGATCCTGATCCTTTCCGGCCTCGCCGGCATCGAGGACAAGGTCAAAGGTCTCGGCGTCGGCGCCGACGACTACATGACCAAGCCCTTCCACAAGGACGAACTGGTGGCCCGCATCCATGCGATCGTGCGCCGTTCGAAGGGCCACGCCCAGTCGGTGATCCAGACCGGCGATCTCGTGGTCAATCTCGACACCAAGACGGTCGAGGTCGGCGGTCAGCGCGTGCACCTGACCGGCAAGGAATACCAGATGCTGGAGCTGCTCTCGCTGCGCAAGGGCACCACGCTGACCAAGGAAATGTTCCTCAATCATCTCTATGGCGGCATGGACGAGCCGGAACTGAAGATCATCGACGTCTTCATCTGCAAGCTGCGCAAGAAGCTTGCCAACGCTTCCGAAGGCCGCAACTTCATCGAAACCGTCTGGGGCCGCGGCTATGTGCTGCGCGAGCCGCACGATCTCGAAGAGCGCATCCCGGCCTGATCTTTCCAGGGTTCTACCGTGAGCCGAAAGGCTCGCTCCTCCCAGACTGGACCCCGCCGCTAATGGCGGGGTTTTTGTTTTGGGGGGCTGAACCGGCGATGACCGTGCACCGACAGACCGATCGTGCCATCCTGGCGATGGGGCGGATCCGGAAAAGTGGGTACCGGTTTTCCGAAAAGATCGTGCTCAAGCAATAAGCTAGGGCGCGATGACGATTCGTCTGCAATGATCGCGCTCCAGAATCGGGGCGCACGAAATGATCCTCCAGTCTCTCGCCGGATTGCCGGCCTTCCTGCTCTATTTCTGCACCGCGCTCGTCGCGGTGGTCGCCTACCTCTTCGTCTACACCCGCGTCACGCCGCACGACGAATTCCAGCTAATCCGCGACAACGACCCGGCAGCGGCGATTGCGCTGGGCTTGAGCCTGCTCGGATTCACCCTACCCGTCGTCAGCGCGATCGCGCATGCGGCCAACGTGGTGGACTGCCTGATCTGGAGCGCGATCGCGCTCTTGGTCCAGATCGTGGTGTTTTATATCGTCAAGATCCCGGTGCCGAACCTGTCGCAGCGGGTCGCAGCCGGCGAACTCGCGCCCGCGATCTGGCTTGGG
>Ga0137377_10000681_pt1 | contig 21461 bp, 19 predicted proteins | sample SagtaG_22_FD_104815 | JGI IMG/M metagenome (GOLD analysis project Ga0137377, IMG submission 104815) | Vadose zone soil microbial communities from Sagehorn Ranch, Mendocino, California, USA - Sage2_L_40_16 metaG | ecosystem: Environmental > Terrestrial > Soil > Vadose zone | place: USA... | reverse complement strand
TGCGGCCTCCACCTTCATTAGTGATAATCTCTCGCACAAGTTCATTCCGCCGACACCGGCATATTCACAGCGGCCACAGCGGGAGCGGCGAATCCAGCCAGAAAGCCAAACACAACAATGGCGAGCACGCTAGCTCTGGTTATCACGCCCACTTGACGAGTAGCCGCAGGGACACGATTGCCGGTTTTTGGGGACAAATGAGACCCTCTCATACGGGTTCTTTCCCCTGGGAACGCAATACCGAAATAAACGCCGAAACCGCCGTTGCGAATGGCAGCTCTCTTTCCCATAAATACTGCGGGTCATTGCTGAATGACAGAACCGTCCTCTCTGACGTTTGCATGCGGATAAAGATGTGGTCGGTGATGCCTGAAGTTGCCTTGTATTTTAAACGGTGCTGTCCTAGCGTTTCGCCGTACCCAACGGCACGGAACGTAACAGTTGGTTGGCGATTTAGGAATGGAGGTCGCTGATACTGCGGGTTTCAAAGCGCCGACGGTGGTCAGGCACGTACTCTTTGCGGCTTCTTTTTCGCAGCGGTCGTGGTCTTTCGCACGGGCTTCTTGGAGGCTTTGCCATCAGGCTTCTTCGATTCGATCTGGGCCAGGCTCAGGCGAATTTGCTCCATCAAATCAGGCGCACCTGTGATCTGTCTGTCTTGCGGGCGCGGGCCGTATCTCCATACGATTGCTCACTTCCGCATCGATGATTTTGCGTATGCGCTCTTGATAGAGATCCTTGAACTGGGTCGGATCGAACTCTCCCGCATAACCTTTGATTAGCGCTGTTGCCATTAACATTTCTTTATCACTGAAGGAGATACGATCTGATTCGATGCGCGGAGCCGGTCGTAGTTCGTTCTCGTAGAACATCGTATGCGCAACCAGGCAATCTTCCGCAGGCCGGACAATCAGCATGTGTTCTCGCCGATGCATTCCGATCCGGGCAATGCCGAAGCACTCCTCTTTCCGCATTGCCTTAAGCAGTAGCGCGTAAACCTTTTCCCCGCCAGGGTCCGGCGCAACGTAGTACGACCGCTCGAAATAAATCGGGTCGACGTCGGTGGCCTTGACAAAATGAAACACGTCTATGGTGTCGGAAGTTTCGACTGCCGCTGCCCTGATTTCCTGGGGATCAACTACGGCGAATTCGTTTGGGGCGAACTCATAGCCTTTTACCAGTTCGCCGGGCCCGATTTCCTCACCGCTCACTTCGGACTGGAGAACTTGGCGAACAGGTGAATACTCATATTGCTCGATATGTCCAGCCTTCACCTCTTGAGGCTCTGCTCGCGTTTCCATTCCGACTCGCCCGTTGAGGTCGGAATCGTCGTCTTCACTTTCGCTTCTAAATGGAGGAGAAGATGTAACTGACAGAGATTCGTTTGCTGGTTTGCGGTAAAGGCGCCGAAACCGCGTCGTCTTGGTACGAGCAGCTACCAATAGGCGAACGGGCATAACGACAAGCCCAAAATGAAGATGCCCACTCCATACGGCAAACGCCATAACCGAACTCCCTCCTGTGATGCGTCGGCCTTACTTGAGGTTGCGACCGACGGCGAGCAGAAGCGCTGAACTGCAATTCCTTTTCCCCACTATAAGCACAAAACTGGGCACAGGTTTGAAAGCCCCTCAGATAAGGGATAGAGTCTTCGCAGAGGGACAATGCCGACAATCTTTGGTGTCGATGAAGAACTTTGGTCTCGCGCGCTAAAAGATGCACTCAAAAAGTTAGAGACTAGGCAAAAAGAGTGGGACAGTAAACCGCGCCCAATAACGTCCGCGCCTGCGAAACCTTTGAACGTGAGACATACGTTGGCTCGCGTCGACATCCTGGCATGGCTTGAGGGCAAGCCGGTGCAGAGGATTAACCTGCGGATTGGAATTGAATGATGCCGGTTCGCAGTTGAAATCCATGACCGAGAAATTCAAGCCACGCGAGCTTCGAAACGTCTGTAACGGTGAGGATCAGTCCGAGGCTGACCGCTGTGTAGTTCACACTTCTCTCGGTGTGCCGCTCCACTGAGGTTTCAGGCTAACACCTCACACCGCTTCTAACCCAAGCAACCACCTAAAAAGAACACTGAAGAGAGTGGCAGGAAGCGAATAACTCCTGTATCCGCTCTTTTTCCGCAGCGTGCTAGACGATCAGACTGGACGGCATGACCAGAAGACCTTGCAAGGTGCACTCAGCAAGCGGCTTCTATTTGTGGATGACGAGGAAGGTATTCGGATCACTCTGCCCCTGCTCTTGCCGCAGCGCGGCTTTGAGGTGCGAGTTGCGGCCAACGTAGCTGAAGCACTCTCCGAAATGAGAACTCACGGTTTCGATGTCTGCTGTCCGACCTAAACATTGGTAAGAACGGTGATGGATTCACAGTTGTGAAGGCGATGCGAAGGGCCCATCCCAACTGCGTTACGGTTTTGTTGACAGGATACCGGGGTTTGAAAGTGCCCTTGCAGGCGATTCACGATGAAGTGGACGATTATTTCGTAAAGCCTGCCGAGCTTGATTCTCTGATTAGCACGATTGAACGTAAGCTCCTAGCGCGGCGCTATCCAACCCAGAGCACTTGAAATATAATTAACGCATCGCCAACAAAGAAAGCCTGCTGACCGTCCGCAAGGATGACGGTGGGCTTTTCTTCTTACGGACCTGCTCCTGCTTATTTAGGCTTCAATTTCTCCAAGCGTTTCATCTCCGTTTCCAGTGCCTTCGTAATTTTCTCTGAGTCACGCTGGCCATTCGCAACCCGGCAGACATAAGACGGGTCAACGCGGAGCTGCCTTGCAATACGAGCAAGCATGCCATCGAACCGCCGATGCCAGCGGAGACGGACCTGAATTGTGGGCTTGACCAAGGGCGGGGATTATAGCAGAAGGAATGTCACATCTCGTGCCTTCTATTCGTCGTGCCTTCGAATGAGACTTTTGATAATGGAAAGGAAACTTGCGACAGTCTCATCCTTGCTGATGAAACAGTCTGCGTCGCCCATTATTTCTGGCACCGTCCCTGAATAGAGGACGAAGGGTACGTGCGGCTTGATTGTTTTCAACTGGTGAGCGAGTGCGACGCCTGTTGTTCCCCGAAGCATGTGGTCGGAAAGGACGAGGGAGACTGGCTCTTCTCGGAATACTTTGAGGGCTTCAGCACCAGTTGTCGCCGTGAAAACTGAATAACCTTCCCTCTCCAGCACAGTCTTGCGGAGCCGGAGGTAGGCCTTATTGTCCTCCACGCACAGGATAAGCTTAGCGCGAAGAGCGGGACCTGTTCGCAGATTCTCGGTGACCTGTCTCCCGGATTCCCGTTTGTGCATGGCCTCAACCATTCGCGTCGGTTTCAATTGGAACAGACAGCGTAAAACGGACCTCGCCGCAGCAGTACCTCAAGCCCCCCGACCAAGTTGGCGCTCATGTTCTTGGAAATGGCAGCTCCGAAGCCCGCCTGTTGAGCTTCGGCCAGAAGCAAGGCCGTGAGGAATTGTTTGAGCGGGAGCGGCATAAGGAGCCCCGCCCCCGGTTGGCATTGCTGTGCAATAGCGTGTGCTGAGGTGGAAGTTGTGTTCGCCCTGCCGATAAAAAGAAAGGAGCGGCAGAAGCCGCTCCTTGTTTGAAAGTATATTTCATTAGATGTTCTGGACGTTCTCTGCGTGAAACCCCTTCGGGCCTTTAGTGACATCGAAATGTACTGCTTGGCCTTCCTGCAAGCTGCGGAAGCCGCCGCTCTGGATAGCCGAGAAGTGTACGAAAACATCCTCGCCATTCTGACGGCTGATAAAGCCGTAGCCTTTGGCGTCGTTAAACCATTTCACTGTTCCTTGTTCCATTGTGATACCTGTTTCTTTTTTTAAATTTCTGCTGAGAAGGAGTCGTTGCTAGAAAGAGTGACGCAAACTGCGGAACGCCATCAGTGCGGAATCAAACTTAGTCAGATATTGATTCGATGCGAAGGCAGGAAGAAGGATTCATTTCTTCTATCACTCGGCGAGCTTTGGCGGGTTGCGGGACAATATGGCTCCAGTTTCCGGGTTCTTGAATGTGGTTTCGTCTATCCAATCCAGTCGGATTCCACCCTCCAAGTGGCACGTTCGCTCCCCTGATATCCAACTTCCGGGGGCCAGTGCGGATGCGTTTATTCGGTCCTCAAAAATGAGCGCCCGATATTTTGTTCCATCATTACCATAAAGCCATAAGCTCTCAATCAACTCTGACGCCAAGATTCGCTCCCTGCCGACCGAATCGCACATCGGTGATTGTAATAGCGAACTTGTGCTGCTTGGTCCCAAAACACGGCATCATTCTTCCCGTACAGGAAGGCCTTCTAGAGCCCTACAATCGTGACAGTCCGGAGCGGTGCGGGGCATTAGCCGCAAGTTTCCTCTGCCTCTGCTTAGCGAGTCGCCGTTGTTCGAACAGGGACACTATGACCACGCTGGGAAGAAAACAAACGGCAGCGATTAGGCAGATGTAGCATATTGCTTTGAAGATTCCTTCTGCTACTTCGTTGGATGGGATTGCGACCATCGCACGCCCCCCAAAACTAATTCAGCGAGCTAAGAGCCGTTCCCGGCTGGCATCATTGTGCAGTCGCCAGTGCCGAGGTGGAAGCAAATGTAAACGGCTACGGCGTGTGACTCAATGGTGGTGCCGCGTTTATCGAACTGGGGAAATTCAGCAATCCAATCATGCCAGGTGCCGGGCCTCACGGTCGCCTTGTCCTGAAGTGCTGTGTTCCCGTTTATTGCGTCGCCCGTAGACTGCAAATCGTTTTCGGATTTGCCAGAGAAGGACAGACAACGATATCCATACTAGAGTGGCTCCCACGAGAACTAGCCAAGCTGAGTAATTCGGTATAGTTTTCCAGATTATCAAGGCAAAACACGCTAACCCAATAGTGCCAATCGCCGCACCTACCGCATCCGCGCTCACGGCTTGAGCTGCCCGCTTTGTGTCGTTTAGTCCTAGGCGGCGTTCTCTCTTTTGCTTTTCATGCTTTTCGATTAACGTCGCGCTCGCGGGAAAAATGGCTGGAAAAGCTAAAAACAGCCCTCCAATTTCAGGGCCGAACTTCTTTGCAATGATTCCCGCCGCTGCGGTTATTAAGCCTCCGAATAAAAACCGCACGGCATATTCGTACCACTTGGTCTGACCGATTACCTCGGGATTAATCTGAATTTTCATTTGATTGGCTATCGCAGACAGACGTACCAAAGGCCGGACGCTACCCCAAGCCATACGAGAATGGATGAAGCCGTTACTGGTAGGGCATTCCATTTGTAGCGCATCATTAGCCAACTGACCAAAGATGTGTAGACGAAGAACGCTATCGCACCAATTACCATAGAGCGAGACTCCGTCGCCACATACCGAGCACCTTCAGTGGAAACGGTCAGACAGAGGGTAGCTAGAGCGATTGAAGGTGCAGCACCGAATAGCCCCGCGAAACTCTTGGGTTTGAACAAATCTCCCAATAGGGCGAATGCGGAAACAACGGCACCACCAATCAGAAATCGCAGAAGAATCTCACTCATGGCAATTCTGTATCATTTCATTCCAGACTTCACAAGCTTATGCGCTTGGGCCGCGCCTTTCCGGCCCAACACGCGGTATTCCTTGCCAGACAGCTCGTGATAGTTAACAAAAAACTTTTCCAATTCGCAGCAAAACTGCTCGCCCAAATCGTCAATGGTCTTTATGTCGGCCCAAGCGTGGGCGTCTTCTTGAATCGCTATAATTCGGTCGTTCCGCACTGACTTCTTTTTCTTATCGCTTTGCTCGCCTTCTATTACTCCAATGGTGCGACACTTCAGTACGCATCCGGGGAAAGCTGGCTCATCCATTAGAACCAATACGTCAATCGGGTCACCGTCCTCGGCTTCCGTGGAAGGCACAAATCCGAAATCGTAGGGAAATGCCATTCCCGTAGGTAAGACTTTCTTCAACTCGAAGACATGTTGGTCAGGGTCGAACGCAAATTTGTTGCGGCTACCTTTCGGCGTCTCAATTACCACACGAAGAATTTGTTTGTCCTTGGAATCGAGCGGATTCAGACGAGAAAGGTCTGCACCCCCGTTTTTACCGTTTTTCTTCCCCATTTGATTTGGACCTCTTGGCAAACAGTCTGGATGCGACTGCTAAAAGGAAGGTTTGATGAGCCACTCACGATAGCTCGGCAATTCGGTAAACCAAAAAAATCACGTATCAGTTGTTGTTTGGCTTCAAAACAAACAGCTCCCGAATTTTGCGTTGGGAGCTGTTCGAGTTAACTTTACGCCTGTTTTCTTTCTTTGTTTTGACCTTCATCCTGCTGTTCACTTCCGGGGTTGCGACGCCGTTGCTCATCGCTTTGGCCCTGTCCCTGGCCTTGACCCTGTCCTCCACCTTGTCCGGGCTGCTTCTGCTGCTCAGAGCCCTGACCTTGGTTCTTTTCATCTGCCATGTGTAGGCCTCCTATTCCGACGGTCTTAAGATGCTTGTTTGTCACAGGGCCGATGCTTGGAGGGGACGGAGAAGGGACCAATTCGGCGGATTTCGCACATTATGTTCCGCCCTGTTGCTAGACTACAGCCCTAGAATCGCTAGAATCGTCGAACGTGAGCCGGGATGGCACCGTGGCCAGCTTATCGCCCAGCCTGAACCAGCCTATTGCTAAGAGCGCCTTCATGGGGCGAGAATTGCTGAAATGCAATGGCTGGGCAATAAACAATGGTTATTTTGTGCGTTGGTTGTCGTAGCCTTTTTACGGTTGGGGCAATTGTCAACACAGGTAGAATCCGTACCCTGTTCCAACGTGATGCTGCAAGAGAGGCCTACCTTGGCTTAAAGGTGCATTGGGCTGTTACGTTGTTCGATGTCATAGAACTGAGTGAATACAGCCGCAAGAGAACAGGCGGTGCCACACACACGCTCTCGGCAAGATTCAAGAAGTTCGAAGTAATTCTGGCTGATGTTGATATTGAACGCTTCCCTCGACTGAAGACTATCCACGAACGAACCCCGATACAAATGTCGGGCACGATAGCGTCATGAATGACGTGGGAGTAATTAGGCTAGAACACGTGGATATCACTCTCCCTGAAGAGAGGGGGATTGAAATGCTATTTGCGCCTTACGCTTCGTTGAACGGATAACGGTGGAATGTTCCATAGACAATCGCATTGGGATTCAATTCGGCTCGTAGCAACATATCTTCAATCTCTTCGGATACTGTCGATTCCTTCGTCCATTCTACGAACGGCTCTTCATCCTCGATATTCGCTACATACAGGTCCATTGTGGCCGCAAGCGTCTCTGCTTTTCTGCGGAACTCCGTCGAATTGCATGCCCACGTCATGACGTTGGCGAAGGCACCAGCAGCCCCGTAAGCCTCTTGATTGAGCGGCTTGAATTCTACGACTCCAATCCACAATTCAGGTTGCGGCGGCATTTGCGTCTGTTGCAATAATCCACGAGTCCCGCGAGGTCAAGCTTGGAACAAAGTTCTTTTCGCAGATTACCTCCAGAGAACTCCGTGAAAGAATAGTTTTGAGGTTGAGAAGTGACACGCAAGAGATGATATGGAGGGACCGGGCGGAATTGAACCGCTTTAGGGCTCGTAGTCGTGCTTCTCAAAGTCCGCTTCAATCTCAGCCTTGGCCGATTTCAGGTCATCGACCAGCGCAGTCGTGAAAATAGCGTTGCACTTCTCACACCTACCCTTGAGCAATTGACCCCGCACGAATACCAAAATCTTTAATTTGCGCTCCGCCATCCTTACGACTTTTCGATGTGAACGACGAAATCGTGTCGATTCGGGTTATCAGCAAGGCGCTGGCCGCAAAGCTGGCAGCGATAAGCCTTCCGGTATTCCTCGCCTTTTTCCAAGTAAACCGTGGGGCCATTCTTTTCGAAGCACCACCAAACATCCGAATACCCTGCGGGCTGTCGGCTTAGCGTGCCATGTGTCCATTTGATTGCTTGTGCAGTTGCAGTTGTCATAATCCTCTTTGTAGCAGCGGCCTATATCGGGCTGCAAGTGTAAATCCCGTATTCGATGTGGAAAACGGGCAACTGATTAGGTAGTGGAGGCACAGCGGAATTGACTCTTATTTCTTCCACGTCGTTGTAACCAAATCATCGAGCGGCGTCAGCCTTCGGTGTGAGCTTGTGTATTCGATACGCAGAAATGAGCCTCTACCCAGCTTTTTACCCAGCTTCTAACCCAGCTTTTCAGCCGAAATTACCCTGTTTTCTGGAAAGAGGCCTCGCTAAACGCTATTAGAATCAATTGTGAGGTGTGGAAAGACGACTTGGGAAGCTGGCGTTCTACCGCTGAACTACTCCCGCTCAGAATTATGAGTGAATCTTATCAGCATGATTGAGGTCTCTCACCGGACCATGCTGACTTGTCCGATGGTGGTTTTGGTATTTGCGATTTCCGCGTCGGTCGGGGTGGCAGTCGAAATCATCATCAGTGAAATAGGGCAGCGGCGCGAATCGTCGGACTAGCCCTATTACTGGACGTTCGGTGTGCCTGCGATGATCGCACGCGCGCTGATCTGCGGCTTCCTGGCACGGCGTAGTCGCGTAAGTATCGGTTACGCGCCTTTCCTCGGCCAGTTGATCACTATGGTAGTCAGAAGCGGGGGGATCGATGCTGCCCCTGGGAGTGATATTTTCAGGATTTATCGGACTGAGCGGAGTGGCGGCAGCCTTTGTCGGTGCATCCCTCGGAAAGAGAGTGCTGGGGCAGACGGGATAAGGGAGACATTCAACTGAATCGTGCGCGACCCGAACGCGCGGCAATCGTAGGCCTCCAGCAATTTCCACCCTACCCAACCACAATCAGTCGTCTCCGCGTGCACTTCCGATTCTGCGAATCGTGTGCCCGTCGGAATATTGACCCGGCCGAATTCCCAGGGAGGCAGCCACCAACGCGACTCCGGGAATTTCGCTGGAAGGTTGTTTCCGAATCTTAAGTGATGACGAAGTGCCCCCATTGCCAGACTTGGTGAGCTGACTTTCGTTTTCTAGCGGAACCGCGGCCTGCAGAAATGAGCGAGCCCAGCGATGCACGTTGTGATCTTTCACAATGTTGCGTAGAAGCCGCATGCGAATGCGCTTCTCTTCCGTCGTCATCAAACACGCATCGTGGATGGCCTGTGCCACTCCAGCGAAATCGTTTGGATTTACAAGAATTGCGCCGTGGCGTAATTCGGGACCGGCGCCGGCAAATTCGCTGACGATCAATACTCCACGCTCGTCTGCCTGCGCGGCACAGAATTCCTTGGCTACCAGATTCATTCCATCTTTGAGCGGAGTGATCAGGGCAATATCGGCGGCGCGATAGTAGGCCAGCAACTCAGCGCGTCCGAGGTTGCGGTGCATGTAATGGATGGGCACCCAGCCTGACTCGGTGAATTCGCCATTGATCTGGCTGACCAGAAGTTCGACTTCAAGGCGCAAATCCTTGTAGTTCGGAATTTCCTCGCGGCTGGGAACTACCACTTGCACCAACGTGATCTGGCGGCGCAATTCTGGAAAGCGACGAAGCAAAAGGCGAAAGGATTTGAGCCGCTCCGGAATCCCCTTGGTGTAGTCCATGCGGTCCACGCCCAGGACGAGCACGTTGTCCAGCAATTGTTTGCGGATATTCGTGGCGCGCGCTGCTACGTCAGGATGCGCGGCAGGTATGGCGAATTCCTCGAAGTCGATACTGATCGGGAAAGTTCCCACGACGGCCTGGCGCCCCTGCATGTTCGCCAACATATGGGGATGATTCTGCTCCACGGTGGCTTCGGGGAGTAGCCGCTGGAGGCAGCTCACAAAATTATTGCGGTCCCGGTCAGTCTGGAAACCAATCAGATCGAATTGAAGCAATGATTTCAGGATGCATTGCCGCCAGGGAAGCTTTTCAAAAATATCGGGCGCCGGAAACGGAATGTGCAGGAAGAACGCCATGCGGGCTCGCGATCCTGCCTCTCGCAGATATCGTGCCACGCTCATCAGGTGATAATCATGCACCCAGATGAAATCGTCGTCCGTCGCAGTCTTGAACGCCGCCTGAGCAAATTTGCGATTGACCCGCTGGTAGGCTTCCCAATAGTCGGGATCAAACTTGCAGAGTGACGGCATATCGTGAAACAGGGGCCAGACAATCTCATTGGCAAATCCAGAATAGAACTTTGCGATCTCCTCGTCAGAAAGCGCTACGGCTTGAAGAGTATGAAAGCGCCGTCGTGAAGCTTTAGCCAGCAGATGCTCAACTTCTGGTCCTTGCACCGCACCTGCCCAACCGATCCACACTCCAGGTTGGTGACGCCAGGCTGCGTTCAGAGCGGTGGCCAGTCCGCCGGAACTGCGCTCTACCCGGGCACCAGTGGCAGAATTTCGAATGAGCACGGGCAGCCGGTTGGAAACATTAATCAGGCGTCCTTTAATGAGCGTCATAGCTCTTCTCCTGAGCATCGAGCCATTCCTGGAAAAACTGGATCAGCTCCTGCGGTGGTTGCAGCCACACATCAGCCGCCGTCGGCCGTGACTGCGAACGAACCAGCGCGGTAAGCCCTTTTCCCTTCAGCGCGCGAAATGCGTCTTCATCAGTTTGGTCGTCGCCCAGATAGGCCACAGCGGAGTCGGGGTGAATTTCATTGAGAATGGTATTTACGGCATCCCCTTTATTTTTCCCGAGAACGCGAAGTTCTAGGCCGCCATCGAAGTCCAGCAAACTCAGTGAATACTCGTCGCGAAGCGGAATCCAACGTTGGAGGACACGCGATTTGATGTCTTCGATTTCCTGCGCGGTCAAGCCTCTCCAATGCACAGCGACACCGCCGGGCTTAAGTTCTATTTGCCGCTCCAAGCCATCGGTCCTCAAAGAGGTGGCTGCCATGAGAAGTCCCATTTGCTGATCGTGGGGCAGAACGCCGAGTTCATAACTGCCGTCGGGTTTGAGGCGCTCCAAGCCATGGCTTCCCCAGATTTCTGGGTGGGGATGGACGCCGCTTAGTAACAGAAGTTCGCGGGCGGGGCGTCCACTGATGAGGACCACACGCGTTCCCTCCGCCATGATGCGCGCCAGCAGATCGGGGACTTCGGGATAGGGAAAAGCAAGATTGCGGTCGGCGGAAAAAGGAGCCAGAGTCCCGTCATAGTCGAGGAGAAGAACACGAGCGGAAGCCGACCTGAGGCGGTCCAGAAAAGACCCGTAACTGATTTGACGCTCGAGTGCCTTCATTGCGGGCTCCTGACTGCTCCTGACCCAGCAACCGACAACAAGAAAGCGATACCCGGCGCGAAGTGGCGAAGAATTCAGCCCCGTCAAAATTGAACTGCTCTTAGACCAGCATTCGCAGTTCAGGGCCGGCCAGTAACTGGCCTAACTAGGTGACCGTCCGTCGCAATTACGGCGGAGGTGGAAGAGCGGCCGCATACCCCTATGCTGCCGCAGAATTTCGAAGAACTAGTATCATTTTACCACGAAAAATGTACCGAAAAATACGCAGAAGTGCATGATTGAGCAGCAACTCAGGTCCAGCGAAACCAACGCAGGGCGAGCACAAACGAGACACCGCCCCACAGAATAAGCACCAGCAGACGGCCGGACTGCGAAGCGAGCGATGCGCCTTGCAGGATCGTGGCGCGTAAGGCGTCATTGAGCGCCGTCAGCGGCAATGCTCTGATGAAAGGATGCACGATGGCGGGAAAACGCTCATAAGAGAAAAAGACGCCGGAAAAAATCCACATAGGCATCATTACGAGGTTAATCAGCCCGCTGACACTCTCAATCTTCTGCGCGCGACTGGCCGTGAGCAGGCCCAGGCCACCGAAAGCAACGGCACCAATCGCTCCCAGCAATAGGATCGTAAGTATGGATCCGAGCACCCGCATATGAAACACGAGCACTCCGAACCCGAGCAGCAGTGCCACTTCAATGATCATGAGCACCAAGCGACTGCTGGTAAGCGCGAGCAAAAAATCGCTGCGTCGCATCGGGGTAGCTACGAAGCGTTTGAGCAGCTTGCGTTGGCGCATGTCCACCAAAGCGAATCCGATTCCCCACATTCCAGAGTTCATCAAGTTCATCCCTAACAGTCCTGGGATGAGGAAATCGATGTAGCGTGAGCCGGGCTCGGTGGAAGTCACGGCGGTGGTGGGAAGTGGGTCCGTACGGCCCGCGGCAGTTTGCAGCGCGTCGTCTACCTCCGCCCGGGAAAGGACGCTTTCGGGACGCGAAGGATCGTAATGATAACGGAAGCCACCGTTGGTATCTGGCTCCACCACCAGATCGTATTTTCCTAGACGGAAACCTTGGAGAGCGAGCGATTGGTTGAGCACTTCAGCACGGATGGAAGACTTCCTAGACTCGAGGAGCGCCATCGCCTTATCCGCGCCAGGACCTTCGACAATCGCAATCGAGGTGACGTCGGCAGGCTTATTCCGGAAGGCGATGCCCAAGCCTAGCGCAAGAAGTAACGGAAAGATGAAGACCCAGAAAATCACTTCCGGTTCACGTTTGAGTTCTTTCATCCGCGCCATGAGCAGATGACTGAAGCCTGACCAGCGGCCGTTGCACGTCGGCGGGGCGGGAATGACGTGACGTTCCGTTGGCGGAGTCTGTTGTGACACAGTCATTGATGCATCTCCGGGACCGTGGCGCTACCACTGCCGGGCTGCGTTCGGCCTGGACGGGCGAGGGCGCCCGTCCCCACATAGTTATTGCCGGGCCGCTTCATTCTTCTCTCAAGTGGCGGCCGGTGAGGCGGACGAAGACGTCTTCCAGGCTGGCCTGTCGCGTGGTGAGGTGCAAAAGTTGAGAACCCTGGTTGTGGACAGCATCCAGCAGAGCGGGAATGGTTCGGTGGGGCTCGCGCACGTTCAAGCAAACCAGGCCGTCGTCGTGACGGGCCGAGTCCACCCCTGGGAGCGCGCGCCATCCGTCAAGGTTCGCGTCGTCCGAGTTGCCGCCAACGGAAAATTCCACTACATGGTGTCCGCCAAGCCGGTCGATCAGATCGGCGGGTGTGCCTTCGGCGATCACTTGGCCGTGATCAATAATGGCCAGCTGATCGCAAAGGCGCTCGGCCTCGTCCATGTAATGGGTTGTAAGCAATACTGTGCCGCCATTTCGTTGAAAGGCGCGAATGATATCCCAGAGTTGACGCCGGCTCTGCGGATCGAGGCCGGTCGTCGGCTCGTCGAGAAAAAGAACTCTCGGATTTCCCACGAGAGCAGTAGCAACGGCCAGGCGCTGGCGCTGCCCGCCGGACAGCTTTCCTACCCATGCGTCGGCTTTTTCGTTGAGCTGGAGGTCGGTCAATACATCGTCTGACGAGCGAGGCTCCCGATAAAAGCTCGAAAAGAGTTCGATGGTCTCGCGAACTGTGAGTTTTTCCGAAAGACGCGTTTCCTGCAAAGAGATGCCCAGCCACTCGCGCAGTTCTCGCGCGTTCGTCTGCCAATCGTGACCAAGGATCGTGACCTTCCCGGAAGTAGGCTCCAGCAATCCTTCGAGGATTTCAATGGTCGTGGTCTTCCCTGCACCATTAGGACCGAGCAAACCAAAGCATTCTCCAGTTTCGATTTCCAGGTTCAGGCCGCGGACCGCTTCAACTTTTCCGTCGTAGGTTTTGCGCAGGTCACGACATTGGATTGCAACTGGCACCGGGAAATTTTACCGTAAGGAGTGGTTCGAGGGGTCGGAGCTCTCCGGTCAGTCGGACTCTGACGGCTTCCCGCGATATGAAGCAGGTAACACCGAGTGGCGTGGCGACGGCATGGGAGTCTTTCCTTTCACATCATGCCAGAGGATCGCATTGAGCACTGCAGAATTCACTGCATCCGGACGGGAGAAGTCCATCTTGGCGGATTCTTCTGCACCTTGCCCCCGTTTTGGATTGATTTGATAGATCAGTTCATTATCGCGGTTGCGCCAGTCCGCACTGAATGGTGGCTGGTTGCCGGCACCGGAAAATAGGGGAGCCATGACCGGCGCGTACGCGTCGTTCTGGTTCATTGGCGGCAAGCCGAGCAAGGTCTCCAGAGTGTGAACCATATTTACGGTGGTGTAGAAGCTATGGTCCACAAACGCACGCTCGATCGCACCGGGTGAGTACTTGCAGATGACGAAGGCGATGGAACTGTGAGCATCAACATGATCTGCGCCGTCCTGAGCGTCGTCCTCAATCACAAGAATCGCAGTGTCATCCCAATAAGGGCTGTGCGAGACGGCTTCGACTACGCGACCGAAAGCGAGATCATTGTCAGCCACCGAGGCGGCCGGACGCGGATGTCCGGCGCTCGTCCCATGCGTGTGATCATCGGGCAGATAGAGTAAGACAAAGTTGGGTAATTCGGTTCCCTTCCCTTCCTTACGCGCGCGAACAAAACCGTCGAACTCGTTAAGAAATTCGTCGACGCGAAGCTGATCAGGATAATCGGTGTTGAAGTCTGGATAGTTGGGATCGAAATGGTCACGCAACACAGCCTTGGTGGGCTTCATACGCCTCATCACAGGAACAGGCCACGGCCAGGGACTAGGCGAACCACGTGGCTGCCCAACATTCGGTGGCAGCGGTTCTCCCGTCTTAATCACAGGACGTGGACATTCCGCTTCGAGGGACGAAGGAGTCCCTTCTTTCGAAGATGTGGGGCCTTTTCGCGGGACCTTGCACCATACCGCAGTCACAAACTCGCCGTAATCGCGGTAGCTCAGGCCATGGCTTGATGCGTTATCCCAGATGTAGCCGGTGGAAGGAGCATCGACATCAGGTTCACCATGCTCAAGGGGGAATTCGTCGGCGACAGTTCCTTGAAAGTCATAGGTGCGCTCTTTGCCGCGATATGCGATTTGCCAAGTCTTTTCGTTGTAGTCGCTGGTAATAGCGGCGGTGGTCCATTCATGGCCGTCGCCAGAGACTTCTCCGCTATCGTAAAAGTTGTCGAGCACGCCAAATTGCAATGCCAGCTTGTGCTCGTTGGGAGTGATGTCGTCCCCGTAAAGAGTAAGCGAAGAATCCCCGTTGCCTACTTTCAGGTCGCCGAGCACCTGGTCATACGTGCGATTCTCTTTGATGACGTAGATCACATGGCGAATTGGATTAGAGCCACTACGGAATTGAATGCGTCCCGGATCGGAGTGAAATAGATTGGTTTCCCCGACCTGACGCGTGAGCTCGGGGAGATGTTCCTCCGCCTGGCGAAAGTTTAAACGAGAAATCGAGCCGTAAAGCAGAGTCACGATATAAGGGTGCCTTCGATGACCTTTGCGCTCGAGCTCGTTATCACCATTGTTCGGGCCTGTGCTGCGTCCTTTAGCAGTTGCGATCAGCAGCTCGTCACCGACTGTCGCCAAAGCGCTGGGATACCAATCGGTAGGAATGAAACCCGAAGCTTCATCGGGCGATGGAAATGCGATGCTCTTCTGTGACAGTCTGGCAGTGTCGAATACTGCAACCGCATTAATCGAGGCATCAGCAACGAACAAACGCTTGCCATCGGACGACTGAGCCAGCGCATTGGGATAAGTTCCGGCAAATTCCTGGTTGGGAAGTCGAGTGGAAGAAACGTGGATCATCTCCCCCGATGCGGTATCAACTGTGGCCACGGCGTCGGCGTTCGCCAGTGCAACATAGAGCAGCTTCTCATCGATGCTGAGCAGCATGGCGGTGGGATGAGATCCAGGGGCGGTCTCAGATTTGGGTTGTAAGAGGGAGATCCACCGTTTAACACTCCCCTTCGCCAAGTCGAGTTCGACAACGCTGGAAAGATTCCACAGGCTGCACCAGGCGCGGAGACCATCTCTGGTCACGACCACGGTATAAGGGAAGGATGACGGCACCATTTGATGTTTGCCGAGATCGAACTGCTGCAAGATGTGACCATCGGAGGAATCCAGCAGCACTACGTTATCCGAAAGATTGTTGGCCACCAGCAGCTTGTCTGGGTCGGTGCCCTTCCCCGCGATGACGGCAAGGCCACCGGGATATGGGATTGCGGTTCCGGCGGGCGTATGGCGAAGTCCGTACGCCACGCGCTTGCCACGGGAAATCTTTTGCGGGGGGATCTTTAGAAAACGTTCTGGAGCAACCTTGCCTTGATGAAAGCTATAAACCGCGATGCCATTTCCAGTATCGCCCGGTTTTTCGCCCCTCGGATCGCTGATGGAACCGATAGAGGCATATAAATGGTTCCCGTCGGCACTGAACGCCAGCCCCAGAAAGTAGCTCTGATGCGCATCTTCCGCGAGGCGATCATCGGGAAAATCGGTGACCTGATTACTTTTCAGATCCAGAATCGCGATGGACTGGTGCGCCTGACTTTGCCGCGTGCCATATCCGTCGTTCAACGTCGCGGCGTAGCGATTGTCAGGACTGAGCGCGATAGCGGCCGGAAAACTATTCAGCGATCCCACTCGGCCGAGAGAAGGCACATTTAGCCACTTGCTGGTTGGAAGTGGAAGGTGACGAGATTCTGAGGAATCATTCGCCGAAAACAAACTGACTCCAGCGATGGAGAGCAGCAGAGCGGCTAGACAAGAGAATTTTCTCAAACTCTTCCTCTTCTCAAAAACATCCCAAAACTTTAGAAGCGTAGCACTCAAGCCAAGTTTGCGGGAAGGATGTCGGTGAAACGGACGCGTCACATTTAGGGCCACTCGGTCCGGTTCGGTCAGCGACGTATCAGATTAGATGCATCGAGAGCCCACTTACGTTTGACGCTGTCTCCCTCTGTCTTTACACTCAAGTCGTAAGCGTGCGATCCAGTCCTAGTCTTGGATTGATGAGGATCTAATCCTCGCACGATCGAAAGGCAAAGTGAGTCCCACCGAAACCAAGAGCAACACCAAGCGCGAGATCGAGGTTGAGGTTCCACCCGAGGAAGTGGCTCGCGAGACCGAGGCGTTAATTCAGAAATATCAGAAAGTGGCTCGGCTTCCAGGTTTCCGGCGTGGGCATGTGCCCCCCTCCATTATCCGGCAGCGCTTCGCGGCAGACATCAAGAATGATGTGGTAGACGCACTAGTACCACGATACTTCCGCAAAGAGACCGACAAACTCGGCCTGATTCCAGTCTCCCAGCCGCGCGTAACTGATTTGCATGTGCACGAGGGCGAGCCGCTCCGATTCAAGGCAAGTTTTGAAGTAATGCCGACGATCAGACCCGAGGGCTACAAAGAGCTGCGTGCTGACAAGCCTGCCGTTTCGGTTACGGATGAAGAAGTGGAAGAGTCATTGAATAGCGTGCGGGAGCAGCACGCTGCCTTTACTTCGGTCGAAGGTCGTCCGCTTGCGGAAGGTGATTTTGCCCAAGTCTCGCTCGATGGTCAGCCCAAAGATGGGGAAGGCCAACCGGTGCACATGGACGACATCCTGGTAGAGATTGGCGGCAAGAACACGATGCCGGAATTCAATGAAAACCTGCGCGGCGTTCCGGCTGGCGAAGAGCGCAGTTTTGACGTGAATTATCCCGCGGATTCCGCCGACAAAAGGCTTGCGGGAAAGACGTTCAAGTACACCGTCAAGGTGCTATCGATAAAACAGAAAAGCCTACCCGAATTGAACGATCAATTTGCCAAAGAGTTGGGAGAGTTCGCCAACCTGGATGAAGTCAAGCAACGCATTCGTGAGGGAATGGAAGAAGAGCGCAAGCACGCGGCTGAGCACGAAGCCAAGGATAAGCTGGTGGCGGAACTCGTGAAGCGCAACGACTTCGAAGTACCGGAAGCGCTGGTAGAGCGGCAAATTGATATCCGGCTGGAGCGCGGGTTGCGGGCGCTGGCAGCTCAGGGAATGCGCGCTGAAGATATCAAGAAGATGGATTTCAACCGTCTGCGTGCCGGTCAACGGGATCAGGCGCTTCAGGAAGTGAAGGCTTCGCTGTTGCTGGACAAGATCGCGGAGGAGGAAAAAATCGACGTCAGCGACGAGGAAATCGATCGGGAGGTCGAAGCGCTGGCCAAGCAGTCAAAACAAACGTCGGAAGCTATTCGAGCTCGTTTGACACGTGATGGTGCGCTCGATAGAATCCGAAATAGAATCCGCAACGAAAAGACCCTCGATTTTTTGTATCACCAGTCTGCGTAAGCGGACCACTTCGACCCTCCCCCACAGGCCAGGTTCTTTGGGGCAGGAGTGTGGCAGGTGAATGTGAAAGATGCACAGATGATGTTAGTGCCCATGGTCATCGAACAGACCGGGCGAGGTGAGCGGGCGTATGACATTTATTCCCGGTTGTTGCGGGACAACATCATTTTTATCGGCACGCCGATTGACGACAACATTGCCAATCTGGTGATTGCCCAGATGCTGTTTTTGGCGCAGGAAGACCCGGAAAAGGACATTCAGCTCTATGTCAATTCCCCCGGAGGGTCGATTACTGCCGGTATGGCGATCTACGATACGATGCAGTATGTTAAGAACGACGTCACTACAATATGTATCGGTCAGGCGGCGAGCATGGCAGCTCTGCTACTAGCAGCGGGAGAGCCGAAAAAGAGGCTGGCTTTGCCCAACTCGCGAATTCTGATCCATCAACCTTCGATGGGAGGACTTTCGGGCCAGGCGACCGATATTGATATTCATGCCCGGGAAATCTTGCGTATGCGGGAGATCACGAACCAACTGCTGGCCAAGCACAGCGGTCAGAAGCTTGAAAAAGTAGAAAAAGATGTGGAACGCGACTTCATTATGAACGCGCAACAAGCAAAAGAGTACGGAATCATAGACGATATCATCTACAAGACGAGATAAGGGTATGATCGGATTTTCGCCGATCAACTTCCAAGAAGTCTCGGCGGAAAAAGGTTCTTCGAGCGTACGACGGCTCGGGAGCCAGGGCTAATTCAAGGAGTACAGCTGAGTGAAAAATAGGACCGGCACCGAGGAGATGTTGCGCTGTTCGTTCTGCCATAAATCGCAGGACGCAGTGGCCAAGCTGATTTCGTCCCCCAGCGATTATCCGCGAGCCTACATTTGCGATGAGTGCGTAGCGGTCTGTAATTCGATCTTGGAAGATGACCGTACCGCCACTCCGCCCGCCACCACACCCAACCAGCTTCCAAAACCGCAGGAAGTTAAGACCTTCCTCGATGAGTATGTGATCGGCCAGGAACAAACCAAGAAAAAGCTGGCCGTGGCGGTTTACAACCATTACAAGCGAATCTACATGAACCGTCAGCGCGGCGACGGGGTGGAACTGGCCAAATCGAACATCATGCTCATCGGCCCCACGGGCACCGGTAAGACGCTGCTGGCGCAAACCCTGGCCCGCATGCTGGACGTCCCATTCGCCATTGTGGACGCGACCACGCTGACTGAGGCGGGATATGTCGGCGAGGATGTAGAAAACATCATCCTCAAACTGCTCCAGTCCGCCGACGGCGACGTAGGCCGCACCCAGACTGGCATTATCTATATCGATGAAGTCGACAAGATTGGGCGGAAAGACGAGAACCCCTCCATCACTCGCGACGTTTCCGGCGAGGGTGTCCAGCAGGCGCTTTTGAAGATCCTTGAAGGGACTATCGCGAATGTGCCTCCGCAGGGTGGGCGCAAGCATCCCCACCAGGAATTCACGCCAGTCGATACCACCAACATTCTGTTCATCTGTGGTGGCGCATTTGTTGGTCTGGAGAAGATCATTGGGCGGCGTGTGGGCAAAAAGTCTCTGGGCTTCAAGGCCAACGAAGAAGGCGAAAAAGAAGACGCGGCGCCAACTAACCGCAAGCGTAGTTTCGAGCTTCTAAGTGATGTGCAGCCCGAAGATCTGATCAAGTTTGGGTTGATCCCCGAGTTTGTGGGGCGCTTGCCGGTGGTCGGAGTGCTCGAAGACCTGGATGAGGCTGCGCTGATTGAGATTCTCACGCGTCCAAAGAATGCGATTATCAAACAATACCAGCGGCTGTTTGAATTCGAGAATGTACGACTGAAGTTTAGCGAGGAAGCTTTGAGAGCGATTTCACGTCAGGCTATGGCCCGAAAGGTTGGCGCCCGCGGCTTGCGTATGATCCTGGAAGAGCTAATGCTCGATCTCATGTTCCACCTCCCCAGCCAGAAGAAAGTCAAGGAATTCGAGGTGACACGCGAGATGGTGGAGAAGCGGAACGCTACTCTGGCCATGATGGAGAAAGCGGGTTGAAACCGCTGATAAGCGCGGGTTGTGCAGGTACAATCTATAACAAGGTTTCCGAACCCGGAGTTTGGAGAAACTCGTGACCACACCCAAAGAGAAATTCGAAACTAAAAAACTTCCCATGATGCCCATTCGGGATGTGGTCATCTTCCCCTACATGATGACTCCGTTTGTGGTGGGCCGGGAATCGAGCGTGCATGCGCTGGAAGAGGCGTTGGCGGCAGACAAAAAGATCTTCCTTGCCACTCAACACGATGCCAGTGTGGACGAACCCAAGCCCAACGAGATTTATCAGGTGGGCACGATTGTCAACATTGTTCAGAGTCTCAAACTGCCGGACGGGAATATTAAAGTATTGGTTGAAGGCATCGAGCGTGGCAAGATTCTTCAAATCGGTGAAACCGATGGCTACATGCAAGTTTCGGTGCGAGTGGCACGCTACACGACAGAGACCAGTCCGCAGATTGAAACCGGCATGCAGCGGGTCACGTCCCTGTTTGAGCAATACGTGAAGCTTTGCCAGTCGCTCAACTACGAAACCATGATCGCGGCGGTGCGCATGGAGGATCCGGCCAAATTGACGGACACCATCGCGGCGAACCTGCAGCTTTCCATCGAAGAAAAGCAGGAACTGCTGGAAATCTTCGATCCCGCCGAACGCTTGAGCCGTATCGGCGACGTGCTGGACATCGAGATCGAAAAGCTGAACATGGACCGCACCATCCAGTCGCGGGTGAAGCGGCAAATGGAGCGGGCACAGAAAGAGTACTACCTTAACGAAAAGATCAAAGCTATCCAGAAGGAATTGGGGCGCGGGGAAAAGAGCGAATTTGACGAGTTGAAGAAAAAGATCGATGGCGCCGGCATGACCAAGGAAGTGCGTGACAAGGCCATCCAGGAGTTGAAGAAGCTTGAGGCCATGCCTCCGATGTCCGCTGAGTCTACAGTTTCGCGCAATTATTTGGACTGGCTGCTGGCAGTGCCCTGGAAAAAACGGTCCAAGGAAATCCGCAACATAAGCCGCGCGGAAAAAATTCTGAACGAAGATCATTATGGGCTGGAGAAGATCAAGGAACGCATCCTTGAATTTCTGGCGGTACGGCAGTTGGTTAAAAATCCTAAAGGCTCGATCTTGTGCTTTGTTGGACCCCCAGGAGTCGGTAAGACTTCATTGGGCATGTCCATTGCCAAGGCTACCGGACGCAAGTTTGTTCGGATGTCGCTGGGTGGAGTGCGCGATGAAGCTGAGATCCGCGGCCATCGCCGGACTTATATCGGCGCTCTGCCAGGGCAGATCATTCAGATGATGAAAAAGTCCGGGACCAAGAACCCGGTGTTCATGCTGGATGAAGT
>Ga0137377_10000676_pt1 | contig 21496 bp, 25 predicted proteins | sample SagtaG_22_FD_104815 | JGI IMG/M metagenome (GOLD analysis project Ga0137377, IMG submission 104815) | Vadose zone soil microbial communities from Sagehorn Ranch, Mendocino, California, USA - Sage2_L_40_16 metaG | ecosystem: Environmental > Terrestrial > Soil > Vadose zone | place: USA... | reverse complement strand
CCGTGTCCACGCGCACCGGCACGCCCAGAACATGACATCAGCCACACGCGATCCAGCGCTCGCACCCCCGCGCGGCATCTGCCCAGGTCACACCTCCAGTCGCCTTAAGTTCGTGGTGTTGGGGGAGTAGGCCGCCTAGCGCTGTCGGCGATCTTCCATCAAGCGTGCCGCCCATAAGGGTCCTGCGGCGACCCGCTTCAAGCGGACCGTCAAGACCGGGCCACAGTGGCCGAGGAGCTTGGCGCGACATGGTGAGCGTGCGCAGGCGCCACGAAGGAAACCCTGCCTTGCTCCGCAGGTCAAGTCACGAGGTGAGCAGGCAGTTGAGGATGGTTACCAGGGTGTCCAGCGCAAAGCCCATCCAGAACCAGAACCAGAACACTCCCCAGGCGATTGTGGCGGTGACGGGGTTGAAGGCAGCCAAAAAAGCCCCTGCGACAACGATGACCATACCGATGGCCCACCAGCCGAATTTGTTCCACATGCAGCTCCAGAAGCCTGCTACGCTAAACTCCGGTGACACCACGCCAGCGTCTTCCGCAGCCTGGGTGGATAGGGCATTGAGCCGGTCGTAAATCGCCCTTGGCTCGAAGTTTGGAATACGGTCGGAGATTGTCTGGCGTACGTCGTCCGTGCTGGACTGCAGACTCAGACCGTAGCTGGCCAGAGTCGCTTCGGGTGAAGGGCTGAACGGGGTTGACGGGAGGCGTCCGGCCAACTCGGGCCAGTTAATGGGTGTGCCGCTGCCCTGCCCTAGACGGGACCCTTTATGGTTCTGCGCTTCCGTGATCACGGCGTTCGCAAGGTTGGGCATGTGCTGCTGCAGGAATTGACGCAGACTGCCCTCGTCGAGGACAGGCTCGGTCGATCCGGGGATGGCGCGGCCTAAGTGGTCCAGCCCGCGGGCCATCTCGACCAACTTGGGCTGAAGATCGGGCTCGATTCGGCCTGCTGGTATGTCGTGCGCGATCATATCTTCTAGAGATCGTGTTGTACTCATATGCTTCCCCAGTCGCTGGAAGATTAGGAGGAATGACGACCAGCCATGCTGGTTTTCCCGAAAGATCGACGATGGAGCACCCGGACTGCCAGCTTCGTCCCCGGGAACTCATTATTCACGCGCTGAGCCCTAGCCGCACCCCACAAGCGGCCCAAGTATGCGCCGGCCGGCGAAGGTTGTCAATGAGCCTTTTTCATCCTGATCTTGGCCTTCCAGGCGTACGGGCTGATCACGGACGGCGTTTCGGCTCCACGGCGAAACCCCTGGTAGGCGAAGCGATCGCCAAGATCTTCATCATCCGCACCAGGGCTTCGGCGCTTTCTACCGTGCCGCGCAGGCGTTGTCTTGCTCAACCCCTGCGTATGTCGCCGGGGTCATCCGGCGTTACCGCGGGCAATCGGCTCGTGCTGGCGCAAGGTCAACCCGGGAGGCAGGACCTGCTGGTCCTGGCTGGGTCCCACCATCCGGGTGGGGCGTGGTCGGTTTCGGCTTGTTTGGGTTCGATGTGTTCGTCTTGGCTGCAGTGGGCGAAGGGGCCGGTTCGGCCCAGCAGGATGGGGAGCTGGTGGTCGAGGTGGTCGCGGAGCCAGGTGGCGATGCCGGTGGCGGGTTGCAGGCGGAGGGCTTCCCAGGTGTGCCAGAGGGCGGTGAGCCGGGTGATGGCTTCGGCGTGGCGCCACCATTGGCGGCACCAGCGGTATTCGCCGCCGAGGGGGCGGCGGAAGGTGGGCAGGAACTGGCGGGTCACCCAGTCCTCAACGCGTCATAGCGCGGCTGAGGTGGCAAATCCTCTCCACCGCTGGCCGGCCCGGCGCTGGCGACAGGCGTGCTCATGACACAACCCCCTCTCCCGGATGGCGGTCCCGGCCGGCTGCGCCCTGCCCAGCCACCGTGCCGCGGACGCCGCACTCAAAGGGTGTGTCGCGCTGCTGGTGGGCGCGCCGCATGGCGTCCTCGGCGCGGCCGATGGCGCCGCTGATCCAGGCGGCGTCCGGCCCCTGGTACCAGGGCCGCAGGTCCAGCAGCGCGGGCCGGGCGCCGGTGGCGAGCAGCAGGGCGGCGCCGGGGGGCAGTGCGCGGATGTCGGCGGGCTGCAGGATGTCCTGGCGGCGCAGGGAGATTTGTTCGCTGGCGCGGCCGTCGCCGTAGCTGGCGGAGCGGACAGGTACGTCGTGCTGGCCGACCAGGGTGGCGAGGTCGCGGACCAGGCGGGGGTCATCGATGCCCGCGCCGATGAGCTTCTTGGTGGCGGCGCCCCACAGGGCAGCCATGCCGGGTTCGCCCCAGACGGCGACGCCCTGGGAGTAGGACTGCAAGATGGTGACCGGGATCATGCCGCGCGATCCGAGGTGGGAGCACAGGTCCGGCAGGTCGGCGATGCGGCAGATGTTGGCGGCCTCATCCAAGATGAGCACCATCGGCGGGTCCAGCCGCCCGCCGGCGCGTTCGGCGTGGCGCCGCCCGGCCCGCATCGCGGCATCGGTAAGCGCCGCGATCAGTGGGGCGGCGGCGGCCCGCGCCTCGGTCAGCAAATACAAGGTGTCACCGGAACAGGCGAACGACGCCGGGTCGAACGCGGGCAGCGCCCGCGCGGCTGGTGGGGTGACCCAGGGCAGGATTTCCTCGTCGTGCAGGCATTTCGCCGCGGTCCGCGCCGTCTGGTAGATGCCGTCGCGGGTTTCGGGAGCGCCGTACTGGGCGCCGCGCAGCGAGGACCCGAGCGCGCGGAACCCGGCCGCGGCGAGCAGGTCGGCGGGGGTGGGGGTGGCGGTGTCATCCAGCCAGCGGGACACGTCGCGCAGCGCCCGCCACAGCTCGTCCATCACCCCCAGCCGCTGGTGTTACCCCGACGCCATTGCCTGGCGAGACCCGTCTGCTGGAGGCGCCGCCGCCGGGACGGCCCACAGCCGCCAGCGCGGGTTGTGGGTTTTTTGTGGGGATCATGGAATGCGGACGCTCACGTCCTGGCATGCCGGTTTCCTCTCCTGCTGCGCATCCGCACAGGTGAGAGGGCTTTCGATGTCCCGGGAGACGTGGAGCCGGTGAGCGGAATCGAACCGCTGACCTGCCGTTTACAAGACGGCTGCTCTGCCTGCTGAGCTACACCGGCGGGAGACTTGCTGCATGGTAGCCCACCCTGGCCCTGACGTGCGCATCCGCACTCTGACCTGCGGGGTCTGCCGTCGGTGCGGCGGCCCGCCATAGGTGTCAGCGGCACCGATGGCCGCCGGTCGTCCGTCAGCCGTGACTGGTGTCGATGACACAGTCGGGGGCTAGCAACTGTTGCCGATAGTTTCATTGAATCTCATCGAACGTGCGTACTAGTCTGTGGTGTGGAGTTGTCAGAGTGGGCTGATCGTGAGGGTGTCCATTATCAGACGGCGTGGCGGTGGCTCCGTGATGGGCAGCTTCCGGTTCCGGGGGTGCGGACACCGCCGGGACAATCCTTGTCGAGGTCCCGCGACGGGAGGCCGGTCAGGGGCGCACCGTGGTCTACTCGCGGGTGTCGTCCCACGACCAGCGGGCCGACCTGGACCGCCAGGGCGCCAGGCTCACCGGGCGGCCGGCAACGGCCTGACGGTGGGCGAGGTGGTGGTGGAGGTCGGCTCGGGGATGAACGGGAAACGCCGCAAGCTGGCGAGAGTGCTGGCCGATCCGGCAGCTGGAACGATCGTGGTGAAGCATCGGGACCGGCTGGCACGGTTCGGAGTGGAGCATCTGGAAGCGGCCCTGTCGGCGCCGGGACGCCGTGTGGTGGTGGTCGACGATGGCGAGGTGGACGACGACCTGGTCAGGGACATACCGAAGTGCTCACCAGCTTCTGCGCTCGGCTGTATGGGCGTCGTGGCGCGCGCAACCGGGCGGTCAAGGCGCTCGGATGCGCGAAGCGTAATGTCGGGCCGGCGGCCGTGTCGCCGCCTGGTGGGAGCGTGTAGGGCGATGCTGGTCCATCAGGCGTTCCGGTTCGAGCTGGACCCGAATGACCGTGCCCGCTCCGCGCTGGCCCGCCATGCGGGGGCGGCCCGGTATGCCTTCAACTGGGGCCTCGCCGTGGTCCAAGAGCGCCTGGATGCACGCCGGGTGCTCACAGCCCTGGCGGTCCGCCAGGGGGCAACTGCGGAGGAGGCCGGGCGTGGGCGACCGGTGTGGCCGGGCACATCCCCTGGTCGCTGCCGGCGTTGCGGCGAGAGTGGAACCAAGCGAAGTACCAGGTGGCCCCCGTGGTGGGCCGAGAACTCCAAGGAGGCGTACAACACCGGCCTCGACAGCCTGGCCCGTGCCGTGACAGGGTTCTTCGATTCCTGTTCGGGCGCCCGCCGGGGTGGCCGGGTCGGCTGGCCCAGCCGCAAGAGGCGCCACCGTGCCGCCCGCTCCGACGGCATCCGCAAGCTGACCACCCGGCTGGCCCGCACCCATGCGGTGGTCGTGGTCGAGGACCTGAAGGTGGCCGGCATGACCGCCACCGCCAAGGGCTCCGGCCGCCGGCGGGCCAAGGCCGGCCTGAACCGGGCCATCCTCGACACCGCCCCCGGCGAACTGCACCGCCAGCTCGCCTACAAGACCACCTGGTACGGCTCCGCGCTGGTCGCCGCCGGCCGGTGGTACCCGTCGTCCAAGACCTGCTCTCGATGCAAGACGGTGAAACCCAAACTGTCCCTCGCCGAGGGCACCTACCGCTGCGGCACTTGCGGCCTGGTCATCGACCGTGACTGCAACGCCGCGCTCAACCTGGCCTCCCCCGTCCAGGCCACCATCCAGGAACCGCCAGTGGAGGCGGGAACCCGCCGGACATCATCCCGGCGTACGCGCAGGCAGAGGAGAGGTACATGGCCACGGCCTGGTGCTCCTCGGCGAACTGCGAAGACAGCACCGGACACGCTCCGGGTCAGACTGCCACCGCCGCCGAGCAATCGACGGCTGCGTGAGACGGACGTTGATGGATCACGCAACGGGTTCCAGATCGCACACCCGCGGCGGCGGGCAGAGGGCTATGAGGAACACCGTGCGCTACGTGCCACGTCTAACCCAGCGGATTCACAGCCACTTGCAGAATCCTGCTTTGACTGGTTACGTTTGACACCTGCTGCCCATGTCCGGGCAATCAGGACGAGGCTTGGAGTTGTCGGAACAGGTCAGGAGAAGGTTCTTCGTGTGCGGCTCGTTTGAGGCTGTAGTATTCGACTTCTACAATACGCTCGTCGAAATCGACAGCTATGAACTCACGACCGCGCAGGCGCTGGCGAAGCTGGGCTATCATTGTCCGGACATTGTCGCGCACATGTGGTCCAGCGATGCTTTTGACGGACAGACACACCCGGCTGGAGACGGCTATGATGCCTGGCTCATCAATCGGTTCATCCAGCTCTGCCGAGACTCCGGCGTCGCTGAGGAAGAAGCACCGAACATCGCGAAGATTCTATACGACATGGATACGTCATGTACCGTGCGTCCCCTGGCACACGCTGAAGAAACGATGCGCTTGGCCCGCAATCTTGGTCTGCGCGTCGGCCTATGTTCGAACTGGGACTACGACATTATGCCATATCTGGCTAGCGTGGGTCTAAACGACTTCGACGCGGTGATCACGTCACGGGACGTCGGTGCTCGCAAACCACATCGCGCGCCGTTCGAGGCCGTGGCAGGTGCCCTTTCGATTCCCGCCAGGTCGGTCGTGTTCGTCGGCGACAGCCTGAATGCCGATATCACTGGTGCGATGCACGCCGGTATGGGTGCGATGTGGATCAGTGGCTCCAGCAGGGTCCTCCTACCCGGACGACTCTGGCAGGTGCGCGACCTCAAGGAGGTCGGCCGGCGTCTCCATTCGCTTCAGTACCGACCTGGCCGATGACGCCAGACTACCCCCCGCGCCCCGGCGTCTACCATGCGGTTCACAGCCAGGTACCGTTCATTGCACCCATCGGAGGTGATCAGGTATGCGGCTTCTCACGTGCAGTAATAGTGCACCCCGTCTCGCACCAGACGGTGGCGCACTGAAACTTTCCCCAGCCGTACCTGGTGGTCTTGTGCCAATCCTGGCTGCGCTACTTCAGGAAGTGGGCGGCCATTGGGTATTCACGGCCCCAGAAGGACTTGAACGAATATCTACGTACCAGTCATCCTCGACGGGAGAAGGGCCGTCATGGCATGCACTTTCTATTGATAAACGCCTCATCGATCAACAGCGCGAGCCGATCTCGATTCGCACCCTGCTATGGCTGTTCCATTATCTGCACGACACGTCGACAGAGCCATCTTTCGACGACGAGGTCCGGCCAGCCTGGCAAGCGTATTGGAAGATTAACCAAGAGTTCGCTGGCGCCCTTGCGAAGGTTCATGAGAACGCCGATGACGAAGTGGTCCTTGTCAACGACTTCCATCTGATGCTTGTACCGTATCTGTTCTCAACCAAGGTACCGGAGCGAGCGAGCCGGCTGGCCTATTTCCATCACGTTCCTTGGTGCGAGCCCGACTACTTCGGAATACTGCCCGAGTGGATGCGCACCCAGATCCTCGAGAGCCTGCTGTGTTGCGACTTCGTAGGTTTCCATTGCGAACGGTGGGGCAACGCGTTCCTCGCCTGTTGCGACCGTTTCCTGCCTGCCGCAAATGTCACCGATCGTGCAGTTGCCTACCGGGACCACGAAACCGTGGTGACCACCGCCCCCGGCCCGATCGACGCCACCGTGCTCGAAGAACTGAGTAACCAACCAAGGACCGAACAGTGGCGGGAGACGCTCACCCGTCAGGCCGATGGTCGCCGGATCATCACCCGTGTGGACCGACTGGATCTGTGGAAAAACCTTGTCCGGGGTTTCTCGGCCTACGACCTGCTGCTTCGGCGGAACCCCAGTCTCGCCGGGGACTTCTGGTTCTGCGCGATCGTCACGCCTCCGCGGCTGCTGACCGACCGGCACAAACGGTACCAGGCCCTGTGCGAGAACGCCGCGAAAACAATGAACGATCGCTTCAATGCCGGCCGCGAAGCCGTGAGTCTCATATACCCGGATGGCGCCGGAAGCCAGCGGAATCGGGCCGTAGCGGCCCTGGCGCTCGGTTCAGCAACACTCGTGAACCCAACATATGACGGGCTCAATATGGTCGCAAAAGAGGCGGCAGTCGTCAACCCGCGCGCACAGCTTCTGCTTTCGACAAATGCCGGCGCCTACCCCCAGCTAGCGCCGGTCACAACGCCAATACAGCCCTTCGACCTTGTGTCTACCGCAGAGGCTCTCGGACGGGTCATGGACGGCCAAGACACCCGCACACCAGATGAGATCTACGCATGTGTCGCCTCGCTTCGTGAGGAGAGGCCCACAGCATGGCTGCAAGCTATTCTTGCCGGGCCGTAGCAACTGCGACACGAAGCCGTTTCAAACGGAGGACAAAGATCTGGAAGGGGTCCGATGAAGTATCAATACAAGAGGCCATCGGTGCCGTCGCGTTTGGGAATCGGCCCAATGTCCCGAAATGTTCTCGACGCAGCGATTCGAATGGCCTATCGCCATCAGCGCACCGTGATGGTTATCGCTAGCCGGAGCCAGGTAGAACGTGGAGACCTCGGTGGCGGCTACGTCGAAGGATGGTCCACGGAGCAATTCACTGCCTACATACGCAGTCAAGATCCAGCGGGCCTGGTAAGAATCTGCCGAGATCACGGCGGCCCATGGCAGCATCCTAATGAGGTAGCCTCTGGTCTTGACGAAACGGATGCAATGGCCAGCAGCCTTGCGTCGCTGTGTTGCGACATTCGCTCGGGAGTAGAACTGCTCCACATCGATACTTCCCGTGAGGGTGGCGGATCGGCCCGCTTCGAAAGTGCGGTAGATCGCTTAACTACCTTATACGGGGAATGCCAGGAGCTCGCCAATACGTACGGCCGTCAAATAGCCTTCGAGGTCGGGCTGGAGAAGCAGAGCAGCGACCCCGACGATCCCAGCGAGTTTCGCGCGAAGTTGGAATGCATTGTCGGTAGTCTGGCTCGGGAATCGCTCCAGCCGCCCACCTTCGTCGTCGGACAGACCGGCACCAAGGTGGTCGGGACCGAAAATTGTGGTGCGCTGGTCCATGAGCCGCAGGCGGTAGGGAGCGCAATAGGTCAGCTTGCCCAGATTTGTTGGGAGTATGGGCTGGCCCTCAAAGCCCATAACGCCGACTACCTACCTGTGTACGCGATCCGGGAACTGATTCGCAACGGTACCGACGCCGTGAACATCGCGCCCGAGTTCGGGGTGATCGAGACGAGCGCATTCCTCGCTCTGCTGGAGCAAATGCAACTAACCGAGCAACGCGACGATTTCCTGCTGTTGGCGTACGAGTCCGGCGCTTGGCGGAAGTGGTTCGATGATGACGCCTCCGATCTGCAGCGCTCTATAGTAGCTGGGCACTACGTGTTCGCGACGGACGCCTTTCGGGAGATCAAGCAACGGGCAGACGTTGCCTGCCGCAAGCAGACGAGAACAGTCGACAGTGTGCTGGGAGCGGCCTTGGACCGTGCAATGGAGCGTTATGCGGCAGAGATCTGGAACGGTGAACACAGGACCGCACAGTGGACTGCCTGATCTCGCTGCTCGCTGCCGCAGGTGAGTTCTCTGCGGAAGGCGAGCTGAGCGCCGGGAAAGCGCACCTGGCCACGGCTAAGGTGGTGCACAAGCACTGGGGAGAAGAACGATGGCTCGTGTCAGAGGGCAGCGCTTTCGGTTTCAAGCTCATAACGGTGCGTGCGGGAAAGCGGACGAGCCTGCAGTACCACAGGCAGAAAGAAGAGGCCAATCTCGTCCTTTGCGGGGAGGGCCGGCTATACCTCAGCGAGGACATCGACACGCCACTACAGGAGTACGCGCTGGCACCTGGCGAGATCGCGCACATACGGCCCGGTGTGGTACATAGGGTCGAGGCGGTGACGGATCTGGTTATAGTCGAGGTATCAACACCTGAACTGGATGATGTCATCCGGCTCGAGGATGACATGGGGCGCAGCCATGGGCGAATAGAGGCCGAACACCAGGACAAGTGAGCAGATGAACAGCGTCGGGAGGAACCTAAGATTGTGGCGAATCGGCATCCTGTCCGGTACCGGCACGGCCCGCAAGCGAACGATTCCGGCGCTGCTCGGCTCTGAAATGTGCCGGGTGACCGTCGTGCATGGTCGCAACGACGACCAGCTCAAGCTTGCTGTCGGCTCGGCCCCGGAGATCCACATGGCGTCGAGCGAGCGAGAGTTTGCTGAGCTGCGGCATCATTACGACGTTATATATATCGGCTCACCGCCGTTCCTCCATCTGCCCCACATCCAGTTGGCGGTTCAGCTCGGGATGCCAGTCATCTGCGAGAAGCCTCTTGTTACGCAACGGCAACAGCTTGGGCCGCTGCTGAAGCTCATAGGGGATTCGAACATACCCTTTATGGTGGCTCACCATATACGGCATCAGCCCGCTGTGACGGATATTATGGACATCATCAATGCTGGGCGACTCGGATCCCCTATTGCGGCCAGCCTCCAGTGGTGCTTCCAGATGGATCACAGCGCGCCAAACGCACGGTGGAAACTCGACCCTCTGAGCGGCGGCTCGAGTGCGATGTTCGACTGCGGCGTCCATGCGGTTGATTTGGCCGTCTGTCTCTTCGGGGCGCCAGATCGAATCGGTGCCGTTGGGCACCACGTACGAAGCGCTGACGTCCTGGACTCCGTTGTTGCGCTATTGGACTACTCCGGCTTCTCCGTCACGGTTGTCGCGTCGCAATCCGGAAGCTCTGCGGAAAACGACCTGCGGATCACCTTCCCCACATCTGTCCTGCGAGCTGTCGGCCTGCTCGGTGAGAAAGCCGTCCGTACGATCGAAATCGTCGGCGAGTCTGGGGCGAAGAAGCTGACTTACGGGCCAATCAATCTCTATAAGGCTGAGGTGGAGAACTTCTGTCGTTCGCTGGGGACCTCGATCGCCGCTGGCACGACTGTCGCCGATGCCGCACTCACCACCCGTATCCTTTTCGCAGTGGAGGACGCACTACGTACCGGGAGTCTGATCGACCTGTAGTGGCCATAGCGCCGCACCCCACCATGCCATTTGGACTCGGCACTCTCGCCGGCTGCGAGCGCGTGCCGCGCGCTTACCTGATCGAACCCGTTCTAATCACGGGCCGCCGTGATCCTGCTCTTCGCGACGCGCCCGGTTCAGGCTGGTTCGGCCACCGATGTACCGTCACGAACCGATTTCGGATAGTAGAACACCTTAGATGCTCTGTACCCGCGAGGCTGGGCCCTGGATTATCGGAGGCGAGAAAGGCTGTATCATGTCTGTCAGTCACGTCCGTCTGCCCGCAGATCCAGTACTGTATGAGGTCTACGTACGGTCATTCTCCGACTCGAATGGCGACGGTGTTGGTGATATTCGTGGTATTACGTCGAGTCTGGGCTATCTTGAAGACTTGGGTATAGATGGGATCTGGCTTACTCCTATCTTCGAGTCTCCACAGCTTGATTTCGGATATGACGTATCTGATTATTATAAGATCCATAGCGAGTATGGTACTCAGGCCGATATCGAAGAGCTGATTTACGAAGCGCACAAGCGGAACATCTCGGTCGTGCTTGATATCATTCTTGGTCACACCTCTATCGAACATTCCTGGTTCCGTGGGCAACCCGACTGGTATATATGGTCGACATCAATTCCCAATAACTGGCTCTCAGTCTTTGGCGGCTCAGCATGGGCCCATGACGAGGTGGGTGGCTTGTATTATTACCATCGCTTTTATAAAGAGCAACCTAATCTGAACTGGAACAACGCGGATGTCCGTGCGACGTTGCATCAAGTCCTCCAGTTCTGGATCGACAAGGGCGTCGACGGCTTCCGTTTGGATTCGCTGGATGGTCTAGTGGTCGACCCTGAGCTGAGAAACGAGCCGCCTTGCTCACTGGCAATGCTGGAAGGGAGGGAGAACGATACCTGGGCGGAGTTCTGGTCGCTCGACCACATATATACGAGCAACCTCCCACGGGCGGTCGAGGAACTATCGATTATCACGAACATATTCTCGGGCACTTCATTTTTTGTTGAGGCAGACCTGCCGACCGAGAAGTTGAAGGCTTATATGGCCACCGGGGCAAGTGCCTATGCATTCGACTTTATGCGAGCCCCGCTTAATGGAAATACCCTAGCCAAGATCGTCGATGGCGCGGGCATGGACGGATCGCTCGCGTGGGCGCTTTCAAATCACGACCAGCCGCGTTTGGTGAGTCGGTGGGGACGTGCGCTTGCCGGCGTGGCCGCCACCTTGCTTCTGTCGCTTCCCGGTTGCTCCTTCATTTATCAAGGCGAGGAGATCGGAATGGTAGACGGTGCGGGTGGCCCCATCGTTTTCGATCGAAGCGGCCGCGATTCCGTAAGGCATCCAATGCAGTGGACGGCGACCGGTGGCTTCACGACCGGGGTTCCGTGGCTTCCGATGTCGGATCCTGACAGATGCAACGTATCCGATCAGCTAGGGCGCCCCGGCTCGATGCTTGAGACGTACCGGGCGCTCATTCGGATGCGCAGGAGTTTGAGTGGGATAGTGGAAGTTATTTATTCGGACGATAACAGGCTGGCGTTTCGGCGGGGAAACGCGACCGTCGATCTCAACCTAGGGGAAGCCCCCGTCGATATTTGCGGTTCCGGAAAAGTAGTTTTTGCGACGGATCCCCGGCAGCGTTCTGGCGTCCTCAGTGGTCGTTCTGCCGTGATTTTGGACTTTCCCGGGTGTTGTTAGGGTATCCCAGCTATAGCGGCACCGTCGAGACAGGTGTTGGAGCTGAAGTCATTCGTGAACAACATCCGCGTCTCGCTGGAGAGATCCTTCTCGAGGATAGATCGCACCCTGTCGCCGTAGCCAGGTACATGGAACGTCCCTCCGTGTCCCACCACAATGGTGTCATCCCACTCCCGGAGGAGGCCCAAAGCCTTGGCCATCCCCTTCACAATGTGGGCGGTCACCAAAGCCGAACTTTCATACAGGCGCAGCGCCAGTTCATCACCGGCAAGGTAGGCGGCGGCAATCTCCTTGCCGGTTAGTTTCTCTTCTCGCCGCTGAAACCATATATCCTCAATTCCGGCCTTGCTTGCCCCCACCCTTTCCAAGCAAACATATGTCGCTCCGAGAAGCCCGCACGGCCTCTGCTGGCCAAAAGAATTGAGATCGCCTTCGGCTGGAATATGGCCAGCCTCGGTCGCGTAAATAGCGCCGTCTTTCAACACCGCGCCACCAATACCGCTGCCATTGATGACATAGATAACATGCCTTGCCGCGGGATAGCGCCGCACCGCCTCTAGTGATGCGGCCATAACGCCCGCCTCGGCATCATTAACGAGAGTCATCTGCGAATGGAGATTTGCAAAGTCCCCATTATACCGCAATTGAAAGTCTCGCATAAATACAGGAATGTTGACGCCGGCTAGGACTTTCGATCCTTGTATTGGCCCAGCGTACGATACCCCGATCGGCAGCAGCCGCGTGCGCGCCAGAGCCGATACCTTCTCTAGCACGTCGATATAGCCGGCACCGGCAGTGCCTTCCTTGACTAGCGGTTTTCCCTCTTGAATCAAGGTGCCCTGGCGGACGTTATAAGATGTTGCTATTAGCTTGTCACCGCCAATATCGATTGCGACTACGCCTGCCCCGCGAGTTGCGCTCAAAGTGTGGAGAGTAGCGTGCGGATCGAAGCTGCGGGTCCGGATTGCTCGCAGCGATTCGATGGTAAACTTAGCTATCTGCGAATCAATTAGTTTTGGAACCACCATATCGGCCAGCAAACAACGTGACCCTCGATAGGTAACACGGGCACTGTCATCCGGTTCATGGCTGACCATGCTGTTGCACCTCGCTAAAGGTTATCATCGGCCGTCGTCCATGGTCGTCAGACGGAGAGAGGCCGCCGCTGTGAACTTCGCGGCAGGCTCGTTGTTCGCAGCATGGATGGCGGGTTCCAAGCCTACTAGAGGCTGGCGACGCAATTTCACCGCTCTCTGTCGTGTCATGACTTCGCGGGACGGTTGCCGGAAGGCCGCCGGTGCGAAGGAGCAGTTTCATCAATATGTGCAACGCTTGGTGGCGCGCTGGCCGCAATGGACGCACGGGCACTTTCGGGAGAAGGTTCCTTCTTGCCGGGCGTGGGCGGTGACACAGCGACCTGCCGCTCCTTCTTTGTTGTAGTATGGGTGGGAACTCGTTCTAGGACGATATAACCCAGACTAAGTCCTATAATTGTATAGCTCCCCAATGTGGCCCACTCGCCGGCGGAACCATAGCTCCGGTGTGCGTAAGTGATCGCTATGAAGCTTGTAGCGAAGTAATAAGCTGCGATGAGCAAATAGAAAGCATACACCAGGTAAGTGTCAACGAGGCGATTATGTACCGCTCCCATATGTGTGTCGGGATGTGACTCAAGCCAAGCTTCCCAGCCCTCATCGCCCATCATCTGGGGTTCAATTCTTGTTCTGATGTAGCGCCCGCAGCGCATTATGCTATTCCATTGGTTGAGGTATAATAGGGCAATAACTACCACCATCATTGGCAGGGTCATCAGAATGGGGGTTGCTGCATAATGTCCGACGATGCCAACGAGAATGGGTACCAGGGTCGCACCGCCCACCATTATTTGAAAAGAGCGGTTAAGGCTGTCCTCGATTTCCTTCCGCAGGGTTAGGTATTGCAGCTCCTGAAACCTGACCTTGTCCACGGAGCCTCCCCTGGGCCGTTGCGGCAAGCCTGCTGGCGCCGGACGTCATACGCTCTCCCGAGCGCCCTCCCGCCGGCAACATGGATGGAGCCCCCGAAGCTGCGTCCTCCCGACACACCCAGGCGGGGTAACCAGATCCCCGCCAGGACCTGACGCCTCCACCGGCTGGGACGCCCGAAAGCCCCCTGAGGATGACATCATGGCTCGTTTCTCGATCACCGAGACCCATCCTCCGTGCGATATGTTACCTTTCGGGCGATTTCAGGGTGTTGATCAATGGCTTCAGGTAGGACAATATACCGCTTCGGTTAGTATGCGCCCACATGTCCGAGAATGCCCGAGAATGCCCGCGGGGTACCCCGGGCTGGGGCTTCCTGGCTAATAACCGGCCGGTGCCAGCGGCTCGCGACATGGGTGGTGCTGCTCGCCGTGCGCGGGGGCAACCGCCTTGGCACCAAACGATCAGTTCGCCGCCAGGTGATTCCACCCAGGATCCCGAACGGCTGCCGCGTTGTGACACGCCCAGCGTAAGCCGTTCGGGATCTTGCTGCCCGTCACCGGTCGCGGGCGGGCGCGGCCCGGTCCGGGTCAGCCGTCCTGAGAGAGGAGGATTGAGGAAGCTGGAGACACCAGATGCCTTCTTGGCCAGGGCTGAGTGATTCGCCGCGAATCGCCGCGGCGAATGCGAAACTCAGCCGGGCTGGCCGATGCCGGCCGTCCTAGTGGGTTCGTGCCGTCACCGGGGCGGGCTCTGGCCGGTCACGAACGGCACGGGCGGCACCCCCGCCGAACGCGATCACCATCCAGATCGCCAGATCGGTGTAGACCGCTACCTGAGCGAAGATGGTCGTCCGGTTCACGCTCGTCAGCAACCACCAGTGAATCTCATACGAGCCGAACACGTACGTGGCAAAGATGATCGCCAATGACAGCACGCCTGCCGTCCACAGCCACGCCGGATTAGCGAGGCCCGCATGTCGCCGGGACCTGCGCAAAAAGACGCATCCGACGACGAGAACCGCGAGCCCGACCGGCGCGACGGCAAGGTGCACCGCCATGGCGCTGGCCGTGGCAGCGGCACGGCTACCCGGTGATTCGGCAGAAGCTGACGCGAAGAACGCGTCCCGGACGCCGATGGCGCGCACCAGCGCGGCCCAGGCCAGCCCGGGCAACGCCGGCACCACGACGAACGCGGCGCGTACGGCCCACGTCCGCGCGGCCGGCCAGACGGCCACGCCGCGACGCCGCGCGGGATCCGGGCCAGCGCGGCCGGCAGGCGCCCCGAGGCGCCCAGACCGAGGCCGAATCCGAGGCCACAGCCGCGTCAGCGGACGGTACCGGAGGGCGATCAGGACCAGCAGCACGAGGCCTACCGCGAGCCCTTCGTTCTTGGTCAGGGTGGCAACCGCGGCGCAGATCCAGGCGACGGCGAGCGACTGGGTGTTCCTCGGCAGGACCAGGCCCCACACGACCGCGCCCATGGCGGCCGCCGACCACAGCAGATCCGCGTACCCCCCGACCGAGTAGTAGCACTCGGTGACGGAAAAACCCACCAGGCAGACCACGCCGGCCGCGGCCACCGCGGCCATACGCGGCAGCGCCCGGCCCTTGCTGGCAACGGCCGCGACACCCGCGCCGACAACCCCGAGGGCGGTGGCGTTGAGAAACGCCGTCACCTGGACGGCCACGCGAAGATCATTATGCCCGGCGAGGGCGAGGGCCAGCGCACCTGCGGCGGGCACGAGCGGCGGGTAATCCGGGTTGGAGAATCTGTAGGCGGCGTTCTGCAGGCCCGCGAGCAGCTCGCGGTGCCCGCCGGACACCAGCGACGTATGGGTCAGCCAGATTACGTTGCCGTCGTACCCGATTATCCCTGTCCGCAGGCCGATCAGGGGAACAGCCATCGCGCCGAGCAGGACGGCCACCATGACGATGGACCACGTCCATGGTGGACCGGCGGGGCTCGGGGACCGTCGCGGCGCGATGAACCACCACGCCACCACCGCTGCGTTGGCCATCGCCGCCGCCAGCAGATACCACGGCACGAACGACCCGCCGACGCCGAGTTCAGGCTCGGCGGCCACCGCCGCCAGGCCGGCCCCGATCAGCGGGGCGAGGAACACCGCCACCGCCCAGCTCCGGGCCACCGCGAGAGCAGGCAGGAGGCCGGGCAGGCCCAGCCCCGCGAGCACGGCGAACAGCGCCCTGCTCACCCGCGCCGGACCCTCAGCGATAGCCCCGAACAGGCCTGCCCGGGCACCAGCGAAAGCGTCCAGCGCGCAGTGGCGGGGTTCGGCTGCGGTACCGCCCACAAGGTCGACAATTCGGCCAGTCGCTGAGCGTCGTACACATCCCGGTCGGCAATGAAGACGGCGGCACCCTTCGGCAGCTGCGACCGTATGGCGTGATAGATGCACGCTTGCTGGCGGTCGAACCTCGCCCACGCCTCGGTCGACCCTCGATTGAGCTCCCCGGCGGTGGACGTTAAGCCATGGTTCACAATCAACCCAAAGGTCACAGCGGCTGCGCAGATGATCACCACGCAGGCGATGCGGGTCACAACTTGACGTTCACCGCCCCGTCGGCGGGAGTTTGGGTAAGAATTCATGGATACAGCCTGCTGCCGCAATCGCCTGCTCGCTGGTCGGAATAGCCGGTAGCCGGAATATGTTCGTCGATCCATCGTGAAGCCTAGCCACTGCCCGGCTGGTCACGTGAGGTAGCCGGGTCAGTGTGTGGGCCGCGGTCACTGCGAGAAAGGGGCGCTCTGTCTGATGGCAGAGACAGTCGTGATCACAGGCGGGGCGGGTTTCCTCGGTTCGCATCTGTCGCAGCGGTTGCTCGCCGACGGCTGTTCGGTGATCTGCCTGGACAACTTCTGCACAGGTACGCAGGACAACATCGCACACCTGATCGAGGATCCCGCGTTCCGGCTGATCCGCTACGACGTGACCGAATACCTCCACGTGGGCGGGCGGGTAGACGCGGTCCTGCACTTCGCCTCACCGGCGAGCCCGGTCGACTACCTCGAACTGCCCATCGAGACGCTGAAGGTCGGCTCCATCGGAACCATGCACGCGCTGGGGCTCGCCCGCGACAAAGGCGCCCGCTTCCTGCTTGCGTCGACTTCCGAGGTGTACGGCGATCCGCTGGTCCACCCGCAGGGCGAGGATTACTGGGGCAACGTCAACCCGGTTGGTCCCCGCGGTGTCTACGACGAGGCGAAACGCTTCTCCGAGGCATTAGCGGTCGCCTACCGCAAGAACCACGGCGTGGACACCAAGATTGTCCGGATCTTCAATACCTACGGCCCGCGGATGCGCCCGAAGGACGGCCGTGCGATCCCGGCGTTCACCTACCAGGCACTGCGGGGCGAGCCGATCACCGTTTCCGGCGACGGCAGCCAGACCCGGTCCGTGTGCTACGTCGACGACATGGTCGAGGGCATCGTGCGGATGCTGTGGTCGCCGCATCCCGGCCCGGTGAACCTGGGCAACCCGAACGAGTTGACCGTCCTGGATCTGGCGGAGACGATCCGCCGGATGACGGGGTCGCGGTCGCCGATCACCTTTGTGCCGCGTCCCCAGGACGATCCCATGGTGCGGCAGCCCCGGATCGATCTCGCCAAACAGCTCCTCGGCTGGAAACCGGAGGTGGGCTTGCAGGACGGCCTGGCACGCACCATCGCGTGGTTCCGGGCGCACGCGGAGCTGACCTGACCGCCCGGCCGCGCACCTGACCGTCTCGGCGGCGTGCTGACCTGGCCCACGCGGCAGTACCCGACCTGGCCCGCGGCGCAGCCCTGCCCGCAGGCCACGTACAGACAGGAAGAGAGCGGGATGACCCGTACGTTGCGGCTTTCGATTCTGATGCCGGTCTACAACGAGGCCGACACCGTCCAGAGCGCGATCAAGCGCGTGCTCGACACGAGTTTCCCCTGCCCGGTCGAGCTCGTAGTGGTCGATGACGCGAGCACGGACGGGACGTCCGCGATCATCGATGGCCTGCACGACGAGCGGCTGACCAAGCTCCGGCACCCGGTGAACCGCGGCAAGGGAGCGGCCGTCCGGACCGCGGCGGACGCCGCTACCGGTGACTATGTCGTTCCCTTCGACGCGGACCTGGAGTACCAGCCGGAAGAGATCCCGAAGCTTCTGCAGCCCGTGCTGCACGGCGAGGCGGAGGTGGTGTTCGGCAACCGGACGTTCGGCAGCCACTCGGCGTACTCCTTCTGGTACGTGATGGGCAACAAGGGCGTGACGACCGCGGCGAACATCCTGTTCAACGCCTATATCGGCGACCTGGAGACCTGCTTCAAGCTCATGCCCCTCGACCTCTACCGCAGCCTGAACATCGTCTCGGACGGCTTCGGCATGGAAGCCGAGGTCACCGGCAAGCTGCTGGCCCGCAGGATCCGCCCGTTCGAGGTGCCGGTCACCTACCGTGCGCGCAGCCGCGAAGCGGGCAAGAAGATCACCTGGCGCGACGGCGTGCAGGCGCTGTGGATCCTCGCCAGGATCCGCCTGAAGACCCGCGGCCCCGCGAAGGGCCGCTCGGAACCGTAGCCGGTCCGTCAGCCGCGGTTCCGCCTGCTCGCCACCTGATAAAGAGCGATCCCGGCCGCGACGCCGGCGTTCAAAGACTCCGTCGCTGAGGCGACCGGAATCCGCATGAGCAGATCGCACCGCTCCGCGGTGAGCCGGGAAAGGCCGCGTCCCTCCGAGCCCACGACGAGCACCAGGGGGCCGTCGGCTACCTCCATGTCGGCCACGTCGGTGCCGCCACGCACGTCGAGCCCGGCCACGAACAGCCCCGCCTCCTGGTAGTCGCCAAGTGCCCGCACCAGATTGGCCGCGCGTGCGACCGGCAGGTGCGCGAACGCGCCCGCGGAAACCTTCCACGCCGAAGCGGTGACGCCCGCCGAACGCCGTGCCGGGATGACAAGCCCGTGCGCGCCGAAGGCGGCGGCCGACCGCGCGACCGCCCCGAGGTTGCGCGGGTCCGTCACCCCGTCCAGCGCCACGATCAGGGGCGCCACGCCGGCGTCTGCGGCGCGGGCGGTCAGGTCGCCTGGATGCGCGTACTCGTGCGGCGGCACCCGCAAGGCCAGGCCCTGGTGCAGGGCGCCGTCGGTAAGCCGGTCAAGCTCGGCGCGGCCGGCCTCGACCACCGGTACGCCGGCATCCGCCGCGATCCTGATCGCCTCGGCGACCCGGTCGTCGGGCTCCATGCGGTGCGCGACGTAGAGCGCGGACGTGGGCACCGCGGCGCGCAGCGACTCGAGCACCGCATTACGGCCCGCTACCAGCTCAGGCCCGTCGGACGCCCGCCCAGACCCCACCGCACCGCGGCCGCGCGGTGTCTTCCGGCCCACGGCGGCTTTTCCCAAACCTGATTCATAACGGCTGCCGCGGACGCGGCTCCCGCTGGCGCGGGGGGATCCCGGGGGGTCGTCCCCCCGGGGCGGCACGGCATAACGGCTGCCGCGGACGCGGCTCCCGCTGGCGCGGGGGGATCCGGGGGGGCCATCCCCCCGGGGCGGCGCAGCGTCGCCCTGGTCCGCGCTCCGCTTGTCCGCGGCGGCGGCACGCCGTTTCGCCGGGTGACCGGGCCGCAGCTGCGCGGGCGGGGTAGGTCCCTTCCCCTGCAGCCGCCGCTTGCCGTGTCCGCCCGTGCCCTTGCGCCGGGGTCCTGCGGTCATTGTTTCAGCTCCCAACGCGGCCCGTGCGGCGTGTCCTCGACGAGGATTCCCGCGGCCTGCAGGTCGTCGCGGATGGCGTCCGCGGCCGCGTAGTCCTTACGCTCGCGGGCGGCCGCCCGCTGCGCGAGCGCCACGCCCACCAGTGCGTCCACCACGCCGCGCAGATCACCTGCGCTGCCGCCGGCGGGCTGCGCCGCCCAGGGGCCGGCGAACGGGTCGAGGCCGAGAATTCCCAGCATGGCGCGAACCTCGCCCAGCTTGCGGGCAGTCTGTGCGGCGTCGCCCGCGGCCAGCGCGTTGTTGCCTTCGCGCACCGCGTCGTGCACGACCGCGAGCGCCTGCGGAACACCGAGGTCGTCGTTGAGCGCGGCGGCGAACTCCGCGGGCACCGATGACGGCGCCTGCGGCGCGCCGGTCCCGCCCGCGGCGGCGAGCTCCGCGGCGCGCACGGCGAAGCCCTCGATCCGCCGGTAGGCCGCGGCGGCCTCACCCAGCGCTTCCTCGGAGAATTCGATCAGCGACCGGTAGTGTGCCTGGCCCAGGTAATACCGCAGTTCCGGGGGCCGGACCCGGCGCAGCACCTCGCTGACGAGGAGCGAATTGCCCAGGGACTTGCTCATTTTCTCGCCGGCCACGCTGACGAGGCCGTTGTGCATCCAGTAGCGCGCGAAGCCGCAACCCGCCGCGCGTGCCTGTGCGATCTCGTTCTCGTGGTGCGGGAAGACCAGGTCCAGGCCGCCGCCATGGATGTCGAACGTCTCACCGAGATACGACGTGGCCATCGCCGAGCATTCCAGGTGCCAGCCCGGCCTGCCGGGTCCCCACGGTGTCTCCCAGGCGGGCTCACCCGGCTTGGCGCCCTTCCACAGGACGAAGTCACGCGGGTCATGTTTGGCCGCCCCGCCGTCGCTGTCGGCCGCCGCGCGCATATTCTCCAGCCGCTGCCCGGACAGCTCACCGTACTGCGCATACGAGCGCACCTCGAAGTACACGTCGCCCCCGGCGGCGTAGGCGTGCGCGCGCTCGATCAGGCGCCGGATCAGCGCGATCATTTCAGGAATGTGCCCGGTCGCGCGCGGCTCCACGTCGGGCGGCAGGCAGCCGACTGTGTCGTAGGCGTGGGTGAACGCGCGCTGGTTGCGCTCCGCGACCGCCCACCACGGCACGCCCTCCCGCCGGGCCACGTCAATGATCTTGTCGTCGATGTCGGTGACGTTCCTGCAGAACGTCACCTGGTACCCGCTCGCGGCCAGCCACCGCACCAGGATGTCGAAGCAGACCCCGGAACGAAGATGGCCGATGTGCGGCGCTGCCTGCACGGTGGCGCCGCACAGGTACACCGAGACCATGCCCGGCGTTGCCGGCGTGAACTCGCGCACCGCGCGTGCCGCGGTGTCATGAAGACGCAGGCCAGATGTCATCTCGTTCGCTTCTCCACCCCGATCGCCGGCGCTTGCGCGGCGTCGCTCACCGCATACTCGATCCTGGCCGGGCCGCTGCTGGCGCCCGGACGAGGTTACGCAGCACAGGGTATCGGCGCGGTGTCGTCTGGTTGCACCCGCGCCGGCCGGTAGGGGGCGAAGTACACGGTCGCGAGGGTCAGCAGGCCGATCGTCCACCCCACGGCACGCAACGGCAGGTGGCCGTAGCCGACGGCCACGTCGAGAAGCCAGCCGGGTATCCGGCGCGGCCAGGTCTTGGCCCCGCGGTAGTAAGGGCGCGTCGCGAAATAACTCGCTGCTTTCAGTTCCGGACCTCGTTGCTGTGGTACAGGCGCGGCCGGCGGCCGCTCGTCCCGCAACTCTGCCCGCTGCGCACCACATTGGCCCCACCAGCCCCCTGCCCCCCGGGCACAGTCCCGTCCCCGGGGACCCTGAATGTGCCATCGCGGGTTCTGTATGACCCGCGATGGCACATTCACGGTCTCCGCCGGGCAGTCACTGCAAGATCAAATCCGCGTGTTGACGATCTGCGGGTCCTAAGCGGCGAGCTGCTCGTAAGGCTGCGCGCGATAGCCGCCGGGCTCGTGCGTGACCGCCTGCACCTGGCGCGCGAGCAGCCAGAGCCGCGCACGCGCCGG
>Ga0137377_10000673_pt1 | contig 21552 bp, 21 predicted proteins | sample SagtaG_22_FD_104815 | JGI IMG/M metagenome (GOLD analysis project Ga0137377, IMG submission 104815) | Vadose zone soil microbial communities from Sagehorn Ranch, Mendocino, California, USA - Sage2_L_40_16 metaG | ecosystem: Environmental > Terrestrial > Soil > Vadose zone | place: USA... | reverse complement strand
AGTATTCCAGAGGCGCTTGTGCTTAACTGAGAAGCCTCGGCTTACTGGATGCCCCGCATGAAGCGGGGCGCTGCCGCGTCCATCGCATCCCCTGCCCAAAGTCCGTGACGATCGCGATACGCCCCTTCGAGCCGGGACGGCGAATTGTATAGTTTTGATTTGGGTCAAGCCGGAAGGGGATTCTTTTTCTGAACGCGACTGGACAGGCCAGATCACGTTGAACCGCTTCGACAAATTGGTGGAAAGCCGCACGGTTGGAACGACGGCTGCGGAGTGGTAACTCTCCAAGTCGATCCCGTTTCATCGATCACGATTCCACTTAAAAAGTCATTCAGCCAAGGAGAGAGTTCATGCGTATCGCGGTCGTCGGCGCCGGCGGGGTCGGTGGTGGATTTGGCGTGGCGCTGGCCAAGGCGGGGGCCGATGTCACCTTCATCGCGCGCGGCGCGCATCTTGCCGCCATGAAAAGCGCGGGATTGAAAGTCCAGGGCCCGCGCGGCGACACCCATCTGGTGCCGACGCAGGCCACCGACGATCCCGCCAGCATTGCCAAGGTCGATGTCGTGCTGTTTTGCGTCAAGCTCTGGGACGTCGAAAGCGCGGGCGAGACAATCAAGCCGCTGATCGGCCCCGGCACCGCGGTCATTACGCTGCAGAACGGCATCGACGCCCACGAGCGGCTGATCCCGATCCTGGGCGAGAGCGCCGTGATGGGCGGCGTGGCGCAGATCTCCGCCTCGATCACAGCCCCCGGCGTGATCCAGCAGGTCGGCACCTTCATGCGCATGGTCTTCGGCGAGCTCGACGGCAGGCGCAGCAAGCGGGCCGAGGACTTTCTCGCGCTGTGCCAGAAGGGCGGTTTCGATGCGACCCTGAGCGAGCAGATCCTTACCGAGCTCTGGATGAAGTTCATCCTGCTCGCCAGCAATGCCGGCATCATGTCGCTGGCGCGACAGCCGATCGGCCCGCTGCGCGACGATCCCGACCTGCGGCCGATCTTCAAGGCGGCCTACCAGGAAACGATCGATGTCGGCCGCGCCAAGGGCATAGCCCTGCCAGCCGACGCGATCGAGCGGATTCTCGAATTCACCAATCACTTGCCGCCGCCCATGAAGGTTTCGATGGCGCTCGATCTCGATCGCGGCAACCGGCTGGAGGTGCCCTGGCTCAGCGGCAAGGTTGCCGACCTCGGCCACCGGCTCGGCGTGGCCACGCCGACGCACAGCATGATCTATGCGATGCTGAAGCCGTATGCGATGGGGACGAAGGGGTGAGCCGGGACTGGTGGCGGCACGAGGGGGCGGCTTGGCCCAACGGGTCCGCGCAGAGCGCGGCACGATCACAGGCTCCGGCGCAAATCCGCCACTTTATCGTTCGCTAAACGGCGGACTGCGCCACGCTAGAGCGTGATCACTTTTCTTCGAATCGTCATCCCGCGCTATCCTTTTGTTTGAGCATGACCTTTTCGGAAAACCGGTATCCACCCCGCATCAAGTGCGGGGCAGGCATTTTCCGGATCATGTTCTAGTGCACCTTACGCGCGTCCGCGCCGGTAGCTCCGCCTGATGTAGGGGCCGTGTAGCACATCACGCGCCCGTCCGACGGCTCTCACAATCGCGCCGACAATACCGATAAGCGAGAGAGATAAGGCTGTTTCGAAAATCATTTGATTCTCCTGCAATGGACGCATCCTTGCAAAAAAACACCTCGGGCACAGGCCACTTTTGAACACACCGTGCAGAAAACCGGCGAGTGTTCCATTTCAGCCGCGCCATCGGATGTCGCAGTCTTCGTGGAAATGCCAGCGCACCGGAGCATGATGCGACTACATTCAACAGATTCGCAACGGAGGTACGCTCCCTCTCCATTCAACTCCGGTTTACCGGAGTTGGGCATTCGAATTGTCGAAGTCGGACAAATCCGGCTTTGATGAGAGATGAAGCGAATCCGCGGGCCGACCGATTCAATCAACGATACGCGCAAGGCGCGGCCCGATGACAGGCTCCCGCGCAACCCGCCACTTGAGTTCACCAAGCGGCGGATGACGCTTTCGCCTTCGTCCGCAGTCTTTTCCTGCTCTCACGTCAGGTCGATGTCCAAGCCTGGCTGACAGGGAAAAAAGCCCGGTGATAGGCCGGGCCTTATAATGGTTCCCTGGCTCGGAAGACACCCGGAAAAATGTTTTCATCCGATTGGATGAGCTCGCACGGTTAGGGCGGGGTTAGCCAGCCAACGGTGTAACGCTGACCCACCCTACGGCTTCTGACGCATCCGGGCTCCGCTTGCTGCGTCGTCGCAATCGCAGTTCACCGGATTGTGCCGGCAAGCAAGCTGCGCCGGACTCGCTAGGAAGAGCCCGGCGCAGTGACCGTTCATCGTGAGCTCGTCACAACTGGCTGCATCACGTTCCTCACGACATATTCGCCGATCTGACGGCCCATGTCCGTCCCGACGCGGGTCGAGAATCGGTAATGGAAGCCGGACCAGATGCGCGCATTTGCCACCTCATCGGCAAAGGCCGTCATGTTGGTCCAACGGTGAGTGACACCCGGAGCTGTCGGACTGTTCACTGCCACCTCGGGAATATCGCCCGTTCCGAGCGTCGCCGTGACTACCCCTGCGACGCTCGCGCTCAGGATGCAATGGGCACACGGGTATTCCGGGTGCATCGGCGTTTCGGCGATCGGCTGCCAGGTTGAATCGCGATCTGTTGCCGAATTGCCGTCGATATCGCCGTTGCGAATTGCCGTGATGGGTCGCCAGAAATTGTAATGATATTTCGCATCCAACACCGCGATCAATGCGTCGTTGAGCGCAATTGCCCCGTGCGCCATGAATTGCGCGCTCTCGACGACATCCATCTCCTTGGCAATCGCAAGCTGTCGCAGAAACGGATGATATGCGACCGGGCTTGACATAAGCCAGAAGCGGGCAGTCTCGGTCTGCTCGGCCGTTCGCTTCGCGCTCTTCTGTGCGCCATAGTCCTTGATCTCATTAAAGTCCTTCGCCCATTCGACGCTGTCGAGCGCAATCGGCGGGGCTGGCCGGAATTGCGATGGCCTCACCATTGCGAACGGCTTGACCTTGGGCCACATGGGGGCTCGCATGATCGGCGTCGGCACATAGACGCCGGGCGTGGTCCGTGGCCGGTAGTCATCAGGCGCATCGGAGCCGTCGTTCGCCCGCGCCTCCAGGACCTTTGCCGCAACAGCCTCGCCGAGCTTGATCCCCTCCGATTTCGCCGCGCCATCAGGCATCCGCGCAAGATAGCTGGCGAGGTCGCCCGTCATTTGGGCCTTCGTCTTTGCGTCGATTGTCGCCAGGACCGCAGCGGCTGCCGCGGCAGCAGCGGCTTCCTTCGACGTGACAGAATCCGCAGGCAGTTGCACCAGACAGGGTTGGTAACGCCGCTCAATTGAATTGACCGCGTCGAACATCGCGACGTGGACTATTCCCATCATCCGGTAAGCCGCATACGGCGTGTATGGCGATGACGGAATGCTGGCGAGTGGCGCAACGGCATCGATGGCTTTGGCGTCCCAATCGGTGATGACGTTGGCGCGAGCCGACGCAGGGATGGCCACGGCAACCGAGGCCCCGATCAAGGCGGCTGGAAGCGAGCGGCTCACAGTGTGAATCATTGATGCACGCATGTTTTCCTCCATCAATCTTGACACTCTTCGCGTGCGAGCCAGATTTGGGTTTAAGAGAGGGGCTGACGGCCCGGTGGTTTCGCGGTCGCGTAGGCCAGGGCGCCGACGTCACCAGCGGCGGGCCTTCGCCGCTTACCGCATAAGAGTCCGCACGCCATCCGGGTCCCGAAGAATCGGATGTGTTGGTTCGCCGCAGCAGGCGACGCTGGGACCGACCGAATTATGAGCACCAGTAAGTTCGAAACAGTATGAAGCTCTTCACATTGCCAGATTGTTGTTGGCGCTATCACAGTGCCGACCCCTGAAAAGGAGGCCTCGATGTTCGCACCGGAGGACTTCAGCTCGGAAAAATACCGCATCTGTTGGCCAGCAATCTTGGCGGTGCTCGCAGTTCAGCTGATCGTGTTGATCACGCTACTCTTCGCCGTGGCCAATCATACCAGTGTCGTGATCGCTTCATCGACAGACGTTCATGCGAAGTCCTCACAAGATAAGGACTCGCGGAAGTAGCGTGAACGGGTGCGGCTCTTCTCACCGGCTGTTCTTGGCACTTGTCGGATCGGGCTCGACGACCGATCTAAGTCCGCAATCCGACCCAAGCGGACCTATGCCAACGCGGCTGGTTCGAAGCTCGCGCGGCGCTGTTGATTGCGTGACAAAACGAAAACGTTCGCGCGACAGGAGCGCGGCCAAACGATGAATTTCGCGGCTTCGGCTTGCTGATCGGTATTTGGTGCGGGGCAACCATGAGGCTTCGATCGATCCCGACCGCGTCGTTCCTTATTTTCGTTTCTGACAACGGTCGCGACGCATCCTGTCTCGTCACTCGATGAGGCCGATTGCGATCGACGCAAGCTGTGCAATTCAACGAGACGTCATATTCCGTTCATCGTACTGTGACGCAGCTCTGGAAAGTTTTTCGCGCGCATTCATTCCGTTCACTGCCGTTCACTGCGCCGCAGCCCGCCGCATTTTCCAATATTCAACAGGGAGGCAATCTCATGCGTTTGCCAACAACACTCGCTCTGGTGTCCGGCCTCGCTCTATTGGCCACTGGCGCCAGCGCCGTCGCGGAAGATCACGACCGTGATCGCGACGATGTCCGTCGCGTCCAAACCGCGACCCCGATCAAGCATATCGTGGTGATCTTCCAGGAAAACGTTTCGTTCGATCATTATTTCGGAACCTATCCGAAGGCGCTGAATCTTGCCGGCGAAACTCCGTTCGCGGCGAAGAAAGACACGCCAAAGGTCAACAATCTGGTCACGCCGCTCGACGTCAACAACCATTTCGCGCCGCTTGCCGGCATCGATCTGATCAACAACAATCCCAACAACAGTCAGACAGCGCCCAATAACGGCAAGCAGAACGGAACGGCCGCCTCGAACCCGTTCCGCCTCGCGCCATCGCAGGCGCTGACCGCCGACCAGGGCCACAACGAGAGCCCCGAGGAGAGCGCCTACGACAACGGCAAAATGGACGGATTTCCGGCCTGGGTCGGGACCGCCGGTCCGCCGCCGGCGGGGATTGGCAGCAAGGCGCTGGTGATGGGCTATTTCGACGGCAACACCACCACCGCGCTGTGGAATTACGCCCAGCATTTCGCGCTGAACGACAATAATTACACCACGCAGTTCGGCCCCTCGACGCCGGGCGCGATCAACCTGATCTCCGGCCAGACCAACGGCCTCGCTGCGACATTGAACGTGGTCGACGGCTCCAACAATTTGTTGCACGGCACCCACGAGGCCTTCGGCGACGCGGCTCATCTCGTAAGCAACATCACCGAAATCGGCGACGGCGATCCGCTCCTCGACGTGTGCTCGAATCCTTCGCTCGACCAGGTCACGCTGGCCGGCAAGAACATCGGCGACCTCTTGAACGCTAAGGGCATCACCTGGGGGTCGTTCATGGGCGGCTTCGACCTCGGCGTGGTGAACCGCAACGGCACCACCGGCTGCGCGCGCGAAACCGACCCCGCGGCTCCGGGCACGCCGGCCTTTACCTCGGTGGACTACATCCCGCACCACGCCTGGTTCCAATATTATGCGTCGACGCGGAATCCGGGCCATGCCCGTCCGCGTTCGGTCGCAGCGATCGGTCACAGCCTGATCCCGAACACCAACACGCCGGATCCGGCCAACCACAATTACGATATCCACGACTTTTTCGACGCGCTGAAGGCGCACAACTTGCCGGCGGTGAGCTTCCTGAAGGCGCCGGCATTCCAGGACGGGCATGCGGGCTATTCCGACCCGCTCGACGAACAACACTTCCTGGTGCAGGTCATCAACGCCCTGCAGAAGAGCCCGGAATGGTCGGATACCGCGGTGGTCATTCTCTATGACGACTCCGATGGCTGGTACGATCACCAGATGCCACCGGTGGTGAACGCCTCGTTCAATCCCGCCGTCGACACGCTCAACGTGCCCGGGGTCTGCAACACCTCTAACGGCTTCCAGCAGGGCAAGCCGGCGCCGGCACCGATGCTCAACGGCAATTTCGGCCAGCCGGTCTGGGGGCGCTGCGGCTACGGCACCCGCACGCCGCTGTTGGTGATCTCGCCATTCGCCAAGCGCACTATGTCGACCACACGCTCACCGACCAGACCTCGGTGCTGCGTTTCGTCGAGGACAACTGGCTGCACGGTGAGCGCATCCAGCCGGGTGGCTCGTTCGACACCATTGCCGGACCGCTTGATCACATGTTCGACTTCGACGATCGCGACGAGGATCACCCGCGCAAGCTGATCCTCGACGTTGCGACCGGCACCGTGGTCTCGGCCTCGGGCGGCGATCACGATCGCGACTGACCAAACGACCACGTCAAAGCTGCTCAATCCAGTGCTGTGTCCCCGGAGCTTCGGCCCCGGGGGCTTTTTCTTGAACGTCCGCGGGCCGGCCGACTCTGTCGTGACGTTCGATGGCCGGCCATGGACGGGCGGCTCGCCATCGGGAACCTTTTTCGTCAATCTGCATCAAACGACAGGAAACGAGGAAGCCGCGCCATGCCGGTACCACCCGCAAGCGCCGAAAGGCTCGACGACGACCTATTGGTGCAGCGCGCGCGTGGCCAGGACGAGGCTGCCGTACGCGCCATCACGCAACGCTATAATCGCCGCCTGTTCCGCGTGGCGCTCGGCATCTTGCGGGACGATGCCGAAGCCGAAGACGTGGTGCAGGAGACCTATGTCCGCGCCTTCACCGGGCTTGATCATTTTCGCGGGGATTCCGGTTTCGGCACCTGGATCACCCGCATCGCCATGAACGAGGCGCTGGGGCGCCTGCGGAAACGGCGGCCGACCGTCGAATGGGCAAGTTATGGCGAAAATCGCACGCCGGCCGAGGTCATCGATTTTCCTGTTTCCGCCGCCAGCAGGGATCCGGAGCGAATAATGGCGCAAGGTGAAATCCGGGCGGTGCTCGAACGCGCGATCGACGAGCCTCCGGACGCCTTCCGCGCGGTCTTCGTCGCGCGCATCGTCGAAGGCATGACCGTCGAGGAGACGGCGGACCTGTTTGGCCTGCAGACCGAAACGGTGAAAACCAGGCTGCATCGCGCCCGCACCCTGTTGCGCGACGCCTTGGACAAGCAGCTCGGACCCGCGCTCACCAGCACATTTCCATTCGACGGCGAGCGCTGCGAACGGATGACCGAACAGGTCGTGCGCCGCCTCTACAAATAAGCGGGAACCTCTGCAGCGCTTGTGCATCCAACCTTCGTCCACACGCGGCACCGGCTGCGACCCAACGGAGGTTCGACAATGCTTATCCGATTGATGACCGCTCTCGCGGCAGTTGGCCTGATGTCCGGCGCCGCGTTTGCCCAGGCGAAGCTCACCGATCCGCAAATTGCACACATCGCCTACACGGCGGGCCAGCTCGATATCGAGGCCGCCAAGCAGGCGCTGGCGAAATCCAAGAACAAGGACGTGCGCGCCTTCGCCGACGACATGGTGCGGGACCACACCGCGGTGAACAAACAGGCGCTGGCCCTGGTCGATAAGCTCAAGGTCAAGCCGGAAGACAACGCCACCAGCCAGTCCCTGACCAAGCAGGCGGACGCCAAGCGCGCTGACCTCGCCAAGCTCGACGGCGCCGCGTTCGACAAGGCCTATGTCGACAATGAGGTCGCCTACCATAAGACCGTGAACGGCGCGCTCGAGACGCAGCTCATTCCGTCTGCGAATAACGGCGAGCTCAAGAGCCTGCTGCAGACCGGCCTGAAGATTTTCCAGGGCCACGAGCAGCACGCCGAGATGGTTGACGGCAAACTGAAATAGCAAGCTGAAATCACGGGCCCCGCATGATGCCGAGACGAATTTGCCTTGCCATCGTTGCCCTGTCCGGGCTGTCATCCGTCTCGGCGCAAGCGGCCGACATTCAGATCACCATCGACAAGATGGTCTATGCACCGGCCGAGGCCACCGCGAAGGTGGGCGACACGATCGAATGAGTCAACAAGGACATCCTTGCCCATACCGCCACCGCGAAGACCAACGACTGGGACGTGACGATCGCCCCAAACAAGACCGTACGAATGGTGCTCAAGAAATCGGGCGAGGTCGATTATTATTGCAAATTCCATCCCAACATGAACGGGCACGTGACGGTTGGCAATTAGCGCATAAGTCAACACGCGGGCCGTTTGAATTCGGCTCGTCGGCACGCCTCGGATCGCGCACGCTGCGGCCTCCGACCCAACCGGATAGCGGCTTGACCATCTTCGCCGCCGCTTCTACGATTCTCAGGCTTTTTGTTTGAGCATGATCTCCGCGCAAACGCGTTCCGCGTTTGTTAGCTAAGGGAAAACCGGTGCCCACCCCGGATCAAGTCCGGGGCAGGCTTTCGCTCGAAAATGCTCTAGGCCAAGCCAGTCGAGGATTTCAGTGTGAGCATCGAGTTCTTGTTGACGTCGCTGATCGTGGTGGCCTCCCCCGGCACCGGCGTGCCCTACACGCTGGCGGCGGGTCTTTCGCGCGGCGCGCGTGCCAGCGTCATCGCGGCGTTCGCCTGCACACTTGGCATCATCCCGCATATGGCGGCAGCGGTGACAGGCCTCGCCGCGCTGCTCCACACCAGCGCGGTCGCATTCCAGACCCTGAAATACGCAGGCGTTGCCTATCTTCTCTATATGGCCTGGAAAACCCTGCAGGACCATGGTGCGCTCAAGATAGAGAAAGAGATCGAGCCGCGTTCCGTCGGTCAGGTCCTCGTCTCCGGCATCCTGATCAATATCCTCAATCCGAAACTTTCGATTTTCTTCTTCGCGTTTCTGCCGCAGTTCGTGAGCGCCGGCGAACCGAACGCGCTGGGGCGCATGTGTGAGCTGAGCTCGGTCTTCATGCTGCTCACCTTCGTCGTCTTCGTCGGCTATGGTGTTTTCGCTGCCTCGGTCCGAAATCACGTCATCTCGCGACCAAGGGTCTTGATTTGGATGCGCCGCAGTTTCGCGGGCGCGTTTGCCGCCCTCGGCGTCAAGCTCGCGCTGTCGGAGCGTTGATCCTTCGCGGATGTTGCACCCTTCGCCATTTCATTGCTTGTCCCTTGCTCAAGGAGAAAAGATGAGAATGCGTCCCTTTCAGCTCATTGTCGTGGCGCTGTTCGCAGCGTTTCTGCCGTTCGCGGCGCCGGCCAACGCGGCAACGGTGGTCGCTCTGGGCGCCAGCAATACTTACGGGAAGGGCGTCGCGCCCGATCAGAGCTATCCTGCGCAGCTCGAAGCGATATTGCGGGCGCGCGGGTTGAGCGTGACCGTCGTGAACGCCGGCATTAACGGCGACACCACCGAAGGCATGTTGAACCGTTTGGACAGCGCCGTGCCGAACGGGACCCGTGTCGTTATTTTACAGCCGGGAGGAAATGACCGGCGCAAGGGCCGAACCGATCGCACGGCAGAGATTCAGAATAGCCTGCGCGCGCGTGGCATCCGCGTGATCATGCTCGGAAACAACATGTTGCGCGGCTTGCCACACCAGCCCGACGGCATGCATCTGACACCAGATGGCTATCGGATGCTCGCTCAGTCACTCGCGCCTCAAGTCGCGGGCGCGATTGGCCATTAGAGCGCGATGACCTTTCTTTAAATCGTCATCTCGCTCTATCTTTTGTCTGAGCATGATCTTTCGGAAAACCGGTACCCACTTTTCCGGATCATGCTCTAGGCGCCTTCACCTTCTCTGCGCCCGTATGCGCCGCGGCTGAACACGCCGTAATTGCTCGACTTGCGGCCATCGCCATCGGTCGGCGCCGCCGTGAGGCCAAGCCGCAAAAGCTCGCGCACTGCCGCTGCACGGGTTGGCATCCGGTGCTTGAAGCGAAAATCATCAACTACCGTCAACTCCTCCGGAGACAGCAGGATCTGCAGTCGTTCAGCTCGCGTGTCGGTCATGGTTCCACCCATGATAAAAACTGAGTAACCAGCTAATTATGAGCAGCCGGCTTCAGTTCCATCAAACCCTCATGAGGAGCAAGATGAGTAAAATAGTACAATAGAAACAACAGCTTGTTCATTGCACGTTCACCTGGGGGGAGCTAGCTTGACCGCAGTGGAAAGGAGAGAGCCGATGACAAAGGACATCAAGCTTCCCCGCTCCCCCAAGGAACCCCCGCAGCCGAACCGTCCGAGCCATGAGCGCGTGATCGAAGACCTCGACAAATGGGTCAATAGCCCCGGCCTGCAGCCACCCAAGTAAGCGGCCCATCGGGCCGCTTTCCCTTGCAAGCCGCTTTGCAAGCCTCTTTCCCTCGCAAGCCGATGCGATCAGGTTCTTCGTCCGTTCAGGCGCTTCAAGGTTTCCGACGGAAGCTCGCCAAACGCCAATTCGAAGTCCTTGGCGAAATGACTGGGATTCTGGAAGCCGCATTTGTAGGCAATCTGAATGACCGACGGCCCGTCGGCTTGCTCCAGCATCTCGCGCGCGCGGTTCAGCCTGATCTGCTTGGCAAAGGCTGCCGGGGAATAGCCGCGATCTCGCTTGAACTCTCGAAAAAGGCTTCTTGCGCTGACGTTTGCGATCAGGGCCATGGTCTCGATGTCGATCGGCTTGTCCCAATTTGCCTCGATGTATTCTTCGACCTTCCTGACCGCCGATGGCGCGGATCGGGGCGGCTGCCGAAGCAACGAGGTGGTGTAATTGTGCCAGTTGCTCATCAGGAACTTCATGGTCAGCATGCGCTCGGTCTCGGCCGTGACCAGGTCCGATAAATTTTTGCCGCGCGCATTGTAGTCGGACACGAAAAGAAAGACCGAGCGCCGAAGGCTGTTGAGCGCCGGATTGGCCGCGTTGTGGTGAAAGACCAATTCCTTGCTCAAATCCTGACCGAGCGAACACCAAGATAGCGCTTCAGGGCCTTGTACTCGATGCGCAGCACGAGTTGATTGTATTGCTCGAACTCGAGATCGACCGGCGTGAAGGCTGGAATGACGGGGCTCGGAGAGTGAACTGAAATCTCTCCGGACTGAGCTCCCGCAGAAAACCTACCCTTGCCGCTGACCGTGAAGTATTGCCGGACGAAGGAGCCCTCGCCAAAACTCAAGCGTAGCGGGCCTTTGAATTGGGCCCAGATCAGACAGACTTCATTCAGGCGCAGAATGTTGGCGCGGACGCCCGAGCGCTCGACGCCATTTTGGGCGGCCTCGAACCGGGTCGCTCCAAAGAGCCTCGACATGTGGTCGCGGGCTTGCGCGAGATCTCTGGTCGCAAACCCCGGATAGTTGCTCAAGAGGTTGGCACGAATCGGCATCAGCGAAGCGCTATCGAGTTCGAGACCTATGAGCGGCTTAAAGCTTGCGGCTCTTCCGATCGACGCCGGTCAAGCCCAAGGCCGTGTCGAACCGAACATTGATCAAAAGATGCCACAAGGTACAAAAACTGCCAATCGTAAAACGACTGGCGCCATTCGATCGGGGCCTGTTGGAGAGGAGTCGGGGCACAGAAATACCTTGCGCTACTTTCGGAAATGGCCGGCCGGTCGCGAGTGCGGCGCGAGACCGATGACCGACCTCGGCGAGCCGCGCCTTCTCACGCGATGCCGCGCCGTTCTTCGCGATCGCCGGTTTCAGCGCATCCTTGAACGTCGGACGAGACGGATCATCATTCCGCCGCTTCGAGCGCGGCCGAGACCCGCGGCGGCGACATCGGCAGGCTGAAGAAGCGTTTTCCGAGCGCGTTGTGGACGGCGTTGGCGACCGCGGCCATGACGGGCACGAGCGGCACCTCGCCGACACCCTTCACGCCCTGCGGATGCTTCGGGTTCGGCACTTCGACCATCACGGTGTCGAGCATCGGCAGGTCCGAGCAGACCGGCATGCGATAGTCGAGGAAGCCGGGATTATCAACCTTGCCGTCCTTGTTGTAGATGTACTCTTCGTTGAGCGCCCAGCCGATGCCCTGCGCGACGCCGCCCTGCATCTGGCCCTCGACATAGCCCGGATGAATGGCGTGGCCGACGTCCTGCACCGCCGTGTAGCGGACGACGCGCACGATGCCGAGTTCGGCATCCACCTCGACGTCGCAGATGTGCGTGCCAAAGCCGCCCTCCGCGCCTTCGGTGTTGAGCTGCACGCCGGCGCCGATCGGGCCGCCCATCTGCGGCGCCTTGGCCGCCAGATCGGCCAAGGTCAGCGGTTCGAACTGGCCGGCGTTGGGGCTCGCCGGATGCGCCGCGCCGTTTTCCCATTTCACCGCTTCGGGATCGATCTCCCAGATTTTCGCGGCGCGCTCGCGCAGTGTGGTGATGACCTTCTCCGCCGATTGCGTCACCACCATCGCCGAGGCAAACAGCACGCGGCTGCCGCCGGTGAGGTTGGAGAAGCCGACGGTCGCGGTATCGCCGATCAGGACCGAGACGCGGCGGTAGTCGATGCCGAGCAGTTCGGCGCAGATGTTGGCGATCGCGGCGCGCGAGCCGCCGATATCCGGATGGCCTGTCGTGACGACGACGTTGCCGTCCTCGGTGATGTTGACCTGCGCGCTCGATTCGCCGCCGGCGTTGAACCAGAAGCCGGACGCCACGCCCCTGCCTTGTAGCTTTCCTTGTAATTTGCCGAGCGGCGCGCTGTAATGCGGATGCGCTTTCGCCGCCTCCAGCGTCTCGATGTAGCCGATGCGCGGAAACACCGGGCCATGCGCCGCTTTTGTCCCCTGCTTGGCGGCGTTCTTCAGCCGCAGCTCCAGCGGATCCATCTTCAGCGCTTCGGCGAGCTCATCGAGCACGCACTCGACGGCGAAGGCGCCGATCGGCGCGCCCGGTGCGCGGTAGGCCGCGACCTTGGAGCGGTTGGAAAGCACGTCGTAGCCGACCGACAGCACGTTGGGGATATTGTAGGGCGAAAAGCTGCAACCCACCGCGCCGCGGATCGGCGAGCCCGGCAGCGCGCCGGCCTGCAGGTAGAACGTGCCTTGGGCTGCGACGATGGTGCCGTCCTTCTTGGCGCCGATCTTGACCGTACTCTTCGAGCCGGAAGTTGGGCCTGTTGCCCGCATCACCTCCTCGCGGGTCATCACCATCTTCACCGGACGGCCGGATTTTTTCGCAAGCAAGGTCGCGAGCGGCTCGAGATAGACGATGGTCTTGCCGCCGAAGCCGCCGCCGATTTCGGCCGGAATGGCGCGGATGTCGCTCTGCGGAATCCCGGTCAGATACGCCGTCATGGCGCGCACCATGAACTGGCCCTGGCTCGAGCTCCAGATCGTGGTCTTGTTGTCGGGAGCGACGCTGATCAGGCAGGCGTGCGGCTCGATATAGCCCTGGTGTACCGGGCGGGTGGTGAAGCTGCGCTCGATGACGATCTCGGCCTCGGCAAAACCTTGCGCGATGTCGCCCTTCTTGATTTCGAGTCGGCCTGCAATGTTGGAAGGCTTGCCTTCGAACTTGTTGAACTCATGCAGGATCGGCGCATCGGGTTTTAGCGCATCGTCGATCTCGATCGACCACGGCAGCACTTCGTAAGTCACCTCGATCAAGTCGCAGGCTTTCGCCGCGATCGCCTCTGACGTGGCGGCGACCGCCGCGACGGGGTGACCGGGGAACAGCGCCTTTTCGCGCGCCATCACGTTGCGGCACATCCAGCGCATGTCCTGGATGCCGAGCATCACCGACTTGTCGATCGGGAAGTCCACGATATCCCGCGCGGTGACCACCGCCTTCACGCCCGGCAACGCTTCCGCTTTCGACGCGTCGATCGATGTGATGCGCGCGTGCGGATGCGGGCTGCGCTTGATCTTGCCCCAGATCATGCCAGGCATGGTGGTGTCGGCGGCAAATGCCGCGCGGCCCGTGACCTTGTCGGCGCCGTCGGGGCGAATGGTGCGCTGGCCGATCCACTTGTTGTTGGTGACGATGTTCATTGCCAGGACTCCTGAATTCCTTCCCGCATTTCGGTCGCGGTCTCCAGGACCGCGCGGACGATCTTGTCGTAGCCGGTGCACCGGCAGAGATTGCCGGCCAGCCAGAAGCGTACCTCCTCCTCGCTCGGCCGCGGATTCTTCCGCAGCAAGGCGTCGGAAGCGACCAGCATGCCCGAGGTGCAGATGCCACACTGCAGCGCCGCCATTTCCAGGAATTTCTGCTGCAGCGGATGCAGCTTCTCGCCCCGCGCCATGCCTTCGATGGTGTGGAGCTCGTGGCCTTCGGCCTCGGCGGCGAGCATCAAACACGAACAGACCAGCCGATCATCCAGCGTGATACTGCAGGCGCCGCAATCGCCGGACGCGCAGCCCTCCTTCGAGCCGGTCAAGGCCAGCGGCCCGCGCAGCGCGTCGAGCATGGTGTCGTTGGGTTCGCACAGGAACTCCATCGGCTCGCCGTTGATGGTGGTGGAAACATGCAGTTTTGCCATTGTCTTCAATTCCCCAACTTCAATTTTTTTGGGCGCGCTGCGCGGCGATCGCGGCGGTGCGCTTCAGCAGCACGCCGGCAGCCTTGGTGCGGTAAGCAATGGTGCCGCGCTTGTCGTCGATCGGACGGCAGGCGGCGCGACAGGCCTCGGCCGCGGCATCGAGCGCTGTGGCCTCAAGGCGCGAGCCGATCAGCGCCTTCGCCGCCGGCGCGACCAGGAGCACGGTCGGCGCCACCGCGCCAAGCCCGACCCGCGCGGCAGTGCAGACACCATCCTTCAAAGTCAGGCTGACGCCGCAGCCGACCACCGCGATGTCCATTTCGGTGCGCGGAATCATGCGCAGATAGGCGTCGCTTGACCCCTTCGGCCGCGGCGGCAGTACGAAGCTGACAAGAATTTCGCCTGGCAAAAGGTTGGTGCGGCCGGGACCCGCGGGCACCTGCTCCACCAGCATCTCGCGACGCCCGTTCGGGCCCTGCACCGTGACGACGGCGCCGGCCGCGATCATCGCCGGCACGCTGTCGCCCGCCGGGGAGCCGTTGCAGAGGTTGCCGCCTGCCGAGGCACGCCCCTGGACCTGGGTGGAACCGATCAGGTTCACGGCCTCAAGCACGCCGGGCCAGACCCTGCCGAAGCGCGGGTGTTCAGCCAGCACTGCGCCGGGAACGGCGGCGCCGACCCGAAAACCGCCATCGGCGGTTTCCTCGATCGCGGTCATCTCGGCGATTTTCTTGATGTCGACGATCAGGCCCGGCTTCACGCTGCCTGCGCGCATCTGCACGAGCAAATCGGTGCCGCCCGCCAGAATACGCGCAGCACTTCCAGCGGCGGCAAATGCGCCGATCGCTTCATCGAGCGTGTGCGGTGCTAAATATCGGATATCCGTCATGGTCGCTCCGCCATCTCCCTATCTGCTTTCGCGCGGCCCAAGTGAATGCTGAGTGATTGTTGGCTCACCGTTCAGGCCCGCAGTCGAGGGAGATTACACGGGCAAGAAGGATTGGAACAGCCTCCGACGACCGGTTCAAGTGGCATGCTCCTATGCGTCAAGCGCCGTTCCGATTTGATTCCGGAATAAAGCTTGAACTTGAGGCGGTCATGAGGCTGTGGGGCCACTGATGGCACTTTTGCGACGTGTCGGCGCGTCCGCGATGTGGTCGCTATCAGGGGAAAAGCGGAGGTGGCGTGGGCGTGCCGTTTCTGTAGCGAATGCCGAGTAGGCCCGGGGAATTTCACCCCGAGCCCCTCACACAACCGGACTTGACACTCTCGCGTCATCCGGCTCGTGCCAGCGCACGAAGGCTGCCGCCTTCCATTGAACATCGGGTTCTTCCCGTTGCCGGTTGACCCGAGCCAAATGGCGATGGCCCGCTCCCTTCGCTCCGCAGGCATTACACCCGCTTCATCGCTACTACGAAGCAGTCCGCCTCTGCCTGGCGCATCGGTACTTTCGGCTTCGCGTTTGGAGCCGCTTCCGCCTTTTCCCTTAGCATCGCCGATCAGGTTCTCACGTTCCGTACAAGAGCCTGGTTGAGCTTCGCGCCGCCTACATGCCGGATGCCGCTCGGGCAGTCTCAGGACATCCCCCGCTCGCCTCTCTCAACCTTGCCTGCCCGATTCTTGTCCCCGGCGGCGGCACGCTCAAGTGGCATGGCCGCTCGGCCGTTAACAGTCTATTAACCAACGCAGCCTAGCCTGCGGTCATTGTCCGGTCATCAGCCGATTACCGCCCGGTTCGTTCCAGGAGAACAGCCGATGTCTGTCGAGACGTTGACATACGCCGCGCTAGGTGCCCGCCTGAAAATCTCGCGAGAGGCCGCTCGTTCGCTTGCCAAGCGACTGCGGTTGCCGCGCTCACTTTCGGATGATGGCAAAGCCCTGGTGAGCGTTGATCTCATTGAAATACGGCATACGCCCCGGCTACCAGGTAGTCGCCGGGCAGGCAACATCGCCCTACTAGCGGCAAAGATCGAGGCATTGCAGACGGAGATCGCGCGGGTCGAAGCAAGGGCAACCGGTCATCGGACAGATTTCGAGCGCGAGCGTGAGCGTGCCGATCGCCTGATGGTTGAGCTGCTGCAGGCGACTGCCGAGACTATGGCGGCCAAGGAGGCGACGGCACGGCTTGAAGGCGAGGTGGCGACTCTGCGAACCGTTGGCCGAACTGGCGGCTCGATCGACAGCCACGGACAAGCTGCACGTCGACTAGGACTTCTAACTGCGACCCTGGTGGAAGCAGACCGCAGGGCTGGCAAGTAGCAGTCCGTGTCCTCCCATTTCCCCATCTTGGCGGAGCATCGTGAGGTAAAAATGACCAGCATCACCGATATTCGCGAGATGAGGGCACGCATTATCGTGCTTGGGGTCGGCGGCGCCGGCGGCAATGCCGTCAACAACATGATCGCGGCCGGGCTGCAAGGCGTCGACTTCATCGTCGCCAATACCGATGCACAGGCGCTTACCATGTCGAAGGCCAAGCGCCTCATTCAGTTGGGCACTCAGGTGACCGAAGGCCTTGGCGCCGGATCGCAGCCCGAAGTGGGGCGCGCCGCCGCCGAAGAGGCAATCAATGCGATCCGCAATCATTTGACCGGCGCACACATGGTGTTCGTGACTGCCGGCATGGGCGGTGGTACCGGCACCGGCGCAGCGCCCATTATCGCCAAGACCGCACGTGAGCTTGGCATACTCACCATCGGTGTCGTCACCAAGCCATTCCACTTCGAGGGCCAGCGCCGCATGCGCTTTGCCGAAGCCGGCATCGCGGAACTGCTGAAGGTGGTGGACACCCTGCTGATCATCCCCAACCAGAACCTGTTTCGGGTGGCCAACGAGAAGACCACGTTCGCCGATGCCTTCGCCCTGGCTGATCGGGTGCTTTTTTCGGGTGTGGCCTGCATCAGCGATCGCATAGTCAAGGAAGGTCTGGGCAATCTCGATTTTGCTGACGTTCTCGCCGTAATGCGCGAGAAGGGCAAGGCCATGATGGGCAGGGGCGAGGCTTCTGGCGAGAAGCGCGTGCTCGCCGCCGCTGTAGCCGCGATTTCCAATCCATTGATCGAAAACCCCTCGATCAAGCGCGCCAGTGGCCTCATCATTTCCATCACCGGCGGCAAGGACCTGACGTTATTCGAGGTCGACGAAGCTGCTACCCGCATTCGCGAAGAGGCCGACCAGGACGCCAACATCATCGTCGGCGCGTCTTTCGATGAAAGCCTGGAAGGTATCGTCCGCGTCTCGGTGGTGGCGACCGGCATCGATAATCTCGCCCCGGCGCGCCAGACGCACCCAGGGGAAAGCTCACTCACGGAACTCGCCGGCAGGCTAAGCAACGACAGCCGTCGAATCGCCGACCGGATCGAGCGTAGTGCACCGCTGCCGCAACTAGAGAATCCACCGCTACGCCCGACGGCCCGCCACCCTGAAGCGCGACCGGCAAAGCCGATTTCGGAATATGCGCGCGACGCGGCTCCGCAGGGTCTCGATCCGTACGGCCGCTCCTCTCCCGTGCGCAATTCAATCGAGGAAAACATTCTCGATACTCCCGCCTTCCTGCGCCGCAAGGCCAACTGAGCCGTCGCAAGAACAAAGTAGCTCGTTTCCAAGTGGCGGAAGTAGACCGCTGCGACGCGACTTCAAAGAGTCCACCGTCAAAGCTCCGCGCGAATGCAACCCGGCTCCCCGGTCTGGTCCCGCACCCTTCCTCATGCAGAATGCGGAACAGCAAATCGCCGGAAAGCGGAAAACTTTTACAAGCGGTCGAAGTACTGGTCGCGACTCTTCGGGATCGCTGACACTATCGGGAACAGGCCGGAAACAGGGGAGGGGCAACGATTGCAGCTGGGCCGCTCGCTACGCTGCTGTGCTGCGCGCGTTCTCCACTGTTTCTTTTCTTCCCCCCTCCTTGTTGCGAGATAGCCATACTGGAAAACGAAGTAGGCGATCCTTATTGTCTTTTAGCAGCTCGCTCGGCGCCGCATTGGCTAAACACGGGAGATCTAGTGCAGCGTGGCCGAGTCGTACCTCATCGGCGCGTCGGTCCAATTCGCGCAATAAGGGATCAATTACGTTGTCGACTTCGGTCGCAACCGATAATAGAAAACTATCAAGCGTGCGAGCTTCAGGCACGACTGCCGCCGCCATCTCGGTCGCCTCGCAGAGCTTGGCGATAAGAGGTGCAAGCGCGCTGGCTGTTTGTTTTATGCGCTTTTTTATCGCTTCGATTTCGCCCAAAACGCGATCACGTTCCCGCCGGTTTTTTTCCTCAGAAAGGCGGGCTTCGATTTCGTCAATCTGAGCCGTCAGTGTCGTGACCTCGGATGCAAGTGCGTCGCGTTTTTCGCGCGCGCGATCGAGACTGCGGCTGAGATTGTCAACTGAGTCGTTCTCTCCGAACATTTTTTTGCTCCGCGTAGGACAGCCGTAACGCGAACCGCAGCCTGGCAAACGAACAAAAGGTAAGATCGGCGAAAAAGGCATCGACTTCGGTCGCGTCGCAGGGGCTGATCTAATTCTCTCCAGTCGTTCGCATTAGGCGACCGTAGGGTTAACAAGTGATTAATTTTCAACATCTGATGCAGCAGTGGGCCGCCGGACTGCTTCAAATAACCCATCGGATCCATAATGCGCGAGCTTGCGCGAAGGCTCAAACCAAGGGCGTGTGGGCAGCCTTGCAGCGGCAGGAACCGCGTCTGCAACGACGCTCGGCTCGCTTAGTGTGCGCCCTAATGACTGGGTCCAGACGGACCCTCCTACCTATTACGTAAGACCGTACGCATACCCCGGCGCTACTACCGGCGGATAACGCCTATTTCCAGCCCGCTGTTCAAAAGGGCCTCCGGCGGCCCAATTCCTTGCGAACGGTAGCGGCTGAGTTGCCCACTTTATCGACCGCCCTTTGCAACTCGTCCTTTGAGACACCCAGCTCCTTGGCCCAAAACTTTACCTCGTAGTCTTCATCCATGTTGATCTTGCTGCGATCGGCCACGCCCTTTTTCTTTAGGTCGTCCATAATTTGCCTCCCCAAATGAAGCACGACCCCGGCCATGGGATAGGGGGTTTCTAGACCAAGGCCGTGCAGACCACGCTTCCGGGGCATGGCCCGCGAGATCAATGATCAATGCCAAGTTTTGAATGTTGTTCCCAACCGCAACAAACCGCCAGCTCCGGGCTGGGGCATTGGTATTCTCAAGATCTGTCGGACCCCTTAAGGTTGGGGCCAGCGCTGTGCAGCGGATAATCGTGACGCCGGCGCAACCCCAAGCAGCACGTTTGACGTGAAACGACTGGTTCTCTTCGGGCTGGCGATCTATGGCGCGCCGGACTATCGACGCGGAATTTGGTGCTGGCGAGTTTGCCGCGAGCGCTGCATATTGGTGGTCAAGCAGTATCGGTTGTCCATATTTCGCCATACTTTTGCCTTCCACCTTGCCCGAAAGGCATTCTGGGGACCGGGATGGTTGACGCCCGGCGCGCCGCTGTTGGGGGTCAATGGCTCGAACAACGCCGATCGAGGTCGCGTCGATCGTGGCTGCGGTGGCAGTAGCTTCGGCAGTCGCAGCTTGGGTTACGTTCCGCTCCGTTGAGCAGTCACCAAAGGATCAAGAGTCTTTCTTTGGCGCAAGATTTCCCAATCTAGCGGTGCTCCAATCTCCTGCCGGGATCCCATTTCCTTCCGCTGTCGATATCAAGCTTCAAGCAGCCAAGGACCTCCTTGCACAAAAGTTGAGGGACGGAGGTTGGAACGCGTCGGAGCCCGCGGAATCGCCGACCAGGATCGCGGCTACAGTTCCGCTCCCCAAACCGCGGCCTGCCTCAGCGAATCTCGGTCCGCAGCAAAGCGAAGTGACTCAGTCCGACGAGCGGACCCTGCTGCAGAGGCTCGCCGATCTGTTCCGGCCTCGCATGACCCTGGCCTCAATGACTCCGGAAGACGGCTTATCCGGTGGCATGCCCGATTTTGCCTCGCTGGGTTATGATGGTGTTACTGCCGTCTATGACATCTCAGCCCGGACGGTGTACCTGCCAAACGGGCTTCGGCTGGAAGCGCACTCAGGGTTCGGTGATACAAAAGACGATCCGCGCCACGTGACCCAGCGAGACGTTGGAGCGACGCCACCGGCGGTCTATGACCTGAAGCTCCGGGAGCGACCGTTTCATGGCGTCCATGCTCTGCGCATGATTCCGGTGGAAGGAAATACGCTAGGTAGATCGGGATTACTTGCCCATGGCTACATGCTTGGCCCCGAGGGCGACTCCAACGGTTGCGTGTCGATCAGGGACTACGAGAGATTTTTAGCCGCCTTTCAGCGCGGTGAAATCAAGCGTCTCATCGTGGTCTCAAGTGTCGCCGATTTGGCGCGACAGCCTCTGAAATCTTGATTACGCCGTGCCGATTTCCCGGCTAGGGCGCGGGCGCGAGAAGGAGCGGAAGCCCGCCCGTGTAAGGCTGGCATCCGGGCAACGCCTTCGCCTAAGCTAGAGACCGCGCCAATTGTGGTGGGCCCCGTGCGGAGAGCGCCGCGCAACTCAACGTCTAATGAACATCGACCCTGGCGCGCCATCGAGCTTCGAAAGTGTCAGAGTCTTTCGGTGCCCACGCTTGTGAGTCTAATGGATCGCCAGGCTTCTCTGTGACGACGCTCGTAACTTCTCTACTGGAGCCCGGTTGCGCGTATGCCTCCTTAGGCCATTCCAACAATGATTTCGAAAGCATGGGCTTGCCTTCGTACCAGCATTTTCGTCCATCGATGAGACGATAGGACCACCAATGCCCGTTCGGATTTGATGGCATCGCAGCACTGCATTGTTGTTTGGTCTGCGCATTTGCCATCCCAACTGAGAAGAGCGTAACAAAGCAAGCGGCCAAAGCGATTGCAGGAAACTGCTTCCTCATTTGCCCACCTCAGAGACTGGTCGCTGCTGTACCAAATCGGGGCGTTTGAGAACCTCCACCAACTTGTCGGGGATGCACTCATTTTTCTGAGGCCGAGACTGCAGTAGGAGTTGCGCTTCGCTGATCGCATGAAGAGCCAATTGTTGATCAGTCATTGCTTTT
>Ga0137377_10000672_pt1 | contig 21570 bp, 17 predicted proteins | sample SagtaG_22_FD_104815 | JGI IMG/M metagenome (GOLD analysis project Ga0137377, IMG submission 104815) | Vadose zone soil microbial communities from Sagehorn Ranch, Mendocino, California, USA - Sage2_L_40_16 metaG | ecosystem: Environmental > Terrestrial > Soil > Vadose zone | place: USA... | reverse complement strand
TATGTCTTCCGGTTTGCCCTCAAACTGGGAGATTGGTTGATGCAGCCGGCATGTCTCAAATGTGTCAAACTCGGACATCCGCATGCTCCTACTCAGCCGAATGTTGCCCGCCCACTGGTATTGCGAGCTCAAAAATAGAGCCGTCAGAGTCAGATTTGACGAGCCGCAATTTGCCTCTGTGCCTTTCGACAACAGTAGAACAGATAGCGAGCCCCAATCCCATCCCGCCAGATTTCGTCGTGAAGAACGGATCGAATATGCGCTCTCGATCCTCGACAGGAATTCCGGGTCCGGAGTCTTGGACCGACAGCAATACAGTCGAGTGACCGTCGAAACTCGTTGTGACCCGCAGACGTCGTGCTTCAGGGGCCGTGGAGCCCATTGCGTCGATCGCGTTTTTGACGAGATTCAAAAGTACTTGCTGGAGTTGCGTGCCGTCTATATGCACCGCGGGAAGGTTGCCTTCAAACTCTGTAGCGACGGATACTTCGTTGATTTGAAGATCGTATTGCAGCAATCTTAGGACTAGCCGAGCAACATCCTCGACGCCTGTCAGCGCCCTTCGATCAGTCGTCTTTTTCGACAGTTCGCGAATGCTCGAAATGATCGCACCCGCGCGATGGCTTTCGGCCTCTATGTCATTAAGGATGTCGTCCATTTCTTCGAGTTCGGGAAAGTTCGAACGCAGCTGACTGAGGGCTGTACTGGCATTAAGTGCAATAGCTCCCAACGGCGTCCTCAGCTCATGGGCGATAGCGGCTGTGATAGCATCCACGCTCAAAAGCCGGTTGGTTCGTTCGCGTCGTTGCAAAATGGTGGCGCTGGCAAGGCGTGAATACAGGAACATTGTTTCGACGACCAACACGCTCAGCAACATGCAACTTCCGATCAGAACGAAGCAACGAGCCGCGTACCAACCGATGGAAAATCGTACCGAACTGGAGAGGGCAGCGACCAAGAAGTTTGGCATCCAGGCGAGCAAAGTCACCATCAACCATAAATCGAGGATCGTGCGTCTGCGAGCGAATAGCACGGCCAGCGCGGTAGTGTCCCATAGCCAAAGCGCAATGTTGATCTGATTGCCAAACCGCGTTTGCAATCTGATGTCGGTGGTGTAGAAACTGGGGAGATATTCCGTTTTCGCCGTCACGATCCAAGTCAGTCCAGCTATCACCGCAAGTACACAGATAACAGTGGTTACAATGGAAGTCGTTGTCGATCTGTTCGGCAGCGCGGCGATTCCAATCGCATCCTTGGAGAGCGCATAGGCGAGGATCGCTGCCGGAAACGTCGTGTGCCAAAGCACGAACATCCAAGCTGCAGTGTTAGCGTCACCGATCAGACCAGTCGGGGCGTATGCCCCCGGAAAAGCCAGCGTCTGCAAGAACGCGAACGAGCCGCTGAATATGTAACCACTTGCGAGCGCGAGAAGGGCGCGCTGAGGCTGGATCGAAAATTGAGCGAACAGAAGGGTTGCCGTGACAAAATCGGCAACGCTCACGACGGTCTGCAAAACCGGAATGAAGGCATTAACATGGGGCAGCTGTATGCTCGCGAACGGTGCGATAACGGCCGCCGCGACGATCAAAAGGATGACGACCCCGACCGCTACCGCCCGTTGCCCCTCAGTTGCTGGCATCGTTGCGATGACTATTGGGAAATCTTGTCCCTCTTTTTGAACAGAGTCCTCGGCTTCCGCCTCCGATAAGCGGGCCGTTCCAAATTCCGCTTGATGATCTTCCGCCAATTTCATCGGCGTCGTCCCGAGTATTAGGACAATACGTTCAGGCTAGCCCAATCGAAGAGCAAGTGATGCTCCGAACAGCAGCCAGCTTCTGTTCACCCGAAAATCAAAGCATGGCGGGCTCGTCTTCCGCTAGAGCAAACTTCCGAAATGGGTCAGAAGCCGGCATGGCTCACTCGATTCGTCCGCGCCGAAACGCGTCAAAGGGCAACTGCTTGAGCAATGCTCGACAGTTCTATCGCCCCTTTGATAGACTGAACAGGGGCTTTGTCAGGCCTGAGGCTGACGATGTCTGAAGCGATTCTGCGACGAGTCTGGCAAGCCATAAAACGATGGCGCTGGCAGGCCCTGGCTTTGGCGGTGGCGATGCTTTTGGCAATCGCCGTGTTTGGCTGGTTCGGCGTCACCACCCCCGATCGGACAGCAGAGCAGTCATTCATGTCCCGCGCCGAAGCTCGCCATCAGGGCGCGGTAACCGTTCGCGCGGCGGTTTTGACTGACGACGAAAGCCAACGCTACTTCGGTGCGTCTCTGGCCGATCATGGCATTCAGGCCATCTGGCTGGGCGTGGACAACGCCGGTGAACCCCCGTTGGAGTTTCTGCCGATCGTCACCGACCCAGAATACTTTTCGGAAGCAGAGGTGGAGCAGCTTCTTCACGCATGGTGGCGCGGCAGCTCCAATGCGTCCATCAAGGCCGCCGTCGCCGAGGCTCCCATGCCGGATATCATCCCGCAGAGGCAAGCCGCGGCGGGCTTCGTCTTTACGCACCGTGAAGGTGGCTTGAAATTGTTTGGCGTGGGGTTCGAAACCGGCAGTGAGGAACTGCTGTTCAGGTTCGCCGTCCCGGTCCGCGGCGGGTCCTATGCGATCGAGAAGGTTGATTTCAGCAACATCTATCCGCCCGGATCGGTTGAGGATATCGATCTGGCGACGCTGCGCGAAAGGCTGGCGAAGCTACCGTGCTGCACCACCAACAAGAGTGGCACGGATAACGGTGATCCGCTCAATATCGTCGTCGTCGGGCACGGGCTCGACGCACTTTTCTCATTCATCGGGCGGGGATGGAGGCTCGACGAGCCGTTCGATCTTCACAGCGTATATCGAACGATTCAAGCTTTCCTGTTCCGCAGCGAGTATCTCAACGCACCAGTCAGCCCGCTGCATGTTTTCGGACGGCAGCAGGACGTCGCATTGCAAAAGGCGCGCAACACCGTGAGCCTTCGCAATCATCTACGACTGTGGCTCGCGCCGTTCACGGTCGATGGGCAGCAGGTCTGGGTGGGCCAAATCAGCCGCGACATCGGCATCAAGTTGACCACGCAAGTCTGGTATCTGACCACGCATCGAATTAGCCCGGCCGTCGACCAGGACCGCTTCTATCTGCTGCAGGACCTGATCATGTCCGGGGCCGTTTCGCGCTTCGGCTTTGTGCAGGGCGTTGGTGTATCGTCTATGTCCGATCCGCGCGTCAATCTCGGTGGAGACCCATATCTGACCGATGGCCTTCGTCTCGTTGTATTCCTCGGCACGCCGCGACGGGCCTTCGATCAAATCGAGTTTCTCGACTGGGAGCATCCTCGCCCGTAAAGCGACCTCGCCCGGCTCGGCTTCAGCAGGCGCTGGTCGCGATCGTCGCGCGCGGTCATGACCGGAGACGCGCCCGGCGGCGGCTCTCGCATCAGCGAACCAGTTCGGACCTGTCCTCTAGGCTCTTTTGAAGGGCCTTCCTCTCATTGTTCATGGGCAGCCGATTGGAATTTCAGTTGGGAGAGAGGAACTGGGACCGGACCTTCTGACTCGGCCGGTCCGCCGAGTGCTGGCCGACACCATCACCCCGGAACTCGCATCGTCTCACCGCTCAGTCGGCCGGAGTCCGTTGTGGGTCAAACGCGTCATACTGGATGAGCACCCGCCACTTCCGGTCCACCCTCAACAACGGAAGTCAGTGAATGCGCCGGCGGGTAAATTTCGTGCGGCCAGCGAGGCGGGTTGGGGGTCATTGACCTGGCTTGCGCGGCTCTGTCGCGCGACGCTTCTTGGAGGCGAGCGCACGTAGTCGCTCGAATTCCATCAGCAGTATTTGCCTATCGCGAAGACCTGGTGTGTGCCTGGCGGCGATCAGCCGAGAGGCGGCTTCGCTTTCAAGTTGCTCGACTGTCTTGCCCAAATCGCCGAGGCTCTTCATCATCGCGAACCAATTGATCACTGATCAAAAAGCGTCTTTCATCGGACTATCCTGTATTTCCTCGCTGCCTTGCGTCGAGGTTCGCTCCTTCTCCGGCCTGCCCTTTTTTAGGGCCTTGAGCAAAGCGATATGCGCGAACATCACCGGCAAACGGCCTTCGGCGGCCATCAGCAGAAAATGTGTTGCGGTCTGCCACTCCGCGCGTTCTTGCTTTGATTTGGGCAGCGCCTCAACGTAACGCCCGGCATCCAACAGAGTTCGGAGCAGCCGGCCGCCTAGCAACGGAAGCGGTTCATCGAAATGTCGCGACCAATCTGTCATTGACCATACATTGCTTGCGCCGCTCGATCAGCGCCGCGCGCGGCCTTTCTTTCTTTTGGGCTGGCTTGATCTCGATTGTGTGTTCGGCCGCGCTGGCTTGGTTGGTAAGGCATGGCTTGACTTGGTTACACGCCGGCTGATCGATCGAACCAACGTATCAGAAGTCTCGAAGCTGTCGATTCCCCGCCGGGCGCGAGATTTTTCCGAGAATCTTATCAACTCTGATTCTGTGCCGGTCTCAGAGGGACAAACTGAAGGCCGAACAGAAGCATCCCATGAAAGGAAAAGTGCTGGGAGGCCGGCAATGGTAGTCCAGCCAACTCGGTGGTTCTGCGACGAGCCCGATTTATCACCCTGGCTTAAAGCCCTTGAGGACGTGCGTAGAAAGGCGACCCGGGAAGGGTGGTGCTATCAGCACGTCCAGGCAATCATCGTTGCTATTGACCAGTGCGCAGAAGCGGCCACGGGAAACCGGGAGTACTTTTTGAACAAGCCCCACTCAATCGGTGGGAGAAGGAAGAGCGGCGACGTTCCGTGAAAGTAACAGCGAATGTATCTTGATGAACAGGCGCGCGGAGTGACGGCCGCTATGTCCTGCCTGTTCCTTTCGCTTCGATCGCACGTTCTAGCTCTGACGCCAGACTCGCCAGGTGTTGCGCGAGCCGGTCGAACAGTTCCTTCTTCTTCGGATCAGTCGCAAGCTTGCTGATCAACGCGCAATCCACCGCGTCCAGGTGCAGTTTTTCCAAATAGGCCTGCATGTCTTGCATCGCGGCACCGCATAAACAGTACGTCCACTATACATAAGGCCGAGCGATTTAGCTCGCGTCCGTTCCCATAATCAGGCCGCGGCCTTGTCTTCCTTGTCAACGCCTCGCATCACAATCTTGAGCGCGTCATCGGGCAACGGCCTTTGCAGGGACTTCGCCTCGTCCCATGGCGCACGCATCCAAACCTTGTACTCCTCATCGGTCCTCAGGATCACCGGCATCGCCTTCGGATGGATGGGCTTAACCACCGCATTCGGCGCCGTCGTTAGAAGGCCGTACACGAGGTGAGGTCCGGGGATCGGCTTGGCTTTCGTGCCACGGTCCCCCCTGTACTCCGTCCAGATGCCAGCGAACGCGAACAGAGGCCGGTGCTCATTGAGCGCGAACCACACGACGTCTTTCTTTTTGGTCTCCGGGTTCGGCTCCGGCGCGTATTCGGCGAAGCTATTTGCCGGAACAAGGCAGCGGTTCTTAGGCTCCAACCATGCCCGCCAGTGCGGCGAGGAGGTGTTGCGGATGTTCGTGACGGGCGGGCCGGCCGTGCGCGATGGTGGCGGCATTCCCCAGCGCATCATCGCTATCTCGCGGTCGGCACCAGCATTACGGACCACGGGCGCGGGATAGTCCGGAAACACCCCCGGCATCGGCGGCAGATTGCCGACATACCTGTTGATCACCCGGAACAAGGCGCGGATAGCTTCCTGGTTGGTCGTAATCGAATAGAGGTTGCACATCAGTCAAGCCTAACGACGGCGGCCGGCCTCGAGCAACTCTCAACATTGTATTAGAATACCATTGATCTCGCGGCGCTGCGCGGATAGCAAAAATAAATTGGCGGGCTAGCAGATTGGCTGTCGGAACCATGGTTGCTTGTTCGTCTTGAATCCAAGTGTAACTGGAGTTTTTCGTCGATGGCCCCTCGCGCCAACTGGAAAGGCTTCCTGCGCCTTTCGCTCGTCACCTGTCCCGTCGCGCTCTATCCGGCCACTTCCGATTCCGAAAAGATCAGCTTCAACCAGATTAACAGGAATACCGGTCATCGCATCAGATACACGCGCGTGGACGCCGAGACCGGCGAAGAAGTGCCCAACGAGGACATTGTGAAGGGCTTCAAGGTCGACACCGACACCTTCGTCGAGGTGACGAAGGAGGAGCTCGAGAACGTCGCATTGGAATCCACTCGCACCATCGACATAGATGAATTCGTGCAGCGCGAGGAGATTGATCCTCGCTACATCATCCGCCCGTACTATCTCCGTCCGGACGGCAAGGTCGGACACGACGCGTTCGCTGTGATCCGCGAGACCATCCGCGAGATGAACATGGTGGCGATCGGACGAGTGGTTCTGACCAGTCGCGAGCACATCATCGCGCTCGAGCCTATGGACAAGGGCCTGGTCGGCACGCTGCTGCGCTACCCCTACGAGGTCCGATCCGAGGCGGAGTATTTCGACGAGATCCAGGACGTCAAACTCACGAAGGACATGCTCGACCTCGCCAAACACATCGTCAACCAGAAATCGGGACGGTTCGAACCGGAGAAGTTCGAGGATCACTACGAAGCGGCGCTGGTCGACCTCATCAACCAAAAGAGAGCAGGGAAGCCGATCACGGCGAAGGCCCGGCCACGCGGCGAGAACGTCGTCGACCTGATGGAAGCCCTTCGGAAGAGCATCGGTGGCGCCGAACCGGCGAAGTCCTCGAAGAAGCCGCGCAAGGCGGCCGCAGGACAGAAGGAAATGCTGATGCCGATCGAAGGCAAGAAGGCCGCCAAAGACACGGTCGGGAAGAAGGCCAAGCCGCAGCGCAAGTCGGCCTAAACTCCAGGCGGGCACTCCGGGCAGGTATCGCCGATCGAGCCGAGCACGTCGTCAATTGCTCTCACCGCCTGCTCCGGCGAGATGCCGACCGGCGGATTTTCGCGGGCGCACTCGATTGCGCGCTCGCGAGCATGCGGATCGGCGCGGTCCTTCATCCAGCCGTGTTCATCGCACTCACGGATCGCGCCGGCTTCCAGCAGCACGCATCTTGCCCATCCTTCCATCGTCCGGAAGGCGGGCCGCCGCTCCTTCATCACCAGCATCGAGACGCTCCTCCGCAGCGCGATAGAATCCTTCGCGGCCGCCTCGCGTTCCGGGCTGGTAACACAAGGCAGGGATTCGAAATCGGGGGAGCTTTGGCTTTTCCACCTGTTCCGCGTCATGTGCAGAAGACCGGTCGGTACGGCATCGATGGCGCTCCCTAGCGGAACACCAACCCTTTATATTGAATATATATTGAATATTGACACTTTGGACGCATTTCGTGCCCTTTGGCGGGTCTAAAAGTGTCAGATGGCATTGTAGTTTCAGGAGATTTATCGGCCTGTCACGCCGGAGGTCGCGGGTTCGAGCCCATCGCCAACATGGACGCTGAACTGCACCGACGTACCGCCCCCCGGCCGTGCCAGCCGCAATCAGCGGGCCGGCACGTCAGGATTCCGCAGCGCCTGGTTCAGGATCATCGCAAGGCGAACGCCGGCTTTGCTGAGCTGCAGCGACACATCGTCGGTCGCGGTTGAAACGTAGTCGTCCGTAAGCCGGAAAGAGCCATTACGTGCCGGCCGAGCAACGGACGATCAAGCTGCATCCGGTTTACGGCAACGGCGACCCGAACCACGAGAACACGAAGTTCTGGAATGCGACGCCATCAGGGCAGTTTCATTTCACGATGATCTCGCTGGAGACCGCAGAGCAGTTCGAGCTCAACAAGGAATACTACGTACATTACGCCGGCGGATTAAATTCGTCCCACCGCGCCTCCTCCGGACGAATGGCGGGACAGTGTGCGCCCCGTCGAGCCCCGCGAGCATGTCCCTGCTCGCGGGGCCTTATCATCTCAGCCCGCAACGAAAAACCCGCCTTGCCTTCCGTCACGGTCGGGCTTGCGTTTGCCTCTATCGTGCGCGCCTGGGCTTCGCTAGGCTTGAGGCGTCGGCGGCGTATCTTGGGAGGGAGGCGCGCATGAGGGCGATCGGCATCGCGGTATTCGCGGTTTGTTTCCTCGCGGTTGTCTACGCGGCCTTTGATCTGCGCCGCGACCACAGCCAGATCAACCGCATTCGGGAAGAATGCCGGCAGAAACACAGTGATGCTGGCAAAGTCACAGAATGCATTTCCGACTTGGTGCTTCGGCACGCAAGTCGACCGCAGTTGCCGTAAACCCGGACCTATCCACGGCCACGGCGGCGCCTCGCGGGCCCTTTCGTTGTGTCAGCGTAGTGCGAGTTGCGAGCGCGCGCTCTCGGGACTCAGGCGTAGCCCATCGCCTTAACGCAGGTCGCCAAGATCTCTTGCATCTTCTTTTGCGCGGCCTGCGCCTCGGCCTCGCTAGTGAACTCGAATGATGCGATCAGCTGATCATTATCCTGGCGAACCATAAAGCCGTGTCTTTGGCTCATCCAAGCTACATCGTCGACCTTCGGCATAGAGAATCTCCGTTAGGGTTTTCGGTGAAGGTTTGGCGAACAGCGCCGCTCCCCGCATCCGTGAATTTCACGAACGTCCCGGACTCGTGCAGCCACAGCCAGCCGCGATTGATCGCTAGCTTCAGGCCGGCGCCGTATTCGGCCGGCGAGCCGCCCTCCCTTTACAGGAACGGCCCGTTGATCTTCTCGATATGGATGCGGCCGTCCTGCACCGGCTCGACGGAATTGGCGATCTCGAGCAGCTTTCGGGCCGTAGCTTCCGGATCTGAGAACGGTCTGGAATCAACCAATTTCATGCGGCGGCCTATGAGCGGAACGGACGTGAGGGCACGTCGCGATGTCAATCGTTGCGCCGCGGAAACATCGGCATCTGCCGCATCGGCGGGCTAACATCAATAGCGGAAATCAGGCGGTTCCAAAATCGTCAAAAAAAGCGGCGCAAACGGTGTCCCCGCGCTCGCGGGCCCTTTCGTTGTGTCAGCGCAGTGCGAGCCACCACAGGCCGGCGATGCCTGCGATCGTTGCCACGATCTGAAAAGCGCAGCCGAGATCAGCTGTAGATACTGGTCGGCACGCGCTTCGATCGCCGCGTCCGCAAGGTCATGTTCGTTGCGAGGCGCGTCCTTTATTGCCGATGTCGCCTGGTCGTGGGATGCCAGGCCACGCCGTGTTTCGCTGTGCGAAATCAGTCCGGGACTTTTTCCGGGACTTTTGCTCGGTTTCGTCCGTCTTATGTCGGCTTTGATCTGCTAATGTTCTCAGCAAAGCGTGAAGTGCTGAAATCGCCTAGTCGCATAAAAGCCCTTGATTACAGGGCTTTTTCGCTTCGCTTCGTTGGCGGTCCCAGCAGGACTCGAACCTGCAACCCGCGGAGTAGAAATCCGCTACTCTATCCAGTTGAGCTATGGGACCGTCGGGGGTGACCTATCGCAGCGCCTTCATAGCACTGCCAATATGAAAAATCCGCTTTTGCGCCAACCCCTCCAAGCCATTTTGCCGAACCATTTTCCACGGCCTGACGACTAAGCGAGGCGGGGAGGCTATCCTTCGGTTCCCCGGAGGCACTCCATGCTGGGCCGCCGGCTGCCCACCGGCGGTAGCCCAGGTCTTGCCGAGGGTCCTTGCCAAGAGTTGGCCGCGCCATGCCGCATGCGACTTTATGCTACTGTTGTTTGGCCGCCATCAGCCCGTCACCGTTTCGCACTTGTTTGATCAATGCGCGGCGTTCGTCCGCGGCCCAGGGAGTTCCATCATGATCGGTTTGGTTCGCGCCGTAACGGTTTGCGCAACGCTCGTGTTTGGCCTGGTCGCAGCGCAGGCGGCGGACAAGGCCTTCAAGCGCGACGATCTCGCTGACGCCGCGATCAAGCTTGAGGCCCAGATTAAGAGCGAGGCAGGGCCGGTTTCGAAGTCCTCCGCAACCCTGCACGGCGACGCCGATGCCGCCTTCAAGCGCAATGATTTTCGCAACGGCCTGCAGATTCTCGGGCAGATCGCCGCCACCGCGCCCGATGACAGCGGCAACTGGCTGAGATTAGCCCGCACCATCTTCCAGATACGACCCTCCAATTCCAGCGAGCAGACCTTTTTCCTGGAGCGCGCCTCGACCGCGGCCTATCTCGCCTATCAGCGCGCCGCCAATCCGCAGGATGAGGCCGACGCGCTCGGCGTGCTCGGTCGCGCGCTGTCGGACCGCAAGCTGTGGCGCCCGGCGCTTGACGCGCTGCGGATGTCGCTCGATCTGCGCGAGGTCGCCGAGGTCCGTGGCCAGTATGAAAAGCTGCGTGACGAGCACGGCTTCCGGCTCCTGGACTACACTGTCGATTCCGATTCGGCTTCGCCCCGGGCCTGTTTCCAGTTTTCCGAGGAATTGGCCAAGCGTACCGATTTCACGCCCTACGTCGCGCTGGCCGGAACCGACAAGCCGGCACTGTCGTCGGAGGACAAGCAGCTCTGCGTCGACGGCTTGAAGCATGGCGAGCGCTACAACATCAATTTGCGCGCCGGCCTGCCGTCCGCGGTGAAGGAGGGCCTGCCGAAATCGGCGGAGTTCAACATCTATGTGCGGGACAGAAAGCCGTTCGTGCACTTCACCGGCCGCGCCTATGTGCTGCCGCGCACCGGTCAGCGCGGCATTCCGCTCGTCAGCGTCAACACGTCGGCGGTCACGATCTCTGTGTTCCGGATCGGCGACCGTAATCTGATCAACACAGTGATCGACAGCGATTTTCAGCGGCCGTTGAGCCGATATCAGCTTTCCGATCTCGGGGGCGAGCGCGGCATCAAGGTCTGGTCGGGTGAGCTTGCGACCGACACCACACTGAACCAGGACGTCACGACAGCGTTTCCGGTCGACCAGGCGCAGGGCGATCTGCAGCCGGGCGTCTATGTCATGACGGCGGCTGTGAAGGGGCCGGGCAGCGACGACGACGGCCAGTTGGCGACGCAATGGTTCATCGTCTCCGACCTCGGCGTGTCGGCCTTCTCCGGTAATGACGGCGTCCATGTCTTCGTCAATTCGCTGGCCTCGACGGCCGCGGTGGCGCGGGCCGAGGTGCGGCTGATCGCGCGCAACAACGAAATTCTCGCGACCCGCAAGACCGACGACTCCGGCCACGTGTTGTTCGAAACGGGGCTTGCGCGCGGCGAGGGCGGGCTGTCGCCGGCGATGCTGACGGTGTCGGGCGAGAAAACGGACTACGCGTTCTTAAGCCTCAAATCCAGCGCGTTCGATCTCAGCGATCGCGGCGTCGCGGGTCGGGAAGCGCCGGCCGGCGCCGACGCCTTCGTCTATGCTGAGCGCGGCGTCTATCGCTCGAACGAGACTGTCTATCTGACCGCACTGCTGCGGGATGGCTTGGGTAATGCCATCTCCGGCGGTCCGCTGTCGCTGGTGATCGAGCGTCCCGACGGCGTCGAATATCGCCGCGCTATATTGTCCGATCAGGGCGCGGGCGGCAGGTCGCTCACGGTTCCGCTTAATTCCGCGGTCCCGAGCGGGACCTGGCGGGTGCGGGCCTTCACCGATCCCAAGGGCGCGTCCGTCGGCGAAACCACCTTCATGGTGGAGGACTACGTCCCGGAACGGCTCGAATTCGCTCTCACCTCCAAGGACAAGCTGATCAAGGCTGACGCTCCGGTAGAACTGAAGGTCGACGGTCATTTCCTCTATGGCGCTCCGGCCTCCAACCTGCAGCTCGAAGGCGATATGCTGGTTGCGCCGGCCACCGAGCGCCCGGGTTTCGCTGGATATCAGTTCGGTGTCGCGGATGAGGAGACCACCAGCAACGAGCGCACGCCGATCGAGAACCTGCCCGAGTCCGACGCCAACGGCGCGGCGACCTTCGCCGTCAGCCTCGCCAAGCCGCCGACCTCGACACGCCCGCAGGAAGCCCAGATCTTCATCCGCATGGCGGAAACCGGCGGCCGCGCGGTCGAGCGCAAGTTGGTGCTGCCGGTCGCGTCGCAAGCCGCGCAGATCGGCGTCAGGCCGCTGTTTGGCGACAAGAGCGTGGCCGAAGGCGACAAGGCCGAATTCGACGTCGTGTTCGCCTCGCCCGACGGCAAGACGTTAGCGCGCGACGGCCTGCGCTACGAATTGTTGAAACTGGAATCCCGCTATCAATGGTATCGGCAGAATTCCTACTGGGAATACGAGCCGGTCAAGTCGACCACCCGCGTCGCCGATGGCGATCTCACGATTGCCGCCGACCAGCCGTCGCGGATCACGCTGTCGCCGCAGCCCGGCCGCTATCGTCTCGACGTCAAGTCGACTGAGGCCGATGGTCCGATCACCTCGGTGCAGTTCGACGTCGGCTGGTATTCCGACGGCAGCGCCGACACGCCGGACCTTTTGGAGACCTCGATCGACAAGCAGGACTATCAATCCGACGACACCATGGTGGTGTCGGTCAATGCGCGCACCGCCGGCAAGCTGACTGTCAACGTGCTGGGCGACCGGCTGCTCACGACGCAAACAATCGACGTCAAGCAAGGCACCGCGCAGGTCAAGATTCCCGTCGGCAAGGATTGGGGCACCGGCGCCTATGTGATGGCAACCCTGCGCCGTCCGCTCGACACGGCGGCGCAACGCATGCCGGGACGGGCGATCGGGCTGAAATGGTTCGGCATCGACAAAAAGACGCGCACGCTTAGCATCAACCTGTCGCCGCCCGCGCTGGTCCGGCCGAACGCCGCGCTGAAGATTCCGGTCAAGCTTGACGGTATCAATCCCGGCGAGGACGCCAAGATCGTCGTTGCCGCCGTCGATGTCGGCATTCTCAACCTGACCAACTACAAGCCGCCGGCGCCCGACGACTATTATCTCGGCCAGCGCCAGTTGAGCGCGGAGATCCGCGATCTCTACGGGCAATTGATCGACGGCATGCAAGGCACCCGCGGCCAGATCAAGTCCGGCGGCGATGCTGGGGCCGAGCTGCAGGGCAGCCCGCCGACGCAGAAGCCGCTCGCGCTCTACTCAGGCATCGTCACCGTCGCCGCCGACGGCACGGCCGCGATCAGTTTCGATGTCCCGGAATTCGCCGGCACCGCGCGCGTGATGGCGGTGGCGTGGACCGCCACGAAACTCGGCCGTGCCACCATCGATGTCACGGTACGCGATCCCGTGGTGCTGACCGCGACATTGCCGCGCTTCCTGCTCAACGGCGATCACGGCACGATGAGCATGGACCTCGATAATGTCGAGGGACAGGCCGGCGACTACACCGTCAGCGTCAAATCCTCAGGCCCGGTCAAAGTGTCGGGCAATCCCGACACCACGCTCAAATTGGCCGCCAAGCAGCGCAGCTCAACGACGCTGGGACTGGACGCCGGCGGCGCCGGCACGGCGCAGTTCGACGTCGACATCAAAGGGCCGAACGGGTTGACGCTGGCGCGGCATTACGCGCTCGAGGTCAAGCCTGCGACGCAAGTCCTGGCGCGACGCTCGATCCGGACGCTCGCGAAAGGCGAGAGCCTGACGCTGACGCCGGACATGTTCTCCGACCTCGTGCCCGGCACCGGCACTGTGTCGCTGTCGGCGGGGCTTTCCACCGCACTTGATGCGGCGACCATCCTGCAGGCGCTCGATCGCTATCCGCATGGCTGTTCTGAGCAGATCACGAGTCGCGCCATGCCGCTGCTCTATGTCAATGAGCTCGCGGCCGGCGCGCATCTTGCGCTCGATGCCAATGTCGACCAGCGCATCAAGGATGCGATCGAGCGGCTGTTGGCGCGGCAGGGTTCGAACGGCTCGTTCGGCCTGTGGTCGGCGGGCGGCGACGACGCATGGCTCGATGCCTATGTGACGGATTTCCTGACCCGCGCCCGCGAAAAGGGGTTTGTGGTGCCGGACGTCCTGTTCAAGGCCGCGCTCGACCGCGTCCGCAACTCCGTCGTGAACGCGAACGAGCCGGAAAAGGATGGCGGGCGCGATCTCGCCTACGGCCTCTATGTGCTCGCGCGCAATGGCGCCGCGCCGATCGGCGATTTGCGCTACCTCGCCGACACCAAGCTGAACAATCTGGCGACGCCGATTGCGAAGTCGCAGCTCGCGGCGGCGCTGGCGCTGGTCGGCGACCGCAATCGGGCGGAGCGGGTCTATGGCGCGGCGCTCGACAGCCTCGCGCCGAAGCCTGCGCTTGAGTTCGGCCGCGTCGATTACGGTTCGGCGCTGCGCGATGCCGCCGCTCTCGTCTCGCTCGCAAGCGAAGGCAACGCGCCGCACGCAACCCTCACCCAGGCCGTGTTGCGGGTCGAAGCGGCGCGGGGATTATCGCCATACACGTCCACGCAGGAAAATGCCTGGATGGTGCTCGCGGCCCGCGCGCTCGCGAAGGAAACGCTGTTGCTCGATGTCGATGGCCAGCCGGTCAAGACCGCGCTTTATCGCAATTACAGGGCGGCCGACGTCGCCGACAAGCCGATCAAGATCGCCAATACGGGCGATGCGCCGGTGCAGGCGGTGGTCTCGGTGTCCGGCTCGCCGGTCACGCCGGAGCCCGCTGCGTCCAACGGCTTCAAGATCGAGCGAAGTTACTTCACGCTCGACGGCAAGCCCGCGGATGTCACCAAGGCCAAGCAGAACGACCGGTTCGCCGTGGTGTTAAAGATCACCGAGGCCAAGCCGGAGTTCGGACACATCATGGTTGCGGATTATCTCCCGGCAGGGCTTGAGATCGACAATCCGCATCTGGTGTCGTCCGGCGACAGTGGAACGCTGGACTGGATCGAGGATGGCCAGGAGCCAGTCAATACCGAGTTCCGCGATGACCGTTTCACCGCGGCGGTCGACCGCGCGACCGACAGCAAGGCGGTGTTCACCGTCGCCTATGTCGTGCGCGCGGTCACTGCCGGGAAATACGTGCTGCCGCAGGCCTATGTCGAGGACATGTATAATCCCTCACGCTATGGCCGGACAGGTACGGGATCGGTCGAGGTGCGTTCGGCGAAATGAGTGATGGCGGTCCGCAAACTCAGTCGTCATGCCCGGACATGGCCGTCCAAAGGACGGCGTCGCTTCCGCTCGCCTGTCCCCGGGCATCCACGCCTTTTTTGCCTGCCGCGAACGAAGACGTGGATGGCCGGGACAAGCCGGGCCTTGACAGCCGTGGTGGTGGACGGCGCGGTGTTCGTTTCATCGCCGTTACGTTCGTGGCGATCTGCATCGTCAGCATCGCCTTCGCCAGTTGGGCTATCTCGCTCGGACCTCTGCCGCTGGCGCAAGCGCGGCAAGTCTCCACCACGATCATCGATCGCAATGGAAAGCTGTTGCGCGCCTATGCGATGGCTGACGGTCGCTGGCGGCTCCCGGTCGACGCCAACAAGGACATCGACCCGACTTATCTCAAGCTGTTGCTCGCCTATGAGGATCAGCGCTTCTATTCCCATGGCGGCGTCGATCCGCTGGCCTTGGCGCGCGCCGCGTTTCAACTGACGACCCGCGGTCATATCGTGTCCGGCGGCTCGACCATCACCATGCAGTTGGCGCGGCTGATGGAGCCGCGGCGCGAGCGCTCGTTCTCCGCCAAGCTGCGGCAGATCGCGCGCGCGCTTGAGATCGAGCGGCGGCTGAACAAGGACCAGATCCTCGATCTCTATCTGGCGCTGGCGCCATATGGCGGCAACCTCGAAGGCATTCGCGCGGCATCGATCGGCTATTTCGGCAAGGAGCCGAAACGGCTGTCGCTGGCTGAGGCTGCGCTGTTGGTGGCGCTGCCACAATCGCCGGAACGGCGCCGGCTCGATCGCTATCCGCTCGCCGCGCGCGAGGGACGCGACCGCGTGCTCGATCGCATGGTGGAGGAGCACACCATCTCGCCGGAGGACGCAGCCCAAGCGAAGGCGACACCGGTGCCGAAGCTGCGCAAGCCGATGCCGATCCTGGCGCCGCATTCCTCAGATTCTGCGATGGCCACCGTGAAGGATGCGCCGGTCATCCGGCTGACGCTGGATCAGGGCCTGCAGAAGGTGCTCGAACCGCTGGCGCGCGACCGTGCCATCGCGTTGGGGCCGAACATTTCGGTCGCGATTATCGTTGTCGACAATGAAAACGGCGACGTGCTGTCGCGGGTTGGCTCCGCCGATTATTTCGACGACAGCCGGGCAGGGCAGGTCGACATGACCCGTGCCGTCCGCTCGCCGGGCTCGACGCTGAAGCCCTTCATCTACGGCCTCGCCTTCGAGGATGGTTTTGTTCACCCGGAGAGCCTGATCGACGATCGTCCGATCCGTTTCGGCTCCTATGCACCGGAGAATTTCGACCAGACCTTTCAGGGGACCGTGCCGGTGCGCCGGGCGCTGCAGTTCTCCCTCAATGTGCCGGCGATCGCGCTGCTTGATCGCGTCGGTGCCAGCCGGCTGTCGTCACGGCTCCGACAGGCCGGCGCCAATCTGGTGTTGCCGAAGGACGAGGCGCCGGGGCTTGCGATGGGTCTGGGCGGCGTCGGCGTCACGCTGCAGGATCTGGCGCTGCTCTATGCCGGGCTGCCGCGGCTCGGAACCACGCACCCGCTGCACGAGATCATGAGCGCTAACGACGATCACCGCGAGCCGCGGCGGCTGATGGATCAGGTCGCGGCCTGGCAGGTCGGCAACGTGCTGTTGGGCACGCCGCCGCCGGCGAACGCGGCCGCCAACCGGATCGCCTTCAAGACCGGCACGAGTTACGGTTATCGCGACGCCTGGTCGGTCGGCTTTGACGGCCACGTCACCATCGCGGTCTGGGTCGGACGTCCCGACGGCGCGCCGGTTCCCGGCCTGGTCGGCCGAACCGCGGCGGCGCCGATCCTGTTCGATGCCTTTGCCCGGACCGGAAAATTGCCGGCGGCGCTGCCGAAGCCGCCAAAGGGTGCGCTGGTCGCTAGCAACGCCAAGCTCCCGTTGCCCTTGCGCCGGTTCCGCCCGATTGGCGAATTGGTGCGGACCGGCGGCGAGCAGGCGCCGCATATCCAGTTCCCGTTGAACGGCTCACGCATCGACGTCGACCGAGCGAGCGGCCGGGAGGCATCTGCCATGCCGGTCAAGATTTCCGGCGGGGTGCTGCCGCTCTCCATGCTGGTGAACGGTATTTCGGTAGGCGAAATCGACGGCCGCCGCCAGCGCTTGATCGATCCGCCGGGTCCGGGCTTTGCTCGTCTCACCGTGATCGACGCCACTGGCGCGGCGGACACAGTCGTTGTGAGAATACAATAGTTCCGTCCTAAGCGGTTGTCCCGATGGTGGTTTCAGCGTATGCGGAACCGATGGTCGAGACCTATGCCCGTCCCCGATTTGGTGCGCCCCGAGAGCCGAAAAACCTGGTGAATCCGGGCAATCGGCTCGTTCGCGTGATCGATTTTGTGACCGCCGACCATGTCCGCGCGGTTGCCTTCCTCCTGCTGTGCGGTCTGCTTCTGTTCCTGCCGGGATTTTTCAACATCCCGCCGATCGATCGTGACGAGGCGCGGTTCGCGCAGGCGACCAAGCAGATGGTCGAGACCGGCGATTACGTCGATATCCGCTTCCAGGAGGAGGTGCGCTACAAGAAGCCGGTCGGCATATACTGGATGCAGGCCGCCGCCGTCCAGACCGCCTCCGCGCTCGGCCTGCCGCGGGCGCAGCTTCGCATTTGGGTCTACCGCGTTCCCTCGCTGATCGGCGCGATCGGGGCGGTGCTTCTGACCTACTGGACGGCGCTCGCCTTCGTGACTCGGCGCGGGGCTGTGTTGGCGGCGCTGATCATGTGCAGTTCGGTGCTGCTCAGTGTCGAAGCGCGGCTCGCCAAGACCGATGCGATGCTCCTGCTCACGGTGGTCGCCGCGATGGGCGCGCTGGCGCGGGTTTATCTGTCCTGGCAGCGCGGCGAGGATCCCGCGCATCCGCCGTGGAGCTGGCCCATCATCTTCTGGACGGCGCTTGCCGGCGGAATCCTGCTCAAGGGCCCGCTGATCCTGATGTTCGTCGCGCTGACGATCACGACGCTTGCGATCCTCGACCGCGATGCATCCTGGCTGTGGCGGCTGCGTCCGGTCTGGGGCCTGATGTGGACGCTGGTGTTGGTGCTGCCGTGGTTCATCGCGATCTATTGGCGCGCTGGCGACGCATTCTTCACCGATTCGGTCGGCGGCGACATGTTGAGCAAATTGGCCGCGCAGGAATCGCACGGTGCGCCGCCGGGACTTTATCTCTTGCTGTTCTGGATCACGTTCTGGCCTGGCGCGCCGCTCGCGGCCATGGCGGCGCCTGCGGTCTGGCGGGCGAGGCGGGAACCCGGCGCGCAATATCTCCTGGCGTGGCTGATCCCGTCCTGGATCGTCTTCGAGTTGGTGCTGACCAAGTTGCCGCATTACGTGCTGCCGCTTTATCCGGCGATCGCCATCCTGACCGCCGGTGCGTTGGAGCGGCGCGTGCTGTCGCGCTCCTGGTTGATCCGGGGATCGGCCTGGTGGTTCGCAATTCCGGCGCTGGCTTCGATCATCGCCGTTGTCGCGGCGATCAAGCTGACACGGCAACCTGTGTTCGTCGCCTGGCCATTCGTTGGGGGGGCGCTGATCTTTGGGCTGTTCGCGTGGTGGCTTTATGAGGACAACCGCGCCGAGCGCTCGCTTTTGAACACTTTTGTCGCCGCGCTTTTCCTCGCCTTCGTGATCTACGGCGCGGTGCTGCCGGCAATGACGCCGCTATTCCCGAGCGCGGAGATCGCACGCGCCCTGCGTAACGTCGTGTGCGTCGGGCCGAAGGCCGCCGCAGCGGGCTTTCACGAGCCGAGCCTTGTCTTCATGACCGACACCTCGACGCTGCTGACAGACGGATCGCATGCCGCGGATTTCCTCAGCCAGGGCAGTTGCCGCTTCGCGCTGGTGGAGCAGCGCTCCGAGCGCGCCTTTGTTCAGCGCGCGGAGGTCATCGGGCTCCGTTACAACGTCGCAAACCGCATCGAGGGTTACAACATCTCGCAGGGCAGGGCCGTTTCGATCGCGATCTTCCGCTCCGAAGGCACGGAGTGAGGTGTCCGCTTTGCCAGGCGCCGGGCCATCCCAGTCCTATTTTTGGCAAGTGTTCGCGTTGTTACAGCTATCGGCGATCCAGCTCGTGCGCTCGCCGTCGGCGCCGCCGCGCGCGGCTGCATTCCGCCGGTTGAGGCAACGCACATTCCTGCTCACGGCCATCGGCGCGGCTGTCATCGTCGCGCTGATGGTGGCGTTGGATACGATCGAAATCGGCATGATGCCGCCGCGCGGCACGCCAAGCCTGTGGCCGGTTCGCATCCTCACGGACTTCGGCAAGGACGCCTATGTGCTGTGGCTGCTTGCGGCGGCCTTGATCGCGATTGGACTTGTCGTCCCGCTGCGTGAGGGATTATCGCGGGCCCGGCTCTCGCATTTCGGCACGCGTGTGCAATATCTGTTTTTCGCTGTGCTCATCCCCGTGCTGATGTCCGAGGTGATCAAATGGGTGGTGGGGCGCGGCCGCCCCTTCGTGGGCGGCAAGGCCAACCCGTTCAACTTCGCGCCATTCAACGGAACCGAGGCCTATTTCAGCCTCCCTTCGTCCCATGCGGTCACAAGTTTCGCGCTCGCCTTCGCGGTCGCCGCGATCTGGCCGAAGACGCGGATCGCGATGGCGGTCTATGCGCTGCTGATCGCGGCGAGCCGCTTGGTTCTGTTGGCCCATCATCCCAGTGATGTCGTGGCTGGCGGACTGCTCGGCGTGATCGGTGCGATGGGCGTGCGATACTGGTTTGCCGCGCGTCGCCTCGCCTTTGACATTCGCGATCATGGCAAAATTGTCCCTCGATAGAGCATGATCCGGAAAAGTGGGTCCTGGTTTTCCGAAAAGATCGCGCTCAAACAAAAAGATAGAGCGAGATGACGATTCGAAGAAAAGTCATCACGCTCTAGCACAGCTCAAAAGGGTTGCCCGCGGCCCCTTGGCCCCATAAGAAGCGGACGCCTTCGGCGCCGTCCGGCGCCGTCTTTTGCAAGCCTATTCGCTCCGTGAGTCCCGATTTTGCCTTCTTCCGATCCAGCCGTGGCGGTTTCCATCGTCGTTCCCGTGCGGAACGAGGCGGAGAATATCGCGCCCCTGATCGAGGAGATTGCCGCAGCGCTCGATGGCCGCTGGGCTTACGAAATCATTTATGTCAACGACGGCTCGACCGACGCGACCGCCGAGCGGCTCGCGGCGGTGATGAAGCAGCGCAAGAATCTGCGCCAGCTCCGTCATGCCATCTCGACGGGCCAGTCGGCCGCGGTGCGCAGCGGGGTGCGCACCGCGCGCGGGGCCATCGTGGCGACGCTTGACGGCGACGGGCAGAACAATCCGGTGTTCCTGCCGGACTTGATCGTGGCGCTTGAAAAGGGCGGCGAACGCACCGGCCTTGCCGCCGGCCAACGGGTCGGGCGCAAGGATACCGGGTTCAAGAAGTTTCAGTCGCGCGCCGCCAATGCCATCCGCAATGCGATCCTGCATGACGGCACCCGCGATACCGGCTGCGGCCTGAAAGCCTTCCGGCGCGAGGTGTTCCTAATGATGCCCTTTTTCGACGGGCTGCATCGCTTTCTGCCCGCGCTGATGCGCCGGGAGGGTTATGAGATCGCCTATGTCGACGTGGTCGATCGGCCGCGGCGGTCAGGCGTGTCGAACTACGGCTTCTTCGATCGGCTATGGATCGGGATCATGGATCTCGCGGGCGTGTGGTGGCTGATCCGCCGCAAGAAGCCGACGCCTGTTGCGACCGAGGTGATGTCCGATGACTGACCTGATCAACTATCTGCACGACGTCTTCGTCATCAAGTTCGATGCCTGGGTCGTGCTGGGGTTCGTGGCGCAGGGGTTTTTCACCATGCGCTTCGTGGTGCAATGGATCGCCTCGGAACGGGCGCGCGCCAGCGTGGTCCCGGTTGCGTTCTGGTTCTTCTCAATCGGCGGCGGCGCACTGCTGTTGGTCTATGCGCTTTACCGGAAGGACCCGGTCTTCATCGCGGGCCAGGCGCTTGGCCTCGTGGTCTACATTCGCAACCTCTATTTCATCCTTCTCACCGGCCGGCAGGCCAGCAGATAGCGGGGCGGGGTACCACGGGGCACGCGACAGTCGAGCCAGCCCATGGTTTCGAGGCTGGCTCGCGCTTTTCCCAATTCCAGCGCGTGCCGGTGCCTAGAGCGTGATGACTTTTCTTCGAATCGTCATCTCGCTCTATCTCTTTGTTTGAGCATGATCTTCTCGGAAAACCGGTACCCACTTTTCCGGATCATGCTCTAGAAGGCAACCGGCCCGACCGAGCCGATCCAGCGGCGAACCTTGGTGGGGTCGGCCTCATCCATGTAGAAGAAGTGGGTCATCACCGGCCTCACGACCTTCTGGCTCCTGTCGTTCGGCGTCATTGTCACGATACCGCGAAAGACCTTCAGCGGCCCGCCATCCCAGTATTCTGTTACGTCATGGAGTGCGGTGAATCCTGTATCAATGAATGCGCGCAGATTGTTTCGGATGGTTTCCCGTCCTTGCCAGTCGGCGACACCGAGATTGCACGTGGCATCTTCCACGAAACAGTCGAAGCCCTTGCCAAAAGTCTTGTCGTCGATTTCCTTCCAAAAGGCTAGC
>Ga0137377_10000664_pt1 | contig 21650 bp, 17 predicted proteins | sample SagtaG_22_FD_104815 | JGI IMG/M metagenome (GOLD analysis project Ga0137377, IMG submission 104815) | Vadose zone soil microbial communities from Sagehorn Ranch, Mendocino, California, USA - Sage2_L_40_16 metaG | ecosystem: Environmental > Terrestrial > Soil > Vadose zone | place: USA... | reverse complement strand
GTATGCGTTATCGAAACCGGCGGCGCCAAAAGCGTAGTCCCCGGTTATGCGGGCGGTGCTGTAAGCCGTCGTGTCCGCTTTTTCCATGGTTCCCGAGCCGATCGTGCCTGCGCCGCCGGAAGCATCGAACTCGATGAATTGGGCATTGCCGTTCGCCAGCATGGCGAAGGCCAGCTTGGCCGAGCTGCTGGAAAAATTCAGAGTCATCACACCGCGATTGTTGTTGCCGATCGAATACATTCCTGTGAAAGTCTGCGCGGCTCCTGCTCCTGTTACAGCGTTGGTGTCCAGTTCACCGTTAGTGAGATTGCCGGCCCCATCCGCTGTAAATCTTCCCACGGAAGCATAAACAGAGGAGACGCCTCCATTCCCAGTGAGCCCGCTGAAAACAAATGCGTAGTTGCCATTCAACGCCGCGTTGTTCACCGCCGTACTGGGCGGGACTGGAACTGGCGGGGAGGCGCCCGATGTCTGGCTAGTGCAACCGGCTCCGGAGATCGTAGCGAAGAGCAACACGAAACACAGGATCAACAGCAAATTTGGTTCACGCACCTTCACACCGCCTTTTGGCTGGGCGATTGAATCTGTGGTTCTATTGAGAAAGTACGGCCAATAATTGAAGCGTCCGGGAGGGGAGGGCAGCCACGTCTTTATGCAGCGTTTATTCTCACCGCTGTTGCAGGAACGCTGATGAAGTCGCACTTGCGAAGCCGCACACTCCACAAAATTCAGCATGAGGTTTTCAAGTTCTTGTTCACACGCTGTGAATTACTATCGCCCCTTCTAACTCACTTCTTCTCATCCACAAGGGGAGCCGACTTGTCGTTTGATATAGCCAGTGAGGCAACCGATAGGGTGTGCGCAACGATTACGCAGAGCAATTTTGGAGCCGGCTGACGATTGCCTGAAACTCGTAAACACAATCGAAGCAGCGACTTGGAGTTAATTTGCGTCCCCTTGGAAGGCAGTTGCTGGTAATATCTCCGGGCCTTGTCGCGGTTGCCACAACCCTTCGTGGCACACCAACGGCACTCCATGTCCCGGTTGCCAACGACACGCCCAGAATTCTAGCAGCCCTCTGCGAACTCGCTCTGCTAACACTTAGCCGCGCGCTCGCGCATCAGAAGATTGGGTAAAACTCTAGGGCTTGGGGGCCCGCCGCAGGGTAGGCGCATCGGGCGGCCGGTTCTTGTCTTCCCGAGCCTTCTCGACAGGCTCCTCGGGCGGAACCATCCATTCGAAGCCGCGACGCTCGTCCATCGTGCCAAGAACAAAAGTCGAATTCCCGGCAATCAGGGGCAGCACCGCGCGCATGAAATCGGCGGAATCGATCGGGGCAGCCTTTTGCGCCTGGCCGCCACGGATATTATCGAGCACCTTGGCAAAGCGTGGATCGCCGGAGCCGAGGTGCGTGATGTTCGGGTCGTGGCCCTGGATCAGCTCGGCCAATGTCGGGCCTTTCGCGTTCGAAGGGTAACGGCTTTCCACAATCGTGCGAGGAGCATGTTTCTCCGGAGGGTAGACCTGGGTGAAGCGCGGCCGCTGAATGCGCGTCTGCCAATAGTCGCCACGTGTGGCAACCTGCGACTGCTCCATGTGATATTCCACGACCCACACCTCAGGTCCGTACTCGTTGGGAGCATAGCCAATGATCACGATCTGGAAGATGGGATCCTCGGGAGAGAAATCGATTCTGTGATGGAGCTGACCAATGAGCGGGCGGAGCTTCTCAAGGAAGGCGACGCCGATGGTCTCTAAATCCGTCTCACCCTCACCGGGCATCTGATAGCGGGAATCGGCCCGGGACACGCGTTGGAAATTACGGTCCAGCCGGATGGGCTTGGGGTCGGCGGGAATGCGCCATTCCGCCGCTCCGAAAAGGATGCCAATGTGCGTTGCGTCGAGGTCCATCACGCGCGGGGGAATGGAATTCCGTTCGACCGGCTGATCAATGGCGGCAAAAATGATGGCGTCTTTTGCAACGTGAACGATGGCCCTGCCGCCTGCCAGATTGGCGATGATTTCGTCTTCGCGCTGCTCCTGCGCCAAAGCGCCAAACGGAAACGCGCAGAGAAGTGTGGCGAAAAACACGAGCGTGATTCGGCACACAAATGGTGCTCGAAAAAATAGCGAAAATATTGCGCCGCGTCCCGCCATGACAGGTTGGATCTCCCGCTGAAACGAAAGTTTCGCACACAGCTTCACGCCGCGCTACGCTTATCCTGGCAATGGGAAACCGCAAATCTCACACTATCACACCGGGAAGGCACAGATGGAATTGCCGATTCGTCAACACGCGGAGAAATCGCGCTTGACCGCGCAATTCACTTCACGTTGCAATGACAACATAGCGTGTTTGAGCATTCAGCCCATAACATAGGGAGCAAACATGTCACTAAGTCCCGGTGGTACTCCTGCAGCCGCATCCGCCCCCGCGGCGATGGACCCTCGCATTCCCATTATCCTGCGCATGCGGCGAGGTGCGGGATGGTTTCTGACCATCGCCATTCTCTCCGGCGTGAATTCTGTCCTGCAGATCTTTGACGCGAAGATCCGTTTCATTTTTGGCTTGGGCATAACGCAGCTGGTGGACGCCGTAGCACACCGGCTGGGGCAGAACGGAACGCTCGTAATTATTTGCGTCGACGGCCTCTTCATCATAATGCTATTCCTGTGTTCCAAGTGGGCAAAGGCTGGTTCGCAGGGGGCCTTCCTCGGCGGAATGATCGCCTACGGGCTCGATGGCATCTTGCTCTTGTTCTTCAGCATGTGGTTGGACGCTGCCGTACATGCCTACGCACTGTGGATGATCTGGCAGGGCTATGCGGCAGCGCGCGAGTTGGCTCAGATGCAACAGGCTGCGCAGCCGGGACTATCGCAGCCGAGGCTCCCCTGACCATGGCTACCAAAATTCGTGGTATCGAAGGCATGAGGCACGGCGAGCTGGACTTTGAGATTCAGCGCGGGGCAAAGTTCGTTCTTTTCCAGTACTGTATTTCCATCATCGTCCTCACGTTCCGGCGGCCCTCGGATATTTACTTTCTCCGGCAGGGCGAAAACCCCGTGGTAAAGGGCCTGCCCTTCACGTTGCTGTCACTGGTTGCCGGTTGGTGGGGCATCCCGTGGGGGCCGATTTACACGATTCAGTCCGTTTACAACAATTCACGCGGCGGAAAAGACGTTACGCAAGCAGTGGTCAATTCGCTGCGGGCGCAAGCCGTGCCGCCGCAGGCTGCTTCTCCAGTCTCTCCCAAGAGCTGAGCGCGCGAGTTCCGCGCGGCCGCCACATCGAGTAAACTATTGGTCAAATCATTGATGGCGGACAAAACATGGGACTCAGAAAACCAAGAAACATAAAGCACAACGGCAAGTCGCTGGTGGAAATCCTGGAAGCGCACGAGCGCTTTTTCACAGGCAAGGACGAAGGAACACGCGCCGATTTGACCGGAGCGGACCTTTCCCATTCAGACCTCAGTGGAGTCAACCTCAGCGGCGCGATTCTTCGCAATTCGAGCTTGGAAGGAAGTGATTTGCGCAAAGCTAAACTTCCCGGCGCCGATCTTTCGAATGCAAATCTGCGCAATGCCGACCTCCGCAACACGGACATGACGGAAGCGATTCTTCCCGCAGCGGATTTGACCGAAGCGCAGGCCAGCGGAGTGGAATTTTTTCGCTGCGACCTTTCGAACGTAAATTTCCAGCGCGCGCAATTGCGCAATGTAAACTTGCGATTGGCGAACGTGAGCGGCGCGAAATTCTCAGGCGCCGATATGGGCGTAGCCATTCTGCGAGAGACGGATTTGACCGGCGCGGATCTTTCCGGCGTCGACCTTTCCACAACGCTTTTGCCGAAAGGTTTTTCGGCGCCGCAAGCCGCGAAGAAGAGCGCCTAGAGCCGATTTCGATTGTTCCTGGATAGCAATCCGCGCTTTGGCGTGGTAGCCTCTCGCGGAAGAATACAGACCTCGCCGTGAATCCCGTGGCCACCCCTGCCGCCCAACTCGATCGCTCGGCCGCGCGCGAACGCGTGCTGGAGGTGATCCGTGGCCTGCTCGAGGAGCTGGGCAGCCAGGGCGCGCTGCCGATTCTCAATGCCAACTCGCAACTCGACCGCGATTTGGGCCTCGGCAGCCTGGAGCGCGTGGAACTGCTGGCGCGGCTGGAAACGGCGTTCGCCAAGCGTTTACCGGACCGCGTGGCTTCCGAAGCCAACACACCGGAGGATCTGACTCGCGCCATTCTGAACTCCCCGGGAACAATTGCAGAAGACGAGGAAACCGGCTCGGCGTTGCGAGCTTCCGTAACTGTTCAAAAATTGCACCGCGCGGCAACCGACACGGGCGTCCTCTCCGCCGAAACTCTCATCGATGTCCTGCGGTATCGCGCGGCGCATGACGCCGAGCGTAAGCACCTCCTCATTACGGAGGACGGCGACGCCGGGGAACGCAGCTTCACGCTCACCTTCGGAGAACTTTACGCCGCGGGGAACCGCTGCGCGGCGGAGCTGGCGCGGCGCGCTGTGCCGGCGGGCGGACGTGTCGCGCTGATGCTGCCGACGTCGCGCGCGTTTTTCGTGTCTTATGCCGGAATTCTTCTCGCCGGAGCGATTCCCGTCCCCATTTACCCGCCGTTTCGCGCCGACCGCATCGAAGAGTACGCCGCGAGGCAATCGGCAATCCTGAACAATGCGGAAGTTTGCATGCTGCTGACGTTCCGCCGCGCGGAATCCGTCGCCAAATTGCTGCGGCCGCGTGTGCATTCGCTTGAGGGAGTCGTAGACGCGGAAAAACTGATGGAGGCGGCGGATAAAGCTCCGCCCCTTTCGCCCGGCGCTTTGCCTGTGCACGTTACCGGAAGCCGCGCGCGCCAGGGCAGCGATATCGCGCTGCTGCAGTACACCTCCGGCTCCACGGGCGACCCCAAAGGCGTGATGCTGACGCATGCAAACCTGCTCGCCAACATGCGCGCTATTGGCGAAGCGGTGCAGATCACGCCCGATGACGTGGGCATTAGCTGGCTCCCGCTGTACCACGACATGGGTTTGATTGGCGCGTGGCTTACGCTGTTGCATTTCGGAACGCCGCTGGTCGTGATGTCGCCGCTAGCCTTTTTGACGCGCCCGGAGCGCTGGCTGCAAGCGTTTCACAAACACCGGGGAACCATCGCCGCTGCGCCAAATTTTGCTTATGAATTCTGCGTGCGAAAGATCGCGGACAAAGATATCAAGGGTATCGACCTCAGCTCCTGGCGCGCGGCTCTGAACGGCGCCGAACCGGTGAATCCGGAGACGCTCGATCGCTTTGCGGAGCGTTTCGCAAGCTACGGCTTCCGTCGCGAAGCGCAGCTTCCTGTCTACGGCTTGGCGGAGTCGGCTCTCGGTGTCACTATCCCGCCGCTGAATCGTGGCCCGCTGGTGGATCGCGTGGAGCGTGAGACGTTTACGGCTCAGGGGCGCGCCGTGCCGGCGGTGCCCAGTGACGAAACCGCAATTGCCTTTGTTTCTTCCGGAAAAACGCTTCCTCGCCATGAAGTTCGCATCGTGGATGAACGCAGCAACGAAGTTCCAGAACGCACGGAAGGCTTCCTGTGGTTTCGCGGCCCATCGGCGACTGCGGGATACTATCGCAATCCCAAAGCGACCGAAGCGCTGCTGCCGTGTGGTCCCGCTACTGGCCCGGGCGAATTCGCGTGGGTAAACTCCGGCGACCGTGCGTACCGCGCCGATGGCGAAATCTACGTCACCGGACGCGTGAAGGACATCATCATCAAGGGCGGACGCAATTTGTATCCGCACGAAGTCGAGGAACTTGCCGCGCGCGCCGAGGGAATTCGCAAGGGATGCATTGTCGCTTTCGGCTTGACGGACGAAGCCACTGGCACGGAAAAATTAGTGGTCGTCGCGGAGACTCGTGAACGCGAGGCGACGCGGCGTTCGGCTCTTGCTTCCGCGGTGACGGATCTTGTGTCGCGTGGTTTGGGCCTCCCTCCGGATCGCGTGGAGTTAATTCCTCCGGGCAGCATTCCAAAAACGTCCAGCGGAAAATTGCGGCGCGAAGAAACCAAGCAGCTCTATCTGGCGGGGACTCTTTCTGCCTCGCGTGCTCCGGCGTGGGTGCAAATTGTGCGCCTGGGAACGGGGAGCACTCTGCGCAACTTCGGGCGCGAGGTTCTTGCCGGCGTGAAACGCGGACTCGAGATTTTGTACGGTCTGTACTTCGGTGTGGTGTTCTTCCTTTGGATTGTTCCTACGTGGGTGATGGTGCAATTCATCAAGGATCACAGGAAAGCGGGACGCTTCACCTCCTCCGCTCTCAAAGTCTTGTTCGCGCTCATCGGCTGCCGCGTGCGCGCCGTCGGCAAGGAGTACATGGAAACGCCGGGCGCAAAAATCTATGCCTCGAATCACACCAGTTATTTCGACGTGCTGCCGCTTATGCTGGGGCTGGGCGTGCCGTACCGCTTCGTCTCGAAAATGGAAGTCGGCAGCATGCCCTTCATCGGCACGTTCCTGGACCGCATGGGACATTTCAAGTTTGACCGCACCGATCCGGAATCGCGATTGCGTCAGGCACAGAAGATGGAAGAATTTTTGCGCGATGGCGAATCCGTATTTATTTTTCCGGAAGGCACTTTCTGCGCCGAGGACGGCGTTCGGCCGTTCCAGCTCGGCGCTTTCAAGGCCGCGGTCGCAAGCGGCGCGCCGATCATTCCCGTGTCGCTGGCCGGCACTCGCCGGTTTCTGCGCGATGGCACATACTTGCCTCGGCCCACCAGCGTCACCATCACGCTTTCTCCGCCGATCTATCCGAGCACTGCAACAGACTCCAGCAGCTCCGCCAGTTCATCCGAATGGCACGAACTAATTCGTTTGCGTGACGCCACGCGCGCCGCCATTGTGCGTCACGCCGGCGAACCCCTGCTCTGAAAATTACCGCCGTAAGCCGCTGCAAGAATTTTGTGTGCAACCTGCCGTACCCCTCCTGCATCTGAATTCTAAACGAGAAAAAAGTGCGGGTTTGTGCCTACCTGCCTTGGGCATGCCGCAAACTCGGGGGTCATTACCAGCCGTTGCCCGGCCCGCGAGCAAAATCTAATCATTGCGGAGGTTCCATGAAGCTTAGATTCGTTGTGTCCTTGCTTGCTCTTTTGACTGTCTTTGGTCTATCGAGCAAAGCGCAGGAGCTGCCGAAGTTGGATGCGTCGGTCAGCTATTCTTATTTTCGCGCCAATCCTGCAACTTCGGGATTTAACGGCTTCAGTCTCAACGGTGGCAGCGCTTCGGCGTCCTATAATTTCCGGGACTGGGTGAGCGGTGTCGCCGATTTCGGCGGGTACAACGTAGGTAGCGCCAATGGCGTGAGCGTGGACAACCATGTTCTCTCGTATCTTTTTGGCCCCCGCTTCACCTATCGGGGATACCGCCGGATCTCGCCCTTTGGCCATGTTTTGGTCGGCGGGGCGCGAGCCGGTTCGGGTGTGTTCGCCACATCGAACTCCCACACGGCGTTCGCGACGGCGTTTGGTGTCGGCGTCGATTGGAACGTGCGTGATCGTTGGTCAATTCGCCCGTTGCAATTCGACTATCTGCTGACACACTTGCCTGAAATCAGCAACGGCAACAATCAAACACAGAACAACCTGCGCGTTTCCACGGGAATCGTTTTCCACTTCAAATAATTCTTCCAGAGGAAACGCACAAACTCGGTTGCCCGGTGCAGGCAGAGGGGCCGTCCACTGGAAGTGGATGGCCCCTTGCACCATTTGAACTCCTCTTAGTGCTGCGTGGTGTAAATCACCGTGATGTAGGTATCAATCTCCACTGGCTGGCCATTGAGAATTGTCGGTCTATAGCGCCACTGCCCAACTGCTTCCAAAGCGGACCGGTCAAAAAGCGGATCACCCACAACAATCTGCAAAGATTGAATCGTTCCATCCGTGCCGATGATGGCGCGCAATTCCACGCGGCCGTCGCGGTGCGTCTGCTTCGCCAGCGTCGGATACGCCGGCTCCACGCGGTGAATCAGCATCGCGGGATTAATCGTGCCGACATGAACGATTTGAGGCTTAGCATGCGTTTCTACAGGTTGCGGCGAATGTAGTCCTACGTTCTTATCACCAATATCGATACACGAATCACAGCCCGGACCAAGCGGTTGATTCCCGATCGGATCTTCCGGATTACCAACCGGGCCCGTTGATGCTCCGTCGGGCAAACGCGGCTTGGTGGATGACGCATTGAAGACTGGGTAATCTGAGCGAGGATTCTCTGGCCTGACAGGTGTAAGCTTCGTCCTAGCGCGTTGTGGACTGCCTCGATGGCCATAGGGTGGAAGGGGAACGTATGCTTTTGGCATGATCCGCTCTGTCTTCGCGAACAAGGGAACGAGCACGAGAATGGCCAGGACGGCGCTTTGCAACGCGACAGAAATGACCAGCGCGCGGCGGCGGACACGTCGTTCACGCATGCGCTGTTCCGCATCGCCGTCGACCAGGCAACTGCTTAGTGATCCAAGACTATCTTGGGGAACTTTGCCGGAAACTTTTTCGGGCTCGGACACCATCACACACCTCCACATTTTTTTCTGCAAGCGTGGACCGTTCCGCAGACTTGCAAAACGGAGCCACAAAAATTTTGCGGCGCCGATTTCCTGGGGGTTGCTCTAGATCTCCAGGAGACCGGCGCCGCGCTCGCAGGGATGTGAGGTTGCGCGCGTCCTCCCTGCGTTGGACACCAAGGGTAGAGACAAGTTCCCGGCGGCTTCCGCGCAAGAGTCCTGTTTCCTGAGGAAAAGAGCTATGCGGCCCGCACCCCAACCTCTAACTCGTATAGAATGAACATGTTACAGAATACTGCACCTGGATATCCGCTTTGTGCATCTTATTGATTGTGGACGTGGATCTAAGGAGGATTGCCCCCATGGGCCGGCACAATCTCGAAACTGTAGGTGTGCGCCGCACCGGCTGGGCTGCTCTGGACCGCGATCCGCAGAAGGACATGGTGGAATTTATCTGTCCGCACTGCGGCGCGCGGGACAAGAAAAATGCCCGGCGCGAGCGAGCGCTTTATCATTTTACGGATGGCTTCTTGCAGGACTTGCAAGGTGAAGTCACGCAATGCCATGCCTGCAAGCAATACTTGCGCGTCGTTCCAATCGTGATGTTGCACGATCAGGATGAAACTCGGCGCTTTGAAGCGGTTTTTTCCGATGACGAGCTGGTGAATTCGCGCTAATTTCTGCCCTTCATGGCAATTCAAAAAACGGGGCGTCCCGGTTCATCTGGGGCGCCCCGTTCTGTTTCGCTAGGGCAAACTGCTGCGATGGTTTAGTGGCGATCGTGATCGTGGTCATCCCAATCGCGATCGGAATGCCAGCGGTGGCCGTCTTCGTCCCACCAGCGATGCCGTTCGTTCCAGCAGCGTTCGCGTGCTTCGCGCAAATCGCGTCGCGCATGATCCGCCTGCCGGCTGTACCAGCCGTGATGTTCGATGGCCTCATGCAACTTATGATCTGCCTTGGCGATGCGCCGTTGGCATTTGTACTCGTCATAAGCATAGGCGCGCGGCGTGCCCCCAAAAGCCAGCAGACCAATCGTTGCAGCCGTGGCTAGCAGGACTCTGCCGAAAAACCTCTTCTCTCCCGTTTGAAGCGTCATAAGTGTCTCCATCCTCCATGTTCGGCCCCGACTGGGATGGGGTGGCATCTGTTTCATAAAACACGCCGCGGCACGGAATGTCGCACGAAACTTTACAACCGATTGAAACAACGTCACTTAGAGAATCTGTTTGAGATTGGCCTAGTACGCCTGCAAGAACGGGTCGCCTTCCATATGGTGTTTCTCAAGCCCGGCGCGGATGCGGTCGAAGGCTTCATCCACAGTGTCTGCGAACTGGAGCATGTTGTACTCCTCCTCGTTAATCATGCCCCAGCGCACCATGGCCTTCCAGTTCAGCACTTCGTCCCAATACTTGCGGCCATAAATCAAAATAAGGTTGGTCCTCGCCAGCTTTCCGGTTTGCAGCAGCGTCAGCATTTCCCAGAGTTCGTCCATTGTGCCAAAGCCCCCCGGAAACACGATCAGCGCCTTGGCGATCTGCGCGAACCACAGTTTGCGCATGAAAAAGTATTTGAAATTGAAGCTCAGCTCCGGGCTAATGTAGGGATTTGCAAATTGCTCGTGCGGCAGCTCGATCGAAAGCCCCACGGACTTCCCGCCTGCTTCATACGCTCCGCGGTTCGCGGCTTCCATGATTCCCGGGCCGCCGCCCGAACAAATCACAAAACGCCGCGGCCGCGGTCCCAGCGTTAGCGACCAGGTGGTCAGCTTGTGCGAAAGCTGCCGCGCTTCTTCGTAATACCGCGACATCTCCAGCAAGCTCCTAGCGTGCCGCACGTCCGCGCGGTGCTTGGCCAGCTTGGCTGCGGACAGCTTCGCGGTCTTCACGTTTTTCAGTCGCGTGCATCGCGCTTGCGCCGTTTCGTGGGATTCGATGCGCGCCGAACCGAACATTACGATGGTGTCCCCAACGCCCTCTCGTTTGAGTTGCACCAGCGGGTGAATGTATTCACCCAAGATGCGAATGGGCCGCGCCGGAGTGCTCGCCAAGAACTTTGGGTCTTCGTGCGGCGCAGGCGGCGCGTGCTGCGGTTTCAGTCTTTTGCCGTCGGACATCGGTCTTTTCTCCCGTCGAGACGAACTTTGATTGTAAGAATCGCAGCGCCTCGCGGCAACGTCTTCCGCTGCACCTGCGTCGAATCAAGTACAGTGTAGTGCAGGAAGTTTGATTCGTGCATGAGGTGGCACTAATCTAACCTAGGCCAAATCCCGTCGTACCAGGAAATTCGCTTGATCCGAATGGCTGCCGCGGTCCTCACTCTGATGTTTATTCTGGCTCTTGCCGGCGCTGCCGCCCGCGCGCAGGCCCCCTCCGGCCCCATTCCTCGCAAACCCGGTGTCGAAGTCCAGTTGCCTCCCAGGGAAAGCCAAGCCAAGGTGAAGGTCCAGGTTGCCCTCGTAAACACGCCCGTGACTGTGCGTGATGGCCGCGGGGAAATGGTTCACAACCTGGAGGCGGGCGATTTTCAGATTACCGACAATGGTGTAGCCCAGCGCATTTCTCACTTCGATCTTGGCGGCGATCCGCTCTCGTTGGTCATCTTAATCGAAACAAGTTCGCGTATCGAGCCGCTCCTGCGGCAGGTGCGCAAGACCGGCATTCTGTTCACGCAAACCGTGATGGGGCCGACCGGAGAAGGCGCCGTAGTGGGCTTCAACGACTCTGTCGACAAGCTGCAGGATTTCACCACGAACAGCGACCTCATCGAGAATACCATTGCCCATCTGGGAGCGGGCGCATCGGGCTCGAAGCTCTACGATGCCATGGCCGTCGGCGTGGAGATGCTTTCCGGACGTCCGGAGGCCACTGCGGATAAGCCCGGCCGTCGCCGTGCGCTGATGATCCTTTCCGAAGCCACCGACGCCGGAAGCGAAGCCAAGCTCGGCGAAGTCCTGCGGCAGGCGCAATTGGCCAACGTCACCATTTACAGCGTCGGACTTTCCACCACTCGCGCCGAACTGCAGGCCAAGCCGAAAGACACGCGGCCGCAAATCACTCCTCCCGGCACGTTTCCGCTGCCTCCGCAGCCCGGCGTCCCTCAAACGCCCACCAGCGAGGAAAACCGCTACGGCAATATTGACTTGCTAGCCGCGGCCGTCTGGGTAGTCCAGCACATTCACGATCAAGTGAAGGATCACGCGCTCGAAGTCGCCGCCACCGCCACGGGAGGCGCGCACCTCTCCACCTTCAAGGACCGCTCCATCGAAAAAGCCATCGACGAAGTCGGCGGCGAGCTGCATTCACAGTACAACATCAGCTACACGCCGGCCGGCGCCGATACTCCCGGCTATCATGAAATCAATGTGAGTATCGTTCGCAACGACGCGAAAAACCTGAAGATCCGCGCCCGCCCAGGCTATTACCTCGCTGCACCCGAAAGCTGACCTGGAATCCTGCTTAGGCGACCTGCGTCCAGAAGGTGGCGTCGCGCGAGGCGAGCAGCGCGTCTTTGCGAGCGTTCCAGCGCAAGAAATGCAGTGTGTGCGTGTGCTCCGTGTGCGCTTCGCGGCTCGTCCACACTTCATGTAGCAGTACCGCCCCAGGTAAATCAATGGATCGGTGAAGGTTGTACGTCAGGCAGCCTTCTTCTTTTCTCGAGGGACCTACCAGCGCGCGCAATTCCGCCTCCAGCAGCGTTTCCTGCCCCTCGCGCGCTCGCAGGATAACGATTAGCGTGACGGCGTCTTTCGGCAGCTTCCCGCCCGCCCCTGCTCGCGCTTTGCGCCTGCCGCGTTTAGGCTTTTTTGTCGCGGCTTTTCTTGCTTTGCGGTTCGCCATGTTGGCGGATTGTAACCTAAACCTCTCAAGGTGCAAGCATTTCCACCTACCAGCCCTCGGGCCAACGTTCTCCTTGACTTTCTAGTAGTTCTTGGTATACTTAGCATTGTAGGAAACTGCGTTTGGGAGTGCGGGAGTTCGCTCCCGCTTTTCTTTTTTCAGGCAGCTATGCGGTGCTTGCTAGCCCAAAACAACCCAAAAGCGCGTCCTTTAGAATCAACTACTTGCGAGATGCAGATTTTTGTAAGTCTTTTGTCTTTATATTCATACAAAATGATGGGGGGTAGGGGGTACCGCACTTCTCGCCTGCCAGCTTTAATCCTCAGACAAAAAGACAATGTTAACTGGCGACGGAACTTCAACCACTTGCCCGGTAAGCGTCAGGCCGCCCGTCGCGGGATCAATCTTGAAAACGACGATATTGTTGGAGAATTGGTTCTCCGCCAGCAAGTATTTGCCGCTCGGGTCGATGGCCAAATGCCGCGGCTCCTTGCCGCCGGTGGGAATGCCCCCGACTGGCGCAAGCGTTCCCTTCGCCGGATCGATGGAAAGAATCGCAATGCTGTCGTTTCCCCGGTTGGAGACGTAGAGGAACTTTCCCTTTGGGTGCACGGCCGCTTCGGCCACGTCGTTCCGGCCGGAGAATCCGGGCGGCAGCGTTGACGCCGTTCCAATTTCCTTGAGCGTCCCCTTTTTCGCGTTGTACTCGAACGATGTCGCCGTCGAGCTCAGTTCGCTCACCGCGAAAACAAATTTCCCGTTGGGATGGAATGCCAGGTGCCGCGGTCCAGACCCGGCTTTCAATCCGGCAAACGCCGGTTCATTCGGCGTAAGCGTTCCGTTCGAGGCATCGAACTTGTAGACCAGGACTTCATCCAAGCCCAGGTCGGCGACGAGCGCAAACCGATTGTCGGGTGATGTTTCGATCCAGTGCGCGTGCGGACCGCCCTGGCGCTCCTTGTTGGGGCCGAGCTTGCCCCCGTCGTGGAAATTCGCGGTGGCGGCACCAAGCTTACCGTCGTCGCCGATCGGAAACACTACGACGTTGCCGGAGGTGTAGTTAGCAGCGAAAACGTACTTCCCGGTCTTGTCGAACGACAAGTAGCACGGGTCCTCGCCGAGCGCAGGAAGCTGGTTCAGCAGTGTAAGCTTTTCACTTTTTGCGTCAATCGCAAACGCGCTTATTGTGCTCGCCTTGCCCGCTTCGTTCGCGACGTACAAGAATTTTCCGCTGGGATGCACCGCGACCCACGATGGATCCCGCGTCTCTGCCGCAACACCTTTTGGCGTCAGCTTGCCCGTGTCCGAATCAAACCCGTACGCGTAAATTCCTTTGCTCTCCGTTTTCGTCGTGTATGTCCCAACGAAAACGAGATACTTCTGACTCGGAGCAGGCTTCTCGGCCGATCCGCCGGCAACAGGAAAAACAAACGGAGCAATGAGAAGAAACAAGGCGAACATTCGACGCGTGATTTTCATGGGGAAGTAGTGTAACGCAGGCTTAAATAGAAAAGGGCGCGAATCATCGTGCCCCCAGTTTTCCGTTTGCGGATTTTACTTCTTCTCCTCCTCGTTTTCTTCCTGCAGAACCGCGGCGGCGGCCACCGAATCATCCGCTTCGAGTCGCAGCAAACGCACGCCCTGCGTGGACCGGCCCGCCTCGCGAATTTCGTTGGCGTGCACGCGGATGACTTTACCGTTGTGCGCGATGATCATCACGTCCGATTCTTCCGTCACTTGCAGCGTGGCCACGACGAAGCCGTTGCGGTCCGTCGTCTTCATGTTGACCACGCCCTTGCCGCCACGTGACGTGATGCGGTATTCCGCCAGCGGCGTGCGCTTCCCGTAGCCCTTCTCGGAGACGGTCAGCATCAGCGTTACCAGCGAGTCCTTGATTTGCTCGTTCTCGAGCTCCTCGAGATTCTGCGTGGTGGTCTTGTGCTCCTTAGCGATGATCTCGAAGTCCGGCTGGACGGCGTCCATGCTCACAACGTAGTCGTCCTTGGCGAGGTCCATCCCGTTCACTCCGCCGGCGTTGCGGCCCATCGGGCGCACTTCCGTCTCGCGGAAGAGGATCGCCTGGCCGTCGTGGCTTGCCAGAAAAATCATTTTCTTGCCGTCGGTGAGTTTCGCGCCGATCAGTTCGTCTTTGCCGTCGAGGGTGATGGCGATGATGCCGGTCGAACGCGGGTTCGAAAATTCCGTCAGCGCCGATTTCTTCACCGTGCCGCTCTTCGTGGCCATGAAGACGAATTTGTCCGCTTCTTCCAGGTTGCGTGCCGCGACGAGCGCCGTGAGTTTTTCGTCTTCCTGGAATTTCACAAGGCTGGAGATCGCTTTGCCCCGCGTGGCCGCCGCCGCTTCCGGCAATTCGTACACTTTCAGCCAGTAGACGCGACCCTTCGACGTAAACAGCAAAATGTAGCTGTGCGCCGACGCGATAAACAGATGCTCGACGAAATCTTCTTCTTTCGTCTTCGCGCCGATGCGCCCCTTGCCGCCGCGCGATTGATGCCGGTAGGTGTCCGCCGCGGTGCGCTTGATGTAGCCCGCGTGGCTCACAGTAATCAGCATCTCCGTGTCGGCGATCAGGTCTTCGAGCTTGATTTCATCGACTTTGTCGACGATCTGCGTGCGCCGATCGTCGCCGTAATCCTTCTGGATTTCCTTCAGTTCGCCGACGATTACAGACTTCAACTTTTTCTCGCTGGCGAGGATTTCTTCCAGCTCCGTGATGCGCTCGCGGATGGACTTCAATTCCTTTAGGATTTCGCCGACGGAGAGCTGCGTCAGGCGATGCAGTTGCAATTCGAGGATCGCATCCACCTGGACGGGCGTTAGGCCGCCGGTAATAGCGCGCGCCGTTTCGCCTTCGATTCCGCCGAGCTTGTACTTTCTGCCATCCAGCTTGACGCCTTCGATCTTCCTGGATTTTCCGTTTTCCGTGACCGTGACTTCCTGCTCTGAGAAAAATTTGAGCAAGTTTTCCTTGGCCTCGGCCCGGCCCGAAGATCCCCGGATGATGCGGATCACGTCGTCCAGGTGATCGAGCGCCACTTGGTAGCCGGTCAAAATATGTTCGCGCTCACGGGCCTTGCGCAGTTCGTAGCGCGTGCGGCGCAGCACCACGTCGCGGCGGTGGTCGATGAAGAGTCGGATGAATTCCAGCAGCCCCATTTCTTTCGGCTGTCCGCCGGCAATCGCCAGCATGATCATGCCGAACGATTCCTGCATCTGGGTGTGTTTGAACAGGTTGTTCAGGACGAGTTGCGATTCCTCGCCGCGCTTCAGCTCCACCACGACGCGCATGCCGTCGCGATCGCTTTCATCGCGCACATCCGCGATGCCGTCGATCTTTTTGTTTTGCGCCAGCTCAGCGATGCGCTTGATGAGCGTCGCCTTGTTGACCTGGTACGGAATTTCCGTGATGACGATATTTTCGCGGTCCTTGCCGGATTCCTCGATGGCGGCCTTCGCCCGCATCGTGAAGCTGCCGCGTCCGCTTTTGTATGCCGCCTCGATGCCCTCGCGCCCGGCGATGTAGCCGCCGGTCGGAAAGTCCGGCCCAGGTACGAGCTTCATCACTTCTTTCAGTGTCGTGTCCGGCTTCTCGATTAGCAGCATGGTGGCGTCAATAATCTCGCGCAGATTGTGCGGCGGAATGTTGGTGGCCATGCCGACAGCGATGCCGCTCGCGCCATTGACCAGCAGATTCGGCACGCGTGTGGGAAGAACCGTGGGCTCTTTTTCCGTTTCGTCGAAGTTCGGCGTGAATTCGACGGTTTCCTTTTCGATGTCGGCGAGCAATTCTTCCGCGATTTTCGAGAGGCGCGCTTCCGTGTACCGCATCGCCGCGGGCATATCGCCGTCAACGGAGCCGAAGTTGCCCTGCCCATCCACTAGCGGATAGCGCATGTTGAAGTCCTGCGCCATGCGCACCAGCGCGTCATAGACCGGCGTGTCTCCGTGCGGGTGATATTTGCCGAGGACTTCGCCGACGATCTTCGCGCATTTGCGGTATGGCCTCGTCGATGTGAGTCCCAGCTCATACATGCCAAAAAGAATTCGGCGGTGCACGGGCTTCAAGCCGTCGCGCACATCGGGCAGCGCGCGGCCGATGATCACGCTCATCGAGTAGTCGAGATACGACTTCCTCATCTCGGCTTCGATATCGACCGGAATCATCACTGACTGGTTTTGTTCGTCCGCCATGTGTCCTCGTGTATCGCTCTTTTCCTTTGTAGCGCCGGGATTTGGCCCGGCATGCCGCCCCGAGGGGCTACGAATCACTTCGACGCGTGCCCCAGCACGTAGGCCTTCACCGTGTCGAACGCGTCCGCTGAATTCGTAAAACGCCGCGCGGCGAAAGCAGCCTCAATCTCGCGCAAAAAGGTTTCGCGCTCACCGTCCTTAGCAAACTCGATCGCCACGCCACGTTCGTTGTCCGGCGCATCCGTCGGCGTTGCCCGAAACTCGCTGACGCTCAACCCGCGCAGTCCCGGCAGCGTTGCCCAGCCTAACTGATACATCATGGCTGGCTCTTGCCGATCGGCCGTAAAACGAAATAGATCACCACGCCGAAAGCCAAAACAGTCAAGAGGCCGATCGAATCAGCGACCACAAACGTTCGCAAGCCTTCTGCTCCGGATGCGTCGCCTAATTGAACAGCCCCACGCCATGCTCGAATTTCATGCACGAGTCGCGGCAATCGAAATCCAAATGTGGCCACCGCCGCGAGAACCAAACCCCAGCGAATCGCGCTGCGAATGGACCCGCCGTCGGCCTGGGATTCGCCCGACACGCGTCAGATGTCCAGGTTCACGACTTCCAGGGCGTTGTCCTCGATGAACTTGCGGCGCGCTTCGACGTTTTCACCCATGAGCGTGGTGAAAATATCTTCGGCCGCCACGGCGTCCTCGAGCTTCACTTTCAGGAGCGTGCGCGTATCCGCGTTCATCGTGGTTTCCCAGAGCTGCGTCGGATTCATTTCGCCGAGGCCCTTGAACCGCGTGATGGTGAAATCTTTCTTCGCGTCTTCCATCACGTAGCTCAGCACGTCCTGCGCTCTTTCCTTGACGGCCTTGTCGCCGTTGCGTGAAACGGTGAACGGCGGCTTGTTGAATTCATCGATCTGTTTCGCCAGGGCGCGCAAACGCTTGTATTCTGCGGTCGCCGCCAGCGCCCAGTTGATTTTGGAATTGTTCGGCGCATCCAGCAGGATTTCGTACAAGCTGTGCTCTTCGTCGAAGGCGACTTTTCCTTCGAGCTTCAGTTTTGCCTTTTCGATTTCCTTCAGGAGTTTCTCTACGGATTTCTTTTCTTCGAAGTCGGTCTTTTTGTCCAAGCCATTTTCCGCCAGCACTTCCGCCAGCTTTGGCTCTTTCAGCCGCCGGCCAAGCTTCGCGGCGGCAGCCTCGTATTCCTGCACGTTGAGCAGGAAAGAAGTCAAGCCGGCGCCCTGCAGTGTCACGCCTTCCTTGGCCTTCACGACGTGGTCTTCCGTAGCGCGTTTCATTAACTCGCGCGCGAAGTCGCGTTCGTCGCGAATGTATTTTTCCGTCTTGCCGCGCTTCACGCGATAGAGCGGCGGCTGCGCTATATAAATGTGGTCGCGCTCGATGAGCTCCTTCATGTGGCGGAAGAAAAATGTCAGCAGCAGGGTACGGATGTGGCTGCCGTCCACGTCCGCATCGGTCATCAAAATAATTTTGTGATAGCGCAATTTACCGGCGTCGAAATCGTCTTTGCCAATGCCGGTGCCCAGCGCCGTGATGATGGCGCGAATTTCTTCATGCCCCAGCATTTTGTCGTAGCGCGCTTTTTCAACGTTCAGGATTTTCCCCTTGAGCGGGAGGATCGCCTGGTATTTCCTGTCGCGCCCCTGCTTGGCCGACCCTCCGGCCGATTCGCCCTCGACCACGAACAGCTCGCACCGCGCGGGATCGCGTTCCTGGCAATCGGCGAGTTTCCCCGGCAAGCCGCTCGAATCCATGGCGGACTTGCGACGCGTCAACTCACGGGCCTTGCGGGCGGCTTCGCGGGCGCGCGCCGCTTCAATGCACTTGCCGATAATGCGCCGCGCCACGGTCGAATGCTTGTCAAACCATTCGCCGAGCTTTTCGTTAACAAGTTGCTCGACGTCGCCCTTGATGTCGCTGTTCAGCTTGCCCTTGGTTTGTCCCTCGAACTGCGGCTGCGGCAGCCGCACGCTGACTACGGCGACCAGGCCTTCGCGTACGTCATCGCCCGTGATCGTGACTTCGTCTCTCTGCTCCTTGAGCATGCCCTGGGCAGATGCAAAGTTGTTGATACTGCGAGTCAGCGCGGAACGAAACCCGGAAAGATGCGTCCCTCCATCCACGGTGTTGATGGTGTTCGCGAACGCAAAAATATTTTCGCCGTAAGTATCGTTGTACTGCAGCGCGATTTCGATTTCGACGTTCCCGCGCTTGCCTTCCATGTAGATTGGGGAATCGTGCAGCGTGGATTTTCCGCGGTTGAGGTGTTTGACGAATTCCCCGATACCGCCGGTGAATTTGAATTCCGCCGTTTTCTCCGTGCGCTCGTCGTTGAGCGTGATTTTCAGCCCTTTGTTCAGGAAGGCCAGTTCGCGCAAGCGCTGCGACAGCGTATCGAAGCTGTACTCCGTCTTATCGAAAATTGTCGGATCGGGATGAAAGGTAACTTTCGTTCCGGTCTTGCGCGTTTTTCCGGTTTGCTTCAGCTTGTTGGTGGGCTTGCCTTTTTCGTAAGTTTGTTCCCACACCGCGCCGTCGCGCGAGATTTCCAGTTCCAGCCAGTCGGAAAGTGCATTGACGACCGAAACGCCCACACCGTGCAGGCCGCCGGAAACTTTGTACGTGTCGCTGTCGAATTTTCCGCCCGCATGCAGCACGGTCAGCACGACTTCCGCGGCGGGACGCTTCTCCGTTTGGTGCATGTCCACGGGAATGCCGCGCCCGTTGTCCACCACCGTGACGGAGTTGTCCGCGTGCACGGTGACGTTGATTTCGTCCGCGAAGCCGGCCAACGCTTCGTCGACCGAGTTATCCACCACTTCCCAAACGAGATGATGCAGGCCCATCTCGCCGGTCGAGCCGATGTACATCGCGGGACGCAAGCGCACTGCTTCGAGTCCGCCGAGAACTTTGATCGATTTCGCGTCGTACTTGTGGCCGCCTTGCGGCGTGCTGCCCACGTTTTCTTTATCGCCCATGTCATCTCCTGGCGCTGCAACGGCTGACGCAAACCTGCGGCGCTGAACGGACCCCGAGCCATTCGGAGCAGGCGTCCGCGCTCAAAACTCGTTTTCTGTGAAGCAAGGAAGGCGTGTGTTCGGAATGTTCCGATCGTCATTTTCGTGCGGCCCGAAAAAGCGGCCGACGCCTTACCCTTTGGTTCCGGTTTCGCTGGGCAAATCCAGAACTCGTAGGGTTCCTGCTCCATCCCATCTCGCGCAGCGAGACGTGGCGAAGGCTCATGTTTCTCCAGGTCAGCGCTCCCGAGCTCCTGGCGCGAAGCCCAAATCCTGGGTCACTTTTACCTGGCGGACGTGTCGATTTGGAGGATGCGAATCAGCGAATCGACAACCCAAAAATTATACGCGATGTGGGGAGATTTCTCAAGCGTGATCGCGAGCCTAACGCTGAAATAAGTATTGTCTTTACTTAAGTTTACGCGGCGTATGGGCCAGCTGAAGGGAAATCAAAAAAGGCGCCTTGAAGAGCGCCTTTCTTGGCGGAAATTTCTGTATTTTTGTCGCCTCAGATGCGCATGGGCATGATGATGTAGCGGTAGCGATAGGACTCGTCGGCCAGCGGGCGCATCTGCCCGGCGGACTGTTCGTCCTTCAATTCAATGCTGATCGGGCCATCGGCGGCGGCGCCAAGAAAATCCAACATGTAGCTGGAATTGAATCCGATGGCGATGGGATCGCCCTTGAATTCCTTGTCGATGCTTTCTTTGGCTTCGCCGTATTCCGGGCTGGAGGCGGAGATTTCGATGCCTTCTTTGGAAACGGCCAGCTTCACGGCGTGAGAGCGCTGATCGGCAAGCTGCGAAACGCGCCGCACCGCATCGCTCAATTCTGCCCGCTCAATGACCACACTCTTGTTGTTGTCCCGCGGCAGCACCGCTTCGTAATTCGGGAACTGCCCGGTGAGAATACGCGAAATCAGCAAGCGATGTCCCACCTGGAAAAAGAGGTGGCTTTCGTCCTTTGCAAATTCGATGTGCGCGTCGGAGCCGGCGGCGCCGGATAGCTTCTCGACTTCGTCCATGGCCTTCTTCGGGATCAGCACTTTTACTTCGCCATTCAGGCCCGTAAGTTTGTGATCCGTCTCCGCAAGCGCCAGGCGATGGCCGTCTGTCGCCACCATCGCCAGCGTGTCTGGTTTCAAGATCAGCAAGCCGCCGTTCAGCGTGTAGCGCGATTCTTCCATGGAAATCGCAAACTTTGTTTTTCGAATGAGGTTCTCAATGATGGGAGCGGGAATCTTTACCAGGGTGTGGGGCATCACCGGCAAGGCGGGAAAATTTTCTTTCGCCATGCCCACCAGCTTGTATTTCTTCTTGTCGCTGACGATCTCAACCCAGTGATTTTCCAGCAGCTTGACCTTAATCTCGCCTTCCGGCAGCAAACGCACCAGTTCCAGCAGTTTCTTGGCAGGGATGGTTCCGGCGCCGTCCTTCTTGATCTTGGCTTCGCACGACGTGCGAATACTCAGCTCAAGGTCAGTCGCCGTAATCGTCAGCTGGCTTCCCTTGGCCTCGACCAGCAAATTCGACAGAATGGGAATCGTGGTCTTGCGCTCGACGACGCCTTGTGTGGTCGAGAGTTCATTCAACAGCGCGGACTTTGTGACGCTGAATTCCATCGCTTGATGTTCCTCGCGTGCCGTTCCGGGTGCGGTCATTGTGAAGTTTACCCTCGATTAGGCCTGCGACCAGGCCTCCGTTGCTCATTTCTACCGCTGCCGTACTTTACTCGCTTTTTGGCAAAGTATAAAGCCCGCCGCATGCCGCCGCGCTGTGGAAATAGGAGGGAAACCCCCTTCCTTCTCCCGGCGTTGCTCCCAAGCATCAAACGCAACAACAATCCACAAGCATCGTCAATACATCAGAATCTTTTTTGAACTTTAAAGAACTATAGAGCTTGTTGTTGTGATGATCGCTGTGAATCTGTGGATACGCCCGGAAACTCCAACTGTGTAATGGATTTGCGAAGCTGCTTTGCAAGTGGCAAATTGTGAGGATC
>Ga0137377_10000658_pt1 | contig 21710 bp, 19 predicted proteins | sample SagtaG_22_FD_104815 | JGI IMG/M metagenome (GOLD analysis project Ga0137377, IMG submission 104815) | Vadose zone soil microbial communities from Sagehorn Ranch, Mendocino, California, USA - Sage2_L_40_16 metaG | ecosystem: Environmental > Terrestrial > Soil > Vadose zone | place: USA... | reverse complement strand
TTCACCATACGCTCCATGATGTGCCTCAGCCCGGCATGCTCGCGGTACCGCACGGCGTTGCAGGCCGCGTCGAGGAACTTCCCGGCGTGCTCCCCCACCCATGCCCCGTCAAAGTTGCCGGCAGTGTCCCGGTGCACAAAGCCCGACAGGCAGGCACTCTCGTCAATATGGAGCAGCCTCCTTTCCACATTGCTCTGCATCCGATCGGCGAACAGCCCGCGCAACTCCTGCGACTCGAACGGGAGCGGCGTGAAGAGTTCCCGCACCCGCTCCGCAATCACGGGCTCGGGCCGTCGCGGCCGGTGCACGGTCGCAGCGCGCTCCGCCGGCGCACCGACACCCGGGACCGCCGCGGCCGCCGCCATGATCTGCACTAGCTCTCGGCGCGAGATTGTGCCCATGCAAGCCGGCCTACCGGTTCGGCTCCCTGTCAACAGGCCTGCGAATACCCGCCGTCATGTGCGAGATCCGCGCGGCACTGTTTGGCTGCCCGCGTTGTTGGCAAGAAGATCGACGTACGCACCCTCGATGAGCTGCGACGGTTCCACGCCGAGTCGTATGAGTCCGACCTTCGGCACGAGCGCTTCAACACTGGTGATTCGGGCCTTGATCTCGATGTTTCTGGGCATGCGGGTTTGACTCTCGGTAAGCACTCCATTTCGGGAGGCCGTTTTTATTCTGCACCAGGCCGTAGAGGCTTGCGCTAGAGCCCTGTCGATCGCACGCGCCTGCGCGGGGCGGTGGGATTTCCTCGAAGAAGCCGTCGTGCTATCAAGGAGTTACGCCGAGCCCAAGAGCCCTCGCGGAAAACGGCAACTTCAAATGTTCGCCGATCGAGCGGAATCCGTTCGCGAGCGGACCGCCCGAGCGCGAATCGGTACCCTCGCCCTCTGAAGAGTGCTGGATGTGTCAGAATGCCGGGGTCGTCTGCGCAAGAAGGCATTCGTGACGTCGCCGAGCGCCTCACCAGCTGTCGAAAAGGTCTTCATCTCGGCCCAATCGCTGCTGCGCGATTCGATCGAGCTGGCCATGCGAATCGTCCGCAGCGGGTTCAAGCCCACGTTTCTGGTCGCCATCTGGCGAGGCGGCGCGCCGATCGGCATCGCGGTCCAGGAAGCACTCGACTATCACGGCATTCATGTTGATCACATCGCGATCCGGACCTCGTCCTACACCGGCATCGATCAGCAATCCAAGGTCGTGCGGGTCCATGCGCTGAATTACCTGATCTCGCGCTTGTCGTTTGAGGATGAGCTGCTGATCATCGACGATGTGTTCGATTCCGGGCGCAGCCTCGAGGCCGTCGTCGCCGAGCTCCGGCGCCGCTGCCGGCGCAATCTGGCGGACAAGATCCGGATAGCGACGGTCTACTACAAACCCGAGCGCAATCGCAGCTCGCTCAAGCCGGACTATTACGTTCGGTCGACCAACAGCTGGCTGGTGTTCCCGCATGAACTGCAGGGGTTGACGCGCCAGGAGATCCTGGAGCACAAACCGGTCGGCGAGAGCTTCTTCGAGAATTAGCTACCAGTTCGCGACGAACTCGCGGATTTTCTGCAGCCAGGCATCCTTGTCGGCCGCCGGCAGAAAGGAAGCCTCGATGGAATTGCTTGCGAGTTGCGCGATGTCGGCCCTGGACAGGCCGAGGGCATGGTGCACGGCAAGGTAGTTCGCTGCGACATAACCGCCGAAGTACGCAGGATCGTCAGAATTCACGGTCACGCACAGGCCGCGGTCCAGCAAGCGCTTGAGATTGTGATTCTCGATGCGATCGAAGACCCGAAGCATCACGTTGGACAGTGGGCACATCGTCAGCGGCACGCGCTCCCGCACGAGGCGCGCGATGAGGGCAGGATCCTCTTCGCAGCGTACGCCGTGATCGATGCGTCTCACCTGCAGAAGGTCCAAGGCCTCGGAAATGTAATGGGGCGGCCCCTCCTCTCCCGCGTGCGCAACCGTCAGGAAGCCTTCGCTGCGTGCCCGCGCGAATACCGAGGCGAATTTGGCGGGCGGGTGACCGACTTCAGACGAGTCCAGGCCGAAAGCCGTAATCGCATCTGCATGAGGCAGAGCCTGTTCGAGCGTCTTCATGGCATCTTCAGCGCTCAGATGCCGCAGAAAACACAGGATGAGACGGTGTGTTATGCCAAGCGTCTGCTCCCCCTCGGCCAGGGCGCTCGCGATACCACCGATGAGGGCATCAAAAGGCACACCGCGGGCAGTGTGGGTCTGCGGATCGAAAAATATCTCCACGTGCACGACGCCGTCCGCATGTGCCCTGCGCAGATAGGCCGAGGTGAGCGCGTGGAAGTCGCTCTCATCGCGCAGCACTTCGGCGCCGGCATAGTAGACATCCAGGAACGACTGCAAGTTGGCGAAGCGGTACGCCTCGCGCAACGCCTCGACCGACCGGTAGCGCAGCGACAGCCGATGCTTGCGCGCCAGCTCGAACACCATTTCCGGCTCGAGCGTGCCCTCGATATGCAGGTGCAACTCAGCCTTGGGAATTGCGCGGATGAATGACTCGATCGAGCTCATGGGGGCGCAACGTATCATGATTCCGCTGCGACGGGGCGCGCTGTCAGCCCGGCACACATTGACCGCTCGCGACTGGACGCCGCCTGATACTCAGCGTGCACAATCCATGGCACGATTGTAGACAATCGCTTGGACGCGTATCCTCCCAGGGCAGTCGCGGTCTCGTACGGACCACAATGGGCAAGCTCACGACTCATGTGCTGGACCTCGCGGCGGGTACCCCCGCGGCGGGCATGCGTATCGAGCTTCACGACCTGGGAGCAAGTCCGCCGCGTCTGTTGGCGGAGTGGCGCACGAACGAACACGGTCGCTGTCTGCAACCCCTGCTGGAAGGAGACTCGCTGCACGGCGGCCGCTACCGGCTGACCTTCCACGTTGCCGAGTATTTTCGCTCGCTGGGAGCCAAATTGCCCGAGCCGCCCTTCATCGATGAGGTGGTGATTGCATTCGGAGTCGCAGACCCCGGGCAGGACTACCACGTCCCGCTGTTGGTATCGCCGTGGAGCTACTCCACTTACCGCGGCAGCTGATGGCGCCCAGGCCCGCGACCTGATCTCATGAGCACCGCCGCCTCCGCAACCGACCTGCAGCCGGTGCGGTTCATTCTCGACGGCGAGCTCGTCAGCGTGTCGGGTCTGCCACCCTCCACGACCGTGCTCGAATACCTGCGCGACCAGGCGGGTCGCACGGGCACAAAAGAGGGCTGCGCCGAAGGGGACTGCGGGGCGTGTACCGTCGTACTGGGCGAACTGTCCGCTGACGAACGGAGCGTTGACTACCGCGCGATCAATTCCTGCATCCGCTTCCTGGCGACCATTGACGGCAAGGAACTGGTCACCGTGGAAAGCCTCCAGGCTGCCGACGGCGGGCTGCATCCGGTGCAGCGCGCGCTGGTCGATTGTCACGGTTCGCAATGCGGCTTTTGCACCCCGGGCTTCGTGATGTCGCTGTTTGCGCTGTACCTGCAGCGGGCATCGCCTGCGCGCGACGAAGTGATCGCAGCGCTTTCAGGCAATCTCTGCCGCTGCACCGGGTACCGCCCGATCATCGAGGCCGGCTGTCGCATGTCGGACTATCCCGAGCCGGTGCACTGGAGCCGCAATGACGCGCAATCCGCCAGCCGCGCAGACGAACTGCGTGCCCTGCGGCGCACGGCGCCCGATTCGGCTCTGCGTTTTCCCGGGTTTCATGCGCCGCGCGACCTCGATGAGTTGGCCTGCGCGCTGGAGGCGGCTCCGGATTCACTCCTCCTGGCCGGCGGGACCGACGTCGGCGTGTGGGCAACGAAGCAGCTGCGTGACTTGCCGCCGATCATCTATCTCGGCACCGTCAGGGAGCTGCTGCAGATCCGAAACAGCGATGCCGGCCTGTGGATCGGGGCGGGCGTGCCGCTGAGTGTCGCCTGGCCTGCACTGCTGGAGCACTATCCGGCGCTCGCCGAGCAGGCCCAGCGATTTGCGTCTCCGCCGGTATGCAATTCCGGCACGCTGTGCGGAAATATCGCCAACGGCTCACCCATCGGCGATTCAATGCCGGCCCTCATTGCATTGGGCGCCGAGCTCGAGCTGCGCCACGGCGCGCGCCAGCGCCGCATCCCGCTCGAGCGTCTGTATCTGGGCTACCAGCACAAGGACCTCGCGCCGGGCGAATTCATCGTCAGCGTTCTCGTCCCGCCACCAAAGGCTGCACACCTGTTCGCCAGCTATAAGCTCGCGAAGCGCATCGATCAGGACATCTCGGCGGTCTGCGGCGCATTTGCGGTAGAAGTATCCGGCGGACGGATCACGAGCGCGCGGCTCGCATACGGCGGCATGGCCGCGATTCCCGCGCGGGCACCGCATGCCGAGCGGGCGCTGGTCGGACAGCCGTGGTCGGAGGTCACGATCGATTCGGCGACCGCCGCGCTCGCCGCGGACTTCACTCCGCTGACCGACTCGCGCGCCAGCCGCGCCTATCGCCTCAGGGCCGCAGGCAGCATGTTGCGACGCTTTTATCTGCAACACAGCCCCACCGCGCTCCGACTGCGGGTGACAGACCCGTCAGCAGACATGGAATTCACGTATGGGCGCTAACCGCGCCGAGCCGCCGGAGGAGCTGGAGCCAGTGCCAACCCGCCGCGTCGTCGGCGAGGCTTACCCGCACGACAGCGCGCATCTGCACGTCACCGGCAAGGCACTCTACTGCGACGATATTCCGTTGCCGGCGACCGCCTTGCACGCCGCCTTTGGCATCAGCCGCATCGCTCATGGCCGGATCCGGGAGCTGGACCTGGCAGCGGTGATCGCGACTCCCGGAGTCGTCGCCGTGGCGCTTCCTGCGGATATCCCGGGTGAGAACAACTACGGCGGCGTCGTACATGATGACCCGATTTTTGCCGATGGGCTCGTGCAGCACGCCGGTCAGCCCATATTCGCCGTCGCCGCGACCTCCTATGCAATGGCACGCAAGGCCGCGCTGCGGGCGCGCATCACGTACGACGAGCTTCCCGCGATCCTCGACATTCGCTCGGCACTGGCCGCGCAGAGTTATGTTGTTCCGAGTCGCCGGCTCGTGCGCGGCACACCCGGGACGGTGCTGGCCGCCTCTCCGCACCGTCTGCAGGGAACCGTCGTCATCGGCGGCCAGGATCACTTTTACCTTGAAGGCCAGATCGCCATAGCGATTCCGCAGGAAGATGGGGCGATGCTGATCCACAGCTCGACCCAACACCCAACGGAAGTACAACACATCGTTGCGCATGCCCTGGACGTGCGCGCGCACAGCGTCACCGTTCAGTGTCGTCGCATGGGCGGCGGATTCGGCGGCAAGGAGAGCCAGCCGGGCCTGATCGCCGCCGCCGCGGCGCTTCTGGCACTGAAGACCGGCCGCCCGGTGAAGCTGCGCCTCGATCGCGACATCGACATGATCATGACGGGCAAGCGTCACGATTTCCTGGCCGACTACGACGTCGGCTTCGACGCGCAAGGGCATATTCTGGCGCTGACTATCATGCTCGCCTCGCGTTGCGGCTATTCGGCCGATCTGTCCGGTCCAGTGAACGATCGCGCGGTTTATCATCTCGACAACGCCTACTTTCTGCAGCATGTCGAGATCACCTCGCATCGCTGTAAGACGCACACCGTGTCCAACACCGCCTTTCGCGGTTTCGGGGGCCCTCAGGGGATGATGGTCATCGAGCGGGTCCTCGATGACATCGCGCGCACGCTGGGTGTCGATCCGCTCGATGTGCGTCGCGCCAACTTCTATGGCGTCACGCAGCGAAACGTGACGCACTACGGCCAGACCATCGAGGACAACCTCATCCACGACATTGTGGCCCGGATGGAGCGAGAGAGCGGCTATCGCGACCGCCGTACAATCATCGCGGAGTGGAATCGCCGCAATCCGGTTGTCAAGCGCGGCCTGGCACTGACTCCCGTGAAGTTCGGCATCTCGTTCACTGCGACCCACTACAACCAGGCCGGCGCGTTGCTGCAGGTGTACACCGACGGGACCGTGCTGCTGAACCACGGCGGCACTGAGATGGGACAGGGGCTGCACATCAAGGTGGCCCAGGTCGTCGCCGCCGAGCTCGGCGTGCCGCTATCGGCTATCCGCGTCACCACGACGGATACCAGTAAGGTGCCCAATACTTCGGCTACGGCCGCATCGTCGAGCTCCGATCTGAACGGGATGGCGGCGCGGGCAGCCGCCCGCTCGATCCGGCAACGGCTGCTCGTGCACGCCTGCGAAACGCACGGCGTCAGTGCCGATCAGGTGCGCTTCGCGGACGGACAGGTCGATATCGGGGCACGGAGCATGACTTTTGGTCATTTCGTCCGCGATGCCCATGCGGCACGCATCTCGCTCTCCGCCACGGGGTACTACCGGACTCCGAAGATTCACTGCGACCGTGCCACCCTGATCGGCCGGCCGTTCTTCTACTTCGCGTACGGGGCGGCCGTTGCGGAAGTCGCGCTGGACACGCTGAGCGGAGAAACACGTCTGCTGCGAGTCGACATCCTGCACGATGTCGGCGCGTCGCTGAACCCGGCGATCGATCGCGGGCAGATCGAGGGTGCCTTCATCCAGGGCGTCGGCTGGCTCACCTGCGAGGAGTTATGGTGGGACGCCAAGGGAGAGCTGCAGACCCACGCGCCCTCGACCTACAAAATCCCCACCGCGCGCGACTGGCCTGCACATTCCACGGTCACGCTGCTCGAGCGCTCGCCGAACCGGGAGGACACGATTCATCGGTCCAAGGCGGTGGGCGAGCCGCCGTTGATGCTGGCGATCTCGGTGTTTCATGCCATTCGCGACGCCTGCGCCGCCTGCGGACCGGCCGGGGCGCTGCCGCACCTCACCGCTCCGGCTACCCCGGAAGCGGTGCTGCGTGCCATCGACAGTGTAAGGAGCCACGCATGAGCACGCGGGTCGCAAGCGACGACGCGGGCCGGGAGCCCAAGGGTCGCTGGCTTCGGGCGCTGCGCGACAACTGGCCTCTGGCGGTCTGCCGGTTGCTCGAGGGTCGCGAGCCGGCGGTGGTTCGTGTGCTCATCGCGCAGGTGCGGGGTTCCGCCCCGCGCGAGCCCGGCGCCTGCATGCTGGTTTCGCACAGCGGGGTCGACGGCACGATCGGCGGTGGCAACCTGGAATGGCAAGCCATGCGGGCCGCTCAGTCGCTGCTCGTGGCCGGGACGGCGCCTTCGGTCAGCCTTCGCCGGCTCGTGTTGGGTCGGGAGTTGGGACAGTGCTGTGGCGGTGTGGTGCAGTTGTGGATGGAACGCTTCACGCCCGCCGATCTGCCGCGGCTGCGGCGGGTGGTACGCGCCGGATGCGACGGCACATCGGCGGCACTGCTGACCGAGCTCTCCGGGCAAGGCGTCGTTCGCAGACTGCTGGAGCACGGATCAGATGAGTGGCGCAGTGCGCATTTGCAGTTGCGCGGCCCGACGCTGCAGGCGCTCGAGCCGGGCGCTCAACGTCGCTTGCAATTCTCCGCGAGCAGTGAGGAGAACGCGATCCTGTTGGAGCCCCTCGCGAGCGACGCTGCGGCGTTGTGGCTGTTCGGTGCCGGCCACGTCGGACAGGCGTTGATCCGCATCCTCGCCGAGTTGCCGTTCGAAGTCACCTGGATCGATCCGCGAGCGGAGCTCCTGCCGGAGCCATTACCGGACAACGTCCATCCGCTGTGCTCGCAGGCGCCAACTAACACCGTGCACCTGGCACCGGCTGGCGCGCGCTTCCTCGTGATGACCCATGACCATGCTCTGGACTACGCGCTGTGCCGCAGGATTCTGGGGCGCAGCGACTTCGCCTGGCTGGGGCTGATCGGCTCGAAAAGCAAGGGCGCTCGGTTCCGCTCGCGGTTGGCACGGGATGGCGCCGCAGCGGAGGCGATTGCCCGACTGGTCTGTCCCATTGGGGTTGGGGGAGTCGCCAGCAAGTGGCCGGCCTCAATCGCTGTGGGCGTGGCCGCGCAACTGCTGCAGGGTCTCGAGGCCTCGGTCGACGTACGCCCCCTGAATCTCGCGTCTTCCTCCGCGACCGTGGCCTGTGCGGGTGGCTGTCCGTCACCCGACTGTGCCGCCTGCTCGTCCCCCCTCCCATGACGGCTTACTTCCTGGACTGGCTGAGCCTGCTCGGCCGATGGCTGCACCTGGTGGCGGGCATCGCCTGGATCGGCTCGTCCTTCTATTTCATCTGGCTCGACGATCACCTCGTTCCACCGGTCGATCCGGCGCTCGCGAACCGGGGCGTGGCCGGGGAGTTGTGGGCGGTGCATGGCGGCGGTTTCTACCATGCGCACAAGTACCGCCTGGCGCCCGCGTCCCTGCCGTCCTCGCTTCACTGGTTCTACTGGGAGGCCTACACCACCTTCCTGTCCGGCGTCTTTCTGTTGTGTCTTCTTTATTACGGCCAGGCCGAGGTGTACCTGATCGACACGTCGGTGGCAGCTCTGTCGAAACCCGCGGCCATCTCCATCGGCGTCGCATTTCTCGCCGGCGGCTGGGTGGTCTATGACGGTCTGTGTCGATCGACGCTCGGGCGCGACGGTCGCACGCTCGGAGCCGTGCTCGCCGTACTGCTGTCCCTGGCGGCCTGGGGCTTGTGCCACCTGTTCAGCGGACGCGGCGCCTACATGGAATTCGGCGCGATGCTCGGCACGATCATGGCGGCAAATGTGTTTTTCGTCATCATCCCGGGTCAACGCGAGCTGGTGCGCGCCAAGCGGGAGGATCGTGAACCCGATCCCACCCACGCGATCTCCGCCAAGCTGCGCTCCACGCACAACACCTACTTCACTCTGCCGGTGCTGTTCGTGATGATCAGCCCCCACTACGCCATGACCTACGGTGCACGCCAAAACTGGCTGGTGCTGGTCGCCATCTGCGCTGCCGGGGTGTGGCTGCGCCTTTATTTCGTCGCGCGCCACAAGGCGCACGAGCGCAACGGCCGCACTTCGCCGCTGCCCGCCGCCCTGGGCGTGCTGACGCTGGCCGGCGTTGCGTTCGCATTGATGCCGCCACCGAAGGGAGGCGGCACCGAAGGCGCCGCCGCCGGATTCGCGTCCGCCGGGGGCTTCGTCTACGTCGAGGCGATCGTGGCCCGGCGGTGCGCCGGCTGTCACTCGGCAAAACCGACGCAATCGGGATTTACTGCAGCCCCCAACGGCGTGCTGCTTGACACACCCGCGCGCATCCTGGCGCGCACCGAGCAGATACGTCAGCAGATCGCCACACGTGCCATGCCCACGGGAAACGTTACCGGCATCACCGAGGAGGAGCGAGCCGAAGTGCTCGCCTGGATCGAACGTGGCGCTCCGCACTGACATCACCGTGAAGCCGTGCGCGCATCGGGGCGCGATCCTGCATTTCCGTTCCGATCCCGGCCCGCACGATGACCCCGGCAGCTTCGAGTTCTTCGAGGATGGTCTGCTGGTCACCGACGACGGGCGCGTCGCGGCGCTCGGGCCGGCGCGGGAGCTGTTGCCGACCCTGCCAACGGATGCACAGGTGGTCGAACATGGCGACAACATCCTGATGCCCGGGTTCGTCGATGCACACATCCACTATCCGCAAACCGACATCATCGGCTCAGGCGGCCGGCAGCTGTTCGATTGGCTGGAGAACTACACGTTTCCGACCGAGGGCCGGTTCTCGGACCCGGCGCACGCACAGGAGGTTGCCGAGTTCTTCCTCGATGAGCTGGTACGCAACGGCACTACGACGGCGATGGTCTTCTGCAGCGTTCACCGCGCCTCCGTGCAAGCGTTCTTCCAGGCGGCCGCGGCACGCCGCATGCGCATGGTGGCAGGCAAGGTGCTGATGGATCGCAACTGCCCGGAGTATCTGCGGGACTCCCCCGCGGCCGGCGAGCGTGACTCGCGTGAGTTGCTGGAAGCGTGGCACCGTCGCGAGCGACTGCTGTACGCGATCACACCGCGCTTCGCTGTGACTTCCTCCGAGGCGCAACTCGAGAGCGCCGGGCGGCTCGCCAGGGACTTTCCGGACGCCCTCATCCACAGTCACGTGGCGGAGAACCTCGAGGAAGTCGCCTGGGTGAAACGACTGTTTCCACACGCACGCAGCTACCTCGACGTGTACGACCGATACGGATTGCTGCGCGATCGCGCGATCTACGCACACTGTATCCATTTCGATCAGACCGATCGCGCCCGGATGGCGCAATCCGGGGCGTCAGCCGCGTTCTGCCCCTCTTCCAACTTGCACCTCGGTAGCGGGCTATTTGATGTGGCTGCCGCCGATGCGGCCGGAATGCGGTTTTCGATTGCGACGGATGTAGCGGGCGGTAGCAGCTTCAGCATGCTCCAGACGCTCGGGGCTGCTTACAACGTCGCGCAACTCTCGCATCAGCACCTCTCGCCCCTGCGCGCGTTCTATCTCGCCACTCTGGGAGGTGCCCGTGCTCTGGGCGTGGACGGCCAGGTCGGTCGCTTCACGGTGGGAGCGGAAGCCGATTTCATCGTTCTCGACCTGCGTGCCACGGCGCTGATCGCACGCCGCACCGCCCGCTCGCGTACCCTGGCCGAAAAACTGTTGGTGCTGATGACGTTGGGCGATGATCGCGTCGTCTCGCGTACTTATGTCCTCGGCCGCGAGGCGCGCGCCGCCGCTTCCCGCCGGCTGCCGCCCGGCACCGCCCCCTGACAATCGTGCACCCGCTATCGGTACGACTTCGGACTTTACCCGTGGCTACAGCAACAGAAAAACGCGACAGCAGGTCCGCCAGGCCGGCAAGGAGCACGGCGCGGCACGGGAGCCCGGCGGCCCGGCGGTTGCGCCGCACGGCGGGGAACGGCGCCGATACGACCGCAGTCTACGAGCAGATCTGGACAGCGATCACCGATCACAGCCTGCCGCCGGAGACGCGCCTGGTCGAGGGGCGTCTGTGCGAGATCTTCGGCCTCGGCCGCGCGCGGCTGCGCCAGGTGCTGCAACGTCTGGCGCACGAGCGAGTGGTGACGCTGATGCCCAATCGCGGGGCTAGCGTGTCCAGACCTTCGGTTCGCGAAGCGCGGGAGGTATTCGCCGCTCGCCAAGTGCTGGAGGCGGGGACCGTCGCAGCGTTCATCGGGTCGGCCACCCGCGCAGACTGCAAACGGCTCCACGAAAATGTTGCGCGTGAGCAGGCTGCCTGGCGCCAGGGCGATCGCCGTGCCTCGCTCAAATCCTCCGGAGAGTTTCACCTGATCATTGCGGAAATCGCCGGCAACCAGATCCTGGTCGATATGCTCCGCGACCTGGTGTCACGCTCGTCACTGATCATAGCCGTCTATCAGGCGCCCGGCGCACGCTGCTGTCCGCCGGACGAGCATCGGGAGCTCGCCTTGGCGCTCGAGCGCCGGGAGTCCCGTGCAGTCGCCCTCATGGTGCGCCACCTCGACCAGGTCCGCGGCGATCTGAGACTCGAGGAGGGGCTCGAGAAGAGCATCGACTTGCGTTCAGTGTTCTCCAATGGCCGGCGTGCGCTATGAACCGGTCACAGGAAAAGTACCCCCGCGATCTTGTTGGTTACGGCCGCTGCCCGCCGCACGCACGCTGGCCGGGGGGAGCTCGCATCGCGGTGCAATTCGTTCTGAATCACGAAGAGGGCGCCGAGAATTGCGTGCTGGATGGGGATGCCGCCTCCGAGACCTTCCTGTCGGAGATCATCGGCGCGCCGGCCTTCCCGATGCGCCACATGAGCATGGAGTCGCTGTTCGAATACGGCTCACGAACCGGGTTGTGGCGCGTGCTGCGCGCGTTCGAGCGGCGCAACTTACCGCTCACGGTCTTTGCAACCGCCACGGCTCTCAGGCGTCATCCGCACGCCGTTGCCGCGTACCGCGAGCTCGGACACGAGATTGCCGGCCATGGCCTGCGCTGGATCAGCTACCAGCTCGTCGATGAAGCTACCGAACGCGCACATCTGGCGGAGGCAGTCGCGATACTGAGCGAACTGACGGGCACTGCGCCCCTGGGCTGGTACACCGGACGTGACAGTCCGAATACACGGCGACTGCTCGTCGAACATGGCGGCTTTCTCTACGACGCCGACTCGTACGCCGACGACCTCCCCTACTGGACCACGGTCAGCATTGCCGCCGCCAGCGGCACGCGCAGCGTTCCGCACCTGGTCGTGCCCTACACCCTCGACTGTAATGACATGCGCTTCGCGACAGTGCAGGGATTCAACTCCGGTACCCAGTTCTTCGATTATCTCCGCGACGCGTTCGACACGCTGTATCGCGAAGGAGACCCCGCGGGACTCGATTCCCCCAAGATGCTGTCGATAGGATTGCATGCTCGCCTGATCGGCCGGCCGGGCCGTGCGGCCTGCCTGGAGCGCTTTCTCGACTACGTTCTCGAGCACGCGGGTGTGTGGGTTTGCCGGCGCATCGATGTCGCCCGGCACTGGATCGCCACGCACCCGCCGGCGTCCGTGATAGACGATCGGCACGCGTGATTTCACTGCAACAGCTCAACTCGCTTCCGCCGTCCCAGTTCGTTGCAGCCCTGGCGGGCGTATTTGAACGCACGCCCTGGGTAGCGGAGCGTGTCGCAGCGGCACGCCCGTTTCGCTCGCACCTGCACCTGCATCAGGCGATGTGTGCCGCGGTCGAGCACGCGGGCATCGATGAGCAACTGGCGCTGATTCGGGCGCACCCCGAGCTCTCCGGCGGCACGCGCATGCGCGGCGAGCTGACGCCAGAGTCGGCGCGGGAACAGCAGGGCGCGGGTCTTGCAGCGTGCACGCCCGAGGAGTTCACGCGACTGCAGCAACTCAATGCCGCCTATACGCAAAGGTTCGGCTTTCCGTTCGTGCTCGCCGTCAAAGGCCAGGATCGCGCCTCGGTGATCGCGGCGCTCGAGCAGCGAGTCGGGAACACGGTCGAGCACGAACGCGCGGTAGCGTTGCGCGAGATCGGCCGAATCGCGGAATTCCGCCTGGCCGAGTTGGTGGATGAGCCGCTGGGGCCCCGGATCATCGCCATGGCGGAGGAGCTGGCGCGCCTCAGCGACCGAGCGGACGGTCTGACCTGCTCGTATCTGACCCCGGCACACCGTGCGACGGCGGCACTGCTGCGCGAGTGGATGCTGGGTGCGGGACTCGAGGTTGAAGTCGATGCGGTCGGTAACGTCATCGGTCGCTGGCGTGACGCGGCCGCGAGCGCCGGCACTCTGGTGACGGGCTCTCATTACGACACCGTTATCGATGCCGGGAAGTTCGACGGACGTCTGGGGGTTCTGCTGCCGATAGCCGTGGTTGCGCGGCTGCGCGGCGCAGGCGTGCGACTCCCGTACACGTTGACGATTGTTGCCTTTGCCGAAGAGGAAGGGGCCCGCTTCAAGTCGACATTTCTGGGAAGTCGCGCGCTAGCAGGCCGATTCGATCCGGCCGTGCTTGACAGCGTCGATGCGGACGGAATCACGATGCGGCAGGCCATGGTTGCGGCCGGATTGGATCCGGCAGCGATTCCCAAGGCGGTTCTCGACCCGCGGACGCTGCTGGGTTTTGTAGAAGTGCACATCGAGCAGGGACCAGTGCTGCTCAACGAAGCGGTGCCGCTGGGCGTCGTGACGTCGATCGCCGGCAGCGTACGCTGCTTGGTGTCGATTACAGGGTTGGCGGGGCACGCGGGAACCGTGCCGATGCATCTGCGCCGCGACGCCGCCGCCGCAGCCGCCGAAGTCGTACTTGCCATCGAGAAGCGCTGCGGCGGCACGCCAGGGCTGGTCGGCACAGTCGGACAGTTGCGGGTCCCGATGGGTGCGGTGAATGTGATTCCCGGCCGCTGCGAGCTGAGCGTCGATATCCGCGCCGATAACGATGCGGTGCGGGACGCGGCGTTCGCCGGCGTCGTGGCGGAATCCGCACGCATCGCCGCCCGCCGGCAAGTCGAGATTCAATGGCGCAAGGTGCTGGAGGTCGCTTGCGTACCCTGTGCACCCAAGATGCAACAGCGGTGGGCCGACAGCATTGGGCGCACCACCGGCAACGCCGAGGTGCGGCGTCTCCCGAGCGGAGCCGGCCACGACGCGATGGTCATGGGGCAAATCACCGCAATGGGCATGCTGTTCGTGCGCTGCGGCAACGGCGGCATCAGCCACCATCCATCCGAGACCCTTAGCGCGGAGGACGCCGATGTCGCGGCTCGCGCCTTCCAGGACTTTCTGTTGAACTTCCCGGTATCACCTTGAGCGCATCGAAATGACTCACGACAAACTTCCGCCCGGAAGGTCGGCTCTCGAGACGGCGGTCGGTAAGATCGTCGACGACAGCTTCGCCGCCGAGTGCGACTTTCTGGCCGCGCTGGTCAAAATCCCGACGGACAATCCTCCCGGTGATTGCGCGGCGCATGCTGAGCGGGCCCGAGCCCTGCTGGAAGCGTTGGGATTCAAAGTTGAAGCCCATCCGGTGCCGGTCGATTCCGTCCGGGCAGCCTGCATGATTTCGGCTACCAATCTCATCGTTCGGCAGCGCTTCGGCAAGGACGGACCGTGCATTGCACTCAATGCGCACGGCGATGTGGTACCGCCCGGTTTGGGATGGACGCGCGATCCGTACGGCGCGGATGTAGTAGACGACCCGGCGCAGGGACCAACCATGTACGGCCGTGGAGTTGCCGTGAGCAAGTCCGACTTCGCGACCTACGCATACGCGCTCCGCGCGTTGCAGGAGCTCACCGGACGTGGGCGAGCGCTCAACGGCAGCGTCGAGCTGCATTTCACCTACGATGAAGAGGTCGGAGGGGATATCGGGCCGCGCTGGCTGCTCACCCAGGGCCTGAGTCGTCCCGACTATGCGATTTGCGCGGGATTCTCGTACGCGGTGACTACGGCGCACAACGGTTGTCTGCACCTGGAAGTCACGGTCCGCGGGCGCCAGGGCCATGCGGCAATGCCCGAGTCGGGAGTTGATGCGCTGGCAGCCGCAACCGGTATTCTGAAAAGCATCTACGACTCCCGCGAGGCGCTGAGGGAGCGCCGCTCTGCCGTTCCGGGCATTACGCATCCAACGGTCAACGTGGGGCTCATAGAGGGTGGTATCAATACCAACGTCGTGCCCGATCGCGTGAGCTTTCGCGTCGACCGGCGCATTATCCCGGAGGAGAGCCCGGAAGACGCCGAAGCAGACCTGCGCAGGACCGTTGAGCGCGCGGCGGCCGCTTTCAGCGGCATTCGCGTGGAGATGCGCCGCATTCTTCTGGCACTCCCCCTGCTCCACGTACCCGGCGCCGAGCGGCTGACAAACGCACTGCGCCGCCATGGGGAGACGTTCTTCGGCGTACCCATTGCGGAGCACGGCGTGCCGCTTTATACCGATGCCCGCCACTATGCCGCTGCCGGAATCCCCACCGTGCTTTACGGCGCGGGACCGCACACGCTGGCCGAGGCACACGGTCACGCCGCGGATGAGTGCCTGCGTTTGAACGACCTGCGCCGGGCGACCGCAACAGTGGCGTGCGCAGTTGCGGACACTCTCGCATGAACTTGGCTTTCCCGCACGCCAGATGAGGATCCCGTACACCTGAAATATCAATCCAATCACATAGCGCGCTGGCGAATAAAGATCAGAATTGCCCAGGGAGGGTCAGGCAAATGACGCGCCTTCGTAGTTTGTTTATTGCATTGCTTGCTGCTCCGGGCGCGAGTTGCATGGTAACGCGAGCGCCGATGTCCGCATTACCGGTTTCGGTAAAAATAGAGGCATTTAACGACCTCCACGGGAGTCTTCAGTCTCCAGGCAGCCTCGCATACGCTGTAGGGGAGCAACCGGTAGCCGTTGGTGGTGCTGATTATCTGGCAGCCTACATAGCTGAGCGCGTTAGTCACAACGCGAATCACATTGTGGTCAGTGCGGGCGATTTGGTTGGAGCGAGTCCCCTGATTTCTGCGGCGTATCATGATGAGGGAACCATCGAAGCCATGAATCTTCTCGGGCTTGATGTTTCCGTTGTCGGAAATCATGAATTCGATGCGGGGACAACTGAGCTGTTGCGCAAACAGACTGGCGGCTGCCTTCAACCCCCGGCGTATTCGTGTCTGGAGAACGGCACTTTTCCCGGCGCCTCGTTCAAGTATCTCGCGGCCAACGTCGTTGTTAATTCAAGTGGAAGGACCCTGTTTCCCGCATACGAAATCAAAACATTCAGCGATATGGAGATCGCGTTCATCGGGGTAGTTCTAAGGGAAACGCCGTCTATCGTTCTGCCAAAGGGTGTCGTGGGCCTAACCTTTGCGGACGAGGCGGATACAGTAAATGCGTTGATTCCCGAGTTGCGTACAAGGCACGTAAACGCGATTGTACTGGTAGTTCATCAGGGAGCCACACCGAACACAACCGCAATTCCAAATGGGACCACTATAAACAATTGCGCGGGGATACTCGGCGATTCCGGAAGTTCAGCGATTCTTAGTATCCTGTCTAGATTGCGAGATGAAGTCGATCTTGTAATCTCCGCCCATACACATGTTGCATATAACTGCCAAATGAAAAACAGTGTCGGACGTGCAATTACAGTAACTCAGGCGAGCGCATTCGGCCGTGTGCTAACGGATATTGACATGAGTATTGACCCGACCACTGGACAAGTAACAAACGTCGCGGCGACCAATGTGCTCGTGAGTCAACCAGACGCAGATTCCATGACATCCCCCGTCCACGCATTCCTGTCGTCGCCTCAGGTTGTTGGAATTCGGAGCCTTATTGCTGACTATAGTAACGCAGTTGCACCGGTGGCGAATCAGCCTATCGGTGCGATCGCCGCTCCGTTGCCGAGCGCGCCGGACGCAAGTGGTAGCGGTGAAGAGCTGGCGGGCGATCTGGTTGCCGATTCACAGTTGGCGGCGACTGCGCCGACGGATGTTGGTGGTGCCGTGATCTCTTTCATCAATGGAAGTGGCGTCCGGAATCCTGGCTTCAACGTTCCAAATGTGCCGTACCCGCATGACGTTACGTACCAAGAGGCTTTTAACGTTCGACCGTTCGGCAACAGCTTGGTAACTATGACCCTAAGCGCTCAGCAGATCAGGGACGCTTTGGAGCAGCAGTTTGCGGGGTGCAACGGGCAGACTGGCGACAACATTCTTGAGGTATCGGAGGGTTTCCACGTGGATTGGAGCAGCTCTGCTGCGCCTTGCAATAAGATCGTAAACGTAACGCTGCGGTCCAATAGTCGCGGTGGCGTGCCGGATCGCATTGTCGTTAGCGGAGTAGTTCAGAATCCGAATAAGACCTACCGTGTATCGATGGACAACTTTCTCGCGGCCGGGAAGAGCAATTTCACCGTATTTCCGCAAGGCAAGAATCTGGCAGGTGGGCCTCGGGATATTGATGCGATTGTTTCGTACATGAAATCAAAATACATGTCACCCAATAAACCCTATGACCCCGCGGATCCGACGTTAGGTATCCCACGAATAAGCAAGCTGAACTAAACAAAGGACAAGTAGGCGAACGTGCCCGCGGTCGCAGGATTGGGCCTGGCCTATGTGGCGGCGGACATGGCGCAGCCGTATCTCAACGAGGGTGTCCTCGAGAGTGTGCCCGAGGACTGGTGCCTTCCGTATAGTGGCTACGGCCTCTACTACCCGAGCCGGCGCCAATCGTCGCCGCCATTTGCCCTGCTGTCGAGGCACTGCGCTATCGAAATCGAGACGGATGATGGCCGGTGATGTGAACACCTTTATGGCGACGATGGTCGCGCCGTCGCGGCCGGTGCCGATCGCGCGCGCACTCGCCCTGGTGCGCGAGCGCTACGGCTTTGCGCCGCGGGCGGCACGGCTCACGGGCGAGCGCGACGAGAACTTCAAGCTCATCACCGCTGACGGCGCGGATTACGTCCTCAAGATCGCGAACCCGGCCGAGAGCCCAGCCGAGACCGACTTTCAGACCGCGGCACTCCTCCATATCGAGAAGACCGATCCCGCATTGCCGTGTCCGCGCGTACTGCGCGACCGCACCGGCGGCACTCACGTTCGTTTCGTCGATGAGGGTGTCGAGCGGACGGCGCGGTTACTCACGTATCTCCCCGGGAAACTCCTCGGTACGGCCGCCCGATCACAACGCCAAAGGGCCGCCTGTGGCTGGATCGGAGCGCGATTGACCCTCGCGTTGCGCGGCTTCGAACACCCGGCAGCGGAGCGCACCATCGTCTGGGACGTGCGCCACACGGGACACATGCAGCGCCTTCTCGAGGAGATGCCCCGCTTCCCGTACCAGCAGTCCGCTCACGAACTGCTCGAGCGCCTTGCTCCCCGTATCGAAGCGCAACTGCCGCTCCTGCGACATCAGGTCGTGCACAACGACCTGAATCCCCTCAACATACTGGTGGACCCCGCCGACGAGGACCGCGTGACCGGGGTGTTCGACTTCGGCGACATGACGCACACGGCGTTGATCGCGGATGTGGCGGTCTGCGCCGCAGAGCTCATTCCGATGGACTGCGCGGACCCGGTGAAGGCGCGAAAGTCCGTTCTTGATGTCACGAGCGCCTATCATGAGTGCGCGCCGCTCCTGCAAACGGAGCTGGCGCTGCTCGGCGCGCTGGTGGCGGCGCGGCTCCTCATGACGCTCGTCATTCACGAATGGCACGTGCAGCGCAACCCTGCGAGCGGTCACTTCGAGGCGCTCGATGAGGATTTCATGCGCGCGCGGCTCCACATCGCCGACCGATTGCTGCTCGAGGAGATGAGGCTGTGACGACTGCACCACCAGTGGACCGCTCGGCAATCCTGGCACGCCGCGCGCGGGTGCTCTCCCCCACCTACCGGCTCTTCTACGAGCAGCCGCTGCAGCTCGTGCGCGCCGAGGGCGTCTGGATGTATGACGAACGCGGCCGCGCCTTTCTCGACGCCTATAACAACGTGCCGGTGGTGGGCCACTGCCATCCGTACGTCGTCGACGCGCTGACGCGCCAGGCACGCACGCTCAACACACACACCCGGTATCTCGCCGAGCTGCCGCTGCAACTCGCCGAGGAGCTGCTGGCCACCATGCCGCCCGAGCTCGGCAACGTCGTCTTCACCTGCACGGGGAGCGAGGCCAACGATCTGGCGGTGCGCGTCAGCAAGGCGGTGACCGGCGGTACCGGTTTCATCATTACGGATTTCTCCTACCACGGCGTGACCGACGTCCTCTCCGGCATGTCACCCGAAGATGGCGGACCGCTCGGGCCCGGCGTCTACGCGGTGCCTGCACCTGCGGGCGCGGGCGGTCCCGAAGCGTTCGGCGAGCACGTCCGAGCGTGTCTCGAGCGCATGCGAGCCGACGGTGTGAGCCTCGCTGCCCTGCTCACGGACACGATCTTCTCCAGCGATGGGGTGTATGCGGATCCCAAGGGATTTCTCGCGGAGGCCGTGCGGCACGTGCAGGCGGCCGGCGGGCTTTTCATCGCCGACGAGGTGCAGCCGGGCTTCGGCCGGTTGGGAGAGACGATGGGGGGATTCCAGCGCCACCGCGTCGTTCCCGATCGCGTGACGATGGGAAAGCCCATGGGCAACGGACACCCGGTCGCCGCCGTCGTGGCGCGGCCCGAGGTCTTCGCCCGCTTCGCCAAGCGCAGGCACTACTTCAACACCTACGGAGGCAACAGTGTCTCGTGCGCGGCGGCGCTGGCGGTGCTGCGCGTCATCCGCGAGGAGAATCTCCTCGAGAGCGCCCGCCGGACCGGCGAGCACCTCAAGCGTGGCCTGCAGGCACTCGCTGAGCGAAATCCGGCGATCGGCGAAGTACGCGGCGCCGGATTGTTCCTGGGCGTCGAGCTTCGCCCCAATCCGGCGAGCGGGCTCGCCGGCTCAGCCGAGACCAAGCGGGTGGTAAACGGCATGTGCCGCCGCGGCGTCCTAGTGGGCTCGACCGGCCGCCATGGCGACGTGCTCAAGATCCGTTCGCCACTGACCTTCGAGACGCAGCACGCCGATCTGCTGCTCGAGGCGCTCGAGCAGACGCTCAAGGAAAAGGAGTGACCGGGCTTCAGCGGCTTTGTGCCGGAGACGACTCCGCCGACGGGAGTGCGGCCGTCCGAGGGCGCCGGAACCCCACGTACGCGAGCAGCGCGACTGCGATGGAGACCATGCTGGTCCAGAATTCCGCACGGTGCGACGGCGTGAACGCCATCGCAAATTTCACCCGCATCGGCGACTGCTTCGATTTCGCCTTCGATGCGGTCGGGAAGGTCAGCTTCTTTCGATGCCGCGGGCTGCTGAAACCCAAAGGGACGTTTATCGCCGTAAGGCGGTGACCTACGCGGTTCGCCTGGTGGGGTGCTTTGCTCTCGTCTTGACCTTGTTGCCGGCTGCCTTTTGGGTTTCCTTGACCAAACCGCCAAGGAACTCACTAAACGGTCGTACGTTCTGGCCAACACTCGCGGCTTCGAGCGCCTTCAGGTAACCGTCGCGACGCTCAACAGGAACGACTCCGGTCGCGAGGACGTCCTGCACAAGGAGATCGTGCTGGCTTCCGAGCTCGCCGGGCGGACTGACATGAGCTGGGCGCGGGAGCGGGCGGACCGGTACCGGTGCGCGGTCGACCTCGCGGTGCGCGCACCCGCACCCCGGGAGTGACGCGCGGCATCGTCACGCGCATCTGCTGATGGCGGCGCGCGAAGTGACGCTGGAGGGCCTTGGGCCGCGCGCGGCTCGGGGTAGCGCTCGCGCCGGATGCGATTCGCCGTCCTGCAATGAGCTGATTACATTCATAATTAGGCGCCCTGCGGAGAATAGGCGGCGGAATCTCCGCACGCTATGCGGAGATTTACTTGCCGATGCGGAGAACAAGAAGCATAATATCCGCATAAAACGCGGAGATTAAATGTACATCTGGCAGCGAGAGAACTGGCCGGACCTGACCTGGGATAGCGGGCGCCTTGCCGCCCTGCTCGGGCAGGTTTCGCGCGAGCAGGGCCGTCTACTTGGCAGGATGCAGGATCTCGGCTTCGACCTGCGCCGTGAGGCCCAGCTGAGCACGCTGACCGAAGACGTGGTCCGCTCGAGTGAGATCGAAGGCGAAAAACTCGACAGCGACCAAGTCAGATCCTCGATCGCTCGGCGGCTCGGCATGGATGTCGGCGGCCTCGTGCCGGCCGACCGCGATGTCGAGGGCGTCGTCGAGATGATGCTCGACGCAACCACCCACTACACGCAGCCCCTGACGGCCGAGCGGTTGTTCGGCTGGCACGCGGCACTCTTTCCCACGGGCCGAAGTGGTCTTCGGAAAATCACCGTCGGCAACTGGCGCGACGATAGCAGCGGCCCGATGCAAGTTGTCTCGGGGCCAATCGGCCGGCAGAAGGTGCACTACGAAGCACCGACCGCCGCGCGCATCCCTGGAGATATGGACCGCTTCCTGAACTGGTTCGAGGCGCCCGGTAACACCGACCCGCTTCTCATCGCGGGGCTCGCGCATCTGTGGTTCGTCACCATCCACCCTTTCGATGACGGCAACGGACGCATCGCGCGTGCGATCGCCGACACGGCGCTCGCACGCTCCGAACGAAGCACCCAACGCTTCTACAGTATGTCAGCGCAAATCCGCCGCGAGCGGAACGACTATTACACGACGCTCGAGCGCACGCAGAGAGGTGCGCTCGATGTTACCCCGTGGCAGGAATGGTTCCTTTCGTGCCTGCACCGCGCGATCGAGGGGTCGCACGACACGCTCGGCGCGGTGCTGGAGAAGGCGCGCTT
>Ga0137377_10000655_pt1 | contig 21755 bp, 21 predicted proteins | sample SagtaG_22_FD_104815 | JGI IMG/M metagenome (GOLD analysis project Ga0137377, IMG submission 104815) | Vadose zone soil microbial communities from Sagehorn Ranch, Mendocino, California, USA - Sage2_L_40_16 metaG | ecosystem: Environmental > Terrestrial > Soil > Vadose zone | place: USA... | reverse complement strand
TTGCCAATGCTCGCCTGGTCGAATTGCTGCTCAATGCAGGCAGCAACGTAGAGATGCCGAACCAAGAGGGCCAGACGGCCTTGATGCTGGCTGCGCGCGCGGGATCCGTGGCCGTTGCCGAGCTGCTGGTGCGCCACGGCGCCAATGTCAATGCACGAGAGACATGGCGCGGCCAGACGGCGCTGATGTGGGCGGTTGACGCACGCTCAGCCGAGCTGACGCGGTTTCTCATCGACCATAAGGCGGACGTCAATGCCCGGGCGCTGGCCAACGACTGGCCGACCCAGTTGACCGGCGAGCCGCGCAATCAGTATCGCCCCACCGGCGGCCTGACGCCGCTGCTCTATGCGGCGCGTTCGGGATGTACGGATTGCGTGCAGGCCCTACTGGATGCCGGCGCGGATCCCAACAAGCCGAACCCCGACGGTGTGACGCCGTTGATGGTGGCCATCGACAATTTCGCTTTCGATACCGCAAAGCTCCTGTTTGAGCGCGGCGCCAATCCGCATGTTTGGGATTGGTGGGGCCGCACCGCGCTGTACACCGCGATCGACATGAACACGTACAGTCTGGATGCTTACACAGAACGCACCGGGCCGCCCATCGTGACGACGAAGACCACCGCGCTCGAGCTCGCACGACTGTTTCTGGCCGCACGCGTCAATCCAAATACTCAGCTGAACATGCACCGGCCTGGGCGCGGCGGTAACTCCGGTCGCTTCGCCGATGAGATCATAACCACCGGCGCCACGCCCATGTTGCGCGCTGCCGCATCACAAGACGCCGCGGCCGTGCGGCTGTTGCTGGAATACGGCGGGCGTGTCGACGTGCCCAACGTGATGGGCGTGACGCCGCTGATGACCGCCGCGGGGTTCGGCATGGAACCGAGCCCGCGCTTCAATCCCAGCGCCACTGATGTGCAGGATCGGTCGATTGCGACGCTCGAAATACTGCGGGCGGCCGGCGCCGACGTGAATGCGCGGATCACCGACGTCACGAGCAGGACCGCGCGCTGGGGGCGCGGCAGCAACCTGCACGAGCGGGGCGGGCAGAGCGCGTTATTCGGCGCGGTGCAATGGGCTTGGCCCCGCGTAACCCAGTATCTGATCGATCACGGCGCGGAAGTGGCCATCAAGGACGACCGCGGCGTGTCACCGCTCGACGCGGCTTTGGGACGGGCCGGCAGCCCCGACAATCGACCTTCTCCCGCGGTCGCCAAGATACTCCAGACGGCAATCGGCCAGTAGACTGTAGGATTAGGGGTGAGTCTTGTCGCTGGTGAGAGCCACGGCCGCGTCGGTAATTTGTTGTGAGCCGAGGCAGCGCCAAACGCGCGCTCTCCTCCACTGGAGGCTATTGTAACGCACAAGAGGAAAGAGAAATGTCTTTCGCCCAACTGAGTCGGGCAGCACTCAGTTTTTTCAATTTATTTATCGGGAACTTTCTGCTGTACTGCGCTCCATCGGGGTTCTTCATCGCATTGACGACCGATTGACGTTCACAGCCCGGCTGTCAACTGGTATGGTTTCCCACAATCGCGATGGACTGGTCCGCCGCAGGATGCGTTTTGGCCGGAGGCAGGTGGTCGATGCCGACGTACGAATATATGTGCAAGAAGTGCGGGCCGTTCACACAGCTGCGGGCGATGGCGGAATGCGAGCTGCCGTCCGCCTGCCCTAAATGCGGCGCGCGTGCGCCCCGTGTCCTCCTGACCGCACCAGGTTGCCTCACCATGTCGGCCGAAGCGCGTCAGGCCGGCGCAAAGTACGAGCGCATCACCGACGGATTGCACGACCCGCCGCCATACTTGCGCGATCCTGGATGGGCCAAGAAGGAAAAGGCGAGACGTGCCAAGGCGAGAGCGTCTCGGCCAGCCTGACGCGAGACCCGGCAAATTTCCCTCAAGCCGCGACCCGATTTTCTCGGTCAAGTCCATGGCACCCGTTGCGGCGCGCAATGCACCGGTCGGCACGTCGGGCCGACGTGATGATGCCAGCGAATCGGATTGCCCCATTCCTCCCGTTATTTCGAGGTGGCCGGTATCTTTGGCCCATCGGTAAATTGGTCGCACGTGCGTTCGCGACCGCGCCTGCCGTCCATTAGGGCACTGTATGTCTGGCGGAAGAAGCGCGTTGACGAATGCATCGACTACTGACCGGCATTGAGAGCCCATGCAGTGGATTCGCGTTCACTGCGTAGGCGCAGCGTCCTCACGGGCCCGTGGGTGCTAAGGGAGGGGCTTGCCCGGCTTTAACGTGGTGGGGTCTCCTTCCTGGTGGATTTCAGCGCTAAAATGCAATCGTGCCAAAAGTCGTAGCGACCACTAATTGAACGCGCCAGACAGATCGTGGAGATCCATATCTGCACAACGCGCAGGGTTTGAGGAGAAACCCAAAAGGACCACGAACGGTGAGCAATCTCCTTCTCAGTGGCTTGTTGCCGAGACGCTGGCATTGGGAGCCGATGAATGGCTTCTGTAGCGAAATTATCGTCGACTGGCTTGATTTAGAGGTCGATCCGCACATTGAGGAAAGATTGCCTGCCTTGCGCAAGATATACGGTCACCAGCGGCGCGAGGTGATTGATTGGCTGGACTTGATGAAAGACAGACGCGACACTGAGATAACGTGTTCGATCTATGGCGATCCGGGTGCTTGCATTTGAACCTGAGGCGACGCGGCAAGAAATTGCATAACTCGGGTGTCGGGTTTCATTGCGGCAAAATGCTTCTCGGTCCTCGTCACGCCATCGACAGGGGGATGGGGCCGGTGCACAATGTTTCAAAGCCGCTCATGCCCGCGCCATCTTATATCTGAAAGCAGGCAGCAGCGAGTTAGGTCAAATTCGGCCCTGATGCTCCATCGCCGGGGACGGCAGCTTACCCCTCAATGGTGATCCTGATGAGTCCCGGCGGTCGCCAGGTCGATCCGGCGAGCCTCGACGTCGGCCCCGACCCCTTCGCCGTGACTTTCGACATCAACGTCCTTTTCGCCCAAAGAACGGAGCCAAGCTCGTGACCATCCCTATTGCCCCGTTCGATCCGCATACCGCTAGCGACGAACTCTGGGTCGCCTTCAACGACACGCGACGTGCCATCGCGCACGAGTTCTGGCCGGACGAGCCGATTCTCGATGACACCGAGACCCGGCGGGAAGTGCAGAGGAACAATCCGATGGTCGAATTCCGACGCTGGGTGGCGATGGATGGAGACGAGGTAGCGGGCTCTATTCTAGCCGCGTTCCGCCGATCTGGCACACCGGACGAGAAAGACTATGCTCGGTTTGTCTGGGCGGGCGGTGGAGTCCTGGCAAGCTCGCGGCGCCACGGTGTAGGCACCCTGCTGCTCCGCGAGGTTCACCAACTGATGCACGCCCTCGACAAGACCGTGCTGACGATGAGCGCGCAGACCGAACCGGCAACGAGCGTCAGGCCGAGCGCCGCGCCAAACGCAAGCTCAGGGTCGGCGTCGACATTCCGACGCCCGAAGAAATCAGGGCCCTTGTCAACGGTCTGGAGGGCCGTTGGCGCCCCCTCCTGCTCACGGCCATCTTTACCGGCTTGCGCGCATCCGAACTGAGGGGTCTGCGTTGGCCCAATGTCAACTTTTCCAAGCGCGAACTGCGTGTCTGCGAGCGTGCCGATGAATACAACGTGGTTGGGCGCCGAAATCCGGCTCCGGCGAGCGCACTGTTCCCTTAACGCCCATAGTCGTCAAAACGCTTCGCGAATGGAAATTTGAGTGCCCGAAGAGCAAGCTCGACCTTGTGTTTCCTACGCCCAAAGGACGAGTGCAGGGCCTACGTTATCGTAAAGCGTGGTCACAAACCGGCTCAGGTCGCCGCCGGCGTCAGCGTCGAGGTTCGGGGAGCCCATGGCCGGCTAGTCAAACGAGCCAAGTATCCGGGCCTTCATGCCTTGCGTCACTTCTACGCGAGCTGGTGCATCAAGGGTCGATGGTGGCCTCGAATTGCCCCCGAAGGTGGTGCAGGAACGGCTCGGCCATTCAACGATCGCAATGACGCTCGATGTCTATGGCCATCTGTTTCCCCGCCACGACGATAGTGAGGAATTGGCCGCCGCCGAGCGGGCACTCCTGGCAGAACCGCGACGGAGGGTGTCGCGCCGGAATCACGCAGACGAAGTTTAGGCGTTACCAACTTCTTCAGTTTCCTTCCAAGCGCTCCGTGTTTTTTCTTAGCCTTCCGCTAACAATCAGTGCAACATGAGTGCGACATAGGGTGAAAATCCCTTACATATCAATGAAGATTGGGTGCTTTTGATTGCGCCATTCCCAGGTTCGAATCCTGGCGCCCCAGCCAGCCAGTGAGGTCTCTGCCCCGTTGTTTCCGGGCGTGTGAGAACCGTCGATATTTCAGTAGGTTAGGCCTCGTCACCGGTGTCTCTGCCGGGTGAAGGGGCGTGATCTTGCGCCAAATCGGTGCATTTTAGCCCCAAGTCTCTGGTGCGGTTTTTCCAATTTCCATTTTCGACATCCGGAGACCGGTTCGGTAAAGGGCCGAGACTGGTGGTCGAGCTGTTATTGTCGCCGCTGGCGATTTGAGCGCTCTCCGCAGGCACCTCCTGCTGGCAAAGCCGGACGATGGACGCAACAACATGACCAACGCTACGATGGTGGAGCAGCTATGGAAGATTGCTCTTGCGGCGCGGTCTACACTTGAACGCTACGCGTCCTATCAAGCGAGCGGAATGTTCGAGAGCTTTCCGCGCGGGACGTGCGGCCCGGTATCGGAGCTGCTCGGCCGCTACCTCGTGGAGGCAGGCTTTAAGAACGTGATGTACATCTGCGGCGAGAAGCGCAATGATGGCAGCCACGCGTGGATCGAGGTCGGCAGAATTATATTAGATATAACTGGCGACCAGTTCGGCCAGCCACCAGTCGTAGTTGCTGCCGTGAGTAGCTGGCACGACGAATGGGAACGGGACCCACCTATCCCTTCGAGGCCTGGAAGGCGATGAAAGCCGGGATAGACGCAAGCCTCCGGATCTGACCACGACCCGACTGCTTCTGCCGGGGCCCAGCCAGGACTGAAACCTCCAACCAAGCGGTTATGCGCCCGAAGGTGCAGCTGCGGCAAAGCATCGCTCCTGCTCTGCCCATGAATGGGAGACTGCCTTGGCCAAGCCCGTCGCAGTGAGATCAGCTGGCGCGTTGCCGGCGGCAATCGCCCTAATAACGCGCGGCGCAACGAAGGCGAGCGGCGCCAAAAGGCGGACGTGGCGTTCGCCAATACGTTCGCGCCCGGCAATTTCGGCGAGTGTCGCGACACGACCGAGCCTGAGGTCTTCAATCCATCCCCGGGCCTTGACGATGGCGGCAAGCAGTGCGTCTCGGCTCTCGGGACGCATGCCAGACTTCGCGGTGGGCTCATGCACAATGCCCTTCACGGCGATGAAGGTCGGGGCCGCCCAGGGCAGCGTGAGCGCGGTCGGGGCCAGTTCGCCCGGAGCCTGCTCGCCACTGGCGTAGTCTGTCGACTCGGTCGAACCGCTCAAAATCAGGTGCACCTCCACTGCCTGCGGTCTAACGATCACGCGATCGACGTGGCGCTCTATCAGGTCGCGGTCGGCCGCGGCGCTTGGAATCCCCATCGTTTCGAAGTGCACACGGATGCGGTCCAGCACCAGCTGCTCGATCTCGGGGGCCGGCACGCGCATGACGCTGCCGGCCTCCTCCTTTCGGTTCTGCAGGAGGGCGTGGGAGACGTAGTAGCGGTAGCGCACCCCGAGCTTATTCGAATGGGTCGGGCTCATGCGGTTGCCATGGTCATCGAAAATGCGACCGGTCAGGATGCTGGCCGAGCCCCTGAGCCTGACCTTGCGGGCCACCGCATTGGCGGCAAGCTGGGCTTGCACCGCCTCGAACAAATCGCGGTCGAGGATTGGCTCATGCTCTCCGGCGTGAACTTCGCCCCGGTACACGACCTCACCGATGTAGAACCGGTTCTTGAGAAGATGCGCTAGCGGGCCGACCCCGAAGCGGATGCCGCCCCGCACACGGCCATTGAGCCGGGTAACCACTTTGGTGCGGATGCCGCGGCGGTCGAGGTCCTCAATCAGAGCTCCCATAGAGCCGAGTTCGAGATAGCGCCGGAAAATGGTCCGCACCGTCTCGGCCTCCTCAGGAACCACCACGAGCTTCTTGTCGATGCAGCGGTAGCCGAGCGGGACCGGCCCCCCGACCCAGATGCCCTTGCGCTTGGAGGCCGCGATCTTGTCCCGCACCCGCTCCCCAATCACCTCCCGTTCGAACTGGGCGAAAGAGAGAAGTACGTTAAGCGTGAGCCGGCCCATGCTGCTGGTCGTATTGAACGACTGGGTCACCGACACAAAGGACACGGCATGCTGGTCGAACAGTTCCACCAGCTTGGCGAAATCCGCCAGCGACCGGGTCAGCCGGTCTACCTTGTAGACCACCACAATATTAATCTTGCCGGCCCTGACATCGGCCAGGAGGCTCTGCAGGGCCGGGCGGTCAAGGGAGGCCCCTGACAGGCCGCCGTCGTCGTAGTGGTCGGGGATCAGTCGCCACCCCTCATGGGCCTGGCTCTTAATGTAGGCCTCGCAGGCTTCGCGCTGGGCATCGAGCGAGTTGAACGCGAGGTCGAGGTTATGCTCGGTCGATTTGCGGGTGTAGATCGCGCAGCGCTTTGGTTCGGGTGTCTTCATAGTTGCACCTGCCCGGATGACGGGGAGTTGCCACGCGGGCGGCGCGAATCGGCGGCAGACCGCTTGGCGCGAGTCTCGGATTCATCGCGCCGGTTGCGGAGCCCGAAGAAGCGCGGCCCGTTCCAGGCCGTGCTGGTGATCGCCCGCGCGATGGTGGAGAGGCTTGCGTAGGTGTTCTCGCGCCAGACATAGCCGCCGGGCACGACGGTGACGGTGTGGCGCTCACCCTGATATTCGCGCACCAGCACGGTGCCGGCCTTGAGGCGCCGGTCCGGCGGCTTGTTATTTCGTACGTAGCCGTCGAGGACCTTGGCGGTTTGCGGATCGAGGCCGCCAAACGCCTGTTCCTGGATATGCCAGCAGATGAAGCGGGCGGTGAGGTCCTTGGTGAAGCCCTTTGGCGGAGACGAACGGAACGTGATCCGCCAGAGGGTGCGAAGGTCATCGAGGCCGAGTGACCGGATGCGGTCGATCTCGGCCTCGATGGCTTCGCGATCGGAAGATCGCAGCGTCATGGGGATCAACCGGCCTTGCGAGCGGGCTTACCCTCGCGCTTGGCCGGGGCGGGCTTGTTGGTGATGCGATAGACGCGCGTGTTGCCGGTGTTGTCGGACACCAGGGAGAGGCCGAGCCGCTTGCGTATAACGCCCGCAAAGAAGCCCCGCACGGAGTGCTGCTGCCAGCCGGTCGCCTTCACAATCGCTGGGATGGTGGCACCCTGCCGGCTTTGCAGCATGGCAATCACCGCCGCCTGCTTCGACTCAGCGCGGTCAGTTTTGTCGGGCTTGCGAACCTTGCCAAGCTGCTTGCGATCCGAATCCGCACGACGCGAGCGCGATTGACGCCCACGCCCCACCCGCTTCGCCACTTGGTCCGAGGGGCGCGTATCGTCGGATTTCGCGGCAGCGCCGTCCTGGCCGGCGCCGATCGCGGCGAGCCCGCGATCAGTGGTGCGTAGCGTGAGTGCTCCCTTGTCGTCATCGCGCCGCCAGACCGGCAGGGCGCCATCCGCCGGAATTTCCTCGACCAGGTCCTCACTCAGCAGTTTGCCGAGCACCTTTTGCGCCGCGTTGCCCTTGAGCCTGGCGCTAAATTCAACGGCGCCGTCCTCGCGCTGCGCGGCGGCGGACAGCAGCACCAGCTGGGTATCGGTGATTTTCATCGGGATCCTCCATTCGGTTGGCGACGGCATCTCGCGCCGTCACCACCGAAGCCCCGCAGTGGCCATGAAAGCCGGCGGGGCAGGACCCCGAGTACGTCGACCGCGCTCCTCAGGTCCGCACAGTGACGCTCTGTTTGCAGCACAAATCCAGTCTTTTGTGAATCAGATTATTGCTCGTTTTCGGCAGCGACGACTATATGAAACGCCACATGCACGCCCACGAGCAAAGCAACGCGTCAATACACGTAGCATTGGCGTTTTCGGACTCGTCAAAACTCCACTTCCGAAGGGGAAGACGTTATACCGTGCCTGCCCTGCACTCCGCGAGGCGGGCCACCGTCGGCGGTGGTAACACCGACGGCAGCCCTGACCACAACCGATGGAGAAGCATCAGTCATGGCTGAAGCGAAAACTATCACGATTCCTGAAATCCAATCGCCGGCCGAGCGACTGCTCAGCCGCGGCGTCAGCAAGCTGTCCGACGATCGCCCAGAGCACGCTGGCGACCTGCGGCTGGCGGCGAAGGTTATCCGCGCCATGGCACGCAGCTTCGGTCGCGCCGACGTCGTCACCATCGAAAACGGCAACGGATAGCTCGACTCGCCGGAGATAATTCAGGTGATTATAACTCCGCACCTCTGGCCCGGCTTTGCGCCGGGCTTTTTTGTTTTCAACGCATCACGCGGGCGATCAAATCCAAGCAGAAAAGCACCGGCCTTCGGCTTGATCACAAAGATTCGGCGTCAAGCACAGGGCCAACGAACGCTGGGGCCGGATCAAAGGACAAGCTCAGGTCTGCTCATTGGGGGTCAGCAGATGTCCCTTGCGCTTGCCGAGGAAGACGCGATTGACCCGAACCGGCTATTAGGCCACGCGCTCAGTTGCAATGGGGCGGTCCTGTATCGGCAACGACGACCGTCACAACCCCTCAAAGACCAAGCTGGTCGAGAGCGCGTTGCTCGCGCTCGAAATCTGACGGCGTATAGGGCTCGAACACACACTTTGCCGTTTGAGAAAGCCATCGATCTCGTCGAGGACCTCGAAACCCAGCACATGCTTCAGCTCGGGCTTGCTCAGATGTCCGCCTCGCCTGCTCAACCGCTCGCCTCTGCATCAGAAATCCGGTTTGTCGGCCTGCGGAATCGGATGGAGATTCTCATTGAAGTGATCGTCCACGTTCTCGGCGCAAATCGTCTCCGCCATCGCCACCTGGTTCTTGCGCCATGTCTGTTTAAGTGTGAGCGGCCCGTTGAACGTGTCGGGATCTTCCACCGTTACGATCGCGGTCAAAGACCGACCGTCCTGGCTGATCGTGAACCGCTCGATGACGTGGAGTTTCTCTGTGTGCGGCGTACGGAAGGAATCGATGTAGTGATTCTTGCCGCCTGCGAGCCCGATCGTGTCGACCACTAGCGTGTCCCCGTCCTCGTAATGGCCGATGGATTCGCCGAACCAGGATGGCTTCACATGTTCCGAATGTTTGTTGGTGAGATAGATGCGGCGTGCGAAATGATCGCGCTCCCATATCATCCAGACTTGCTTCGGAGTCTGGAGGAAATACATGGGTTGGAGAAAAAGGAGTTGGCCAGGCACGCCCCCAGGCCAGCAGCGCGATTGGGAGGTGAAGGGAATCGCCATCTTACCGCTCAGCACCTCTTCATTCGTTGCCTGCATCTGCTTCGCCGCCCAAGGTTTCAAGATCGGATCGTTTGTGTTCACGATCGGGGGCCGGGTGCTGGGATCCACTACTGCAATACAACGGCCATTTTGACATTCACTGGTATAGGGATAGTTAGGATCGGTCTTCATTGGCCCGTGAGCCGAACCCGGCGGGGGCTCGAGCTGAAAGTCCCAGAAGTTCGCGTTCCACCCGAAATCTCGGGACCCAAGTTGGGGAATGGAATCCTCTGCGGGCGCGGCCGCGGAAAAAGACGGAATAAGGGTGACCGCAAGAAAGCCGGCGACAACACCGCCTGCGAGCAAGCGGCTCCACAATGTCGATACCAAAATGTGTGCTGCAAACGACGACATGCGCACTTTTCTCCAGGTCACACGGAACCTGCTATCTTTTGCGCGCTCGCAAGCGTCGGGGACTGACCACGAATTGGCACTAAGCCTTCTTTGGCGACCAGCCATAAGCCTTGGCGCAGGCGCCAGCGCCGCCCCGGTCCGCAGAACGCTGCGCCGGTCGATAAGCCTGTCCTTGGCGGTCGTTTGGTTGACCATTTCTCCCTCCATGGCGCATTGGAGCCACGCTCCCAGATCGTTAAAGATTGAAGCTTGGCTTTGGCCCCCGGTCAAGGAAACTGGACCACGCAGGTGCCGGAGCGCGACCGGACCGCCGATCTCACGTTGGCGCGGCGAGATGATCGAACAGCGCCTGCGCCGAGGGCGATAGCGCCGCGGCACGGCGCACGCACAGATCGGGAGATTTGTAGGGGCGGGTTTCGAACCCGCCCTGCTTCGGCAGAAACCGCTCGCGAGATGTTCTCTGGCTCATCCGCCCGCCGCGCAGGATTGTTCGCGATGTAAGCGCGAATGCGATCCAACGCCTTCTCGTTGCGAATAACGTGCTCGTAATAGCCGCGCTGCCACCGGATGGGCGTCGTCTGTTGCGCCAGGGCGGGTTTGAAACCCGCCCCTACATGAACCTCGATCCATCCACGACATTGGGCCCTGTTTGCTGCTTTGCATACGACCGCTCATGGCCCGACTCTGCCAACTTGGGCGATGCAGCAAGTCGGCGGCTATCTGGGGTACACCGGACGTGCTGCCAACGTCATCGCGAAGGCAGCTCTTGACCGATGGTGTCGAAAAAGTCGGCGGCATCCTGCTCACCGCAACAATCGAATCGTAGGGGTGCATTTTTTGAATCGAACTTGCGCTTTCCACCCTCATTTTGAAATCAATGTTGCTCTGAGCTCCCCCAAAAATCTTTTTTCGACAGCATCGACCCGAAGCGGTCATTCGTCCCCGCGTTGGAGTGCGGGAGGCGGGAATCACACTTATGGCTTTCGTCCGTTCCATAGTACTCACCTCACACCCCGGCATCAGGTCGCCGAAACCCGGCCACGGCGCGTAAAGCTAATGACCAAGCGCGGGCGTTGATGGTCGAGGCCGACGCTGTCCTTGCCCAGGAGGTAGCGCTCTCGGGAACGCTGTGCTTGTGGCTGGCGTTGGTTTCACATGCGCAAGCAGCCCAGGCACAAATCTTCGTCCCAGTTGCAGCGCCGCGGCCTTTTTCGGCGCGACTACGAGGGGACCACGCTGCGCGAGCATCTCGGCCTGCCGCGTCCCCAAAATCGCTTCTTTCCGGATTGGGTTCACCTGTCGCAGGCTAAATCCATTGCGTCGAAAGAATTGCCGGACATTGAGTGATGATTTTGGGAGCTTCTCTAAGGGAAGCGACCAACGCGACCATCCTTTCACCTGTAATTCTACGCCAGAACCCTACAGCCAAATCTTCTTGTTGCACTGATCCATTCCTGGTCCCCATTAGCGTGACCGGCTGGCAAATCATGAAGATGCGCTGTGGCCATAGCATCATGGTCGACATGCCAAGCGAACTGGCGGCCGTGCTTGACGAGCTCGCCTGAGAGCAGAGCAGCCTCCACTATATTCGCCCGACGCGGGCCATCTCGATCTAGCGAACGAGAACCGCTCCTACGTCGCGACGACTCTCCTCCAGAGGGCGAATTGAAATATACAAACATCGTCTTGATCAGTCGGTTAAAACGCATGAGTCGCCTGCGGTGGAGCGGCTCAACGGTCGACAAGGCTGCGCGGTGCTTAGAAGAAATCCGAGAAAGAGTGGACGAGCTTCGCCCCTTATCTTAGGCGCAGGAAGGAAGGCAATAGCGTATATTTGGCAGAAAGGCGGTAGCGCTCCTCCGCTACCACCATTCCAGCGCTAGGCAGCTCGCTTGGCTGGCGATTTGGCAGGTTCAGGAGTTCGGCCAAGGCACCGCGCACATTCGGCTCGACTTGGCCACGCGCTTGTTGCGGTAGCACGTCGATGCGCGTGACGAGGGAACGGATGATTTCCATTGCCCCCCGACGTTCCTTATCGTCCCGAGATCAATCGTCCTGCGGGTTGGCGACTGCGCGCCGATAAGCGTCAACCGCTGCCGGATGCGTTTCTACAACGGTGTCGAGTTGCTCGAAGCCGTGCATTCGTTTTCCAGTTCCTGCTTTTCACGGTCTATTTCGAGCAGCGTCGTTTTCATCTCCCGGGTGGCGATGCCGTCGGCAATGGCGCCGATGATGGATTTGATCTGCCGCGTGGATGGTGGCAAGCCGCTTTTCGGCTTCACGACGCTTTTTAAGACGACGGCGGATGCGCCGCCCGGATTAGCGGCACACTACAGAACTACTGCTATCACCTATTCAAGAGACAAATTTTACCCAGCGCGAATAACACACAATCACGTACAAATACGAACAAACACGTACAAAAATCACACTAAAGTCAACTTGTCGACAATCAGCAATATGGTACGCTTATGCCTGCCTTATGTTTGACCACACCGTGGAGGATCGGCGAAAGAAATTTGGCTGGGGATTTTTGAAGTAAGAAGCATTCTGAGTGCGTGGAGGTTTGAGATGTTGGCGTGGATCATCTCCTCCAGCTTGCGGTTGCGTGACTTAGTTGTGGTTGTCGCGATTGGCCTGCTGATCTTCGGGGCAGTGAGCCTCAGGGACAAGCCGCTGGACGTTATCCCCGAATTCTCTCCGCTGTCGCTTACGGTGAAGACGGAATCGCTTGGCCTCTCCAGCGCCGAGGTCGAATCGCTGATTACTGTGCCGCTGGAAGCGGATCTGCTCAATGGCGTCCCGTGGCTTCAGGTCATCCAGTCCGAGTCGATGGCGGGCCTTTCGACGATCGAAATGATCTTCGCGCCCGGCACAGACCTGATGAAAGCGCGCCAGATGGTGCAGGAACGGCTGACGCAGACCCGCGCCTTGCCGAACGTCTCCAGTCCTCCGACCATGCTTCAGCCGGTTTCCTCGGCCAGCCGGGTCATGAATATCGGCCTCAGTTCCAAGTCCGTTTCGCTGATCGAAATGTCGGTTCAGGCGCGCTGGAACATCGCGCCGCGCCTTGCCGGCGTGCCGGGCGTTGCGAACGTCTCTATCTGGGGCCAGCGCGAGCGGCAGGTACAGGTGCAGGTCGATGCCCGAAACCTGCAAAAGAAGGGCATCAAGCTCGAGCAGGTGATCAAGACGGCCGGTGAGGCGGTGTGGTCCTCGCCGCTCACCTACCTAAACTCGTCCACGCCGGGCACCGGCGGTTTCATCGAGACGCCGAACCAGCGACTCAATGTTCGTCACCAGCTGCCGATCACCACCGCGGAAACCTTCTCCAAGGTAGCCGTGACCGGCACGACCGTGAGCATTGGCGAAGTCGCGCATGTGCTGGATGGTCATCAGCAACTGATCGGAGACGCCATCATCGGCGAAGGGCCCGGCCTGATGATTGCGATAGAGAAGTTCCCCGGCTTCAACACATTAGACGTGACACGCGGCGTCGAGCGCGCGCTCGAGGAGCTGAAGCCTGGGTTGGCAGGGATCGAGATCGATACGAACATCTACCATCCGGCGAGCTTCATCGAACGTGCGACCAGCAATCTGGGGAAGGCGATGATCATATCGATCATTCTGGTCGCCGCGGTGCTTGGCCTTCTGATGGGCAGCTGGCGGACCGCCGTCATCTCCTTCGCTGCGATCTTATTGTCGTTCGTCACGGCTGGACTGCTGTTACAGGCCGCTGGGGTCTCGCTAAGCATGATGGTCATCGCCGGCTTGCTAATGGCCGCCGGTGTGATCGTGCATGACGGCATTCTCGACATCGACAACGTGCTCCGCCGTTTGCGCGCGCCACACGACGGACGGTCCGGCCTCGTGGTCGTCGCCCGCGCGATGCTCGAAACGCGCCGGCCGGTGGTGTACGCGTCGCTGATCATTGTGCTCGCAGTGCTGCCCGTTCTGTTCATGCACAGCCAGTCCGCCGCGTTCTTTGCGCCGATGGTCTGGGCTTATTTGGCGGCCGTGTCCGCCTCGATGGCTGTGGCGCTGATCGCAACCTCGGCGCTTGCTGCGCTGCTGCTCGCCAATGCGCCGCTGACAGCGGATGGCGGGTCGCCCGTCATGAAGAATTTGAGCTGGCTATTCGATCGCATTGGCGGCGCCACCATCCGCGCGCCGATCACTTGTATCGGCGCGGGTGTCGCAGCAGCAATCGCCTGTATCGCCATCTGGGGCACGCTCGAACGCGACATGGTGCCCAGCTTCAAAGAGACCGATGTGGTCATCGAATGGCAAGGCCCACCAGGCACCTCGCTGCAGGCAATGACCCAATCCACCGAGAACCTGATCCGCGGCCTGCGGCAGATCCCTGGTGTGCGGAACGCCTCCGCCAATCTCGGACGAGCCGTGCTTTGTAACTGCGAACGCGCTACCGACGTGAACGCCGGGAAGGTGTGGGTCAACATCGATCCAAAGGCCGACTATGACGCAACCGTCGATGCGGTGGAAGATGTGGTCAAGGCCTATCCCGGTATGCGGGCCCAGGTCGCGACATACCTCTCAGCCAAGCTGCGTGAGGCGCTAACCGGTGAACGCGATTCCATCACTGTGCGCGTCTATGGCAGCAGCCTGGACATCATTCGCGCCAAGGCGGAGGAGATCCGCACCTTGATGGCGAAGATTCGCGGCATTGAAAATCCTCAAGTTGAGTTGCAGATCGAAGAGCCGGCGATCGAGGTCAAGGTGGATGTCGATCGCGCGGCCCAGTATGGCCTGAAACCGGGTGACGTCCGCAGGGCCACCTCGGCGATAGTCGGCGGCATTACCGTCGGTGCGCTGTTCCAGGACCAGAAAGTTTTCGACGTGGTGGTTTGGGGTCGCCCGGAGACGCGCGACAGCATCGATGACGTGCGCAACCTGACAATCCAAAGTGAGAAGGAACCGATCCCAAGCCCGCCCAAGGTGCAACGCCCAAGAGCGGCGGTGGTGAATGTTGCGGAAACACCCGACGGGTCCGGTCAAGAGGGCAAACCGCAAGCGAACCGCGGGTCGGTGGTTCGTCTGGCCGATGTCGCAGACGTTCGCATCGTCCCCGCTACGAGCATCATCCGGCGCCAGGGCTCGTCGCGTCGCATCGACGTTTCGGCGGCAGTAAGCGACAGGTCGCTTGGGGAGGTTGCGAATGACGTCGCCAATGGCATCAAGTTCGTGACGTTCCCGTTCGAACACCACGCCGAGGTATTGGGTGAATATAAGGAACAGCGCGCTGCCCTGCGATCAATTTACAGCTATATGGCGGCAGCAGCGGTATTGATGTTCCTGCTTGCGCAGGCGGTGCTGCGGAGTTGGGCGCTCACGGCCCTGTCGCTGCTCGGGGTGCCAATCGCAGTATTGGGCGGCCTCGTGGCGGTCAAGATCACCAATGGCGTCTTCTCGCTCGGATCTCTTCTGGGCTTGGCTGCGGTGCTCGCGCTGACGGTGCGGCAGGGCATCAGTCTCGTCGCCCATTTCCAAAATCTGCAATTGCACGAAGGCGAGCCGTTTGGGGAAGCGTTGGTGCTCCGCGGCGTGCGGGAACAGTTCTCGAGCATAACGGCCTCGGCGGCCACGACCTTCGCTCTGATACTTCCGTTCGCGATTTTGGGCGATGTCGCCGGGCTCGAAATCGCCTACCCGCTCGCAGTGGTGATGCTGGGCGGCATCGTCACCTCGACGCTCGGGACACTGCTCGTGCTCCCCGCCCTTTACGCACGGTTCAGCGTCGGCTGGACGGCCGACCGGCTCGATCTTGAAATGGAAACCGCGCGATAACCGTTACCCACTCTTTTTGCAAAACCATAAAATAGGAGGACCATCTCATGGCAAGAGTCAACTTTCTGGCTGCCGCTGGGGCGGCAGCATGCATCGGAATGTTCTCTGCCCCAGCTTTGGCTGCGGAGATACCGGTCCAAAGCAAGCCCGCGCGGGTCGAGGTCACGGCTGACGCGACAATCAAGAAGGTGACGCTCGCGCCAAAAGCAGCACAGCGGCTTGGGGTCGAGATCGATGAAGTGCGCGTGGATCCATCGGGCCGCCAGATCGTGCCATATGCCTGTATCCTTTACGACCTGAAAGGCAGGACATGGATTTATGTCAACACCGATCCGATGACCTTCGTCCGGGAAGCGGTGGGGATCGACACCATCCAAGGCGACAACGTGTACCTGAAAAGCGGACCGCCCGCCGGCACCAAGGTACTCGCGACCGGGGTGGCACAGGTCTTTGGAACAGAAGTTGGGGTAGGCCACTAGTAGCTCGGCGCAGTGATTTTGACCGGTTGAGCTTTGATGAGAGCAGGATGCCCTTTGCTAGCCTGAAGCCGATTTAAGGAGTCAAAATCTCTGAGCAGAGATGGGAAGCGTCCGCTTGGACCGGAGCGAGAGGATGTTTGCGCATGATGAAATTCATCATAGGTTCCAGCCTGCGCTTTCGTTATCTCGTCCTGGCGTTCTCCCTGGTGCTGACTTGGTTTGGCCTGGCACAGCTGCGAGACGTGCCAGTGGACGTATTCCCGGAATTTGCGCCGCCTCGGGTCGAGATCCAAACGATCTGCCTCGGACTCTCGCCAGCCGAAGTTGAACAACTCGTGACAGTGCCGTTGGAAAACGCGCTCAACGGCGTTCCCGGCATCGACGTGATGCGGTCGAAGTCGGTGCCGCAACTGTCCTCGATCCTGCTGATCTTCAAGTTGGGTACCGACGAGATTCGTGCGCGGCAACTGGTCAGCGAGCGGATGGCGATCGCGACCAAGACCCTGCCGACATGGGCCGCACCGCCCTTCATGATGCCGCCGTTGTCCTCGACCAGCCGAATCATGAAGGTCGGCATTACGTCAAAGGACAAGTCCGTGATGGATTTGTCGATGCTTGCGTATTGGAAGATCCGGCAGCGGCTACTCGGCGTTCCCGGCGTCGCCAACGTCGCAATCTGGGGCGAGCAGCTCAAAATGCTTCAGGTCATGGTGGATCCGAAACGGCTGGCAGCCGAGGACGTTACGCTCGACCAGGTACAGGAGGCGGTTTCCGATGCCCTTGACGTTGGGCTGCTGCGCTATTCCCGCGGCGCGCATATCGGCACCGGCGGTTTCGTCGAAACACCCAATCAGCGATTTCAACTCGTCTTCGCCGCCGCCGGCGTTACGCCGGACACGCTCGCTCAAGTCCCGGTAACCAGTCGTGACGGGAAACCGCTGTTGCTTCGCGACGTGGCCGATCTTGTCTATGCGCCGCAGGGCATGATCGGCGATGCCGTCATCAACGACGGGCCTGGACTCATGCTCATCGTCGAAAAATTCCCCTGGGGCAATACGCTCGCCGTCACTCGTGGGGTGGAGCAGGCGCTGGAAGCGATGAAGCCGGGTCTTCCAGGGGTTGAGATCGACACGACGATCTTCCGGCCAGCCACGTTCGTTGAGGACTCGATCGACAATCTCTCACTGGCGCTGTTGCTGGGCTGCGTGCTGGTCGCGGGAATCATCCTCGTCTTCCTTTACGAATGGCGCACCGCAATCGTCTGCATCATCGCCATTCCGCTGTCGTTGCTCGCGGCTGGACTTATCCTGTTCGAGGCTGGCGCCACCGTTAACACAATGATTGTGGCAGGCTTCGTAATTGCATTGGGGGTCGTGGTCGATGACGCGATCCTCGGCGTCGAGAACATCATGCGGCGCCTACGCCTTGCGCGGCAGGCGGGCGATACGCGAAGCACGGCGCGCATCATTCTGGACGCTTCGATCGAAGTGCGGGGGCCGATCGTCTACGCTACCCTGATCGTGGTCGTCGCGGTCGTACCCGTCCTGTTTATGCAAGGCCTGACCGGATCTTTCTTCAAGCCATTGATAGCGGCCTACGTATTTGCCATTGGGGCCTCGCTCGTCGTGGCGATGACGGTGACGCCGGCGCTTTGTCTCATCCTCCTGCGTGACGCGCGGCTAGAAGGGCGTGAATCGCCGGTGATCGTCTGGCTGCGGCAGCGCTACGCCCCTCTGCTTGAACGCGCCACCCGAACGCCGCGCGCGGCCTTCATCACCGTCGGTGTCGTGACACTCGCAGGGATCGGCGTCTGGCCATTGCTCGGGCACTCGCTTCTGCCGTCCTTCAAAGAGCGCGACTTCCTGATGCACTGGGTCACTGCCCCGGACACGTCACTCCCTGAGATGCTGCGGATTACGACCCGCGCAAGCAAGGAACTACGTGCCATTCCGGGTGTGCGCAACTTCGGCGCCCATATCGGCCAAGCCTTCGCCGCCGATGAGGTCGTCGGTGTCAATTTCGGGGAAAACTGGATCAGCATCGACCGGAACGCCGATTACGACCAGACGCACGCCAGGATCGAGGAAATGGTGGAGGGTTATCCCGGCCTCTACCGCGATGTGCAGACCTATCTGAAGGAGCGCATCCGCGAGGTCCTGACTGGCGCAGGAGAGGCGATCGTCGTCCGTATCTTTGGCCCCGATCTCCGTGTTTTGCGGGAGAAGGCGGAGGAGGTCCGCGCGGCCCTCGCGGATGTCCCGGGCCTCATCAACCTGCAGAAGGAGCTAATTGTTGAAGGGCCCCACATTCAGGTGACAGTGGATTTGGAAGAGGCGTTGCGTTACGGCCTGAAGCCGGGCGATGTCCGGCGCGCCTCCGCATCCCTGATCGCCGGAACAGAGGTCGGCGACATCTTCATCGATGGACGCACTTACGACGTGCAGGTTTGGGCCACGCCGGATGCTCGCCACAGCATTGACTCGATCCGTTACCTGTTGATCGACACGCCGACCGGGCAGCGCGTCCGGTTGGCGGACGTCGCCGACGTCAGCATTCAGCCGACACCAAACATCATCAGGCGCGAGGCAAGCTCCCGCAGGATCGACGTGCAGGCGAATGTCCGGGGCCGCGATCTCGCCGCCGTCGCCGAGGACGTGCAGGCCCGTCTGCGGACGATAGCGTTTCCGCTCGGCTACTATGCAGTCCTGCAAGGCGAATATGCGGAGCTGCGCGCCGCTCGCGCACGGCTGCAACTGTTCGCCGCGCTGGCGCTCGTCGGCATATTCATTCTTCTGCGGCAGTCTTTCGACAGCTGGCGCCTGGCCACGCTCAGTTTCCTGACCCTTCCTTCGGCGCTGGTGGGCGGCGTCCTGGCGGCGTGGCTCGCAGGTGGCGTAATTTCTCTTGGCTCGTTGATCGGTTTCCTGACCGTCCTTGGCATCGCTGCTCGCAATGGCATCATAATGATCAATCACTTCCAGCACCTGGAGCGCTTTGAGGGAGAGGCGTTCGGTATGGGGCTCGTGCTTCGTGGTGCCGGCGAGCGGTTACGGCCGATCTTGATGACGACTGGAGCCGCCGGGCTCGCGATTCTGCCATTGGTCATCTTTGGCAACCTGCCCGGGCACGAGATCGAATATCCGATGGCGGTCGTCATTCTGGGCGGCCTTGTGACATCGACGCTGCTCAATCTTTTCATCTTGCCGGCATTTTATCTCCGTTTTGGCCGTGGCGCAGGCGGGTCGATGAACGGTCTGACTGTTCCAGAACCCGTGCGAGCATAGGGGAGCGCCTGAGATGAAGATGAGTTTGCCGGAGTCCAGGATCGCACAGGTGGGAATGAGCTTCCCTTCCAGGCCGATGGCCTTGCTTGCGCTGATGACTTTCATTTGTCTTGGGCTGTCCAGCGGTGGCGCCATGGCGCAGAAGAGCAAAGCGCCCGACGTCGCGCTGGAAGCGTTCGATCACAATAATTTCGATCGCTCCACCGGCGTCGACAACAAATGGTTCCCGCTGCAGCCAGGGACTCAGTGGATCTACAAGGGGTTCACTCAGGGGGACAAGAAGCGCGTTCCTCGTCGCGTAGTGCAGACCGTTACGGACCTCACCAAAGTAATCAACGGCGTGCGTACCGTCGTTGTGTGGGATGTGGACTACAAGGACGGCAAGCTGCAGGAATCGGAGATCATTTTCTTCGCGCAAGACAAGGGCGGCAACGTCTGGCAGCTGGGTGAGCTGGTTGAAACATACGAGGAGGATGGGGACTTTGTGGGCGCTCATGCCTGGATCGCCGGCATGGATGGCGCGAGTGCTGGAATCATGATGAAGGCAGACCCGCGGCCCGGGACGCCCAGTTACTCTCAAGGCTTCGCGCCGCCCCCGGTCAACTGGACGGACCGCGCAGCCGTAGAGCAAGTCGGTCAGAAGGTTTGTGTTCAGGCCGGGTGCTACAAGGACGTTGTGGTAATCGCGGAGAGCAGCAAGAAGGAAGGACCGGACGCTCAGCAGCTCAAGTACTACGCACCCGGTGTGGGCTATGTCCGAGCCGGCTGGCAGCGAAAGGGGGAAAAATTGCGAGAGAGCCTGGAGCTGACCGAGATCGTGAAGCTCACCCCTGATGCGCTGGCAAAGGCCCGCGCGGAGGCCCTCGAAATAGAGAAGCGCGCCTACCTTTATGGTCGCACGCCGCCCGCCGAACTCACGAAAGGTGCGACCGATGCAGGAGGCCAGTAATTATTCCATGACGGTCTATCCCTGTTCGGGATCGCTCCCGTCAGGGCAGCCCGTGAAAAGTCTGACTGGTCCGGAACCGGTAAGAGAATCTCGGAGAGCCTGATGGAGAGCACCGCGCATCGCCACAACAGCTGGATTGCCGCCGCTGCCGCCTGGTCCGTCATTGCATATCCGGTGGCCGGATTGTCGGCCGAGGATGGCCGCTTTGAAAAGCTTTCAGTCTATCTTGAACGCAATGTGCAAGATCACGATGCCGAGGTCCGGTTCGAAGTGTCTGGCGCGCAGGTCGGGCTCTCAGCACTGAAAGCATCTGCGCCAGGCGAGCGTACGGTGATTGATCTCAAAACGCCGGGCTCGAAGCTGGGAATTCGGAGGCTGACGATCGAATCGCCCGAGCCGGATGACGAAAGCATCGTGCGGGCCGATTTCCCGGCGGGCACATATCATTTTGAGGGAAAGACGACCAATGGCGCAAGCCTGCGCGGCGAAGCGCGGCTGAGCCATGTGTTCCCAAAACCGGCCGCCTTTGAATATCCACGGCCCGGCCAGAAGGACTTGCCTGCCGCCGCACTGACTCTGCGCTGGTCGATGCCGGAAGGGATCGAGTCGTGCGTCGTCGTTGTCGAGCAAACCGGCTCACCCTACGAAATCCGGGCGCTGCTGCCAGGTTCGACAAAAACCTTTACGATACCGGATGGTTTTTTGCGCCACGGCCGGTCCTACACATTCTCGATCGGGACCGTCGCGAAAGACGGCAATCGGTCCTTCATCGAAGCCCGCTTCGCCATTGCGAGGGCGCGATGAACCGCCCCCACCCGACCAATGTCAGATCCGCCCGAGACGAAACGGCCCCGTCTCGCCTTGTGTTCGGGAACCGCGACACACCGGCGCTTCCTCTCTTTCGTCAGTCAACGCGTCTGAGAAGTGTTCGCAACCCCGCGCAATTTGGCCAGACCCGCCGCCCGCAACCGCGGACCGTGAGTGACACTTCGGACAGCAAGCTCCCCGCGCGGCGAGAAAGACGTCTTCGTCGACATGAATCCGGAAAGATCGTGGGAACGAACTGACATCGAAAGACGTGTCCGTGGACATCGTGACAGGAGAATCGGAATGCGAACTCTATTTGGTTCTTAATTGGAAAGGACACCGCCATGAAGCAGATGATCTACGTGACCCTGCTCGCCGTCGTCCTCGCCCCGGCCATGGCTGACGCGCAGGCGAAACGGCCACCGGGCCGCGGCACCGAACAGACGCGGCCCGTGCCGAAGATCTCGCAAGAAGAGGCAACGAAGATCGCGCTTGAGCGAATCCCCGGCACGGTCACCGAGGTGACGATTGAGCGAAAGCGCGGCAAAAAT